>ERZ773106.1801-NODE-1801-length-14004-cov-3.823213_pt1 | contig 14004 bp, 8 predicted proteins | sample MGYA00580572_ERZ773106 | MGnify/ENA primary metagenome ERZ773106 (study PRJEB29015, sample SAMEA2737868) | human gut metagenome | biome: human gut; feature: human-associated habitat; material: faeces | place: China | collected 2012 ... | reverse complement strand
CAAGGTAGATCGTGGAGCCTTCCTTCGTGCCCTTGACGAGCTCCGCGGCGACGGCCCAGGAGAGAGCGTCGTGCGCATAGGCGCTGGTCTTCTCCGCATCCGGGAAGGCCGTGAGATCGGCGCGCGCGGCCGTGTCGACGCCCTTGAGCGATGCATAGCGGAAGAGGATGGCGGCGATCTGCTCACGGGTCACATTGCCCTCCGGGTCGAACCTGCCGCCGCCGATGCCGTTGACAACGCCGGACTCTGCGGCCCATGCGACTGCGTCGGCATAGTAGGCGTTGGCGTCCACATCGGTGAAGGTCGTCGCGGTCTTCGGGGCCGTCTCGCCGTCAAGACGCCACAGGACCGTGACGAGCATGCCGCGGGTCATGGGCTCCTCCGGAGCGAACAGGTCCTTCTCCACGCCGTTGAAGAGACCGCTCTGATTTGCAAAGCGGACATCGTCATAGAACCAGTCGGACTCCGTGACATCGCGGAACGGGTTGACCCACGGCTCCTCGGCCTTCGTGCCGTGCACGACGGTGATCGTGGCGATATTGGAGGCGAGGCGCTTGCCCTGCGCGGACTGATCTGCATACTGCTGCTCGCTGATGCCGTAGCAGAAGCGGAGGCTGCCGGTGTTCTTCGCGGCGGCGGCGACCTCTTCCAGCGTGCCGGAGCCGGAGGCCCACGTCAGCGCGAGGATCGCGGGGACCTCGGTCTTGCCGTCTTCGGTGATGTAGTAGCGGAAGGCCTCGTTGTCGGCGTGGGTCAGCGTGGAGCTGAAGCCGTCAGCAGCGGCGGCAGTCACGGTGTCGAGATCGGCGAACGTGATCCCGGCGTCGGTCAGCAGGTCGTTCACGGTGACATATTCCGTCGCGGCAACAAGCTGGGCGTTGGTACCCTTCCAGAACTGATAACCGGCAGCGCCTTCCGTGGCCAGCGCGGCCAGCTCGGACGGCTTGTAGGACTTGACTTCCTTCGCTTCGCCGCCTTCGGCCTGCTCATAGACGGTCAGGACGACGCGCTCGGGATGCGTGACGGTCAGCGTAACAACATTGGAGGCAAGGCGCTTGCCCTCGGCGAACTGGTCGGCGTACTGCTGCTCGGTGATGCCGTAGGCAAAGCGGAGGCTGCCGGAGATATAGGCGGTCTTCGCAATGTCCTCGGGCGTGCCGGAGCCGGTGTTCCACGAGAGCAGGATGGCAGCGGGAACCTCGGTCGCACCTTCTTCGTTGACATAATATTTATAGACGCCGCTGTCCTCATAGGTGAGCGTCGAGGTGAAGTCCGTAGGATCGGCCGCCGTGACGGCATCGCCCGCGCCGAACTCGACCCCGGCGTCTGCCAGCAGGCTGCCGACGGTCGCATAGAGGTTTGAGGCGATGACCTTTTCACTGCCGTTCTTCCAGTGCTGGTAGCCGACGACCTCGGTCTGAGCCAGCGCCTTCAGCTCGGAGAGGGTGTAGGTCTTCGCCACAACGGCGGATTCGCCCTCGTAGCGCTCATAGACGGTCAGAACGACAGGCTCGGTGGGCTTTTCGCTGCCGAAGCGGAATTCCGGCGTCGCACCGGCATAGATCAGGTCGACGACATAGCCGTCCTCGGTCTCACCGGAGCCACCGCCGCAGCCGCCGCTCACGCCGTCATCCGTCAGCCAGACCTTATAGATCGGGTCGTGGTTTTCGTCCTGATTGTCGGTGTAGACCAGGTTGTGGGCAGGCGTTTCCGTCGCGGGGTCAGTGGTCGCTGCAAAGGCCGGGATCAGCATGCCGGTCAGCATGGAGAGGCACAGCAGCAGAACTGCCGCACGCCGCGCGGCCTGTCGGAAGAATCTCATGTTATCTCGCTCCTTTTCCTGAAAACGTTATCTTTTCGTGAGAATAACCGTATTCATTCTAGCACGCGAAGCTCAAAATGTCTAATACTTTGTTTGAAAAACTAAAAAAATTTGTCGATTTGAATAGAGAAGAAAAATCGCGCCCGGGGAGCGCAATTTGACGCGATATTCTGTTGCAACAGCGGTTAGTGACCGCCTTGTTAGGATAATTCAACCGCGCAAGAGCACTGATGCACCGCAGCACCACCCTGATGTGTCATTGCGAGGAGCGAAGCGACGTGGCAATCTCGGGAAGGCAGTTGCGTTTTCGCCGATAGCTTCCCTGTAATCCGACCGGGTTCTGCGAGATTGCCACGTCGGCCTACGGCCTCCTCGCAATGACAAACCTTTGGCTTTTGCCATTTTAATGACAGCCTGTTAATCGCAGCAGTGCGTCGCCGGGCCCGGCTGTCCCCTCCCCTACAATGGCACGTGCGGTCGGCGAAGTGCCACCAAACCTGCAGTCTGCAAGGCGCTCACTGAGCGCCGCTACAGACGCAATTGGTGCATACCATTTTAACGGCAGCCGGCACGATTCGGCAGTGCCCTATGGGGCGGTCGGCGAAAAATCGTACATTTGTTTATAAATTTTCGTTGCTGCGATCCGGACAGCGTGGTATAATAAGACTTCAGAGAAATCATCGGCAGGAGGCAGCTATGCGAAATTCCATCCTCGTGCGCGGTGCGCGCGAAAACAATCTGAAAAATGTGGATGTGGAGATCCCGCGCGACGCGCTGTGCGTATTCACGGGGCTTTCCGGCTCCGGCAAATCGTCGCTCGCGTTCGACACGATCTATGCCGAGGGGCGGCGGCGCTATGTCGACTCGCTTTCGGCCTATGCGCGGCAGTTCCTGGGCCAGATGGACAAGCCCGATGTGGACTATATCGAGGGTCTCAGCCCCGCCATCTCCATTGACCAGAAGACCACCAGCAAGAACCCCCGGTCCACCGTGGGCACGGTGACGGAGATCTACGACTACCTCCGCCTGCTGTGGGCCCGGGTGGGCACCCCCCACTGCCCCAAGTGCGGCAAGGAGATTCGCCAGCAGACCATTGACCAGATCATCGATCAGGTCCTCTCTCTGCCGGAGGGCACCCGCATCCAGGTGATGGCCCCCGTCATCCGGGGCAAGAAGGGTGAGCACGCCAAGATCTTTGAGGACGCCAAGCGGTCCGGCTACGTCCGGGCCCGGGTGGACGGGAATCTGTACGAGCTGGACGAGGAGATCAAGCTGGAGAAGAACAAGAAGCACACCATCGAGATTGTGGTGGACCGGCTCATCATCCGTCCGGATATCCAGCAGCGGCTGACGGACAGCGTGGAGACCGCCTCCGGCCTCACCGGCGGGCTGGTGGTCGTCAACCTCCTGCGGGAGGAGCGGGATCTGACATTCTCCCAGAATTATGCCTGCGAGGACTGCGGCATCTCCATCGAGGAGCTGACGCCCCGGATGTTCTCCTTCAACAACCCCTTCGGTGCCTGTCCCACCTGTACGGGTCTGGGCAGCCAGCTGAAGGTGGATCCGGAACTGATCGTGCCGGACAAGTCCCTCTCCATCCTGGAGGGGGCCATCCAGGCCAGCGGCTGGAACAACATCCGGGGGGACGGCATCTCCCGGATGTACTTCGACGCCCTGGCGAAGAAATACCACTTCTCCCTCACCGACCCCTGGGAGACCCTGCCGGAGGACGTGCGGAGCATCATCCTCTACGGCACCGGCGGGGAGAAGCTGGAGCTCCACTACGACCAGCCCCGGGGCAAGGGCGTGCTGTATCAGCCCTTTGAGGGCATCTGCAACAACGTGGAGCGCCGCTACAAGGAGACCCAGTCCGATGCCAGCAAGCGGGAGCTGGAGGAGCTGATGGCCGAGTGCCCCTGTCCCACCTGTAAGGGAAAGCGGCTGAAGAAGGAGTCCCTGGCGGTGACCGTGGGGGACAAGGACATCGACGCCCTGACCCGGATGTCCGTGGTGGACGAGCTCCAATGGGTGGACCGGCTGGAGCTGACGCACCAGCAGCACCTGATCGCAGACCGGATCCTGAAGGAGATCAAGTCCCGGCTGGGGTTCCTCCAGTCCGTGGGCCTGGGCTATCTGACCCTCAGCCGCAGCGCGGGGACCCTCTCCGGCGGCGAGAGCCAGCGGATCCGCCTGGCCACCCAGATCGGCTCCAGCCTGATGGGGGTGCTGTATATCCTGGACGAGCCCTCCATCGGTCTGCACCAGCGGGACAACGACAAGTTGCTGGCGACGCTGCAGAACCTGCGGGACCTGGGCAACACCCTGCTGGTGGTGGAGCACGACGAGGACACCATGCGGGCGGCGGACTACCTGATCGACATCGGTCCCGGCGCCGGCATCCACGGCGGCGAGGTGGTGGCCGCCGGTACACCGGAGGAGGTCATGGCCAACCCCAACAGCCTGACGGGTCAGTATCTCTCCGGCAAGAAGAGGATCCCCGTGCCGGAGACCCGGCGGCCGGGCAACGGCAAGAGCCTGAAGGTCATCGGCGCGGCGGAGAACAACCTGCGGCACATCGACGTGGAGTTCCCCCTGGGGACCTTTACCGTGGTTACCGGCGTGTCCGGCAGCGGCAAGAGCTCCTTGGTGAATGAGATCCTGTTCAAGAAGCTGGGCGTGGAGCTGAACCGGATGAAGGTCCACCCCGGCAGGTGCGACCGGATCGAGGGAATCGAGTATCTGGACAAGGTGGTGGACATCGACCAGAGCCCCATCGGCCGGACACCCCGGTCCAACCCCGCCACCTACACCGGCCTCTTCAATGACATCCGGGACCTGTTCGCCTCCACTCAGGAGGCCAAGAGCCGGGGCTACGGCCCGGGGCGGTTCAGCTTCAACGTCCGGGGCGGCCGGTGCGAGGCCTGCTCCGGCGACGGTGTGCTGAAGATCGAGATGCACTTCCTGCCGGACATCTTTGTGCCCTGCGAGGTGTGCAAGGGCAGGCGGTACAACCGGGAGACCCTGGAGGTCCGCTACAAGGGCAAGAACATTGCCGATGTGCTGGAGATGACCGTGGATGAGGCGGTGGAGTTCTTCGCACCTCTGCCCAGAATCCGCAACAAGCTCCAGACCCTGTGCGACGTGGGCCTGGGGTATGTGAAGCTGGGCCAGCCCTCCACGGAGCTCTCCGGCGGTGAGGCCCAGCGGGTGAAGCTGGCCACGGAGCTGTCCCGCCGTGCCACGGGCCGCACCTTCTATATTCTGGACGAGCCCACCACGGGCCTGCACTCCGACGATGTGAAGAAGCTGCTGGAGGTGCTGCAGCGTCTGGTGGACGCCGGGAACACGGTGCTGGTCATCGAGCACAATCTGGATGTCATCAAGTCCGCCGACTGGCTCATCGATCTGGGCCCGGAGGGCGGCGCCGGGGGAGGAACCCTCGTCTGCGCCGGTACTCCGGAGACAGTGGCGGCCTGCGAGGCCTCGTACACCGGCCAGTATCTGAAGAAGTATCTGCTCTGACTGTCTGCGCCGGTTGCGGCGGCGGAGAAAATGTGATAAGCTGGCATCGAGACACCTGCCCTCCCGCCTTCTGCATACAATGGGATGAGGTGATGGCATGGAACTGATGGGAGACGGCCTCATTGCCTTTTTGGCGGCGGTGGGCGTGAGCACCATCCTCTGGCTGCTGGCAGAGACGCTGCTGCACCGTCATAGGCCGGTGGCGGAGGCTATATTGGTGCTGCCGGTCCGGGGCGACGGGGCCACGCTGGAGCGGGCTCTGCGCCTGACCATGGAGCAGCGCACGACGGGGGAGACCCCCATTCTGCTGGCGGACTGCGGGCTGGACGAGACGGGGCTGCGTCTGGCGCAGGGCCTGACGCAGCGATACAGCCGGGTGCAGCTTTGCCCGGCGGAGGAATTGGAAAATTATCTGAAGTGAGGAACGAGCTATGGGTGAGCGCTGCACGGTGGAGGGAACCGTCCAACACGTTATCTTCCAGAATGAGGAGAACGGCTATACGGTGCTGGGCCTGCTGACGGAGGAAGGCGAGCTGGTGACAGTGGTGGGATGTATCCCCTGCGTGGCCCCCGGTGAAAAGCTCACCGCCGACGGCCTGTGGGTCAGCCACCCCTCCTATGGTCAGCAGTTCGCCGCCGAGACGGTGGAGCGTCTGATGCCGGAGACGGAGGAGGAACTCATCAGCTACCTCTCCTCCGGCATCATCAAGGGCGTCGGGCCTGCCACGGCGGAGCGGCTGGTGGAGCGGTTCGGCGGCGAGACGCTGGCTGTTATCGAGGAGGAGCCGGAGCGGCTGAGCACCGTCAAGGGCATCACCTCCAAGCGGGCTATGGAGATCTCCGCCGCCTTCCGGGAGCTGACGGGACTGCGTCGGGTCATGGAGTTTCTGGCCCGGTACGAGCTGCCGGTGGAGCTGGCCATGCGGCTGTACCGCACCTACGGAGCCGATGCGCTGCCCCGTCTCCGGGCGGACCCCTATCTGCTGGCGGGGGAGCGCTACGGCGTGGCCTTTGCCGATGTGGACGAGATCGCTCTGAGCATGGGCTTCGGCGGCGACAGTCCCTGCCGCACGGAGGCGGCAGTGCTGTACGAGCTGGAGCACAATCTGGGAAACGGCCATGTGTTCCTGCCCCGGCCCAAGCTGCTGGCGGCCACGGAGCAGCTCATCGGCGCCCCGCCGGAGCTGGTGGAGCAGGCGCTGGACACATTGGAGAGCCGTGGCGCCGTGGTGGAGGAGCAGATCGCACGGGTGGATGCCTGTTACCTGCGCCGGATGTATCTGGCAGAGAGCGAGACGGCCCGGCGGCTGCTGGCCCTGCGGGATGCCCCCCGGTCACAGGGCCGGGGCGTGGAGAAGCTGATCCGGGAGATGGAGGAGCAGCAGGGCATCGCCTATGCCCCTCAGCAGCGTCAGGCGGTGGAGTTGGCGGCCCGCACCGGCGTGCTGCTGCTGACCGGCGGCCCCGGCACCGGCAAGACCACCTCCACACGGGGCATCGTGGCCCTTTTCGAGGGCATGGGCCTTCAGGTGCTGCTGCTGGCCCCCACAGGCCGTGCCGCCAAGCGCATGAGTGAGCTGTGCCGCCGGGAGGCCCAAACCATCCACCGGGCGCTGGGTATGACCTATAACGAGCTTACCGGCGAGACGGTGTTCAAGAAAAACGGCAAGGAGCCGCTGGAGGCCGATGCCGTCATTGTAGACGAGATGAGCATGGTGGACCTGCCGTTGATGCAGGCGCTGCTGGAGGCTGTGAAGCCCGGCTGCCGTCTGGTGATGGTGGGGGACCCCGATCAGCTGCCCTCCGTTGGCCCCGGCAACGTGCTGGGGGATCTGCTGCGCTCCCACGCAGTGGCCGCCGTGTCCCTGACGGAGGTGTTCCGTCAGGCGGAGCGTTCCGCCATCATCCGCAATGCCCACGCCGTCAACAGCGGCCGTCCCCCGGAGCTTGGCAGCGGCCAGAACGACTTCTTTTTCCTGTGCCGCCGGGCCCCGGATCGTCTGGTGCAGACGGTGGTGGACCTGTGCCGCACCCGCCTGCCGGACAACATGGGTATCCCCGCCGATCAGATCCAGGTGCTGTCCCCCACCCGCCGGGGCCTTACCGGCACCGTGAGCCTGAACCGGGCGCTGCAGGCAGCTTTGAACCCCCCTGCCCCGGACAAGCGCCAGAAAACGTGGGGGGAGCTGACCTTCCGGGAGGGGGATCGGGTCATGCAGACCCGCAACAACTACGACGTTCTCTGGCAGAAGGATGACGGGGAAATGGGTACCGGCATCTTCAACGGTGACGTGGGGGTCATTCAGGAAATTGACCCCGGCGGCGAGCTGGTGACCATCCGCTTCGATGACCGCACCAGCGTCTATACCCCGGATCTGCTGGGCCAGCTGGACATGGCCTATGCCATGACGGTACATAAGGCGCAGGGCAGCGAGTACCGTGCCGTGGTGCTGGTCAGCGCACCTGCCGCCGCATCTCTCATGGTGCGGGGGGTGCTGTATACCGCCATCACACGGGCCAGAGAGCTGCTGGTAATGGTGGGGGACGATGTGATTCCCGGAAAAATGGCAGAAAACGACCGGCAGACCCGGCGATACAGCGGCCTGCGCCGCAGACTCATGCAGGGAGGTGGCAGCGATGGCGCTTCAGGATGATCTAAACCGTCTGCAAAAGCAGCTGGGGAATTTTCTCTTTCCCCGGAAATGTCCCTTCTGCGGGGCCGTCACCGGCGGCCGCCTGCTGTGCGGCAGCTGCGAAAGGACTCTGCCCTATACCGGGGAGAACGCCCTGCGTCAGGGGACCTTCGGGCGGTGTGCCTCGCCGCTGTACTATACCGCCCCCGTCCGGGAGGCTATCCTCCGCTTCAAGTTTCAGGGCCACACCGGCGGGCTGGACTGCTTCGGCCGTCTGCTGGCCGACTGCGCCGCCCGGTGGTATTCCGGCGAGTTTGACACCGTGACGTGGGTGCCGGTGAGCCGCAAGCGCCTGCGGCAGCGGGGCTTTGACCAGTCCCGTCTGCTGGCGGCCAGCCTGTGCGTGGATTGGCACGTGGCCCCGGTGGAGACCCTCCGTAAGGCGGTGGACAACCCCGCCCAGTCGGGGCTTACCGACGCTGAGCATCGCCGGGCCAACGTGCTGGGAGTCTACGAGGCCCTGCCGGAGAACGTCCGGGACAAGCGTCTCCTGCTCATCGACGATATCGTCACCACCGGCTCCACCCTCACCGAGTGCGTCCGGGTGCTGCGGGAGGCCGGGGCCGCCGACGTGGTGTGCCTGACGCTGGCCCGCACCGAGGAGGAACACTGATTAAGGGGAGTGCGGCCTGCGGCGAGACACCGCCGGTATGGAAATGCCGCAAACGGCGCACAATAGCACCGGGACTTGTCTGCGGCGGGACGTGATTTCCTAAAAAACTGTGAACATTTGTTTGCGAAGCCATAAAACCGGGAAAACACTCTTGCAAAATGCGGAAAGCGCCTTTATAATTGTAGCTTAGAGAAGAATCGGCTGCCTGCAGCCGTGTCCCATAACAGAAGAAAACGAGGTGCAGCGTATGTGTTCATTGGCAAAGGATATCGGGATCGATCTGGGTACCGCATCGGTACTGGTCTATATTAAGGGTAAGGGCGTCGTGCTCAACGAGCCGTCTGTGGTGGCCATCGACAAGAATACCGGCCGCCTGCTGAAGGTGGGCGCCGAGGCTCAGGCCATGCTGGGCCGTACTCCCGGCAACATCGTGGCCATCCGCCCCCTGCGGGACGGCGTCATTTCCGACTACGATATGACGGAGCGGATGCTCAAGGAGTTCATCCGCAAGGTCACCGGCGGCTTCCACCTGTTCCCGCCCCGGATCATGGTGTGCGTCCCCTCCGGCATCACGGAGGTGGAAGAGCGTGCCGTCATCGACGCCGGCCGTCAGGCAGGCGCCCGCCGTGTCTACCTCATCGAGGAGCCCGTGGCGGCGGCCATCGGTGCCGGCATCGACATCACCAAGCCCGACGGCCATATGGTGGTGGATATCGGCGGCGGCACCAGCGACATCGCCGTCATCAGCCTCTCCGGCGTGGTGGAGTCTGCCTCCATCAAGGTGGCCGGCGACCAGTTCAACGAGTCCATCGTCAAATATATGCGCCGCAAGCATAACATTCTCATCGGCGAGCGCACGGCAGAGCAGATGAAAATGGAGATCGGCTGCGTCTATCCCAAGGAGGAGGAGGCCACCATTGAGATCAAGGGCCGCTGCCTGATGACGGGCCTGCCCAAGACCATCACCGTCAACTCCACCGAGATGATGGAGGCCTTCGAGGAGCCGGTGGAGCGTATCCTGGAGGCGGTCCACAACGTGTTGGAGCGCACGCCCCCGGAGCTGGTGGCGGATATCTCCAACAACGGCATCGTCATGACCGGCGGCGGCAGTCTGGTGGACGGCTTCGACAAGCTGATCACCGCCCGCACCGGCATCCATACGGTGGTGGCGGAGGACGCCATCTCCTGCGTGGCGGAGGGTACCGGCAAGAGTCTGGACTCTCTGGGCGATATGCAGGACGGAACGGTGAATCTGTCCCGCAGAAGACAGATGAACTGAGAAGCATTGACTTTGCACCGAAAAGCAGAGCTTCGGCTCTGCTTTTCCTGTAACCGGGCCGGGGGCGGAACCCCTGTCCCGCAGCATCAGAAAAGGAGGAGTCCCCATGAAGTTTTCCAGCAAAGTGCAGAAATGCGGCCTGTCGCCTATGCGTAAATTCCACCCCTATGCGGTGGCCGCCGAGGCCAAGGGTCGGAACATTTATCACCTGAACATCGGTCAGCCGGATATCGAGACGCCCAAGGCGTTCTTCGATGCCGTCCGTAGCTTTGACCAGCCGGTGCTGGAGTACGCACCTTCTCCCGGCGTCCCCGCCCTCATCGAGGCCATCCGGGACTACTATGCTGCGCTGGATATGCACTTCGCCGCTGAGGATATCCTCATCACCAACGGCGGCTCCGAGGCGCTCCAGATCGCCATGAACTGCATTCTCGACGACGGCGACGAGATCCTCATCCCGGAGCCCTTCTACCCCAACTACAACACCATGGCCCGCACCTGCGGCGCCGTGATCCACCCGGTGTCCACCTCCCCGGAAGAGGGGTACTTCTACGCCGACCGCCGCCGCATCGAAGCAGAGATCACCCCCCGCACCCGTGCCATTCTGGTGACCAACCCCGGCAACCCCACCGGCACCGTCCTGACCCATGAGGAGATGGAGATGCTGGTGGACGTGGCCCGGCAGCACGACCTGTTCCTCATCGGTGATGAGGCCTACCGGGAGTTTGTCTACGCCGGGGAGCCTCTCCAGTCCTTCGGTGAGTTCACCCACGCAGCGGAGAACGTCATCCTCATCGACACGGTGTCCAAGCGCTTCTCCGCCTGCGGCGCCCGCATCGGCTGCCTCATCTCCCGCAACCGGGAGCTCATGGCCCACGCTATGAAGTATGCTCAGTGCCGTCTGGCGGTGCCGACGCTGGACCAGTTGGCCTCCGCCGCATTGTATCAGGTGGGGCCGGAGTATTTCGCCGCCGCCCGTGAGGAGTATAAGCGCCGCCGTGACACGGTGGTCCGCAAGCTCCAGCAGATTCCCGGCGTGGTCTGTAAATGTCCCAAGGGCGCCTTCTATCTGATGGTCGCTCTGCCGGTGGACGATGCCGACACCTTCCAGCAGTGGCTGCTGGAGGAGTTCGAGGATCACGGCGATACCGTCATGTTCGCCCCCGGTGAGCCCTTCTACGGCACTCCCGGCAAGGGCAAAAATGAGATCCGCATTGCCTACGTCCTGAAGCAGCAGGATCTGGAGCGTGCCATGGATCTGCTGGCGTTGGGTATCCGTGCCTATCAGCAGCGATAAAGAACCACAGCCGGAGCGTTTCGCTCCGGCTGCCCTTCCGTCAGGAAAGCGAGGATATGATGATGTTTCAAGGCTATGACCAGCAGACGGTGGATTTTCTCTGGGGCATCCGCTTCAATAACGACCGCAGCTGGTTTCAGGAGCATAAAGAGCAGTACCAGATCCACCTGCTGGCCCCCACCCGTGCGCTGGGGGAGCAGCTCTACGACGGCCTTCATGCCATGCTGCCCCACGAACCGCTGATACTGAAGGTCAGCCGCATCTACCGGGATGCCCGCCGCCTCCATGGGCAGGGACCCTATAAGGATCACCTGTGGCTCTGTGTCCGCACCGGCGATCAGGACTGGACCGGCCGCCCCACCTTCTACTTTGAAATTGCCCCGGACTATTACAGCTACGGCATGGGCTTCTGGTGTGCCGCCCCGGCCCTCATGGCCCTGTACCGCCAGCGCATCGACGCCGACCCCAAGCCGCTGGAGAAGCTGGTGCGCCGCTTTGACCGCCAGCAGACCTTCCGGCTCACCGGCCCGGAGTATGCCCGCAGCAAGGGACAGGTGTCCGACCTCCTGCGCCCGTGGTATCAGAAAAAATCCCTGTCCCTGCAATGCGAGGCCCCGCTGGACGAGCGTATTTTCAGCCCCCAGCTGCCGCAGGAGATTCTGGAGAGTTTCCGGGAGCTGCTGCCCTTCTACCGCTACTTTACAGATCTCTGCGCCGCTCTGTCCCGTCAGGAGGGGAAAGACGAATGAATAAAAGTCCGGCAGACCTTCGGTCTGCCGGGCTTTTTGCGGAGCGGTAAAATGCGGTAAAAACCCCCGGAATTTGCAGAAAGTACTTGAATTCTGTCAAGCACGGTGCTATGATACAACTATCAAGCGTGCGGCCAAAAGCCCGTGGGCTTTTTATCGTTTCTAAGAAACGATAAGGGGTGTTCAAAGGGAGTGTCATCCTGAGGAGAGGCGCAGCCCCGACAGGAGGATCCGTATCCCTTTTGCGGCGTCCCGCTACAAAAGCCTGCCAGCCAAGAGCCCCACACGCAAAAAATAGGAGGAGATACTTATGACAAACCGCAAGAGCACCAAACGGGCCTTGCTGGGCAGCGTCGTGGCCATGGTTCTGTGCCTGGCTATGCTAGTAGGCGCTACCTTCGCATGGTTCACCGACACCGCATCCACCGGCGTCAACAAGATTCAGGCCGGTAAGCTGGATGTGGCGTTGGAAATGAAGGATGCCGCTGGCCAGTGGGTCTCTGCCGAGGGCAAGACGCTGGACTTCGTCAAGGCTGCCGAGGGCGAGGCTGTCCTGTGGGAGCCGGGCTGCACCTATGAGCTGCCTGCCGTGTACGTGAAGAACAACGGCAATCTGGCCCTGAAGTACAAGGTGACCATCACCGGCATCAACGGCAGCGCCAAGCTGAACGATGTCATCGACTGGACCATCAATGACGCCGATCTGTCCGCTGACCACAGTCTAGCCGCTGGTGCTACGTCTGAGGCGCTGACCATCAAGGGCCACATGAAGGAGTCCGCCGGCAACGAGTACATGAACGAGTCCATCGACGGCATCGCCATTACCGTTGCGGCTACGCAGGACACCGTGGAGAACGACAGCCTCGGCAACACCTACGATAAGGATGCGAAGTATCCGATTGTTGCCATGGATACTCTCCAGGAGCTGATTAATAACGCCACTGAACCTGTGTCTGCGAAGCTGGAAGGCAATATTGCCGGAAGTCTTACGGTTCCCCAGGGTAAAGATGTCACGCTGGATCTTAATGGTTTTACGCTGACCGGCGGCGACTCCCATGCGATTTTGAACCATGGTACGCTGTGCATAAAGGACAGCAGTGGCACTGGAAAGATCGTTGCGTCAAAAGCCAATACATCTGCGCTTCGTAACGCTGCTGTTTGCGTGATAGACGGCGGTACCTTCACCCGCGCGGCTGGGGTGGACAACAAGTGGCACACTGTGGAAAACTTTGGTACCATGACCTTCAACGGCGGTAAAGTGATTGCTGAAGACGATCAATCATTTGCCATTGTCAACGGTTGGAATTATATAAATCCCGGCGAACAAAAAGCTACCATGACGATCAACAATATCGAAATGAAGGCCGGTCCAAACGGTTTAAAAAACTGCGCTGGTGGCACTCTGACAATGAACGGTGGCACATTACATTGTACCGGTTACTGGGGATTGTCCAATGACTCAACCGGTGTTGCAACGATTAACGGCGGCGAAATCATTTCTGACAAATACGTTGCCATTTCCAACGGCGGTGCAAAGATGGAGATCAACGGTGGTACATTTACCGGCCCTCAGGGAAGCCTTTATGTGCAGAGTTATGCGCAGGGTACAGTCGTAAAGGGCGGTAGCTATCAGAATGAGACAGTGGCGTTTATGCAGAATTATTGTCCTGCTGGCTATACAGCTACGCTTAAAGACGGTATGGTTGTCGTAAGCAAGGATTGATTATTGTATAAGTCCAAACCCCTTTCCAAGTCCTCTCACTCCTCGGAGTGAGAGGCAATCAAAGGGCATATCGTCGACACAAGCTTTGTATCTTTCCGCCCGCCGTAAGCGGCAGGCGTCAATCACGGTGCTGTGTCTCCTCTCCCCAACAAAACCGCTTTGCTTGTTTTGTCGGGGACCCCGGATGAATATGCCTTTTGATTGCCTATACAAATTCCATCGAAAACTGAGCACAATGTAATGAAGGTGTACCCCGTCTTCCTCCACCGGGCGAAGCACACGGCAGAGGAGGTGCAGAAACCATGG
>ERZ773106.1799-NODE-1799-length-14025-cov-5.732713_pt1 | contig 14025 bp, 9 predicted proteins | sample MGYA00580572_ERZ773106 | MGnify/ENA primary metagenome ERZ773106 (study PRJEB29015, sample SAMEA2737868) | human gut metagenome | biome: human gut; feature: human-associated habitat; material: faeces | place: China | collected 2012 ... | reverse complement strand
AGAAGAAAGAAAAGAAGCAATCAGTGCAAAAACAGCGGAACAGGAGGTGAGAAGCGATGTCTAGGCACGGAATGAAAGGTCCTCATGGAGGAATGCGAGGAGGAGCAAAAGCAAAGGATTTTAAAGGCTCGCTTAAAAAACTTGTAAAATATATGAGCGTATATAAAGTGCAGATGCTTTTTGTCGCTGTTTTCGCAGTATGCGGAACGGTATTTAACATTGTCGGACCGAAAATATTAGGTAAGGCTACAACAGAGATTTTTAACGGGCTTGTCAGTAAAGTATCGGGCGGATCGGGAATGGATTTCGGAAAAATCGGACAGATCCTTCTTATTACTCTCGGTCTGTATGTAGTCAGCGCGCTTTGTTCCTTTATTCAGGGAATGATTATGACCGGAATCTCACAGAAAACGACGTACCGATTGAGAAAAGATATTACGGAAAAGGTCAATCGGATGCCGATGGATTATTTTGATACGAAGCCTGTCGGAGAGGTGCTCTCCCGTGTGACAAATGATGTAGATACTCTCGGAATGGGATTAAACCAGAGCGTTACAACGATTATTACATCGGTTGCAACCATGATTGGTGTGCTTGTCATGATGTTAAGCATTTCACCGCTGATGACACTGATTGCCATTGTCATTCTGCCGGTGTCAGCCGGACTGATTTCATTTGTTGTAAAGAAATCACAGAAATATTTTAAGACACAGCAGGAATATTTAGGCCATATCAACGGACAGATTGAAGAAACCTACGGCGGACATACCGTTGTAAAGTCTTTTAACAAAGAGGCTTCTATGGTTAAGCAGTTTGACGAAACCAATACGGTATTGTATAAATCCGCATGGAAATCGCAGTTCCTATCCGGAATGATGCAGCCGATTATGAATTTTGTCGGAAACTTAGGCTATGCCTGTGTGGCATTAACCGGAGGTCTTCTTGCAATTCAGGGCGCGATTACAATTGGTGATATTCAGGCATTTATCCAGTATGTTAAGAATTTCACACAGCCGATTACACAGATTGCACAGGTTATCAATCAGGTACAGTCTATGGCAGCAGCCTCCGAGAGAGTATTCGAGTTCTTAGAGGAGGAAGAAGAAGACCAGTTTGCGCAAAATCCGGTACGCTTAGATAAAATCGAAGGCTGTGTGGATTTTGAAAATGTACACTTTGGTTATAAAGAAGATCAGACAATTATCAATGATTTTACCGTACATGTAAAACCGGGTCAGAAGGTTGCCATTGTCGGTCCTACAGGTGCCGGTAAGACAACGATTGTGAAGCTGCTCATGCGTTTTTACGATGTCGGCAGCGGTGCTATTTTAGTAGACGGACACAATATCAAGGACTTTAACAGACGGGAATTAAGAGATGCGTTTGGCATGGTGCTTCAGGATACATGGCTGTATAAGGATACCATTATGGAAAATATCCGTTACGGAAGACTGGATGCAACCGATGAAGAAGTTATTGCGGCGGCAAAAGCAGCGCACGCACACCACTTTATTGAAACCCTGCCGGGTGGCTATCAGATGGAATTAAATGAAGATGCAAGCAACGTTTCACAGGGACAGAAGCAGCTGCTTACAATTGCGAGAGCAATTCTTGCAGACAATCCGATTCTGATTCTGGATGAAGCGACCTCTTCTGTGGATACCCGTACAGAGATTCAGATTCAGAATGCAATGGATAACCTGATGAAGGGCAGAACGAGCTTTGTCATTGCCCACCGTCTGTCTACGATTAAGGATGCAGACGTGATTCTTGTCATGAAGGACGGCGATATTGTAGAACAGGGAAATCATGAAGAACTTCTTGCAAAGGGCGGCTTCTATGCAGACCTTTACAATTCACAGTTTGATGAGGCAGAAAGCGCGTAAGATACGGGAATTTTGATAAAAAATGGAAGTTATTAAAGATGAATATTTAAAATATTAATTCAAAACAAAGAGTAAAAAGGAGAAACAGCCCGGCAGAGGTTTTTTCTCCTTTTTTCACGGATAGTCCTTGCAAAACTTTAGAATTTCTGTATACTTGAAATGTTAGGTGTTTTCATGGCAGAGCCGGAGGAATTTGATGAAACAGATTGCGTGGGTAAAAGTTATCCAAAACAAATATGTAAAAAGATGTATGAGTATTGTGGGAATTGTAATCGTTTTACTGGGTGCTATGCTGTTATATCATATTACAGGTTTAAGAAAAAATGAATATACAAAAAAGGAGCCATTGCTTTTAAACTGGACTGTTGTCAGTGAAAATCAGACGGATACGGATGTGGATTTGAATACATTCCACTTTGATAATATTTTAACAGACAAAAAGACAATATATTTATCCCGTACTTTTGTGGATAAAGGGCAGTTTCAATCACCGGTACTTGTGGTTCAGACGCATAATGCAACGTTACGTGTCTTTGTGGACGGAGAATGTATTTACAGTTCCGGGCTGGAGCGGTATGATTGCGGGAAAATGGTTGGAAGCGGCATGCACAGCATTGCTATGCCTAAAGATGGAGAACAGCATGAACTGATGCTGGAATTTAAGGCAAACGGTGATTCTTATGTTACCCGGATGAACGATATTTATATTACTGATTATGCAACAATTTACACTGATTTTTTAGTGACCAACAGAGTTACTTATGCACTTAGTGTCTGCCTTTTGTTTATCGGATTTGTCCTGCTTTTGCTTGGGATGGTTATGATGCTGACGCGGACCTGGTTTACACATTTGATATCACTGGGAATTTTCTCGCTGATGGTAGGTTTATGGACGATGGGAAAATATAATATCCTACAGATTTACCGGGTACCGATATGGCTGTGTACCTTTATTGAGTATGCCAGCATGTATATCGGTCCGCCGTCTCTGCTGCTTTTTTTCAGGGATTATCCGAAAAAAGCAGACAGCAGATGGATAACGTGGATGTATTACATAATTTTCTGGGTAGATAGCGGTGTGACGGCACTTTTATTTGTGCTTCATTTTTCAGGTGTCTGGCATCTTCCGCATATGCTTCGGCTGGAACAGGCATTTGTAGCAATTGTCTGTGTTTATCTGATTATATTAATGATTGCCTGTGTTAGAAAGGGAAACCGGCAGAGCAGACTGGTTATCTGCGGTGTGATTTTGTTTTTGCTGTGTATCGGAGCGGAATGGTCAGGTTATATGGCAGGAAAATACTGGGGTCATGAAATGTCATGGACAACAGGATTTTCATCTTTGGGAACTGTGATTCTGATTAGTATTTTACTGCTCTCATTAAGCTGGGATATTGCGGGAAAAATGGTCGACGAAAAAGAACAGGCAGTTCTTTATAAAATGGCATATACGGACAATCTGACGGGACTTTATAACCGCCGCTTTTGTGAAGAACGATTAAAATCATATTGTTATAATAACATTCCATTTACAATTTTTAATTTTGATATGAATGGGCTGAAAGCCACGAATGATACCCATGGGCATAGCAGTGGGGATAAGCTGATTAAGGGGTTTGCGGATATTTTAACAAAGTCGTTCGGGGACAAAGGTATCGTTGGCAGAATGGGCGGCGATGAATTTATTGTAATTGTAGAAAACATCGAAGAACTTAATTGTCAGGAAGAAATCCGACATTTTCAAAAAATTATGAGTGAGGCAAATAAAGCACAAAGTGGGTATGTTTACAGTACGGCATACGGCTATGCAGACAGTTCTGAAATTGTGTCAGACGGTGAAATACGCGATGTCAACATGGTTTACAGACTGGCGGATAACCGCATGTATGAGAATAAAAAGACATGCCATGATGCAAGAAAATAGTTAGAAAGTGGAAGGAACAAAGGAATTTATGAATAGGACTTACGACAAATTTCAGGTAGTATTACTAAGCGAAGTAAAAGGGAAAGACAGCAATGCGTTTATTTTTGAATTACGTCTTACTTCGGAGGACAATTGTCGTATCAGAATTATAGATTTTGACGCATTTGATATTGACGGAAACAAGTACAGTGCGGGAGCGGATAAAATCAGTACAACAGATGTGATTTTAGGACACAGCAAATTTTTTGCCGAAACCAAAAAGATTAATGTAAAAATCAGTTCGCAGTTTAAAGCAAGAATCGGCTGTATGGCAGTCTTAACGGTTGCCTGTATCGAAGATAAACAGCAGATGAAATTCTGTTTCCAGAGAAAAGGAACAAACCGCTGGGATTGTGTCGGTGTGGAATTTATGGAGTATGAAGGTCTTCCGGCAGCAGAAGAAGAACCGGTGGAAACAGAAGGAACTTTAGAACCGGTTGAAGAACTGACTGACAAAGCAGAAAAACAGGTACAGGCGCAGACGGAAGCACTGACACAGACTGGAGCTTCGGCAGTGAAAGAAGACGGTGAAGAACAGGCAGCAGTGGTAGTACAGGATTCCCCGGCAGAAGACATCCCGGCAGCACAGGATGAAAAAGCTGCAGCAGAATCACTTGAAGAATATCTGGAAAGAGAAGGCACAGAGTCCGTCTTAGGGCTGTCCATGAAGGAATTTGTCAACCGTTTTGCATTAGGTACACAGACAGTAGAAGATGTTTTAAAGCAGTTAAATGTCAATGTGGCGCAGGAAGAAGAACCGGCAGAAACAATCAGTCAGCCGGCGCCGGTATCCCAGCCGGAGGAAGAAGAGCAGGAGCAGTCCATAGAAGACTATTTAAACAGTCTGATTGAATTTGATGAAAAATCATCGGAAACCATCGGCCTTGCCGTTTCTAATATGAGAATCCGTGCAGAAGAACAGGGTGACACCGTCTGTCCGGTTCTTTACTGTGAGGTCAGCTATTCCAAAGAAACCTATGTATTGGTGCGCTGTCCGATGATTAAGGTGATTTTTTACGATGCAAAGGGATGTATCGACAATGTTGCCATGCATCCGGTATCCCGTATCCATACAGGTCAGGATATTGTTGAAATGGCATTTAAGAAGTCCACAGTGAAAAATTGGAAAAACAAGAGCAAAATCAAAGTACTCGTAACGCTGTAAAATAGATAAAACATTTTTTTGGTTAAAACATAAAACATAAAAAATAAAAGAATTAAAAGAAGAAAGCTGCGCAGCCGGAACAAAAAACGGCTGTGCAGCTTATTTTATAAAGTTTTGAAAGCTTAAAGGATGTTGGCTGATATGCAACTGGTATATCGATATAAAGGATTCTGATAATTACGGTTTTTAAAACTACATCATATTGAAATAAATGTAATATCATCTTGACAAAAAAACAAAGAAGCGGTATAACATAAATAGTTTGAGAATCAAAATATTGTGTTTCTGAACGAAAACAAAATACTGTTATGGCAGATGAGAAATTACCTGCGGAATGGAGATGAATATGAATAATCAGTTACCACAACTTATATTAGGAGATGTTATTGTGCCGGTGCCGGTGATTCAGGGCGGCATGGGTGTTGGAGTGAGTCGAAGCCGTCTTGCGGGAGCAGTTGCAAAAGAAGGCGGTATCGGTGTGATATCAACAGCACAGATCGGTTATGACGAGGAAAATTTTGAAAAAAATCCGGCGGAGTGTAACCGCAGGGCAATAATAAAACACATTGCGCAGGCAAAAGAGATTGCAGGCGGAAACGGACTGGTCGGTGTGAATATCATGGTGGCATTAAAGCATTACAGACAGCACATTGAAACGGCGATAGAAGCGGGTGCAGATGTCATTATCTGTGGTGCGGGACTGCCGGTAGATTTACCGGGAATTGCCCAAAACTATGCGCTTGAGCATGGGAAAAAGATACCAAAGCTGATGCCGATTGTGTCTTCCGCGAGAGCAGCGGGAATTATTTTAAAAATGTGGGACCATCATTACCACACAGTACCGGATTGTATTATTGTGGAAGGACCGATGGCAGGCGGACATCTTGGATTTCAGGAAAGTGTATTGGAAAATATTGAAAATATTGATTTTGACGCGATTCTTTGCGGGGTCATTGACAGCAAAAAGCCATATGAGGAGAAATACACAAAAAAGATTCCGGTTGCGGCGGCAGGCGGTATTTTTGACAGACAGGATATTGACCATGTGCTTTCATTAGGTGCAGATGCCGTACAGATTGCAAGTCGTTTTGTTGTCACTAAAGAATGTGATGCATCTGATGCATACAAACGTGCATATATTGAGGCGGGAAAGGGTAATATACAGATTGTAAAAAGTCCTGTCGGCATGCCGGGACGTGCCGTGCGCAATGCATTTATCAGACAGGTTGAGCAGCACAAACAAGAAATTACCGGCTGTTATCAGTGCCTTGAAAAATGTAATCCGAAGGAAGTGCCGTACTGCATTACACAGGCGCTGATTCACGCCGTGAAAGGCGAATTAGAGCAGGGGTTAATTTTCTGCGGTGAAAATGTTTCCAGAATCCATGAAATGACAACCGTACCGGAACTGATGCGGGAATTGACACAAGGTTGACACACCACCCCGGTATTTAGTACTATAGTAAGTGAAAAAGAACGAATGGAGAAACCAATGAAAGAATTTTTGCGTGCTAAGATTTTTGCACTTTCACAGTATCTGGAAATGTTGCTTTCGCTGATTTTAGGACTGGTTATTGTAATTCTTGCAGGGAAACTGCTGATGGACGTATTTAATCCGCAATATATTTTTGCAGGAGAAGACGTCTTTGCATATTATCTGGAAACTGCAATGAATCTTGCGATTGGTGTGGAGCTTATTAAAATGCTTTGCATGCATTCGCCGGGAACTGTTATCGAGGTCCTTTTATTTGCAATTGCAAGACAGGTTGTTGTCTCCCATTCTTCCGTGACACAGACACTGACCGGGGTATTTGCGATTGTTGTGCTGTTTGCTACAAGAAAATATCTGTTTATCCCACACGATGAGGTAGAAAAGATTACCGTACGCGGCAGTATGACCGTGGCAATGGCAAACCGTGTTGCTAAAATCAAAATACCGGAAACAGATGGGAAACTGCTCCGTGATGTGATTGAGAAGCGGATTTGTGAGGAAAGCCTTTCAAAAGAAATCGGAACCTGCGTGGATTACGATAATTTTGCATTATGCATTGCAAGTATCAGAGAAGGTAAAGTGAGAAGAGTTGATATTTTAAAGAATAAGGATTGAAAAGGAGTAAGCTTATGGCAATTGTACATGTAACAAGTGAAAATTACGAAAAGGAAGTATTACAGTCTGATAAGCCGGTATTAATTGATTTCTGGGCATCATGGTGTGGACCGTGCCAGATGTTAGGACCGGTCATTGAAGAAGTTTCAGAAGAAGTGACGGATGTAAAGTTTGTAAAAGTAAGTACCGAAGAAGCACCGGAACTGGCAGAAAAATTTTCTATTATGTACATTCCGACACTGGTACTCATGGAAAATGGAACGGTTGTAAATAAATCCACAGGCTTTTTACAGAAAGAACAGATTTTAGAACTTCTGAATACAAAAAATTAAAAAAATTAAAAAAAATTAAAATTTTTGTTGACAAATGAAGTTTGAAAGATTATCTTATTACTTAATTCAACAGTCAAATGCAGAGAACAGGAAATGACTTTTTCAAATCACCGCTCACAGAGAGCCGTAAGATGATGAGAAGCGGCAGCAAGGAATGAAAAAGCCCTCACCTGCGAGCAGTTCCGGTGAAAGGCAGTGTGATTGCATACAGCCTAGTAATTGGAACCGGTACCCATCGTTAACAGGGCATGCCATAGAGTCGGTATCCTATTGATTCTGACAGCAGTGGCAGTAGAGAGGCCGGAATATCCGGCAAGCAAAGTGGTAACGCGGAAGTAATGTTAAATCAGCCTTCGTCTTTGCACCAAATCATTTAGATTTGTGTGGAGACGAAGGCTTTTTTTGATACTATGGACAATGCGTACAGAGTGTTTGACTGATGAAATATATCATAATAGGAGAGTGACATCTATGAACACTTTAGTAATTGTTTTAATTGCAGCTGTTATTTTATTCGGCGCGTATGTTGTCTATGGCCGTTGGTTAGCCAACAAATGGGGAATTGACCCTAAGGCAGAAACACCGGCAGTAAAGTACAATGATGGTAAAGATTTTGTCCCGACAAACGGATGGACAGTATTTAGTCATCAGTTTTCATCTATCGCAGGTGCAGGTCCTGTAACCGGTGCAATTCAGGCAGCGGCATTTGGCTGGTTACCTGTATTACTCTGGATTCTCATCGGTGGTGTATTCTTCGGTGCCGTTACAGATTTCGGTGCTTTATATGCTTCCGTTAAGAACGAAGGAAAGTCCATGGGTATGATTATTGAAAAGTACATCGGTAAATTCGGACGTAAGATTTTCTTACTGTTCTGCTGGTTATTTACATTAATTGTTATTGCAGCATTTGCCGATATGGTAGCCGGAACATTTAATGCGTATACAGTTGTTGACGGACAGTCACAGTTATCTGCAGCTGCTTCAACAAACGGTTCTGCCGGTATGGTATCTATCATGTTTATGGTATTTGCCGTTGTATTTGGTCTGATTCAGAAGAAATGGAATCTTTCAGGCTGGAAAGAAGCAGTTGTTGGTATCGTATTTATCATTGCTTCATTTGTAATTGGTAACTACTTCCCAATTGAATTAGGCAAGAACGCATGGAGCTATATCACATTTGTATATATCTTTTTTGCAGCAGTTCTTCCAATGTGGCTGATGAAGCAGCCTCGTGACTACATGACAACATTTATGTTCATTGCCATGATTGTCGGTGCAGCACTTGGTCTGGTTGTAGCTCATCCGTCTATGAACCTTCCGGTTTATACAGGATTTAACAATGCAAAGCTTGGAACAATGTTCCCAATCCTTTTCGTAACGGTTGCCTGCGGTGCTGTTTCAGGTTTCCACAGCCTTGTATCTTCCGGTACATCTTCTAAGACTGTAGCAAATGAAAAGGATATGCTTAAAGTTGGTTACGGCGCTATGATACTTGAAAGCTTACTTGCTGTTATCGCTCTTTGTGTTGCAGGCGCAGCCGCAGCAGCAGACGGAACAGCCGCTACTGGTACACCGTTCCAGATTTTCAGCCGTGGTGTTGCAGGTTTCTTTGAAATGTTTGGTGTTCCGGTACATTTCGCAACCGTATTTATGACAATGTGTGTATCTGCACTTGCTCTTACATCACTTGATGCCGTTGCACGTATCGGACGTATGAGTTTTCAGGAACTTTTCAGCGTAGATGATATGGAACATGCAGAAGGATGGAGAAAGTTACTCTGCAATACATATTTCTCAACAGTAATAACACTTCTTTGTGGTTTCGTACTCACAAAGATTGGTTATGCAAACATCTGGCCGTTATTTGGTTCAGCAAACCAGTTATTAAGTGCACTTGTAATTCTTACACTTTGTGTATTCTTAAAGGTAACAGGACGCAGCAACAAGATGCTGTTTCCGCCACTTATCATTATGCTTTGTGTAACATTTACAGCACTGGTACAGCGTACAATCGCTATGGTTAAGGCAATCCAGACAGCAGCATCTGTTACAATTCCGGCAGGTACTGCTACATGGGGAAGCGTATTTATTGCCAACGGGCTTCAGCTTATTATTGCAATTCTGCTGATTGTACTTGGTCTTATCATTGTTGTAAATTCAGCTAAGAGTTATGCAAAGAGTGAGAAAAACTCAGAAAAAGCAGCTTAATTCGTATAGCAGCTATATAATAAGAAGCTTTACATAAAAACTCCCGGATTTTTTCTATATCATATATAGAGAGGATTCGGGAGATTTTTGCATAGGAACGGCAATCCCCGCGATAAAGATATTGAAATTCTGCCGTGTTCATAGTAATATATAAATAGTGTAAAAAAACCTTAAATTTAAAATAAGAAGACACAATATCGTAAAAGACAGGGGAATAAATAATATGAATCAGGTTGTTTTTGGCGGCAGAATGAATATCCCGAAAGGGACAACATTCTTTAAGACAGGCGAAAGCGTTGAACATGTTTATTTGGTGGTGAATGGGCAGGTACGTGCAAAAAGTGAATATATGAAGATGACTCTTGATAACGGCGCACTTTTAGGGATACTGGATATTTATTCAGAAGAATATCTTTTTGATTATGAAGCTGTTACAGATTTGATTGTGCTGTGCTTTGATATTGCACATGCAGACGGTATTCTGAAGCTTTTAAAACTGGGTAAAAACTATCAGGAAATTGCTGTGAATTCCTTGTTTGCACAGTTCCATGAAGTTTATCAGGTATTTGAAAAAAGCTTTTTATCGTATGCGTCAGAAATGGATGATTTTAATGTCATTGATAAAGAAGAAGATTCTGCAAAGGTGGATATGGAAATCTGCACCTATATGAATCAGATATACGCATTGGATAAAAAAGTTTTTCATGAACTTTTTACAGCCGGGGAAATGATAGCATATGAACATCTGATTACCGGTTCAAAGCTGGTAGCGGATATCAACCGTACCGCGTTAAAACTGGTGGATGTTTTAGGAAAGGCAGCACTTGGTATTCAGGACGATGAAGCCCAAAATAAAGCAGCAGACGACCTTTCGGATGGTGAAGATACGGCAGAAGAAGGCATGGATGAAAGTGCTTATGACTATGCACTGGTTGAGAGTGAACTGGCAAATTCCATGAAGCAGATTCTGGATTATTCCCAGATAGATGAAAAGGAAGCTTCCAGATTTACCCTCATGGTTTCACAGTATATGAATCTGCCGGACAGAAATACTTCGGACAACGATGTCAGAAAATTAAGAAAAGATATTGCAGAGCAGTTCTATCAGATTTATGAAAATGTTTTCTTACATTCATTAAAGGATACTTCTCTTAGCAGGGCAGTCGAATTGTTCCTGAATTTTGGCTTTATGGATGAGAAGGAATTTGATAAAAAGGGATTGGCGGAACTGTATTATTTCAAGCCGGACTTATCGGGTACGGGATTTTCTATTTATACCGTATATGGCTGGCTGAAAGCAATATACGAGGGAAAAAGAGAACCGTCCAAAGATGAATTTGACCAGGATTATAAAGAAAACGTAAGAAAAGAAAAGGCAATGCACCATCTGTCGGCAGCAGAAGAAACAAAGATGCTGTCTGACCAGACAGCCAAAGTGCAGTTTGAAATCCGTAATATGTTTAAGGTTATCAATCGTCTGACAACGAATGAAATTACAATTTTCAGCCCGATTCTGACACAGAAGAAGTTCAGTAAGAGCATTCAGAAGTCGTTTCTGTCAGCAAAGAAGCTTTCCGAGGCGATGCGTGCGATTATGAAGGTGGATTATTCACTGTTCCACAGAGAGCAGATGTATTATGACCCGGAAAATAAAATCGATAATATTGTAGTCATGAAACAGGTCCTTCCGGACTTTATCCTGATGCCGAATGTCGGCAGCAGAGGTATCATGTGGCAGGATATTTCGGAAAAGAAAAGAGATACACCGGCAAGATTTGTGCTTTCTGCATTTTTCAACGGCAATCTTGAAAACAGTCTGATTAACATGGCAGCAGTTTACCGCTGGGAAATCTGCCGTACTGTACAGGGCAATTACTGGAATGATGTTAGAGAACATTCTCTTACATCTGAATACTGCGATTATGTACAGTTTTACCGAAAGAATAAAGATCTGACGGAAGAAGCCAAAGAAAAAATCAGGGCACAGTTTAAAAGCTGTCGTAACAGTTACCGTGAAATGTTTGCAAAGGATTATGACGTATGGGTTAAATACGAATCCCAGAACTCTATCCGATTAAATAAGGTTGTGAGAGGAATTCTTTATATGTACTGTCCGTTTGCGGCAGAATATCGGAAAAAGCTTGAATCGCAGCCAATCTTTAATGCGGCATCAGCACGGTTTAACAGAGAAAATACAAAGAAAGTACGTGAGTTAAAGACATTTAATTCCAACGTATTAAAAAGAGGCGGACAGGTTACTGAAGTGTTACAGAAGAATCTGGATTTTTATGAATTAGGATAAGAAGAAGGAGAAGACAAATGTTTAGTCAGTTATTTGGTGAATATCTGGTAAGTGAAGAAGTACTTACACCGGAGCAGTTAAGAGAAGTATTGGATGAACAGGCAACAGCAAAGGTCCGTCTGGGAACGATTGCGATTGCAAACGGATATATGACACAGAACGAAACGGAAGAAGTCAATCATTTACAGACACAGTATGACAGACGTTTCGGTGATATTGCGGTAGAAAGAGGCTATTTATCAGAACGGGAAGTGGATGAACTTCTGGAGCAGCAGGGTTGCGCATTTATGAAGTTTTTGCAGATTATGTTTGAGAAAAAATATATTACTGCCAGCGAACTGGATGAATATCTTGACAGCTTTCAGACATCTAAGGGCTTTTCAAAGTCCGAAATGGAAGCGTTAAAGGAAGATGATATTGACGGGATTGTACCGTTGTTTGCATTTTCTGCAAAACCGTATGTAACTGATATTGTGGCATTGATTTTGAGAAATCTGACAAGATTTGTTACACAGGATTACTATATCGGTTCAATTAAACGTGTGACAGAATTCCGGTATCAGAGTATTATCGGACAAAAAACATACGGTTCTCATGTTATTTATACAGCATTTGTGGCAGGGGAAAATGAAGACGGACTGCTTGCGCTTGCATCCGATTTTTCAAAGGAAGAACTGATACAGGCAGACAGCTATACATATGACACATTAAGCGAACTGGTTAATATGTGCCTTGGTCTGTTTGTAACGGCAATCAGCAAGGGTGAGTTATTTGTAGATATCGAACCGCCGTTTGTCTATGAAAACCAGACACTGACCGGGGATGGATATATTGTTCCACTCTATGTCCATGGTAAAAAGACAGAAATTTTTATTGCTGTAGACAGTGATGTTCAAATCGGTGTAAAGCCGACATCTATTGACATTCAAAAATGTGCCGACAATGAGGTGGCAGATGGTGTTAAAAAGGTCATGATTGTAGATGATTCTGCTTTTATCCGTAAGACATTAAGAAATATTCTTGAAGAAGCAGGCTATGGTATTGTCTGCGAAGCCGTAAACGGCGAAGAAGCCGTTCAGTTATATAAAGAGTATAAACCGGATATTGTCACAATGGATATTACGATGCCGGTTATGGACGGCGTTACGGCATTGGAAAAGATTAAAGCATACGACAATACAGCAGATGTCATTATGGTAACGTCAGCCGGACAGCAGAAGAAAGTGATTGAAGCATTAAAGCTGGGGGCATATGAATTCTGCATGAAGCCGCTGGATAAGGATGAATTGTTAAAAGTATTCAAAGAACTGAATGCATAACGTACATAACATACATAAAAACGGGAATAATACAGGTATTGCAAAAGTATATTTTGTAGTGCCTGTATTTTAAAATTGTACTAAATTAAGAACTATGCAAAAGAGTATTGATTTTCTGATACATGAATGATATTATAATGCACGTAAGGATTGTTACAATATTGTCAAAGTTGCGATGAGCAATTTTTTTATTTAGCAATCAGTGTATACAATGTGCAGAGATTATGCAAGGAGGAATTCAAAAATGTTACAGAAGGAACAGTGGAATGGTTTCGAAGGTAGACTTTGGAAAGAAGAAATCAATGTAAGAGATTTCGTTCAGAACAACTACAAGCCATATGATGGTGATGAAAGTTTCCTTGAAGGTCCTACAGAAGCAACAAACAAGCTTTGGGGAAGACTTCAGGAATTACAGAAAGAAGAAAGAGCAAAGGGCGGCGTACTTGACATGGAAACAGAAGTTGTTGCCGGTCTTACAGCATATGGTCCTGGATATATAGATGAATCAATGAAAGACCTTGAAAAAGTTGTAGGTCTTCAGACAGATAAGCCATTAAAGAGAGCATTCATGCCTTACGGCGGTATCAAGATGGCAGAAGAATCTTGCAAGAACTACGGTTATGAACCAAATCCGGAATTACACAAGATTTTCACAGAATATCATAAGACTCACAATCAGGGTGTTTTCGATGCTTACACACCAGAGATGAGAAAGGCTCGTCACAGCCACATCATCACAGGTC
>ERZ773106.1789-NODE-1789-length-14092-cov-2.576191_pt1 | contig 14092 bp, 9 predicted proteins | sample MGYA00580572_ERZ773106 | MGnify/ENA primary metagenome ERZ773106 (study PRJEB29015, sample SAMEA2737868) | human gut metagenome | biome: human gut; feature: human-associated habitat; material: faeces | place: China | collected 2012 ... | reverse complement strand
CATATTTTTGCCATCGGTCGTTACGCGGAACAATCCCGTCTTACTTAATGCCAACACATTACCGCCGGTAACACTCTTGCGGTCATTACGTCTCGTGTAGAAAATATAATCACCTGCAACATTCAAATAACTAACCGTATCTCCATGTAATTTCGTGCTTTTCTGTAATTTATCATCTGTTACATAGAGAGAATCGTTATCATACGGATCAGCATAATAGATTCTGCCATCTGCCTCGCAAAACTTACCCCCGTTAAGCAGATTTCCTGCCGTATTTCCTGTCGTATTCGGATCATCATATAGCTGTACTTTCGTCTTCTGCCACATAAAAAATCCCACAACAACCAAAATCACCGCCCCAAGACCCCCTAAGATCCGATTCCGTACATGATGTTTGGAACTTGCTGCCATTCTTCACTCTCCCTTTCAAAACCACGATTACCCACCTCTATAAGAATACCATGCCGGAAATGACTAATCAAGTGCCATCAACAGCATAAAACCATCTTCTCTCACTGATCAAGTGCCATCAACAATTCGTGAATTGTCTTTGAGCAGATCGGATGTACCCGATATGGTGCGATCTGATCAAGCGGTTCCAACACAAATCTTCGATTACACATTTCCGGATGTGGAATGATAAGATTCTCTTCTACAACGACCTCATCATCATACAATAATATGTCCACATCGATCGTTCGCGGTCCCCAATGAATGGTTCGAACACGATCTAATTTCTTCTCAATGACTCCAATCTGATCCAAAATCTGTCGAGGTGTATATAATGTCTGCATAACAACCGCACCATTCAAAAAATCATCCTGCTCGACACCGCCTACCGGTTCCGTCACGATATAATCTGATACTTTTACCAATTGATTATGCTCATCTGCTGCCAAGATTTCCAAAGCCTGGTCCAGATTAGCATGCTTATCCCCCATATTGGAACCAATTCCTAAGCATACCGTATGCCATCCTCTTTGAATCTCTACAGAAACCGTCTTAAGCGGCAGTCGTATCGGTGCCCATGGCTTATCTATCCGAAGCGACAATGACCTCACCAACGGAAATGTTAATAAGATCTGCTCTGCCAAGTGTCCGGCAAGGTGCTCGATCAACTGAAACGTATTTCGTTTCGTCTCTGAATGGATCAGTTCCGCTACCTCTACGTAATTAACAGCATCTTCTATATCATCCGATTCGGCTGCCTTGCTTGTATCAACAGTAAGATCTACTGATACAACAAACTTTTGCCCCAGTTCATTCTCTTGTTTCAGTACTCCATGATTGGCAAATACCTCTAATTCCTTAATTTGAATGTGATCCATGATCCATCCTCCCCGCTTTTTGAAATGTTGCTCTAACTCCAATACCACGCACTTCCTGTGCACTTCATTAATACACGACGCGGTAATTTATCATATACAAGACCTAGACGATATCCGATCAATCTGCATCCGCACTGTACGCAGAAATAAAAAGCATCCCATACATGTCCACCCTTTAACAGTGTTTTCACGGTCTTCGCTGCATATCCTGCGCCCTCTTTTTCCGAAGACACCTTCGCAAACACCTCCGCATACTGCTTATGAGATACGCCAAGATCAAAGTTTCTGGCGAACTGCTGCCTGCACGTATAATCATGAGAATGCACCACTTTTGCCTCTGCGCAATATGCAACACGATATCCTTCCTGCATCATCATATATGCTATGATCATATCTTCATTAAAAATCGTTGGCTGCACAAATCCGCCAACCTGCTCATAATACGACTTACGATACAGGGCACATACATCAGAGCAAAAATATGTCTTTACACCGAGTTCTTTCTTGTCATCCTCACTCTTAATACGGCTCTGTGCAGGATAATTATAGATTCTCGTCATACGTTCCACTCGCCCTGAATTTGGACGGGCAAGCTGTCTCGCATAAGCAACAGCTACCGAAGCATCCTCCATGCAGGCAAGCAGATTCTCTATCAGATGCTCATCTGCCGGAACTGCATCCTGCGTCATCATTAAGACAAACTCTGCAGTAGATTTGTCCATGCCTAACGCACGCGTGCCGCCATGGTCAAACTCAGACTGCATCACGGGTATGATCCGAATACGCTCATCCATAGACTGTACCATTATCTCTGATTCATCCCGAATCGTCTGCATAATAAAAATATGTTCCGGGACAACTGTTTGATGCATTAAACGCTTGATCAGATCACCAAATTCACTTCCCGGTTTATATACGGGTATCACAATATCGATCTTTGTCTGCTCCATCCGCTACTCACCATACCTTTCCATCAAATTGCTCCTGCCTTCTTTTATCTTCCTAAAAGTCTGGCAACTTCCACAACAGCTTCCTGTGCATCTTTAGAGTAACCTTCTGCACCAATCTCATCTGCAAAGCTGCGTGTGATAACGGCTCCACCGATCATAACCTTCACCGGAAGATTCTGCTCACGAACCATATTCACTACTTTCTTCATTTCCATCATCGTCGTTGTCATAAGTGCAGAAAGCCCGATAATATCTGCTTTTTCACGAATAGCTGCCTGTATGATATCCTCCGCCGGGACATCTTTACCCAGATCCACCACACGATATCCGTAGTTACGTAACATCAATGCAACCAGATTTTTACCAATATCATGAATGTCATGCTCCACTGTTGCAATGACGATTGTTCCAAGCGGCTCACTAGACCGATTGGCTGCAAGGATCGGCTCTACCACGCCAATACCTGTCTCCATCGTCTCTGCGCTCGAAATAAGCTGGGGCAGAAAATATATCTGCTTATCAAAGAGCACACCGACATGATTGATCGCCGGGATCAAACTCTCGTCAATCACTTTCTGTGCATCTATTCCACCTTGTAAAGCATCCTGCACCAAAGTTTCGATCTTATTTTTGCGGCCCTTTACAACCGCCTCAAAAATCTTATCCCCCTCATGTTCCGGTGGAATCAAGTCCTTTGATCCGGATCCACTCTTTTTCGTCGTTGTCTGTACAGCATCGACCTCTCCGGCCACAACGGAGATCTTATGCTCGGACACGCGATTGATATAACGCAGATCGGCATCAGGTTTATTCATCAACAGATCTGCCGCAAATACCGCATGCATTAACAAATTCTGAGACGGATTCGCGATCGCCATCGTCAGTCCCTGTCCGATCGCTAATGCCATAAACGAACTGTTCACAAAAAGTCTCTCCGGCAATCCAAAGGAAATATTAGAAAGTCCGCACGCCGTTGCCAGACCAAGCTCATGTTTGCAATATCGGATCGTCTCCAACGTTTCGATCGCAGCATTGCGGTTGGCGCCGATCGTTGCCACCAAGCCATCTACTACAATGTCCTCGCCACATAACCCATGGCGTTTTGCCTCTTCATATATCGTATGGATAATCTCCTTTTTCTCATCAAGATTCTCCGGCAAACCTTTTTCTGAAAGTGGAAGCAAAATAAACATCGCACCATATTTCTTGGCGATTGGGATCAGCTTCTCAAACTTCTCCGGCTCCAGCGAGATCGAATTGATCAACGCACGGCCCGGATAGATACGAAGCGCTGCCTCAACCACATCTACATAACTCGAATCAATGGATAACGGCAGATTACTCACCATCGTAAGCTCATTCACTGCTTTAAGCATCATCTCTTTTTCATCAATGCCATTCATTCCCATATTGACATCCAGGATTGCTGCTCCGTCCTCTTCCTGTGCTTCTGCCATCTCCGTAACAAGGTCAAGCTGTCCGGCACGAAGCTGCTCCTGCAATGCTTTCTTACCTGTCGGGTTAATACGTTCTCCGATCACCATAAACGGTCCGTCCAAGTCGATCGGACGAGTCACACGTTCATTAGACAGGGCACGACGTACCACCTTACCCTTTCTGCTCAGATGGGACACCTCATCCATCCGTCCACTCTGCTGTATTTTCTGAGTGAGCAAACGGATATGCTCTGGCGTTGTACCACAGCAGCCACCTAAAATATCGGCTCCGGCATCGATCAACGCCATCATTTCTTCCGCAAATTCTGGTGCTTCCATTTCGTAGACGGTCTTTCCATCTACAAGCTGCGGCAGTCCGGCATTCGGCTTCGCAACCAATGGAATGTCCGCATATGCACGCATTTTGCGTACTACATCACACATTTTATCCGGTCCTGTAGAACAGTTCACACCTAACGCATCCACTCCAAGTGTAGTAAGCACAAGAGCAGCCGTCTCCGGATCCGTTCCAAACAAAGTACGTCCATCCTCTGCAAAGGTAAGTGTCACCATGATCGGTAAGTCACAGCATTCTTTCGCTGCAATCACCGCTGCACGACACTCCTGCAGGCTCATCATCGTTTCGACAGCCAAAAAATCCACACCTGCGTCAACTAACGCCTCTGTCTGCTCCTTATAAATGTCTACCAACTCTTCAAAAGACAAAGGGCCCATCGGTTGTACCTGCTTACCCGTCATAGTCAGATCGCCACATACATACAATGGCTTGTCTGCATCTACAAGTCCGCGTTCCTTCACCTCTGCCACCGCCTGCTTCGAAATTGCTACCAAGCCATGGTTCATCTCCACCAAATTATCTTGCAGACCATACTCTTCTAACTTAATTCGGTTTCCGGAAAAAGTGGGTGCATACACTGCGTCAGACCCTGCCGCATAATACTCTATCTGTAATTCTTTCAGCACGTCAGGATTCTCTAATATCCACTCCTCAGGGCATACTCCCGCCGGAAGACCTCTCTCCTGCAAATTGGAACCGGTCGCACCGTCCAATATCATTTTCCCCTGTGCCAAACGTTCACGAAACTGCTCTTTTGTCATGTTGCTGTCAATCTCCATTCTGCTATATTGGTATATTTCCTGCTCCCGGCTCACGTGGCTTCATACCACCTAACACATAGCCCTCCCTGTGTGCCGATAGACAAAATCTTCTCTTTCGATTGTACCACATGGCATCACATACGTAAAGAAGTATTCCTTTACAACCCGTGCTTTTTTTGCTTTTTTGTGCAAAATCCGATATACTATAAGAATCACTGCAAACGGAGGATATCATTATGATTTTACAATGCAGTCATATAGACAAAGCATTTAGCACAGATGTCATTCTTTCTGACATCTCTTTTCATATCAATGAACATGAAAAAGCAGCCATCGTCGGTGCAAATGGTTCCGGCAAATCAACACTGCTTAAGATCATTACAGGACATTTATCCGCAGACAACGGTGAGGTGATCCTGTCCGGCAGCACGACTGTCGGCTACTTGGCACAGAACCAGGAATACGCTTCCGAACACAGCATCTACGACGAAATGCGTGATGCCAAACCGGAGATCATACAGTTAGAGCAGCAGATGGAAAAACTGTCTGCACGCATGGATATTGAAACCGGCGAAACCCTAGAGCAAGTCATCAAACAGTATGACAATGCAAGACAACGCTACGAGCGTCTCGACGGATACGCCTACCAAAGCGAGTTGGTGGGTGTCTTGAAAGGTCTTGGCTTCACGGAAGAAGACTTTGAGAAACCGGTCATTTCCCTATCCGGTGGTGAAAAGACACGTGTTGCTCTCGCCAAGATGCTGTTGCAGGCACCGGATCTTATCATATTAGACGAGCCTACCAATCATCTGGATATCAATGCCATTGCATGGCTTGAATCCTACCTGACCAATTATCGCGGTGCAGTATTGATCGTAGCCCATGACCGTTATTTTTTGGATAAAATTGTCACAAAAGTTATCGAGCTGCGCCAGACGCACGCTCGTATGTATATGGGCAATTACAGCGAATATGCCGCCAAACGTCAGCAGATCATGGATAGTCTGATGAAACAATATCTCAACCAGCAGGCAGAGATCAAACATCAGGAAGAAGTTATTGCTAAGCTGAAATCCTTTAACCGCGAAAAATCGATCAAGCGCGCCGAGAGCCGCGAAAAGATGTTAGATAAAATAGAGCGCATTGAAAAACCTGTCGATGAAAACACGCAAATGCGCTTATTGTTTACACCAAAGATTCAAAGTGGTAACGACGTATTGACCGTAGAGAGGCTTTCCAAATCCTTTGATGGAACGCCTTTATTTACCGACCTCTCCTTTGAACTGAAGCGTGGGGAACATGTAGCAATCATCGGAGACAACGGAGCAGGTAAGACAACGATCCTCAAAATAATAAATGAATTGATCCCTGCCGACAGTGGTAAGATCACGCTTGGAACAAACGCGGAGATTGGCTACTACGATCAGGAGCATCAAGTTCTGCACCCGGATAAAACATTGTTTGAAGAGATCAGTGATGCGTATCCTCATATGAACAATACGCAGATCCGTAACACACTGGCCGCTTTTCTATTTACGGAAGACGATGTATTCAAGCAGATCAAGAGTCTGAGCGGTGGAGAACGCGGTCGCGTATCCTTGGCAAAACTCATGTTGTCCGATGCTAATCTTCTCATTCTCGATGAGCCGACAAACCATTTAGATATGGATTCAAAGGAAATATTAGAAAATGCGATCCGACATTTTGAGGGAACTGTTTTGTATGTTTCCCATGATCGTTACTTTATTAATACAACCGCAACCCGAATCTTAAATCTTACAGGCGGACATGTATTGAACTATGTCGGAAACTACGACTATTATCTGGATAAAAAAGAAGATGTGGAGCGTGCTTACTATGCAGCCCAGCCAAACCACAACGCATCAGCGATAGCTTCCACCGATGCTGCCGGGTCATCTCCTTCCACTGAAATGTCCACAGCAGACGGTACTGCTCCTCAAGCGGAAAATAATACGCCTAACGCAGCCACGTCTTCCAATGCACTATCCTGGCAGGAACAAAAGGAAGAACAGGCACGACTGCGCAAAATACAAAAAGAATTAAATCGCGTTGAAGCAGAGATCGAACGCTTAGAAGCAGAAAACACCGCATTAGATGAGGCAATTGCTGATCCTGCTAATGCAACCAATTCTGCAAAACTGCAGGAGCTCTCCATCCAACGTGGTGAAAACGATGCAAAATTAGAAGAACTCCTAGAACATTGGGAAGAACTTTCGGAATAACTGTGCGCTATTCTGCGGTCATGCGGTCTATCCTGCGGTCATACGCTCTATTCTGCGGTCATGCGGTCTATCCTGCGGTCATACGCTCTATTCTGCAGTCATGCGCCCTATTCTGCAGTCATGCGCTCCATCCGCCGGCGTGCCTGATCGTAGACTTCCTGCGGCGAAACACCAAGAAAGAACTGTCCATCTTCATACATAATACGCCCTGCGATCATCGTCAGTTTTACGTTTTGTTTACTGCCACTATATACGATGTTCTTCGCAACATTATTCATAGGCTGCATATTCGGCTGTGTCATATCTAAGATGATCATATCCGCCTGCCTGCCTTCTGCAAGCACGTCACAGTCCTGCAGCCCCATGGCTCCTGCGCCTCCTACCGTTGCCATCTCTAACACATCCAATGCATCCAATGCTGATGCGTCCCCTAATACTACTTTTTGCAACGCTGTCGTCAAAAACATCTCTCGAAACATATCCAAACAATTGTTGCTTGCCGGTCCATCCGTACCAATTGCAAGACCAATCCCCATATCTTTCATCCTCTGGATCGGTGCAATGCCACTCGCAAGCTTTAGATTCGATGCCGGATTCGTGACAACCCACACCTGCTTGTCTTTGCAGATCTGCAAATCTTCATCCGTCATATGCACACAATGAAAACCGCCACCACCATACTCAAACATTCCCAGCTTATCAAGAAACTTTGTAGGCGTCATGCCATAGCGTTCCACACATTCTGCCACTTCCTTTGCCGTTTCCGAATTGTGTGTATAGACCGGTGCATGATATTTCTGCCCTAAAGCCGCCATCCTTTCCAAAATTTCACGGCTAGTCGTGTATTCCGCATGAAATCCAAATCGATAAGATACCAATGGATCGCACGCATTGTATTTGAGAAACTGCTGCTCCATTTCCTCAACCGTACCAACAAAGTTATTGATGCTGCCACACAAAACCGTTCGAAATCCGGTATCCATGGAAGCTTTCACAATAGCATCATTCTTCTGATACATATCAAAACATGCCGTAATGCCACTCGTCAGGTACTCCATATAAGCTAAAATTGTAAACCAATAAACATCTTCTTCCGTCAGCTTATCCTCCATCGGGAACACACGATCATACAGCCACTCCTGTAATGGCAGATCATCTGCATAAGAGCGCAAAAATGTCATTGCAGAATGTGTGTGTGCATCCTTAAATCCCGGCATTACAACATTTCCACCTGCATTGATCTGACGATCCCACTGTAAAGATGGTGCGCCATCTTCCGTTCCCAGATATACGATCTTATCATCCTGTATATGAACTTCCCCACAAAACATTCTTTGCCCCGGCTGCATCGTTAATATATTCGCATTATATATTCGGATTCTCATAATTTTGTCCTCATTCCTGCTATACAGTATGAATGGCAGTAATACATTCTGTCACAAGCTTCTTAAACAACGGTGCCACTCTGTCTGCCGTTTCCTGCACTTCCTGATGTGTCAATGGATTTGCTGTAATGCCACACGCCATATTGGAAATACAAGAAATGCCGCAAATTTTCATTCCCATATGATTGGCCGCAACTGCCTCACATGCCGTACTCATCCCCACTGCATCTGCTCCAAGTGTCCTGCACATACGAACTTCTGCCGGAGATTCGTAATTTGGTCCCGTTAATTGTATATATACCCCTTCTTGCAACGGAATATCCTTTAACGCTGCCGTTTTCCGCAATATCTGCTGTAGATCCGCATCATAAATCTGACTCATATCCGGAAAACGAACACCCAACTCTTCCGCATTCGGTCCGATCAACGGCGATGGCACGAACGAAGAAATCTGATCCTTGATCATCATAAAGTCTCCTGCCTTAAAACAAGTATTGATACCACCGGAAGCATTTGTTAAAAACAATACCTGCGCTCCCATCAGTTTCATAAGACGTATTGGCAGTACAACATCACTGATCGGATAACCTTCATAGTAATGTACGCGCCCCTTCATACATACGACCGGCACTTCATTCACATATCCCAAGATATACTTCCCCTGATGCCCTGCTACCGTCGATACCGGAAAACCTTCCATTTCATGGTAATCGATCTCCGCAACAACTTGAATATCATCTGCATAATCCCCCAGACCGGATCCAAGCACCAATGCGATCTCCGGAACAAAATCAATCTCTCGCGTCTTGCAGATCTTCTGATACTGCTCATAACATTTGTTTAACTTTGCATACACCTCATTCATAAACAGCCTCCGTTCTTATAACAAAGGGAACGCTGCTGTGCGTTCCCCGTATCTTTCTCTGTACTCTTTGTTACTCATTCTGTTTCAAATGTGTACGAACAATCTTTCCAACACGCATTGCATCTGCATATGCTAACAAGCGATCCATCTGATTGGAATTACGCTGCAAGAAATTCGAAATGATCAAATGCAGCATGTCCTCCCCAATATCTGCACGAAATCGAATACAATCACAAACACTGCGTTCAATGTCATACACACGAATCTTGCCATACGGTGTCTCATCCACCTGCATATCCTGCTGAAATGCCAAATCAGAATAATAATGTCTGCACACCGGGAAATTAAGCTGCATACGAGAGCGATCCGTCTTCAATGTAGCAACCGACAATCTCTCCGGCTCCACATCGATCAAGCCATGATAATAACATGCGCTATCTGCACAGATCACCGCTCTTGAATTAACTCTGCAAGCCTCGATCATCTTATAATTCTCCGGCTTGCCATTCTCCTCGTCTACAAGCCAATAATGACCATGTGACACACGTTCAATAATCCCCATATTCACCAATTCCTTGATCTGCACCGTCGTGATCTTCGCATCCTTCAACTCCGATGCATCCCGATAGCCATTGCCACTTTCAAACAAATCCATCACTTTCTTATACGTATTTAACAACATATCTTCTCCTCCTCTTCCAACCGATAGTCTCCTACCCGTTTCCTGCTCTGTCATAATGCTAACGTGCAAAAAGATTTTGCTTAATAATATTTATTATATCACGTGTTACAAAAATTGCAATATCCTATTATAGAAAAACAACAGAAAAAGGGCAAAACTAATGTTTTGCCCTACACTGCCTCTATTCTTCCCTACACCGCTTTTCCGGTATACAACTGATAATATTTGCCCTTACGCTCCAGCAACTCGTCATGCGTACCGCGCTCAATGATACGACCCTGCTCTAACACCATAATACAGTCACTATTGCGTACCGTCGATAAACGATGGGCGATCACAAATGTTGTGCGTCCTTTCATCAGGCGGTCCATACCTTCCTGTACCAATTTCTCAGTACGTGTATCGATCGAACTCGTTGCCTCGTCCAAAATAAGTGCCGGTGGATTGGCAACGGCTGCCCTCGCAATGGCTAACAACTGTCTCTGCCCCTGGCTCAAATTCGCACCATCACCGGTGATCATCGTCCGGTAACCATCCGGCAGACGTTTAATAAAGCTGTGTGCATTTGCCAATTTAGCTGCTGCGATCACTTCGTCATCTGTGGCATCCAGCTTACCATAGCGAATATTATCCATAACTGTTCCAGTAAATAAATGTGTATCTTGTAATACCACACCTAATGATCTTCTTAAATCATCTTTTTTAATCAATTTAATATCAATACCATCATAAGTAATTGATCCTTTTTGAATATCATAGAAACGATTAATTAGGTTAGTAATCGTTGTTTTACCTGCACCTGTCGCTCCAACAAAGGCAATCTTTTCACCAGGATTTGCATAAACGTCAACATTGTGTAAAACCATACGATCATCAAAATAACCAAAATCAACACCTTCTAAACGAATATCACCTTTCATTTCTACAAGTTCAACTTGTCCATCCTTGCGTGGATGTTTCCAAGCCCAATGTCCAGTTCTTTTATCTGTTTCAACCATTTTTCCATCAACAGTTTCTACACGACATAAAGTCACAACACCTTGATCGTCTTCACTTTCTTGATCTAATAAATCAAAAATACGTCCTGCACCTGCTTGTGCCATCGCTACAGCATTGATTTGTTGAGAAATTTGTCCAATTGGTTGATTAAAGCTTTTATTCAATGTTAAGAAAGCTACAAGGGTTCCAATTGTTAAAGCAAAATGTCCATTTAAAGCAAGAATTGCTCCTACGATGGCACAAATAATATAAGAAACATTTCCTAATTGAACCGTAACTGGCATTAAGATATTCGCAAATTTATGAGCTTGATAAGCACTTTCCCTTAATTCATCATTTAATTTTCTAAAATCAGCAATTGCTTGATCTTCATGGTTGAAGACTTTAACAACTTTTTGACCAGAAATCATTTCTTCAATATAACCATTCACTTTACCTAAATCCCCTTGTTGTTGAACGAAGAATTTACCTGATAACGATCCAAGTTTTCTTGATACAACAAGCATGATCATAAGCATACATACACTTAACACAGTTAAAGGAATATTTAAAATGATCATTGATACAAATGTTGTCACAATAGTCATACAACTTGAAATAAGTTGTGGAATAGATTGTGAAATCAATTGTCTTAATGTATCAATATCATTTGTATAGACTGACATTGTATCTCCATGAGGAGTTCTGTCAAAATAACGAATTGGTAAAGATTCCATATGTTCAAACATTTCAATTCTTAAATCTCTTAAGAACCCTTGTGTTACATAAACCATAATACGGTTAAAGGTAAAGGCACAAACAACACCACAAGCATAAAGTGCACCCACACGAATCAAAGCATGGAATAGTCCACTAAAGTCAGGTGAAGAACTCTTTAAAAGGGGAACAATATAATCATCAATTAATGTTTGCATAAACATTGTTCCTTGAACATTAAATAAAGCATTTCCTACAATACATAGAAAAACAACAATTAAATGGATTTTATATTTATTCCATAACATTTTAAGTAAACGTTTCATTGTTCCTTCTTTCATTATTCTTCCTCCTTCCCTTTCATTTGTGTTTCATAAATTGTACGATAAATTTCATTTGTTTCTAATAATTTATCATGTGTGTCAAAACCATCCACGACACCATCATTTAAAACAATAATACGGCTTGCATTTTGAACAGATGATATACGTTGTGAAATAATAATTTTTGTTGTATCGGGAATACGTTCATTAAATGATTCTTGAATACTTGCATCTGTAGCTGTATCAACAGCACTTGTTGAATCATCTAGAATTAAGATTTTAGGATTTTTTAGCAACGCTCTTGCGATACATAAACGTTGTTTTTGTCCACCTGAAACGTTTGAACCACCTTGTTCAATATACGTATTATAACCATCTTCAAAACGATCAATAAACTCATCAGCGCACGCTAAACGACAAGCTTCTTTACATTCTTCTTCTGTTGCATTTTCATTACCCCAACGTAAGTTTTGTAAGATTGTTCCACTAAATAAAACATTCTTTTGTAAGACAACAGAAACTTCATCTCTTAAAACTTCAAGATCATAATTACGAACATCTTGTCCACCAACAACAACGCTACCTTCGTCAACATCATATAAACGAGAAATAAGGTTGACCAAACTACTTTTAGCACTTCCGGTACCACCAATAATTCCAATTGTTTCACCACTTTTAATATGAAGATCAACATCTTTTAAGACCGATTCTCCACTACCATGTTTATAAGAAAAAACAACATGATTGAAATCAATTGAACCATCTTTTACTTCAGTTAAAGCTTCTTGAGGAGATACTAAATCAGATTGCTCATTAATAACTTCTGCAATACGTCTTCCTGAAGCAAGTGACATCGTAATCATAACAAATGCCATAGAAAGCATCATAAGAGACATCATAATATTCATAACATAGCTAAATAAACTTGTAAGTTCACCTGTAGTAAGAGTCCCACCTACAATTGCTTTAGCACCTAACCATGAAAGCATTAAAATTGAACCATAAACAGCTATTAACATAGCTGGGTTATTATAAGATAAAACGGATTCTGCTTTGACAAAAAGTTTATAAATGTTTTGTGCTGCTTTTTTAAATTTTTCATTTTCATATTTTTCTCTAACAAAAGATTTAACAACACGAATACCTACAACGTTTTCTTGAACACTTTCATTTAAAGTATCATATTTAGGAAAAACATCATTAAAATATTTTGTGGCATGATACATAATTGTTGTAAGGACCGCTACTAAGAAAACAATGGCAACAACAAAAATCATACTTAATCTAAAGTTGATCATCATTGCCATGGTAAGGGCACAAATAAGTGACATTGGCGCACGAATGCACATACGAATAATCATTTGATAAGCCATTTGCACATTTGTCACATCTGTCGTTAAACGTGTTACAAGTCCTGCAGTACTATATTTATCAATGTTTGAAAAAGAGAATGTTTGAATGTTTGTATACATGGCATCTCTTAAATTGGCTGCAAAACCCGTTGAAGCTTTAGCTGCATGGTTACCAGCTAAAAAACCAAGTGATAATGTTCCAATTGCAATAACAAACATGAATGTTCCATATTTTGTAACATTAGACATATTACCTGCCTCAATCCCTTTATCAATAAGACTTGCCATTAATAAAGGAATAATGATTTCTAAGATAACTTCTAATGCCGCAAATAACATTGTAAGTAATGAATCTTTTTTATATTCTTTGATTTGTTTCATTAAAGTTTTTACCATAATTGACTTCCTTTCCTATTCATTTACCGAACTTCATGAATATTTATAAATCTTCTTTGATATTATTAATTAATTTATCGGATATTTTAATAAACATATTTATTTCTTCTTCAGATAAATCTTTAATAAGTTTTTGATGCATTTCTTTCATCTTATCTTCAATTTGTCGATTATGATTTCTTGAAGATTCTGTTAAAACGATTTTCTTTAATCTTGCATCATATTCTACTTCTTCTCGTTCAATCATTCCCTTTTTACACATCAATTTCAACATTTCTGATGTCGTAGAACGATTGATTGAAAATTCTTTTTCTATAT
>ERZ773106.1786-NODE-1786-length-14108-cov-32.959155_pt1 | contig 14108 bp, 10 predicted proteins | sample MGYA00580572_ERZ773106 | MGnify/ENA primary metagenome ERZ773106 (study PRJEB29015, sample SAMEA2737868) | human gut metagenome | biome: human gut; feature: human-associated habitat; material: faeces | place: China | collected 2012 ... | reverse complement strand
CATACAACGCTTAGAAACTCGCTTCGCTCAAACATTCAGACTAAAAACGTATTCAAAGATAATTATTTTCAATAACCTTATGGTTATCACAAAATTTTATAATGCGGAAAATAAAAATTGCTAAATTATTTAATAATCAATAATACCAAACATTTCCCGCATTTTAGCATCTTTTTGCGGTAGCCGTAGGCTATTGGTAAAGATAAAAATATGACAATGGTTTTAGTTCTATTGTTTGAACGTAGTGAGTTTAGAACGTTGTTGGCATATTTTTATCTTTATCAAAGTAAAAAGTGCGTGAGCGGGTAGTTTTCTTTTTGGTTCGTTTTTCTTTTGTATAAAAGAAAAATGAACATAAAAAACTATTTTTCTTTAAAAATGTTAATCATTAAACGAATTGATAAGAATACGGCTACTAGATATCCTAATACACCTAAAATAGGGATTTCCATTATTTGAGGTGTCATATTAGTAGTGCAGATGATGCTAGAGCCTAAAAGTAGTGCAGAGCAAATGATACCGATGATTAATTTATTAATCATTTTATCTAAGCGACGAAGTGGTTCTTCTGAGCCTGTTAAGTCTAAATTAACTTTAGTTTGTCCACTCATTGTCATTTTTAGGATATCAGATAATTGTTCTGGTATATGCATGGATTTTTGAAGCATTAAATAGCTATCTCGTTTGAATTTAGTAAATTCTTCTTTCCAACTGAAATTTCGTTTAAAATCAGCTCGCATATAAGAGGCAAAAATATCAATAAAATTGACATTAGGACAACAAATTTTGAGAACAGATTCAATGGTAACGACACCACGGGCAAACATACTTAGACCAGGATTAATAGAAAGTTTATGACGGCGAGCAACAGTTATGATATCATGTGCTAATTCGCTTAATTTTAATGTTTGGAAATTGGCATTACTATAGCGGTTCATTAGATTATCAATATCTTCATAAAGTTGGATATGATTTAATTTTCCTTGAACAGTACCTAAAGTTAAAATAGCGTTTTTCATTTCATAAGTATCATGTTGAACAAGGGCGTAAACAGCTTTTTTTAAAGCGTCACGTTCTTTGGAAGATAAACGCCCCATCATACCTAAATCAAGCCAAATAATTTTACCGTTTTTTATCCAAATATTACCTGGGTGAGGATCAGCATGAAAATAGCCATCTTCAATGATTTGTTTTACATAATTTTTGCCAAGATGAATACCTAATTCTTCAACATTATAACCTTGGGCTTTTAATTTGCTGATTTCATCAATGCGATGACCGTCAATATATTCCATTACAAGCACGCGAGCTGTAGTCAGTTCATGTTTTACAGTAGGACAATCAACGAAAATATCTTCACTATTGAGTCGTTTAAATTCGTCAATATGTTCAGCTTCCATCATGAAATCCATTTCTTGCTTAGTGATATTCCACATTTCATCAAGAATGGCGTTAAAATCTAAAATGCTAGATGAAGTTTTAAAGACTTGTAAGATAGATACAGCTCGTTTTAATAAAACTATATCTTTAGCCATTACTTCATAAATTCCAGGACGTTGTACTTTGATGACAATTTTTTCACCAGTTTTTAATGTAGCTTTATGTACTTGAGCTATAGAAGCAGAGCCAAGTGCATGGTCATCTATATCAAGAAAAACATCTTCTATTTTTTTATTATATTCTTTTTCAAGACAGTCTTTGATGATGCTAAAATCTAAAGGCTTAGCTTGTGTTTGCAATTTAGTCAGTTCAATGGCATAATCGGCAGGTAAAAATCCTGGTTTTAAAGAGAGTATTTGACCTAATTTTACAAATGTAGGACCTAAATCTTCTAGGATTAAACGCAATTTTTCAGGTGTCATATCGCTTGTAAGTACATTATGCTTACGTAAAACAAGCACCATTTCCCGTAAACGATGAGAGGAACTGTATTTTGTTTGTTTAGGAAATTTTATCAAATTAACACCTTCTATCATAAATTTTTAATATAATGTATTTAAATAAAATAATTATGTTTATTATAGCAAATAAGTGAAAAATAGTATAACAGTTTATTTATCGCTTAGAATATGGATTTTTGGATGAGTTTAAAATTTTTAATAAAAAAGAGTTGAAATATTAATTTGAAAATCTTCAAGTATATATTTCAACTCTTTTTATTTATTCTTCTGTAATATTATCTAAAATTTGTAGAATTTCTTGTCCGTAATTATTTCCAGGAACTGCCCAACGACCATTTAAACCAGGCCATGTATCAATTGTTGATGTAGAATAAACGGCACGAACTAAGGAATAACGTGGGTCTACTACATCTTCGCGAGGAGGTCTAACGGAAGCATAAGCCAATAAATGTTGAATATGAGCTCTAACACCAATACGAGCTGTTTCAAAATAAGCACCTTTTACAGTAGCACTTGTTGTACCTAGACCGCAATAATTATTTTGGTCAGGTGTTACTGTACCACCATATCTAAAAAATCCTGTTTCTTTTAAAGCTTGAGCAAAAGCTGCATCAGGACGAATTCCTTCTTTACCAGCTTCTTCATAATAATAATCAACTAATTCTTCAGCAGAAACTGTAATTTTAGGATTTGGGTTATTTTTGAGCAGGTAATTTACGCATTGTTCACGAGTCGCAATAGCTGAACCCATGATAGAAGAACTGCCATAATTTACTACTTTATCTTGTTCTTTTTTATCAGAGTCGCCTTTTAAAATAGCAGCGATTTTTTCTGATACAGAGTGATTAGATGTTTCTTTTTTATCAAAAGTATTATCATCATTATCAGTTTTTAAAGCAATAACAGCACTTGTTTCGCGTTGTTGATGTTGACTTAAGCCCTTTAAAGTATAATTATTTTGCATAGGAGTCATACTAGCTTGACTAGGAAAACCAATACTGATACAAGCTGCGACAATTAAAGAACTACCAAGAATTTTATATTTGCGAAAAAACATAGAAGATAAAGGACCTCCTTAAGTATCAAATTTTTAATTGCTTAAGACTACAAATTGGATAATAAACAAAAGCATAAATACATAAAGTAGAGGGTGAACTTGTTTAATTTTTCCAGAGAATATTTTTATTAAGCAATAAGAGATAATACCGATACCAACAGCATCAGTGATACTGTAAGATAATGGCATCATTAGAAAAATCAAGAAAGCAGGAAAAGCTTCTTGCATATCATCCCAATTTATACGAGATAAACTGCTCATCATATAAAAACCAACAATAATTAATGCTGGTGCAGTAACTGCTGGAACAGTGGATAAAACTTTAGCAATTGGAGCTGTAAAAAGCATTAAGAGGAATAATAAAGCAATGATGACGTTTACAAAACCAGTACGACCACCACTAGCTACACCAGAACCAGATTCAACATAAGCAGATGTTGGGCTTGTACCAAAAATAGAACCAACAAGGCTAGCGATAGAATCTGCCAAAAGAGCACTTTTTACATTAGGAAAAGTATCATTTTTCATCAATCCTGCTTGTTTGGCAATACCAAGCATAGTACCAGTAGTATCAAATAAAGTAACAATAAAAAATGTAAAAATTATAGTATAAAGATTATGAGAAATAGCTCCCATGATATCCATTTGCATAAATGTATTACCGAGTTCAGGTGTACTGAAAATAGTATCAGGTAAGCTGATATAACCAAAAAGGAAAGATAATATAGAGGTAATAATCATGCCTAAAAACAAAGCACCACGTACATTATTTACCACTAAAATAATGCTTATAAATAAACCGATAAGTGACATATAAGTTACAGGGTCAGTAAAATTACCAAGAGTAACTAGGGTAGCTGGAGAAGCTACAATAATATGAGCACTTTGAAGACCGACAAAACTGATAAATAAACCGATACCAGCACTGATACCTTCTTTCATTGAAGCTGGTATAGCATTGATAACAGCTTGACGAAATGATGTCAATGAAAGGATTAAAAAGATTAAAGCGGAAATAAATACAGCACCTAAAGCTTCTTGCCAAGGAATTCCCATAGAAATTACTACAACAAAACTAAAGTAAGCATTCATTGCAAGTCCAGGAGCAATCGCTATAGGGTAGTTAGCAAAAATCCCCATGAATAAGCAACCGACAATAGTTGCAATTATTGTGGCAAAAAATACACCATTAAAATCCATACCTGTCTGGCTTAGAACACTAGGATTTAAGATGATGATATATGCCATAGTTAAAAAGGTAGTAAAACCAGCAAGGGTTTCAGTAAAATAAGAAGTTTTTCGTTCTTCAAATTTAAAATATTCTTTTATTGACATGACAAAACCTTTCTGAGATTTATTTTGTATACTATCATATAATACCATAATTGTGAAAAAATTTTTAGTATAAATTTAATAATAATAGTTATTATCTTTAAATTGAATATTAAATATGATATCATTATATAGTTAGATAGTTATTTGTATATTGAAGAAAGGAGAAATATAGTGAAAAGATATCTTTTTATTTTAGTATTAAGCTTAATGACTGTTATTAGTTTTCCAATAAATAATTCTTTTGCGGCAACAGAACCGTTATCTGAAGAAGTTTTTCAGTGGGTACAGGCAACACCTCGTTCAAGTTATTATTTTAATAAAGATGCTATGACCTATGAAATTGGAGCAGATGGCTATGCCGACACGAATATTTTAATTGTACCAACAGTAAGACTTTTTGATAATATGCAAATTCAAGATGTGATAATGAAAAGACAATGGAGAAATTTAAGCACATATAGATTTGATGAATTATCTGGTGTAGCAGAATATTTGCGAATAAATATAAAAGATAAAACAGTAGAATATACAGAATGTGTATATTTAGACCAAGGATATAACTCTTTGTATGTTAATTATGAAAGACCAACTCAAAATATGAATACAATGAGTGTAAAAGATGTAGATTATAATTTTTATCAAGCTATATTAGATTATGAAAAAGAACATAGAAAAGAGCTTTTAACAAAAATTATTGATCAGGTGAAACCTGAAGATTTAAAAGCTGCAGGAATAACTTTAACTAAAGAGCAAAAAAAGAATATGAAAGAAAATAAAAAGCAGAGAAGATAATACGCTATTTGGCAGTGGAGAGGTGTAAACTTTGTATTCTAGGAGTTGGAAAAAACTAGTTTTAGGAATTTGTTTAGTTGTTTGTTTAGTAAATATTTTTAATGTAGAAAAAGTATTTGCTAAAGATGAGAAAAAAGTAATTTTGTATGTGCCTCAAGATGATAGACCGATATCTTCCGATCAAACAGCACAAGTAATCCGTTCTATGGGTTATACTGTAGAGATGCCACCAAAAGATTTATTAGGTGATAGAGATAAAGCTGGCAGACCAGAAGAAATTAATCGTTGGTTAGTGGAAAATGGTGGTAAAGATAAAGTAGCAGTAATATCTTCTGATGCTATGATTTATGGAAGTTTAGTAGCTTCAAGAAAACATCATATACCAAAAGATTTATTGTTAAGACGTGTAAAAAATATAGAAAAGTTGCATGATACGCACCCTAAGATGCCTATATATGTATTTTCTTCTATTATGAGAACGCCAAAAGATGGAGCTTCTTCAGGAACAGAAGAGCCAGAATACTATGTAAAATATGGACAAGCTATAGCTAATTATACAAAAATTGATAATGCTGATACTTCAGGATTAAATGAAAGTTATCAAGTAGCCCTAAGAGAAGGCGTGCCAGAGGCAGCTTTGAAAGATTGGCTTTCCCGTCGCAGAACAAATGTGGAAGTCAATAAACAATTGATAAATTTAGTTAAAAATAATGATGTAGTGTATATGGCAACAGGAAAAGATGATAATTCTAAATTATCCCAGACTCATAGAGAAAGTAATGAGTTGAGAGAATATGCAAATAGTTTAGGATTAAAAAATAATCGCTTTCAAGTTTTAACTGGTTTAGATGAAGTTGGGCTTTTAGTTTTAACTAGAGCTGTTAATGAATTAGAAAATTATAAGCCATATGTTTATATAAAATATGCTTCTGGTTATGGCGGAGCAACTGTGCCAACATATTCAGATGAGTCTATAGATAATACACTTACAAGTCAAATAACGGCTATCGGTGGTATTAGGACATATGATTTGAAAAAAGCTGATTTAGAAATGTTTATAAATACTAATCGCAGTGGCTGGACATATGATGCTAATACGCCAGTAAATACGCTTCAACCAAGATATAATACAATGGATTTTGTTGAAGATATAGAAAGCTTTGTCAATGCAGGCTATCATGTGGCTATAGGTGATATTGCTTTTGCTAATGGAGCAGACAATGCTTTGATGAAACAATTACAAGATAGAGATTTATTAGATAAATTATATGGATATGCTGGTTGGAATACAGCGACTAATAGCACTGGTTTTGCATTAGGCATGGGAATTGTAGGCAATCAGATAAGCCAAGATAAGCGCAATGAATTATTATTGACCAGATATCTAGATGATTGGGTATATCAAGCAAATGTTCGTCAAAGTGTAAACTCTTACTTAAATTTATTGCCAGGTAGTGGTGATTATTTAACTATAGGAGATACAAAAAGACCATATATTGAAGAATATGGTACAAAATTAATGCGTTCTTTTGTAAGTGATAATTTAAATTTATTTAATGAAGCAGTAAATGTTTCGATAACAATGCCATGGAATAGAATTTTTGAAGCTAATTTCGATGTTTCTGGTAATAAATTAAATGAAACAGTATTGAAGAAGCATTTAAAATATTAAATGAAAAAGCCTGCATATTATTTTGCAGGCTTTTCTAGTATGATTGAAATTATGATATAATTTATTATGATTAAGATATTTATAATTAATGAGGTGATAAAGTGCAGTTTAAATATTTAAAACAACTATTATGTCTTTTTTTGATGATGATAGTAGTTTATGTACCGAATGTTGTTTTTGCTAGTTTAAATAAAACTATTATTTTTGTACCCCATGATAATAGACCGATTTCTTTTAAGCAGACAGCGGATAATATTCGTGATTTAGGATATGAAGTATTGACACCACCAGAAGAACTCCTAGGTAATAGAGAAAATCCTTATGCAAAACCAGAAGAGTTATCTAAATGGGTGATAGAAAATGCAAAAAAAGCTGATGCAGCAGTAATATCTTCAGACTCTATGGTTTATGGTAGTCTTGTTGCTTCAAGAAAACATAATTTAAGTGAAGATGTTGTTTTAGCTAGAGTGCATAATTTTGAAAAAATACATCAAGCAAATCCAAATATGAAATTATATGTATTTGGCTCGATTATGAGAACACCTCAAACAAGTGAAGCGTCAGGTAGTGAAGATGCAAATTATTATGCTCAATATGGTACAGATATTGCGCGTTATACTGCATTGACTGATAAATTAGAACAAGATGGACTAACACATAAAGAAAGAAAACAGTTAAAACAATATGAACAAAAAATACCAAAAGCAGCTCTAGATGATTGGCTTTCTCGTAGACAAGGTAATTTTTTAGTAAGTAAGAATTTAATTGATTTAGCTAGAAATGATGTAATCACTTATTTAGCATTAGGTTGTGATGATAATGCTAAATATTCACAGACAAATAAAGAACGCCGTGCTCTTGATAATTATGGCAGTGATTTAGGTGAGTTGAAATATCAATCAGTAGCTGGAATTGATGAAATTGGTTACGTTTTATTGACTAGAGCAGTGAATAATTTACAAGGTGATATTCCATTTGTAAGTGTTCATTATGCTAAAGGTACAGGAGAAAATACGATACCTGCATATTCTAATGAACCAATTAAAAATTCTATAGCGACTCATATCAAAATGGCTGGCGGTATGAAAGTCAATAGCGATAAAAGAGCAGATTTAGTATTCATGGTTAATACTAATTTTGACGGTACAACAGGTGCAGCTAATGATTTAAATAATGTATATATACCAAATGAAAATATCATAGATTTTGTCAATATGGTCGATGAAGCGGTACAGGCAGGTAAAAAAGTAGGTATTGGCGACATCACATTTGGCAATGGCTCTGATAATGCTTTAATGTTTAGTTTATATGGTAAAAATTTATTAGATAAATTAAACGCTTATTCAGGTTGGAATACACCTACAAATAGTACAGGTTATGCTTTGGCTATGGGCATGGGAGCAAATTATACAGATAGAGTGGGCATTTTAAAAATGCTTGAAGTCCGCTATTTAGATGATTGGCTCTATCAAGCAAATATCAGACAAGCTGTAGCGAATAGATTAAATTCCATGCCTGGTGAAGGCGATTATGGTAATACAAAAACTAGAACTTTACCAGCAGAAAAATTAGCTACAGAAGTTTTACAGAAAATGATAGCTGATTATGGCTTAGAAAAATTTGAAGGTCAATCTTATGTGGCTGATGCGCAAATAAGATTTCCATGGCAACGTATGTTTGAAGCAGATATAGTTTTTCCTGAAGAAAAAGTATCTGTAGAAGAAAAAATAGAAAAATAAATTATAGTTCACATAAAGCTCTATATTAAGTATAATAATTAATATTTAATATAGAGTTTTTATTTTATAGATGATATTTTGATTTAATTTATAAGTTTATTTTTATTAAGGAGAATTTTAAATGTTTACACGAATTATATCGTTTATCAGTTCAAGTAGAAGAGATATTTTAATCTTATTTACAGCTTTATTTAATAGAAATACACCTAAGATGATAAAGACAATGACAATTGTAGCGTTTTTATATCTTATAAGTCCTATTGATTTTTTACCAGATATGATACCAGGACTGGGATTATTAGATGATGCAGTAGTTGTGCCAGGGATTTTATATGCAATGCTTCAGATGTTACCTGCTTCTGTTAGAGCAAAATCAGAAGCACAAGCAGATTATTTAGGGCCGAAAATGCCTTGGCTTTTAGCTATTTGTGGAATTTTTCTCATAGTATGGACTATATTTGTTTTTGTAGCGATTTATAATTTTATTTTTAATTAATTCAAGTAATTTAGGAGATGAAATTATGCGTTTATATATAGCTGAAAAACCAAGTATGGGAGCGGAAATTGCAAAATGTTTGACAGGCCCTGTGCAAAGAAAAGATGGATATTTAATAACTAAAGATGGAATTGTAACATGGGCTTTTGGTCATATTTTGCGTCAAGCTGAGCCAGAAGAATACAATGCTAAATATAAAAATTGGAAAGCTGAAGATTTACCGATTATACCAAAACAGTGGAAGATGATTATAGATGAGTCTTGCAAAAAGCAATTTGGTATTATTAAAAATCTTATTGATAAAGCTGATGAAATAGTTCATGCAGGCGACCCTGATAGAGAAGGGCAATTATTGATTGATGAAGTTTTAGATTATTTAAATTGTCAAAAACCTGTAAAACGAATTTTATTAAATGCCTTAGATGAGGAAAGCATAAAAAAAGCTAATAAAGATTTGCGAGATAATCGAGATTTTTTGAATTTAAAAAAATCTGCTTTAGCTAGAGCAAGAGCAGATTGGCTTATCGGTATGAATTTATCTAGGGCATATACTTTGGCAGCAAGAAGAGCAGGGAAAAAAGGTGTATTTGCTGTAGGTAGAGTAAAAACGCCGACACTTGCTTTAGTTGTCCGCAGAGAACGCGAATTAAAAGATTTTAAACCAGTGGATTACTTCACGATAAAAGCGATATTTGCTCATGAAAATGGTGAATTTAGTGCCACATGGAAGCCTAAAGATACACAGGCGGGACTAGATTTTGAAAATCGTTTAATTGATGAAAATATAGCTAAAGCTTTAATTGGTAAATTTGCTCAAAAAACAGAAGCAGGAAAAATAATAGCTTATCAAAAAGCACAGAAAAAAGAAGCACAAAGATTGCCATTTTCTTTATCTAGTTTGCAAGTTTTGGCAGGTAAAAAATATGGATATGACCCGCAATTAGTATTAGATACTGCACAAAAATTATATGAAAAAAAATTGACGACATATCCACGTTCTGATTGTGAATATTTACCACAAAGCCAATTTAGTGATGCTAAGATTATTTTGCAGAATTTATATAATATCAATGAAAAGCAGTTGGCTAATTGGGCAAAAAAATGTGATTTAAAAACGAAAAGTAGAGCATGGAATGATAAAAAAATTACAGCTCATCATGCGATTATTCCAACAAAGGTAAAGGTCAATTTAATGAGTTTGACCATAGAAGAAAGAAATATTTACTTTTTAATAGCTCAAGCATATATAGCACAATTTTATCCAGTTCATATTTATGACCAGACTAAAATCAGCATAGAATATATGCAAGAATTGTTTGTAACAAGTGGTAGAGTCGTAAAACAGATGGGGTGGAAAGAATTATATGTGCAAAATAATAAAGAAAAATCTTTGAATGAAGATGATAAAAAAGAAGATAATGAAGAAAAAGAAGAACAAAATTCATTGCCACTTATGAAAAAAGGTGATGAAGTAGAATATGTAAAAGGCGAATATGATAAAAAATCTACAAAACCACCAACTCGCTTTACAAGTTCGACATTGCTTGCAGGTATGAAAGATATTCATAAATATGTAAAAGATGTAGAAGTTAAGAAAAAATTAAAAGATATTTATGGTATTGGCACAGAAGCTACAAGAGCGACTATTATCGAAGATTTAGTAAAGAGAAATTTTTTACAGCTTGAAGGTAAAAAGAAATATTTAGTGCCAACACAGTCGGCATATATTTTAATTGATGCTTTGCCAGATGAAATGACATATCCAGACTCTACTGCTGTTTGGGAAGACTATCTTCATTCCTTATCTGAAGGTCAGGGAACAATTGAAGAATTTTTAGCTAAACAGGCAGAATTTACGCAGAATTTATGTATTAAAGCAACAAAGACAGTTTTGGTACAAGAGCATGAATATAAATGCCCTAGATGTAATCAAGGTATTTTAGTAAAACGCAAAGGTAAAAATGGTGAGTTTTGGGGCTGTTCTAACTTTCCTAATTGTCGTATGACTTGTAATGATGTAGATGGCAAGCCAGATATAGAAAAAACAAAATTTAATTTCAATAATTATCGACAAATGAGTTATAATAATAGTGATAAAAATTATATAAAATCTGGGCAAAATGAGATATTTCAGCAAGATAATCAATTGATTTCAGCTTGGGATTTAATCGCTAGAGAAAATACGAAAAAGATGAATTTTACTCCTAAAGAAAAATTTTCAGCAATGCCTATAGAGAAAAATAAAAATACTAAAGCTACATCAAAATATTTATGTACGCGTTGTAAAGAAGGCAATTTACGTAGAATTCGCGGTAAAAATGGTTGGTTTTGGGCATGCTCAAATTATCCTCATTGCACAGCTACTTATGATGATAATAATGGAATTCCTGTGATATAGAAAGCTCAAAATACGTTGAACTAGTATATGAATTTTTAAATCTATTTAAAGAATTTTTATAAACTATACTAAAATGTAAATTAAAAGTAAGTACAACGTAAAAATATTCAGATAAAGAAAAAGTTGAAAAATAACTTATGATTTTATATAATTATACTAGATTTAAATTTATACAATATAGGAGGTGAATTACCTGTTTCAATGTTAGTATAAATAGTTGATACAGGTAATTAATTATTGGAGCTAATTGAAGTTCTGTTGAAATTAATTTTAGTAGTATTTTTAGTGTTTATGAATGGTTTTTTCGTAGCAGCGGAATTTGCCCTTGTAAAAATTCGTTCTTCCCGTTTGGAAACGCTTTTACAAGAAGGTAATACACGAGCTAAATATGCCAAAAAGCTCACAGACCATTTAGATGCATCTTTATCAGTAACACAGTTAGGGATAACACTTGCATCCCTTGGTTTAGGTTGGGTTGGTGAGCCAGCTGTTGCAGCTTTATTAGTACCTGTTGTGCAGTTCTTTGGCTTTGGTGAAGATTTTGCTCATTCTATAGCACTTGTGGTAGGTTTCTCTCTTATTACAGCAATGCATATTATTTTAGGTGAATTAGCACCAAAATCTATGGCTATTCAAAAAGCAGAAACTGTAACACTTAATATTTCTATACCAATGCTTATTTTCCACAAGATTATGTGGCCAGCTGTATGGATTTTAAACCATGTAGCTAACTGGGTAATAATTCGCCTTGGTTTTGAAGTGGCAAGTGAAGGTGAAGAAGCTCATAGTGAAGAAGAAATTCGCTTGTTGATGGAAGAAAGTCATAAACATGGATATATTGATAAAACAGAATTGACTTTTGTAGATAATGTATTTGATTTATCTAATCTTACAGTTAGAGAGATTATGATCCCTCGAACAGATATGATTTGTTTGTATTTAGAAGACTCTTTTGATGAAAATGTAAAAAAAGCGTTGACTGAACAAATGACAAGATATCCTGTTTGTATTGAAGATAAAGATAATATAGTAGGATTTTTGCATATAAAAGATTTATTAAATCCATTATATGCGCGCAAAAATATTGATATTAGGTCATTATTAAGAGAAGTTACTGTCGTACCAGAATCTATGCCAGTGCGTAATTTGTTAAAACTTATGCAAGGAAAACGTTTACAATTAGCTATTGTTGTAGATGAATATGGCGGTACAGCTGGTATGGTTACTTTAGAAGACATTGTTGAGGAAATTGTTGGTGAAATTCAAGATGAATTTGATGAAGAAAGACCAACAGTAGAAAAACGTACAGAGAAATTATATTCCCTTGATGCGAAAATGTTACTTGATGATGTAAATGAAATGTTTGGCACTAATATTGAAGAAGAAAATATAGATACTATCGGTGGTTGGCTTTCTACACAGGTGGATACTCCTCCACGTGTAGGTCAAAAAGCTAACTTTGGCGATGATGAATTCTTTGTCGAAGAAGTAGATAGAGTTCGTATTACGCGCGTATTAGTAAAATTAAATCATACTGTAGATGGAAATACAGATATTTAAAAGGTTGCGAATATGTTTATATTTTAGTATAAGCATTTCTATATAGTTAATAATATGCATTATATTGTATATCAAAGAAGAAAAGGGGTAATTTGATATGTTAAAATCTATTGCAATCATGACTAGTGGTGGAGATAGCCCAGGAATGAATGCTGCAGCTCGTGCGGTAGTTCGTACAGCTCTTTATGAAGGAGTAAAAGTATTTGGTATCTATGATGGATACAAAGGTATGCTTGAAGATCGTATCGTAGAATTAAATTCTCAAAGCGTTAGTGATATTATCCAACGTGGTGGTACTTTCTTAGGTACAGCTCGTTGCCCAGAATTCAAACAAGAAGAAACTCGTAAAGAAGCTCTTAAAATTCTTCAAAGCCATGGCATTGAAGGTTTAGTTATTATCGGTGGTGATGGTAGCTTAACTGGTGGTTCTTTATTAAGCGATTTAGGTATGCCAATCGTTGGTCTTCCTGGTACTATCGATAATGATGTTTGGGGCTCTGATTATACTATCGGTGCTGATACTGCATTAAACACTATCTTAGATGCAATCAATAAACTTCGTGATACAGCATCTGCTCATCGTCGTATCATCGTTCTTGAAGTTATGGGTCGTAAATGTGGCTGGCTTGCTATGATGGCAGGTATCGCTGGTGGTGCAGAATATGTTCTTGTTCCAGAAGTTAAATATGACCTTAACAAAATTTGTGATGAACTCAAAACATCTTATGACAATGGTCGCCGTTATAGCATCGTTGTTGTTGCTGAAGGTGTAGGCAGTGCTGTAGATATCGGTAAAGAAATCGGTGAAAAAACTGGTATCGATACTCGTGTAACTGTATTAGGTCACGTTCAACGTGGTGGTTCTCCAACAGCTGAAGACCGTGTAAAAGCTAGTATGTTAGGTGAAAAAGCTGCTTTAGCACTTCTCAATGGTCAGTCTAATATCGTATTTGGTATCAACGAAGGTAAAGTTGTAGCTATTGACCTTCATGATTCTGTAAATAACAACAAAACATTAGACCCAGAATTAGTACGCTTAGCACGTGTATTATCTAAATAATAATTTAGGTTAAAAATAAAAGCATTAAAGTTTGGATTAATTCTGATATGCACCCAAAATATTGGACATATTAATTAAGCTACTAATTGAGACTTAGT
>ERZ773106.1782-NODE-1782-length-14136-cov-6.794262_pt1 | contig 14136 bp, 13 predicted proteins | sample MGYA00580572_ERZ773106 | MGnify/ENA primary metagenome ERZ773106 (study PRJEB29015, sample SAMEA2737868) | human gut metagenome | biome: human gut; feature: human-associated habitat; material: faeces | place: China | collected 2012 ... | reverse complement strand
GCTATATGCTGGGGTACAACGATTTGAAAGACCCTTCCGTCAGCGGCTTTTTCCGCTTTCTTGCAAAGATTGGAGACAACGGGATGAAAATGCAGATCGTGAAGATCGGATTTGGAGGCAGACAATGAAATACACAGGAATGCCCATGGGAAGGTGGATGCTGTTTGCCGGTTCCTTTCAAAAGCAGCTGACCGCTTACGATTTGAGCCTTGTAGTGGTTGTTTTGCAAAATTTTTATTCTTTACTTGATAACTGCATACGATAAAACCAAAGGGAGCTCTGCCCGGACATTCGTCCGTGACAGAGCCCCCCTTTTTTAGCTTTATAGAAAAACCATAAGTCATCTGCCACGGTCAACGGAGCAAGAACCACACGCCCAGCAGGATCGCAAGAAAGATCAGGTTGGACAGGGTGAACAGCCCAAAATACTGCTTCTTCCCCTGTGGCAGCTCCCGTGCGATCTGCCGGTAGGAAATAAGACTGGCCATGGATGCGATCAGAGTGCCAAGACCTCCCAGATTGGTGCCGATGATGAGGGCTTGTGTCTCTGCCGTGAACCCGGATAGCAGCAGGGCGGCGGGAACATTGCTGGTGACCTGCGAAGCCAGAACTGCCACCAGCACTTCCCGGCTGGTCAGAAACTCCTGCAGCCAGCCGGAAAAGGCCGGAATGCGGCCCAGATTGCCAATGAAGATGAAAAAAGCCACAAAGGTCAGAAGCAGGGAATAGTCCACTGCCCGTAAGGTGTGCGGGTCTGCAAAAAGAACGCAGACGAGCACAGCGGCAAAGGCAATGCCATAGGGCAGCACCCGGATCACGGACAGCAGGCAAACGGCAAACAGAACCAGATACAGCAGGATAATTTTCTGATCCCCCTGAGATGCAGAAGAAACAAGCTCGTCCACGGAGAGGGCGGCAGAGGTTTTCCGGCAGACCAGCGCTGCCCAAGCCAGCAGCAGGAGCAGAGAGACCAGGGTGTAGGGCAGCATAAGAAGCACAAATCCCCCGATGCTCATGCCGCTTTTTCCGTAAAGATAGAGGTTCTGCGGGTTGCCGATGGGGGTCAGCATGCTGCCAAGGTTTGCCGCGATGGTCTGCATACAGACCACCGGGATCAGAAGGGAGCGGCGGACATCCGCTCCCAGACGGCTCAGGACTACGAACGTAAAGGGAACGAAGGTCAGCAGGGAAACATCGTTGGTGATGAACATGCTTCCGAAAAAGCACAGCCCGACCAGTACCAGCGTCAGCTGAAAGGTGCTGTGGGTGCGGGACAGCAATGCCCGGCCCAGTCCATCAAAAAAGCCCTGCCGCCGCAGCCCGGCCATGACCGTCATCAGGGAAAACAAAATCGCCAGCGTGCGCAGGTCGATGTAGCCGAGATACTGCGCATCCGGCGGAATAAAGAAGGCGGAGACAACAGCCAGCACAGCGGCTGCGGTGAGGACCGTTTCCTGCTGAATGAATTGTTTGAGTTTCATAGAGACACATCCTTGTAGTTGTAAAGGCTGCCCCGCTGCGATGCCGGGCGGCCTTTTTTCGTATTTCAGAGCAGCAGCTCAAACGCCCCGATCATCAGCGGCATGGTCAGGATGGAAAGCAGCGTGCTCAGGACATAAATCGCGCTGGAATGAGAAGCATCCCGGTCATAGAGCTGTGCCATGGAGGTGACTGTTGCACAGGCGGGGGTAATGGCAGAAAGGTAGACCGTCATCAGGATGGACTTGCCGTCCGGGATCCAGTGGGAGGCTTGAACTGCCCAAAGCAGCAGAACGATGACCAGCGGAACACCCAGCAGACGCAGGAACACCGGCAGATAGTTGCGCGGGGTGCAGAAAACCTTTTTCAGGGGGACTTCCGCAATGGCCATGCCTGCCAGCAGCATTCCCATGGGGCCGATCATATTGCCGACACTGCTCAGTGTGCTGGTGATCGGGGCAGGCAGCGAGATGTGCAGCAGGTACAGCAGCGCACCGGCTGCAATGGCGATCAGGTTGACATTGGTAAGGAGCTTGCGCCATTCCAGCCGGGCAGACCCCTGCAGGCAGGCGCTTGCATGGGTCCAGAGCAGTACCAGCTGTACAATGACAAAGGCGCAGGAGTAGACAACATATTCCTCCCCCAGCAGGGCCTGCACGATGGGAATGACCAGCGCGGCGGCATTGCTGTAAATGATATTGACCTGCTCCACGGCGTCCAGCTTGAGAGCTTTGCGGAACAGCGCATTCAGAAGCAGAAATACAACGTGCATTCCAACGGCGATGCCCATGGAATAAAGCAGCCCGGTGCGGATCTCCGGTGTATCCTTGATCTGAAAGGCGTTCAGAACGACACAGGGCATGACCAGATAGACAAAGACCACAGACAGCACCTTACTGTCCGATGCCTTCAACAAGCCGGTTTTTACAACGGCATATCCCATCAGCAGAACCAGAAATAGCTGCGCGATCTGCTGCATCAATAAAAGGCTGATTTGCATTTAGAACTCCTCTTTTGCAATTCATTTTTGCAGCACCATCCTACTCCATTGGCGGGGCATCGTCAAGAGAAAACAGAAAAAATGCGATCTGAATAAGAAAAAACGGATGGCTCCGCAGAACCATCCGCTAAAACTGGCATCATCAGTCTTTCCGGTACTTATATGCACCCTCAATGGCGTCAATTTCCATGGGAATGCAGAGGTTTATGTCCTGATACATGGAAGAGTAGCCTTTTAAGCAAGGATCCCGGTGGACTGCAAAAACAGCACCAGCATCATCACCGGGGCAACATAGCGGATCATCACCCGGTAGAGCTTCTTGCGGCGGAAGGTCTTGCCGCCCCGCTGCATCTCGTCAATGACGTAATCCGGCGTCATGACCCAGCCAATCAGGATGGTGGACAGCAGGGCAATGAAAGGCATCATAACGCTGTTGCTGACATAGTCCATGATATCCAGCAGCTGAGCCGCAGAGCCGTTGGGCAGCTGCACCTCAAAATAGAAGATGCTGTAACCCAGCGCAATGATGGCGGACGCGGCCAGATAAATGACCGTCAGCACCAGCACCGTCTTTTTGCGGCCCGAGTGGAAGATCTCCATGCAGTTGGCGGTGATGGATTCCAGCACCGAGATGCAGGAAGTGAGAGTGGCAAAAATAGCAGTGACAAAGAACAGGATGCCCACGAAGGTACCGGCCTTGCCCATAGCGGCAAACACCTTGGGCAGCGAGACGAACATCAGGCTGGGGCCTGCACTCATGCCCTCGGTACCGGAGAACACATACACGGCAGGAATGATCATGGCACCGGCCAGCAGAGCCACGCCTGTATCGAAGATTTCAATCTGATTCACCGCTTTGTTCAGGTCTACGTCCGGTTTGACGTAGGAACCGTAGGTGATCATAATGCCCATGGACACGCTGAGGGAGAAGAACAGCTGGCTCATGGCGTCCAGCAAGATCTGCAAAAAGCGGCTGACGGTCAGCCCTTCCATGTGCGGGGTCAGGTAGTAGCGCAGCCCTTCCATACCGGTGCGCATCTGACCGGAAGCGTCCTCATGGCGCAGGGTGAGGGCGTAACCAGCGATCACCACCACCAGAACCAGCAGAATGGGCATCATGTAGCGGGACACCCGCTCAATGCCGCCCTCCACGCCGTTGTACACGATGAAAGCCGTCACGCCCATGAACAGCAGAGCGAACACCACAGGAGACACCGGCGAGGTAATGAAGCTGGTAAAATAACCGTCCTCCGCAGCGGCGGCAGACTGTCCGGTGAGGTAGACCACCGCATATTTCGTGATCCACCCGCCGATGACGGCATAGTAGGTCATGATCAGAACCGGCACCAGAAAGGTCAGGATGCCGAGGAATTTCCACTTGGGGCGCATGGTCTCGTAGGCGCGGATGGCACTCTGCTTGGTGCGGCGTCCGATGGCGATATCCGAGGTGAGCAGGGTAAAACCGAAGGTCAGCACCAGCACCAGATACACCAGCAAAAACAAACCGCCGCCATCCTTTGCGGCAAGGTACGGGAACCGCCACAGGTTGCCGACACCCACCGCACTTCCGGCGGCAGCAAGGACAAATCCGATTTGTCCGGAGAAACTGCTTGCTTTCTTTTCCATGATTCTCAAACTCCTATCCTAAAAACCTATTGTAATATAGGATAACATGAAGTATCATATCAGTAAACCCAATAAAATTACTGCGACCTATAAATTTTACTTATGGAGCGTTTACAATGCGGGAACAGAAAGACCGATACGAGATATTCTTGAAAGTATGCGAAACGGGCAGCTTTTCCAAAGCAGCGGAGGCACTGAACTATACCCAATCCGGCATCAGCCAGATGATGGCAGGGCTGGAAGAGGAATTGGGCGTGCAGCTGTTCGCCCGCATCAACCGGGGCGTGACCCTGACAGATAACGGCACCCGCCTTTTGCCCTACATCCGGGAGCTGGCCAACCAGAAGACCCGGCTGCGGCAGGCGGCGTTCAATATCAACCACAAGGTGGAGGGCAAGCTGCGGGTGGGCAGCATTTCTAGCATCACAACGCTCTGGATGCCGGAAGTCGTGCATTATTTCAAGGAAAACTACCCGAAGGTGAAGATTGAAATTCTGGACGGCAACTATGATGAGATCCGGGAATGGATCATCCGTGGACAGGTAGACTGCGGTTTTCTCTCGTCCATTGTGGCAGACGACCTGAAATTCTACCCGCTCCGGGACGACCCGCTGTGCGCTGTGTTCCCGGAGGGGCATCCACTGGCTGCACATTCCAGTGTGACCCTGCCGCAGCTGTTTCAGTATCCGCTCATCATTGAAACGCCCGGCTGTGATAACGACATCCAGCACCTGATGCTCAAATGCCCGGTGAAGCCGAATATTTCATACAGCTTCCGGGACGATACCCTCATCATGGCGTTCGTGCGCAGCGGGCTGGGCGTGACCATCTCGCAGGAACTGGTGATGCAGGCGTTCGGCTGCCCCGGTGTGGTGTCCCGCCCGCTGGAGCCTGCCTGCTGCCGGACATTGGGGCTGGCGTTTTCCAAGACGGCGAGCTCGGTGGTGAGCCAGACGCTGCTGGAATATCTGAGCTCCACCCGGCAGCGAAAGGAAACACCCGGAGATAAAATAAGAACAAAGCGCGGAGAACGGTATAAAAGCCGCTCTCCGCTTTCCCAGCAGCAACTCCTTGATCTCCTTGGAGATGACCGCCTGAAAATCGCGCACGATGGTGGGGAGCAGTTCCCTGCACCCTCAAAGGACTTTCTCTGTTGTCATTCTGCCTGTATCTCTTCCACCAGCGGCAGATAGTCGGCACAATATTTCCGGTACAGCGGCTGTACCAGCTGCCGGAAGTTCTGCATTTCTTCTTCGGGCAGCGGCAGCTCCCGGCACCCGCCAGCCAATGCCGCTTCTCGGGCGGCAGTTTCTTCCTGTGCCCAGAGCTGGCGCTCGTATTGCGCCGATGCCCGGGCGCATTTCTGCAGAATCTGCTGGTATTCCTCCGGCAGTGCATCCCATGTGTGGCCGGAAGCCAGCTGCACCTCCGGTACGCGGCTGTGCTCATCGGCCATGTAGTACCGCGCCACCTTGTAGTGCTCCATGGAATAGTAGGCCGGCCAGTTGTTTTCGGCGGCATCGATCTGCCCGGTCTCAAACGCCGAGTACACGTCGCTGTAAGCCGTGGTCTCCGGCACTGCACCCAGCAGGCGGATCATGTCGATCACGATCTGCGAATCCTGCACGCGGATGGTCTTGCCCTGCAGATCGTTCAGGCTGCGCACCGGCTGACGGGCATAGAACGAGCGGGCACCCGCGTCGTACCAGCTCAGCCCCACCCGCCCCTGCGCGGTAAAGTCCTGCAAAAATTCTGCTCCGATGCTGCCATCCAGCACACGCCACATATGGTCGGCATTCCGGTAGAGATACGGCAGCAGCAGCACGTTGAGCCGGGGCAGATCGTCCGTAGCCACCGAGAGCGACACACGCGCAAAATCTACGCCGCCAATGGCAAGCTGCTCCCACACCTGCTGCTCTGAGCCGTACTCGCCGTTTGCTTTGACCTGAATGACCACCTTGCCCCCGGTCTGCTGCTGCACAAGGTCCGCAAAATACTGTGCGCCCTGCGTGGTGGGGTACCCGGCGGGCTGGTTGTCGGCATAGGTCAGCACATAGTCCGGTGTGGTCTGCGGCTTTGTGCCACAGCCTGCCAGCTGCAAGGCTGCAAAGCCCAGCCCGGCTAAAAAGGTCCGTCTGCGCATGGTCTCTCCCTCCCTTTGCAGATAGTATAGCGCACAAGACTGCCTTTGTGCAAGAGACAAGAAAAGGCGGTGCCCGCCGCAAAGCAGGTACCGCCTTTTAGGAGAAGAAAAAGAAGATGTCTCAATTACATCAGGCCCATTGCCTGCGGCAGTGCGGTAGACACTGCCGGGATAAAGGTGACCAGCAGCAGTCCGCCGATGATGGCCACATAGTACATAAGCATATACGGCATGACCTTGGAAAGCGAGGTGCGCCCCACCTTGATACCCACGAACAGGGCGTTGCCCACGGGCGGGGTGATGTTGCCGATGCACAGGTTATACACGAGGATCAGACCGAAATGGATGGTGCTCATGCCAAAGCTCTGACAGATGGGCAGAAACAGCGGAGTGAAGATGAGGATGGCCGGGGTCACATCCATGAAGGTGCCGGACACCAGCAGGATCACGTTCATGATGAGCAGGATGATGTACTTATTGCTGGTCAGGCTCAGCAGGGCTGCTGCCACAGCATCCGGGATTTGCAAAAAGGCCATGACCCAGCCCAGAATGTTGGAGACACCCACAAGGAACACCACCATGCCAGACATCTTGGCAGAATCCACGATGATCTTCCACAGGCTCTTCAGGTTGATGGAGCGGTAGCAGAAAGCAAGGATCAGAGCATAGACAACGGCAATGGCAGAGCCTTCGGTGGCAGAGAACACACCGCCGATGATGCCGCCGATGACCACGATGATCAGGGAAAGAGAAGGCAGAGCGCGCAGGGTGCAGATGCCGAGATTTTTCCAGTCAAACTTGCCGGGTGTGCCCTTGTACCCCAGCTTGACAGCCAGCAGCACACCCACCACGCAGCAGCACAGCGCCCAGATGATGCCGGGAATGTAACCCGCCATGAACAGCGCAGCCACAGAGGTGCCGCCGGACGCCAGCGAGTAGGTGATCAGGGCATTGGACGGCGGGATCAGCAGGCCGGAGCAGGAGGAAGCAGCGTTGGTGGCAGCGGTCACGGCGGGGTCGTAGCCCTGCTCGTCGGCACCGTCGCGGATCATGGAGCCAACGGCAGCAGCCGCAGCGGATGCAGAGCCGGAGATGGCACCGAACAGAGCGTTGGTGCCGATATTGGTCACCAGCAGTGCACCGGGCAGCTTGCCCAGAATGGCCATGACGAAATCCACCAGACGCTTGGCGATGCCGCCCTGATTCATGATGTTGCCGGCCAGAATAAAGAACGGGATGGCGGTCAGGCTGAACTTGCTCATGCCCACAAAGGTGCGCTGGGCAGCGGTCAGCACGGCCACGTTCAGGTCGATGGAAGAAAGAATGGCAGTCAGAGAAGAGACTGCAATGGCGTACGAGATGGGCACGCCGAGGAACAGCAGCACCAGCAGCACTGCCAGAATTACGAGTAACGCTTGAATTGCCACAGCTTAGTCCTCCTTGTTTTCCTTGTCGGCATCGGCAGCCATTTCGGCTTCCACCTTTGCAAAGTCTGCATCCTCCGGGGCATCCAGACAGATGGAGCCGTTGGCGATGCCGATAATGTTCAGCACGGAATATACCAGAATGATCACGCCGCAGATGGGCATGACCCAGTAGAACACGCCCACGGCAACGCCCAGCGAGGAGGTCTGCTGTCCCATGGCCAGCTGGGACACCTGAAAACCGCCGAACACCAGAATGGTGGCGGAGAAGAGAAAGGCGATGACCTCGGCAAAGATGTGGAACGCCTTGCGCATGGTGGGGTTGAACCGGTCCACCAGCACGGGAATGTTCATGTGGCCGCGCTCGCCGGAGACGATGGTGGCACCCAGCATGGTGCTCCAGCCGAACAGATAACCCACCAGCTCTTCCGACCATGTGGAGGGAGAGTTGAAGATGTAACGCACGATGACCTGATAGGTGGTCAGCACCACCATAACTGTCATGCTCAGACCTGCCAGCAGGTTGAGCACCTTGTTCAGGGTATTTCTCAGTTTTTCCATGATGCTCCTCCTCAGTCCGCAGTATGGGCAGCGTTGTGCTGCTGGATCAGGTCATAAATGGGCTGCAATTCCGGGTTTGCTGCCAGCACGGAATCGTGCAGGGGAGCCATAGCCTCCTGAAACGGTGCAGTGTCCGGGTAAATAAAGTTGACGTGCTGCTCATTCTCGGCCTTGTCTTTCGCCTCAGCCACAGCATCTTCCCAAGCGTCCTGCTCGGTGCGCTTCACGATCTGGAAGCCCTCTTCAAAGATCGTGCGCTCCTCTTCGCTGAGCTCGTTCAGGAAAGCGTAGTTTGCCACCAGCAGGTCCGGCACCATCTGGTGCATATCATAGGAGTAATACTTGCAGATATCACCGTGACCGTTATCGGTCAGAGCCAGCTCGTTGTTCTCGGCACCATCCAGAATACCGGCCTGCAGCGCGGTGTACACATCACCGAAGCCCATGGGGGTAGCGGTGCCGCCCAGCAGACGCATCATTTCCACATTAGTGGGCGACTGCTGTACGCGGATCTTCAGACCCTTCAGGTCGGAGGGCTGGTTGATAGGGGTCTTGATGGTGTAGAAGTTGCGGGTACCGGCATCCAGCCACGCCACTGTTTCCAGACCGGCCTTGGAGGTGGTCTTGAAGATGGGGTCTGTCACCTCGGGGTCATCCATGGCCTCGTGGTAGGCTTCCACGCTGGAGAACAGGTAAGGCAGGTTGAAGATCTGGTATTTGGCGCTGAAGGTCTCCATAATGGCATTGGACGCCACCACAAAGTCGATAGCACCGGTCTGGGTCAGCTGCACCATTTCGGTCTGGGAGCCCAGCAGCTCGCTGGGGTACACCTCCACGCGGTACTTGTCGCCCAGCTTCTCGTTGATATAGTTGGCGAAGGCTTCCAGTCCCAGATGATCCGGGTGGGTCTGGGACTGCACATGGCCGATGCGCACGATCTTGCGGTCGTCATCGGAGCCGGCGCCGCAGCCGGTAAGCATCATGCTGCTGGTCAGTGCCGCCGCGCCCATCAGCGACAGAAACGTTCTTCTCTTCATGAATGGCATCCTCTCTTTTCGCGCTTTTTCTATGATTATATTTTAACAACTCGTTCATTTTTGCGAAACCGGATTATTTTGTGAAACGCAGCACGATTTTGTCTTTGTTGTATCCAAGTACAATTTTTGTGTTTTGCGGACGAAAGAAACTGGCAAAAACAAAAAAGCGCCCGTCCCTCTCCTGCTGACAGGCAGGAAAGAACGAGCGCTTCTTTTGTGTCGGATTTATCCTTGTACCGCTTTTTCCGCTGCGGCCATGCGGTATTCCGAAGGGGTCTGGCCGGTCAGGCGCTTGAACACCCTTGTAAAATAGTTGGCGTCGCTGTAACCCACAGCAGCGCCGATATCTTTCAGGCTCAGGCGCGGGTCCAAAATCAGCTGGCGCGCCTTGTTCACCCGATATTCGTTCAGGTAGGCCGAAAAGTTCACCTTAAAGCACTGCTTGAACAGCTTGCAGAAGTAAGCGTCCGAGTAGCGCAGCGCAGCGGCGGCATCCTGCATGGAGATATCCTCCCCATAGTGAGCGTCGATGAAGCGGCTGATCTCTGCCCGGATGATGGCGGTGCGCATATCCTCATCCTCTTCCCGGCGGAGGGGCTCTGCAGGCGCAGGGGGCTGTGCTGGGCGGGCGGGCAGCTGCACCGACACCTGCCGGATGGCATCCTCCACCGCGAATACCAACTCCTGCTCATTGTAGGGTTTGAGCAGATAGTCCATCGCCCGCACAGAGATCGCCTGCCGCGCATAGTCGAACTTATCAAAGCCGGTCAGGAACAGGATGGCGCAATTTTTGTCCGTTTCGCGGATCTTACGCGCCACCTCCAGCCCGGTGAGACCCGGCATTTCAATGTCCAGCACCGCCACCTGCGGCGCTTCGCGGGAAAAAATTTCCAGCGCTTCCCTGCCGTTTTTGGCTTCATACAGACTTATCAGATCTCCCAGATACTTCTGCAAGGTCCTGCACAGCACTTTGCGCTCGATCAATTCATCCTCTGCCACCAGCAATTTGCACTTCACGAGAGCGTCTCCTCCTTTTCTTCCGGCTGCTGCGTTTGCGGCAGTTCAAACCGCACCACAGTGCCATGACCTGCGCGGCTGTACACCTGCATTTTACCGCCCGGATACAGCATCCCGATGCGGCGGGAAATGTTGCCAAGGCCGATGCTGCGGCCGGTCTGCTCGCTCTGGGCAATTTTGGTTTGCACGGCGTCCAACTCCTCTGGGGTCATCCCCTTGCCGTTGTCCGCGACCGTGAGCACCAGCACCTTGCCCTGCATCCATGCCCGCAGCAGGATGCGTCCGCCTTCCTCGCGGGACTTGAGCCCGTGCGAGTAAGCGTTTTCCACCACCGGCTGCAGCATAAAGGACGGCACCAAAACCGCCGCAGGCTGCACCTGAATGCTTTTTTCTACGGTAATGCGTCCATCAAACCGCATCTGCTGCAGATAAATGTAGTCCTCCAGCCCGTCCAGTTCCTCTTCCAGCGTGATCTGCTGGCGCTTGGTGCGCAGGTTGTGCCGGAACAAACTGCCCAGATGCACGATCATCTGGTCGGTGGTGGAAGCATCTTCCAGCCGCGCCATGCAGGAGATCATGTTCAGGGTGTTGAACAAAAAATGCGGGTTTACCTGACTTTTAAGCACCTCCAGCCGGGTGTGTTCCAGATCCTTTTCCAGCGCAAGGTTCCGCACTTCTTCCCGGTGCAAGGCCTGCTGCGTGGTCAGCTGCTGCGCCATGGCGTATTTCATCTGGTTGAAGGTGGCCGTCAGCCGCCCCACCTCGTCGCTGCTTTTCACCGGTAGGTCCGGGCTGGAAAAATCTCCCTCGGCAATGCTGTGAGAAGCCTGCGCCAGCCGCAGCAGCGGACGCACCACCGCGCGGCTCAGCACCCGGATGAGCAGCAGCATCAGCACAGCCGCCGTCAGGAACAGCCCCAGATACAGCCACGGCAGATGCCGGATGTGAGCCGCCGTGCTGCTGTAAAGGGCGTTTTCCTGTTCCAGCGTGGCCTGTGTCAGGCGCAGCGCATACTCGGCAAGGTAGTCTTGCAGCGCCATCACATGGTACATCTGTTCAATATAGGTATCTGCTGAGGGCGAAAGCTGCAAAAAGGCATCCCGCTCCTGCCGGTAACCCGCGTACCCCTGCAAAAGGTTCCAGGTGCGGGCATAGCGTTCTTCGCCGATACGGGCGTAATCGAAGGGCAGGGCCGCAAGGCTTTGCTCGGAAGCGGTGCAGGCGGCGGTATAGGCTTGTTCGGTTTCAGAAGTAGGCTGGCGCACATAGCGCGCAAAGGCCTGTGCTTCGTCCTTGAGGGCGTTCTGCACCGTGTAGCAGACGGCGTTGTCGGCCAGCAGCGTATCAAAGGAGTGCACCGTCCATTGACCTGCCATGGTAGCAATGCCGGTGGAAAGCATTGTGACCAGCAAAATCGCGGCAAGCCATGCCGTGACCCTGCTGCGCAGGGAAATACCGTCCTGCGTGGTTTTGTTCCGTGCCATACGCTTTCCCTCCTGCCCTTGCAGCACCCGGTCTTTTTTATAAGATAAGTATAATAATCTCCCGGGAAAAGTGCAACTGCAAAAAAAGCACCGGTTTCCACAAAGAAGCCGGTGCTTGCAGGCAGTGTACCAAGCGGTCAGCGGGTCAACAGCTCAAAGTGATTCCGTTTGGTGACCAGCAGCCCTTCTTTTTGCAGCTTGGAAAGCTCCACCGACATGGCGGCACGCTCCACGCAGAGAAAATCTGCCAACTGCTGACGGTCAAAGGGAATGTCAAAGGAGAGGGAGGACTGCCGGATGGACTCGGCGGACAGGTAGGACAGCAGCTTTTCCCGGGTGGTGCGCTTGCTGATATGGGTGATCTTCTCGTTAAAAAGCAGTATTTTGTTTGCCAGAACGCTCACCAGATTGCGGATGAGCTTCTGGTGATGGTCGCAGGCGGTGGGGCAGGAGGTGAGCAGCCGCTTGACGTTCAGCAGCAGGATCTCGCAATCCTCCTCTGCCACCACGCTGATGTTCAGGATGGCACCGGGGGTGGCGGCGTAAGGCTCCCCGAAAAAGTCTCCGGTATTGCACTTGGACAGGATATTGCGGTGTCCCCAAAGATCCTCTTGTATCACAAGGGTGGAGCCGGACAACATGAGCCCCATGACCTCCGTGGAATCTCCGGCACGGAAAATGTAGGAACCCCGGGGACGGGTGATTTTCGCTGCACTGACACAGTGCAGGATGGACAAGATCTCATCGTCAGTAAGCCCGGTGAAGAAGGGGCAGCTCCGCAGAACAGGCAGATATTTTTGCATAAAGGCTCTCCTTGTTGGAATTCAAACATACAAGATGGCTTTAGTATACTATAATAAACCTGCAAATGCAAAAAACACCCACAACAGGAGAGTATAGATATGATTCGGAAGATCATCCATATTGACGAAGAAAAATGCAACGGCTGCGGCTTGTGCGCAACCGCCTGCCACGAGGGAGCCATTGATATCATCAACGGCAAAGCAAAGCTGGTGCGGGAAAATTTCTGCGATGGCTTTGGCGACTGCCTGCCGGGCTGCCCCACTGGAGCTATCACTTTTGAGGAGCGGGAAGCCCCTGCCTACGACGAGGCAGCGGTGCAGGAGAACAAAAAGAAAAAGGAATTGCAGGAGAAGATGAAGCACCTCCACGAGGGCGGCTGCCCCGGCTCCCGGATGCGGATGCTGGAACAGCCGGAGGCTGCCGAAAGTGTGGCTTCTGCTCCCGTACAGCCGGTCTCCCGCCTGCGCAACTGGCCGGTGCAGATCAAGCTGGCACCCATCCATGCGCCTTACTTTGAGGGTGCAAAGCTCCTGATTGCAGCGGACTGCACGGCCTATGCCTACGCCAATTTCCATCAGGAGTTTATGCGCGGCAAGGTGACCCTCATCGGCTGCCCGAAGCTGGACGCTGTGGATTACAGCGAAAAGCTCACGGAGATCCTGCGCAGCAACGACATCCAGAGCGTGACCATCCTCCGCATGGAGGTGCCCTGCTGCGGCGGTCTGGAGATGGCGGCAAAAAAGGCACTTCAAGCCAGCGGAAAGTTCATTCCGTGGCAGGTGGTCACCATCTCCATTGACGGAAAAATTCTGGATTAAAAGCACAGGACAGACCTATACCGCCTTTTAATGCTTCACGCATTTCTTGCCTTGCGGTAAAATACCATAGATTCCATAAGCGGGCGACCTGAAAAAGGCTGCTCGCTTTTTTATCGTCATCGCAGTATTTTTGCGGGAACGGCTTTTTGCCGGTAAGGGATAAAAGCATTCCATAGAAAATAGGTGCTCTTTACAAGAAAAAATCTTGAAACGCTTCTGTTATAATGTTACAATTATGCTACATAATAGGATAGATATTCAAAAAAGCTGCTGACAGCAGAACGAGAATGATATTGCAAGCACCTTCCTGAAATCGGTGAAGTGAAAATAAAGCCGGAATGAGACCGTCTGGGGTGGAGAAAGATTGGATAAAATGAAAAACTCTGGAATGAGCGAAACCATGCAGACCTTGACACGGAAAAGCGCCTGTGTGATGCTGAGCCTACTGTTGCTACTGTCAGCCGTGCTCCCTGTGAAAGCTGCCGCGGAAACCGCCTCTGCAAAGGTTGTTCGTGTCGGCTCGTTTGAGGACACCTTCAACTATGTCAACGAGAAGGGCGCAAGAAAGGGCTACGGCTACGAATTGCTGCAGACCTTATCCGGCTATACAGGCTGGCAGTTCGAGTATGTGAGTTGCGACTGGTCCGACTGCTTTGAAAAACTCAAAAAAGGCGAAATCGACATTATGGGCGATATTTCCTATACGCCGGATCGCGCCGAGGAAATGCTGTTTTCGGACGAGC
>ERZ773106.1744-NODE-1744-length-14357-cov-26.531604_pt1 | contig 14357 bp, 7 predicted proteins | sample MGYA00580572_ERZ773106 | MGnify/ENA primary metagenome ERZ773106 (study PRJEB29015, sample SAMEA2737868) | human gut metagenome | biome: human gut; feature: human-associated habitat; material: faeces | place: China | collected 2012 ... | reverse complement strand
ACAACTTTTCTTTCATATAAATTTATCTATTATTTTAATTCCGCCAACGGGTTAACCATATTATTAAGCAGCCCCTGATTTTTCGAATAGTGCTCCACTATAACATTTTGTGCTACAAGTAGACATGACAAAAGCGACAGAAAAAGAGTTAACAAATATTTCATAATATTAGATCTCCAATGAATGTTAAACAAGGTAATTCTTCTAATACAAAGATAAAGTTCATTTGTCCCTCTTAAAAACGGCTTTGACTTAGGGAAAATCAATTCTCAAAATTCTTATCTTTGCAAAAAACTCAAGAGAACGTAAACTGACTGTAACAACGACCATCCACAAGCTTCTTGCATTTCCAGACGTTAAGTGCAAAAATACAAAAAGAATCCGAAAGTAAAAATCATAAGGTTTACAAAGTTACTTACAAGGCGAAAAGTGCCACATCAGCGACTTGCCATGTGGCACTTTTTAAAGAGTATAAAACTATTTTCCTATACCAAATTCCGTCTGTTGCTTTTCCACTTCATCCAACATTTGTTTCTTTTCCTCTTCAGAAAATCTACGGCTATTAACTGAATCCTGTTCACGATCCGACACAACCCGTTTTAGAACACTATCCTGTTGCTGTTCTATATGACAGAATGGCAATTGGCAAGGAATGGATTCAAACTCTATTTCGGCTGATGCAGGAGCATGAGTTCCTTCAAATTGTACGCGAGCAGTCACCTTTACCTTACCGGCCCTACCAGTAGAACGCACCAACAAAGGGGCTGTTCCGAACTCAACCGGACGAGGATTGGCATGAATGGAAGCATCTCCAATTATTTCACCTTCGCCTTCAATGGAAAATACAATATTCTCCTTTGCCAACCGACGAACATTACCACTATCATCTGTCACTTCTGCTACCACAACAATAAAGTCTGAACCGTCCGCCACCAATTGCTTGCCTTCAGTATCCAACTTCAAACGCAGTTTAGTACTACGACGCGAAGGCATGCGCTTAGTTGTACATACTACTTTTCCGTCAATAATACCTTCCGCCACCATATTCACCTTCTGCCAATTCTTTTGTTTATAGCTAAACTCACGTGCTTCCCAAAAGTTCCACACGTTCTTGAATACTACAGGTGCATTGGGCATGTGCCCCTTGGCATGTACCACAGGCAGAACCCAACTCTTTGTACCATCATATACGGAAAGGCGAACAGAGTCACAATTACTGAACACCACTACATCAGCATCACTGAAAGGTGACATCTCATGTGCAATATATATCATGGGACCACTTTCGGCAATCGGATGGTTCAAGTGGGCCGGCGACTGACTGCGGAACATTTCATAAGCATATTTCGGTTGACGGAAAGCATCATAAATTCCGCCGAAATAAGGATCAGGATGATAACCGCGCTGATGATCAAAAGGATGCCACTGTGCACCACCGATAAACTGTCCGGTAGTTCGATACATTTCATCATAGCTTTTAGCCAAAGAGAGAGCTTGCACTAACTGCGGACGTTCTCCCCAACCGCGGCAAGCACGATTGTTATTGTTGTGAGCATACCAATCATCCACATTCTCACCAAACTCACGAGTAAAAATACACTGTTTGGGACGGCCAGGCTTCTCATCATCACCCGGCCAGCCGTAAACCACGTCATAATGCTCGGCCACACCCGCTGAATGTACATCTGCAGCTGCTACCGGGCGGCCTTCATAAGGATATTCATCTTTAGTTATCTTCAACGCTTCAAGAGCAAAATCAAGAGGATAAGACGTTTCATTCAAAATAGGCTCCCACATCAACACTGAAGGATGATTACGGTCGCGACGAATAATCTCACGCGTATTTCTGTGCACCAACTGAGCGAACTTAGGGTCTTTATTCCAATACTGCCATCCTGGCGTAGCAACAATCACGAAAAGTCCCAATTCATCACAAGCATCCATAAAAGAAGGATCTTGCGGATAATGGGCCGTACGAATAATAGTACAGCCGGCATCACGCAACCGCTTGGCATCACGCCATTGTTGCGAATTGGGAAGTGCATTACCCACATAAGCAAAATCCTGATGCCGGTTAGCACCCACTAACTGCCCATAAGGTTTCCCATTTAAGATAAGTCCTTTCTCTGCATCAAAAACAAAAGAACGGATACCGATGCGCGTCACACCGCCATCCAGCAATATACCGCCATCCAATACGCGAGTCTGGACATGATATAGATAGGGCGTTTCCGGTGTCCAAAGTTTGGGTTTGCGCACTGCCAACCGCTGTTCCACTGTTCCAACTTCACCGGCTTTCAGAGCTAGTTTACGACGTTTTTTTCCAACAATACGTTGGCCTGCATCAACTAATACAGTTTCTATTGTCACTGTACGATTCCTATTCTCTTTATTCTCCACTTCACTCTTCACTACCACTTCCGCATGTTGTTCACTGATATTTTCAGCATGGACAAATACGCCTCCACCCGCCACACGATTTGCCTCAACAGCATCGGTCAGCGCTGTACGCCCCTTACTAATCAACCATACATCACGATAAATTCCACCATGATAAGAAAAGTCGAGTGTATACTGAGGCTTTCCCGGTGGAAAAGTCTTATCATTACTGTTATCTACCATTACAGCAACCACACAAGTGTCTCCAGCAACAACTCCTTGATCGGTAAGGTTCAAGTTAAATGGAAGATAGCCTCCCTGATGTTCACCTACTTTATCTCCATTCAAATAAAGCACTTGTTTACCCATAGCGGCTTCAAAGTGAATTGACACATCCTTTCCTTCGGAAGCTTCAGGCACAACAAAACGTTTGCGATACCATGCTATCCCCTGATAATTACGACATCCACTGGCTTCAGAAGGCATTAACTGCACTGAATGTGGAATTGATACGACTTCCCACTGCAAATCATCAAAGATAGCAGCTTCAGCTCCTGCCACATCACCTCGATGAAATCGCCATCCTAAATTAAAATTATAAACTGTCCGTCCGCTTCCCCGACTCACTTGTTCGGGGAGAGGAAAGAATCCGGCTACCGAAACCGCAGTCTGCGACGAGACAGAGAGAGAAAGGAAGCCAAACAACAGCATAGAAAATATCTTCTTCATATTACCACATTCATTAATAAATATCTATAAGTTTCATTATTAATGACGATAGAGCCAAACATTTGTAACCGCCTTACATAATTTTCGCTACAAAACACAAGACATTTTCCAAATCCTTCTTAAAGATTACCATTTATAAACATTACAAAAAAAGCACACACACGTCATTTTTAGAAAGTAACGATCCATTATAAAAAAGAAAAATATGAGGAAATACATTACCGTTTTACTAAGTACCTGTCTTATAACCTTTACCAATGCCAACGCACAAAATAGTACTCCCATTCCAAACTTAAGCGAAGTAGGCTCCCATTGTATGCCCCAGGAGATTGCTCCTATCCAAAATTCCTACTTTAATATCCCCCAGCTCAAACGTCCACAATTCCCCGACCGTACTGTAAATATGGGCGACAAAGGGTTGAGGGCCGATATTCCCATTCACACTCTAGTGAACCGGACTATCGAACAACTAAGCAGTCAGGGAGGCGGTACTGTAATCATACCCGCAGGAAAATGGATTTCGGGACGCATCGAACTGAAAAGCTTTGTAGAACTGCACATTGCACGTGACGCAGAAATCGTATTCGGTGGTTGTGCCGAAGATTACCTCCCCGCTGTCTTCACACGACATGAAGGAGTGGAAATCATGGGTCCCGGCGCTTTCATTTATGCCAATAACCAAGAGAATATAGCCATCACAGGCGAAGGGCGCATCCTCGGTCCTGATATGGACGCCGAAATCCGTAAGCGTCCTAACGGCGCATCAGTAGTAGAAAAAGATATACCTTGGGACATGCCTGTTGAGCAACGTATATATGACGGCATGGATGGAAGAACCTTTTATCGTCCCAAAACAATCTCTCCTATCAATTGCCGTAACGTACTTATAGAGGGAATAACCATGGAACGAAGTACTCTATGGAATGTAGTTCCCATATATTGTGAGAATGTCATTATCCGGGGAATCACTGTAAATTCCACAGAAGTGCCCAGCGGTGATGGGATTGACATAGAATCATGTAAAAACGTACTTATTGAATATTGTACTTTGAATTGTGGAGATGATTGCTTCACACTAAAAGCCGGGCGTGCCGACGATGGCTTACGTGTAGGAAAAGCAACCGAAAATGTTGTTATCCGCCATTCATTAGCCCAGCATGGACATGGCGGCATCACTATCGGCAGCGAAACAGCCGGTATGATAAAAAACCTTTATGTTCACGACTGCGTGTTTGACGGTACAAGAACAGGAATACGCTTTAAGACCCGCCGTAATCGTGGGGGAGGCTCCAATCATACCATTTACGAACGTCTTCGCATGATTAATGTAGGCAAAGCTTTTACATGGGATCTTTTAGGAAACGCCTATTACATGGGCGAGCTGGCAGCCAGATACCCCGAACGTGCTGTTGACCATTTAACTCCAAACATTTCAAATACAGTCATTAAAGACTTCATTGTAGAATCATCTAAGCAGTTTTTCACAGCCAACGGTATTCCTGAAATACCGTTCAGCAATACTTTGATAGAAAATGGAACCATCCATTGCCAGCAACTCATTAGTGCACTACAAGACGCTAAAAACTTCCAAATGAAAAATCTTACAATTCACAGTCAAGACAATACAATAAAGTTATTAGACTGCAACCGCCTAACTCTACAAGGCATAAACTTCGACATGCCGCAAAACGAACTGATTATTGAGGCAGAAGGAGATAAATGCAAAAAAATAGAAGTGAAAGAATGTAATGTTCCGCACTCAATCAAAAAAACGTATAAGCCGACCAATCAATAAATCAAATAGGAAATTAACCATCATGAAAAATAAGATCATCATTCTTCTAAGCACGCTTACATTTAGCACTACAATCTTTGCTCAAACATGGATTTGGTATCCGGGCGATTATGAAATATGGCTCGGCAACAAGATGAATAACCGGCGTACCGAACGTGGGGCTTTTTTCCCACCATTCTGGAAAACAGACAGTCATTTTGTAGTTGTAGAATTCAGTAAGCAGCTCAATCTTCCACAACCCGAAGAAATTGAAATAGCAGTGGAAGGCACCTTCAACATCAAACTCGATGGCAAGTTACAATTTGGTATGCCCACACGGTTCAAACTTCCGGCAGGAATACACAGTCTTAATATCAAAGTGTGGAATCAAGCTACGCCACCGACTATTTTTGTAAATGGAAAAACTGTAAAGAGCGATCGTACATGGCGAGTCACTTATGAAGACAAGGAGTGGATTGATGAAAGTGGAAAAGCAAGTGACACCTCAGCCACAGTTTATCTGGATGCTGATTGTTGGAACTTTAACACCAAAGACCAACGTCCGTCTCTTTATCAGCTGCCCCGAAAGCCAATGGAAGCAGTAACATCAGAAAAAAAGCAAGATGGAGTACTTTACGATTTCGGGCGCGAGACATTCGGTTATCTTGTATTGAAACAGCTGAAAGGAAACGGTACGGTGAATGTCTATTATGGCGAAAGTTCTGAAGAAGCATTGGATACCGAGCATTGTGAAACTTTGGACCGAGTTCAACTTTCTACAGCCGACAGCTACACATTCAGCAACAGTAAAGCTTTTCGCTACATTTACGTTGTTACCGATAAAGGTATCAGTGTGGACCACGTAGAAATGGACTACGAGTATGCGCCAGTAGACTATCGTGGATCGTTCCGCTGCAATGACAAAGAAATGAACCGCATTTGGGAAGTGGGCGCTTATACCATGCACCTTACCACACGCGAGTTTTTTATTGACGGAATCAAACGCGACCGTTGGGTTTGGAGTGGTGATGCCATCCAGAGTTATCTGATGAATTACTACCTTTTCTTCGATAGCCCTACCGTACGACGTACCATTTATCTGCTTCGTGGCAAAGATCCCGTAACCAGCCACACCAATACGATAATGGACTATACCTTCTTCTGGTTTTTGAGTGTATATGATTATTACCTCTATACCGGTGACCGCCATTTCGTGAGCCAGCTTTATCCTCGCATGCAAACCATGATGGACTATGTGTTAGGACGCACCAATAAAAACGGCATGATCGAAGGCATGACAGGCGATTGGGTATTTGTTGACTGGGCTGACGGTTATCTGGACAAACGCGGGGAGTTGTCCTTTGAACAGGTATTACTATGCAAGAGTTTAGAGACAATGTCACTTTGTGCCGATTTAGCAGGATGCGCCCAAGATGCAGAAAAGTATAATAATTTAGCAACCGATCTTCGCGAGAAACTGTTACCGGCTTTTTGGAATGAAAAAAAACAGGCATTAGTGCACAATCGCCGTAATGGACAGCAAAGCGAAAGCATCACCCGTTATTCCAATATGTTCTCTGTATTCTTCGGCTATTTAGACCAGTCAAAGCAACAGACCATCAAGCATAGTGTATTACTAAACGACAGTATCCTTAAGATCACGACTCCCTATATGCGTTTTTACGAACTTGAAGCTCTCTGCTCAATGGGCATGCAAACTGAAGTTCTGAAAGAGATTAAGGCCTATTGGGGAGGAATGCTTCGTGAGGGAGCCACCAGCTTTTGGGAAAAATATAATCCCGAAGAAAGTGGAACACAGCATTTGGCTATGTACGGTCGTCCTTATGGCAAAAGTCTTTGTCATGCGTGGGGTGCAAGTCCTATCTATTTGTTAGGTAAGTATTATTTGGGTGTGAAACCTACAAAGCCAGGTTATACAGAATACGCCATCTCTCCCTGTTTAGGCGGTTTGGAATGGATGGAAGGCACTGTACCTACCCCACAAGGTGATATCTACGTTTATATGGACCAAAAGAAAATTCGCGTAAAAAGTCCCGGCGGTAAAGGTTATCTGTCTATCCCCTCCTCAAAAGGGATAAAAGTAGTAGAAATCCCGGCAGGTAAAGAAGTTGAGTTCAAGTATTGAAGGAGATTTCGTATGTAATTGAAAAGACAGATTCAAAATCATGTAATGAGTACATTCCAAACTCCTTTTCGTCTTCTCTGAAAAATACAATAACAATTACACTCAATACGTATAATCAGAAGAAAAAATAATAATGAAAAAGTTTATTTGTTTGATATGGGCTACCCTCGCTTTGCTTTTCATTTCGTGTAATCAAAATGAAAAGCAGCTCTATGTATTCACTTCATTTCATGAGCCTGCCACCGATGGCCTCCGTTTTCTGTATAGCGAAGACGGCATGCATTGGGATTCACTGCCCGGTACCTGGCTCAAACCCGAAATTGGGAAACAACGCATCATGCGTGATCCTTCCATTGTAGCTACCCCAAATGGTGTTTTTCACTTAGTATGGACCACCAGCTGGCGTGGCGATTTAGGCTTCGGTTATGCACATAGTACCGATTTGGTGAATTGGAGCGAAGAAAAATTCATTCCTGTCATGAAGCATGATACAACTACCGTCAACGTATGGGCCCCGGAACTCTTTTATGATGATTGTAATAACGAATTGATGATTGTTTGGGCTTCGTGTATCCCAGGGAAATTCGAACGCGGTATTGAAGATGAAAATAACAATCATCGTCTATACTATACAAAAACAAAAGACTTCACCACCTTCACACCCACTAAGTTATTGTTTGATCCGGGATTCAGCGTGATTGACGCAGTAATTACCAAGCGGGCGGAAAAAGACTACGTGATGGTGCTGAAAGACAACACCCGTCCCAATCGCAACCTGAAAATTTCGTTCGCCCAACAGCCCGAGGGTCCTTGGTCTCCTGCCAGCCAAGCTTTTACGGAAAGTTTTGTTGAAGGTCCCACAGTAGTTCAGATTGATACAAACTACCTTATATACTTCGATGTGTATCAGAAAAAAATCTATGGAGCCATGCGCACAACTGATTTTGTGAACTTTACAGATATCACCAACGAGGTCAGTGTTCCTAAAGACCACAAGCATGGCACTATTTTCAGAGCACCGGAATCTATTATCGAAGCTATGAAGAAAATAGCTTATTAAGTCAAAAAGTAAAACAACACCTCCTATATGTATATGAAAAAGAATAGATACCTCTTGTCTATCGCAATAACGCTGATGACAGGTATAGCTCCCTTAGCAGCTCAGACACCCCAACTCGTACATTACACAGGTACTGAGTTGTCCAATCCCTATGAACATGACGGACAACTTTCACCTGTGGTAGGCGTGCATAACATTCAGGTAGTACGTGCCAATCGCGAGCATCCCTCGAAGGAAAATGGCAACGGCTGGACATACAATCATCAATCCATGATGGCTTATTGGAACGGACAGTTCTATATGCATTATCTCTCCGATCCAAAAGATGAGCATGTTCCTCCCTCAGTCACATATTTAGTCACCTCTAAAGACGGTTACAACTGGACTGCACCCGAAATTTTATTTCCTTCTTACCGCATCCCCGACGGCTATACCAAAGAAGGCCGTACAGACAGCGCCAAAGACTTAGATGCTATCATGCACCAACGCGTAGGGTTCTATACATCCAAAAGCGGAAAGCTGATTGCCATGGGGAACTATGGCATAGCCCTCGACAAAAAAGACGACCCGAATGATGGGAACGGCATTGGCCGCGTCGTACGTGAAATCAACAAAGACGGTAGCTTCGGGCCAATCTATTTTATCTATTATAACCACAACTTCAATGAGAAAAATACGATTTATCCTTATTTTACCCGTAGTAAAGATAAGGGATTTGTAAAGGCTTGCCACGAAATTCTAAACAATCCACGTTACCGCATGCAATGGGTGGAAGAGGCCGACCGGAATGATCCGTTGATTCCTTTGCACAAAGGATATAAAGCATACTGTGACTATACACTTCCCAACGGTGACATTGTAGCATTGTGGAAACACGCATTGACTTCCGTAAGCAAAGACGGTGGGCTCACCTGGCACCAGCCTGTAGAACGTGCCAAAGGATTTGTAAATAGTAATGCCAAAATCTGGGGACAACGTTTAAGTGACGGTACTTATGCCACAGTCTATAACCCTTCCGAGTTTCGATGGCCGTTAGCCATTTCATTGAGTAAAGACGGGCTCAATTATACCACACTCAATTTAGTACATGGCGAAATCACACGTATGCGCTACGGTGGCAACTATAAATCCCATGGCCCGCAATACGTACGAGGCATCCAAGAAGGTAACGGCATTCCCGAAGATGGTGATCTTTGGTTGAGTTACAGTGTGAACAAAGAAGACATGTGGGTATCACGTATTCAAGTGCCTGTACAGCTGGAAGCTACTGCCCATGCAAAAGATGATTTCAGTCAAGCCGAAAAATTGGCAGACCTTACGGATTGGAACCTCTATTCTCCTCTTTGGGCCCCCGTAAGCCTTGAGGGGAAATGGCTTAAAATGAGCGATCGCGATCCCTTTGACTACTGCCGCATAGAGCGCAAGATTCCTGCCAGCAAAGAATTGAAGGTAGCCTTTGACATTAAAGCAGACCAAAACGATAAAGGGTTACTTCAGATTGAGTTTCTCGATGAGAATAGCATAGCTTGTGCACGCATTGATCTTAATCCAGATGGTACCATGCTCAGCAAAGGAGGGGCACGCTACGGCAAATTACTAAATTACGAAGCCGGTAAAAGCTATCATGTCGAGGTCATACTATCCGTATCCAAACGTATGTCCGAAGTATTTATTGATGGGAAAAAAGCAGGTCAACGCATGTTTTTCGCACCGGTGGCGGCTATTGAGCGTATAGCTTTCCGCACCGGTGAACGCCGTACATTCCCCACCATTGATACTCCTGCCGATTGGGACGGTACATTGGCAGATGCTGGTGAACAAGAGCCATCAGTAGCATACAGCATCTCCAATTTCCAAACTTCATCGACCGACGTAAGCGCTTCCGCAGCTGTGCTCAACTATAACAACTACAAACATTACGTAGACTATTTCAACGGCATGGAAGACGAAAACATAGCTCAGGCTATCCCAAACAGTGAGGCATCGGCCTGGATGGAGAAGAATATTCCTTTATTTGACTGTCCTCAAAAGAACTTTGAAGAAATGTTCTATTATCGCTGGTGGACACTGCGTAAGCACATCAAACAGACACCCGTAGGCTATGGTATGACCGAGTTCTTAGTAAACCGTTCCTATGCAGACAAGTACAACCTTATAGCCTGTGCTATCGGTCATCATATCTATGAAAGCCGCTGGTTACGCGACTCTCAATACCTCGATCAAATTATTCACACTTGGTATCGAGGTAACGAAGGCGGTCCCATGAAAAAGATGGAAAAATTCAGTTCGTGGAATATTGATGCAATGCTGGGACGTTACCTTGTGGACGGGAACATGGATTTTCTGAAAGATATGCTTCCTGACCTCGAAAAGGAATATTCCCGCTGGGAAAAGACCCACCGTCTGCCTAATGGGCTTTATTGGCAAGGTGATGTGCAGGATGGTATGGAAGAATCCATCAGCGGCGGGCGCAGAAAGAAATATGCCCGTCCCACTATCAATAGTTATATGTACGCCAATGCTAAAGCGCTCTCTGACATAGGTATCCTACTCGATAATCCCGAAATGGCGCGTAAGTATGGCATGAAAGCTGATTCACTGAAAACTCTTGTTCAAAAGAAACTTTGGAATGAGAAACATCAATTCTTCGAGACTCTACGTGGCGATACTTGTGCGGCAGTACGCGAAGCAATCGGTTTTATTCCTTGGTATTTTAACCTACCCGATCGTGAAGCCCAACATTACGCGGAAGCATGGCGCCAAACAATGGATGAAAAAGGATTTGCCGCTCCTTACGGATTGACTACTGCCGAGCGTCGTCATCCCCAATTCCGTTCACATGGTGTAGGACGATGTGAATGGGACGGCGCTATTTGGCCCTTCGCATCTTCCCAAACATTGACTGCTATGGCTAATTTCTTGAATAACTATCCTCAAAACGACATATTGGCCGATTCCACTTATTTCCATCAGATGGAACTCTACGTGGAGTCCCAGTATCATCGCGGCCGTCCATACATCGGTGAATATTTAGACGAGAAGAATGGAGCTTGGCTAATGGGAGACCGGGAAAGAAGCCGTTACTACAACCATTCCACTTTTAATGATCTGATCATCACCGGTCTGGTAGGACTTCGTCCCCGGTTTGACGATAAAATAGAAGTGAATCCACTAATCCCAGCCGACAAATGGGAATACTTCTGTTTAGACAATGTCAGCTATCATGGTCGCAACATCACCATTATCTGGGATAAATACGGAAGCCGGTACCATCATGGCAATGGACTCACTATTTTAGTTGACGGCAGACCTGCGGGCCATAGTGAAAAGCTAGAGCGTTTGGTTTGTGAAATGAACTAACGGCTATATCAATCAAAATATAATATTATGTCCTTCATTCTATGAATATTCGAAGACTATTCTCCATGTTTCTCTTATTTGCCGCCTGCTCCCTGCAAGCGGCAAATATTGATTTAACCCGGATCACTGCAGAAATGCGGAGCGGGCTCGTAGTGACCACCCGAACGCCCCGGTTGGGATGGCAAATGATCTCCTCGGACAATACCGAAGTACAGACTTCCTACGAATTGGAAGTAACAAATCGCATAAGTGGCGAGATGGTTTTCCACACTGGGAAGGTACAGAGCGAACAGAGCCAATTGGTGAAAATCAAAACACTGCCGGTGGGAGATTATAACTGGCGTGTACGTGTTTGGAATAAAAGCGATGAACCTTCGTCATGGAGCGATAAAGGACGTTTCATCATCACAAACGTAAAAGCATCTTTTGGTGAAAGTCGCTGGATTGGCGCCATCACCAAGACAGATGCCCACACTCCGGAAGGCCGCATATTTCATGGCAGCGAAATGAAAAAAGAAACGGTGAAAGCAGCCTGGGCAGCAGCCGACTCCCTTTCACGTAAGAGCATCTATGTGCGCACCACTTTTACCTCGCAACAAAAGAAAGTAAAACAAGCTGTGGTGAATATTTGCGGTCTTGGTCTTTATGAGCTGTCTATCAATGGCAAGAAAGTAGGCAACAGCGAGTTTACTCCTCTTATCTCCGATTATGACAAATCTGTGTGGTATAATACTTACGATGTAACCACACTGCTTCAAAAAGGCAATAACGCTATCGGAGTGCTGCTGGGTAATGGCTTCTACAATGTACAAGGAGGTCGTTACCGCAAGCTACTCATCAGTTTCGGCCCTCCTACCGTACGCCTGCAACTCACCATTCACTACGAAGATGGGACATCACAGACAGTAGCATCGGACAAAACATGGAAATACGACTTCAGTCCTGTTACATTCAACTGTATTTACGGAGGGGAAGATTACGATGCCCGACAAGAACAAAAAGGGTGGAACATGGCTAAGTTTAATGATACACTTTGGAACCAAGTAGTAGTTCAAGAAGGGCCCAAAGGTGTGTTGCGTCCGCAAATAGCAGCTCCCGTAGCTATTATGGAACACTACTCGCCAATATCCGCCACTCATCTGCCTGACTCCCTGCTGGCCGCTGCGTCCAAATCTACCAAACGTAAGGTAGACGCCTCGGCCATAGTACTGGATATGGGGCAGAACCTTGCCGGATTTCCCGAAATCACAGTTAAAGGAAAGAAAGGGCAGACAGTAACATTATTGGTCGCAGAGGCATTGACACCTGAAGGAGCCTGCAATCAACGCCAAACAGGTCGTCAACATTACTATCAATACACATTGAAAGGCGACGGTGAAGAAACCTGGCATCCACGCTTCTCCTACTATGGATTTCGATACATCCAAATAGAGGGCGCTACGATGCAAGGTGAGAAGAATCCTCAGAAGCTCCCGGTTATCAAAAAAATACGTTCATGTTTTGTATACAACTCAACTCCCAAGGTATCAACTTTTGAATGTTCCAATTCCATCTTTAATGGTGCACACCGTTTGATAGAGAAAGCCGTAAGAAGTAACATGCAAGGAGTATTTACCGACTGCCCACATCGCGAAAAATTGGGATGGCTGGAACAGGACCATCTCAATGGCCCCGGCTTACTGTTCAACTATGATTTAACAGGATTCATCCCGCAGACTCTACAAAACATAGCCGATGCCCAGCATCCCAATGGAGCAGTACCTACCACCGCCCCCGAATATGTCTACTTTCAGGGGAAAGGGATGGACGACTTCGCTGAGTCTCCCGAATGGGGATGCACGCTAGTGGTGCTTCCTTTCATGTATTATGATTTTTATGGTGATGACTCACTCATCCACACCTATTACAAGAACATGTCCCGTTATGTTGATTATTTAGCAACACGCGCCGAAGGACACATTCTCTCTTTCGGGTTAGGTGATTGGTACGACTATGGCAATTTTCGTGCCGGATTCTCACGCAACACACCGGTACCGTTAGTAGCCACAGCACATTATTACATGATAGTAAAATACATGATCAGGGCAGCTCAAATGGTAGGTAACAACTACGATGAAATCTACTTTACCAATTTAGCAACCGAAATCCGCAACGCTTTCAATGAGAAGTTCTATCAAGAAGAGAAAAAAACATATGGTACAGGCAGTCAGTGTTCGCTATCGCTCCCACTCTATTTAGGACTGACACCCGAAGGTGATGAAAAAGCTGTACTCAATAATTTGATAGCCGACATCAAGAAAAACGGAAATCACCTGACAACAGGTGATGTAGGGAACCGCTACCTCTTCCAAACATTAGCCGAGAATGGGTTGGACGAGCTAATGTACACAATGCACAATCATGAAGATGTGCCCGGTTATGGTTTCCAGCAAAAGTTTGGCGCTACAACTCTCACCGAGCAGTGGGATCCTCGCCAAGGTTCATCATGGAATCATTTCATGATGGGTCAAATAGACGAATGGTTTTTCAAAAGTTTAGCGGGTATACGAAGTGCCAAACCGGGAATGAGCGAAGTTATTCTATCCCCCCGTACAGTAGGCGACCTTCAATATGTGAAAGCCTCTACCGAATTACTTTACGGTAGGCTTACAGTGGAATGGAAAAAAGTCGGTGACAAGATAGAAGTAAAGTACGAAGCACCAATCGGTTGCAAAGTTAAGCTATTAAAGGAATAAAAAAATCTGTTTTATTATATTATTTATCAACAGTTTACACAAAAGCCTGCATCTTTTATGAAAAATAATTCAGATATTATTTGCAGATTCCAATAAAAGCCGTACCTTTGCACCCACAAAACATCGCGGAGTGGAGCAGTTGGTAGCTCGTTGGGCTCATAACCCAAAGGTCGT
>ERZ773106.1733-NODE-1733-length-14424-cov-20.948779_pt1 | contig 14424 bp, 14 predicted proteins | sample MGYA00580572_ERZ773106 | MGnify/ENA primary metagenome ERZ773106 (study PRJEB29015, sample SAMEA2737868) | human gut metagenome | biome: human gut; feature: human-associated habitat; material: faeces | place: China | collected 2012 ... | reverse complement strand
CCGTACATACTGCAAACACTGCATCCCGTACAAGGATGAACCGTTTTGTCTTTCAATACAATCTTTTCCACTTCATTGCCCGCTTCGAGAGCACCTTTCATAAATTCATCACAAAGCAAATCCGAATTGCCGCCTTTCCGCGGACTGGACGAAATTATCAGAACTTTTTTAGCCATAACTTTACTTTATTAGTTTTATCTTTTTGAATGATTCAGTCTTTTCACTCTGCAAAAATAGGCAATTTATAACATAGCGAATGTATATAAATTACAGAGAGATGTACCTTAATTACAGATTACCAGACATTCCTGTGAATCCTATCCCCTACCCGGATTTCTTTCTGCTTACAAATATGTGCATTCTCCGCTGCATAGCCAATAGCGAGAAAGCAGGCAAACTCATATCCGTCAGGAGCATTGACGAGATGTTTCACATACTCCGGTTCGTTGCCAATAGGAATACGGAATGCACACGCCAGTCCTTCCGCCGTTGCTGCTAACAGGATATTCTCAACGGCTGCCCATGCAGAAGCGAAATAGTTAAGTGAACTTTGGTCGGCAGGTTGGCACAGAGGAAAATCCTTTTGCCGAAAAAATGGAAGTACGAGACAATTACTTTGCATAAGCATACGTTGTTGTTTGGGAAACGCATCGACAAACATGGCGTGTTCATCCTTATCCATCATGTCGGCAGCAGCATCAAGCCCTGTCTGCTGAATGTTCTTGGTGTTTTCCGCCACAGGCGATATGAGTCGGGCAATGTTTTCCTGCCCTCTCACGACAATAAACTCAAACTGCCGCAAATGGTCATTAGTCGGAGCTTTGAATGCAGCCGACAATACTTTTTCCAACACTTCATCCGTCACCTTCTTATCGGAAAAGTCGCGAATAGTTCTTCTTTTCTCTAGTACTTGATAGAAATCCATAACAATACATTTTAATAGTTATACTTATTGTTTCCGGCAGCAAAGTTACCCAGCTTTCTTGTTATATATTTGTGGTATCATCTTAGATATTTGTCGTATATTTGCATATAAGTCATTTTAAGCATTACTTTTATGGAAGATACCGCCATTCCTTATGAATTGCCCGAAGTGGAGAATCACTCTTTTTTCTTTATAGACCAACGAGTGACAACAAGCATCGAAGCCAAACTGCACCGGCATGATGCATGGGAGTTGTATTATGTTGTCCACGGATATGGTAAACGAATGGCAGGTGACACACTGCAACCTTTCGCAGCAGGCGATGTGGCATTAATACCACCGTCCATGCTACACCGCTGGGAGTATTCGCCGGATTCGGCAGACGATGACGGGTGTGTCCGTTATTTAATGGCAGCTTTCAGTCATTCGCTTGTAGAACGGTGTATGGCAGTATTTCCCGAACTGCGTAATCGTCTGACGGGCATTACATTCCCGACGAACGCTCTGAAATTCGGTATTGGAAGTTCACAAAGCATTCGCCGGATATTGTCACGGATGAACGATATGGACGAGTTGGGACGCCTATGCGAAATGTTTCGTCTGCTACCTGTCATCTTTACCTCATCCGACCATACCCTTGCCGGAAAGCCCATGAGTATTGAACGTGACGTGAGACGTATGCAGCAAATCTGTGCTTATGTAATGGCTCACTATATCCATACCATATCTTTGGATGATATTGCCGCAGAAGTAGGCATGAACCGCTCTGCTTTCTGTTCCTACTTCAAACGTTGCAAAGGAATGACCTTCTCGCAGTATGTAACCCAATATCGCTTAAATACAGCCTGCGAACTTCTTAAACATTCACAAAAGCAAGTATCCGAAATTTGTTTTACGGTCGGCTTTAATGATTTGCCCCATTTCGTCCGGATTTTCACAAACACCTTGGGAGTATCTCCGTCCAAATACAGAAGACAATTTCAATAGTCATCTCTTTGACTGTTTTGCATTCAAGCTATTTTAATGCCATTTCTCCCCTTTTATTCGTTTATTACGGAGATTTTCAGTAAGTTTGTCCACGATACGAACAACATGATGCAATGAAAAAAATACAACTGACCGACACACATAAAGAAAAGCTGTTCCAAATCCCTCTTTTCCGGGATTTGCCCTTGAATATTAAAGAATCCCTATTGGAGAAACTGGATTTCGTAGTCTACGCAGCAGACAAGAAAGAGATAGTTGTCACACAAGGAACGCCTTGTAACAAACTGTATGTGTTGTTGGAAGGGAAATTACGCACGGATATTATCGACGGACTGGGAAACGAAGTGATGATTGAATATATCATTGCGCCACGCACCTTTGCCACTCCTCATCTTTTTAATCCGAATAATACATTGCCTGCCACGTTCACCGCCCTTGAGGACAGTGTGATACTTATGGCAACCAAGGATTCCACCTTTAAAGTTATCAGCCAAGACCCGCAAGTGTTGCACAATTTTCTCTGCATTGCCGGTAATTGCAACATTTGTACCGTATCACGGCTGAAACCACTCTCCCGAAAGACTGTCCGGGAAAGATTTATCGTTTATCTGTTTGAGCACAAAAAGAAGGATTCTCTGATAGTAGAGATTACACATACGCAATCCCAACTTGCCGAATACCTCAATGTATCGCGCCCTGCTCTATCGAAAGAAATAAATAAGATAATCAAGGAAGGACTCATGACTATGGAAGGGAAACGGGTGGAAATTCTGAACAAAGTAGCTTTAGAGAAATTCATATAATAAAAATGTGGCGCAGCTTAAACTTTCGGTATTATGCTGCGCCACGCTTATCAGAATATTATCCTTATTTAATTACCATTTTGTGAAAAACACTCTCGGATTGATATTCAACGATACCCATCCCCAATCTTGCCAGCTCTTATGATTACCGCCTTTCACTGCATCCATCGTCTTTGTGCCACGCATGAAAGAATATCCGGCAGAGAGTTTCACGTCTTTCATCACCGACCAGTTAATCTGATAATCGACTTCCGAACCCAAGGACTTCTTCAAGTCCGGCAATTTAACCGCAGTAGTGAAATAGTGATAATTCAACTCCATATCCACTTTGTCCGACGCACGGAAACGACCACCGATACGGCTGTCCATTAAACCCGGTGCATAACCGTTCACAAATAGATTCGCATAGAAATAATCCATACTTCCGTAGAACTTATGGTGTGTTCCGTAGAGAGGGTCGAACGCTTTAAACTTGTCGCCGTTTCCCTTATCGCCACTCAGATAATCGAAACTTGCTACAACTCCCCATGTCTTGTCAAAAGCATAGGCAACCTGCACGCTTCCCATTAATGCCGACACTTTCTCAGCATCCTTATTCTTGCCCGTCTGATAGTAGAAAGCACCGTCCAGATTCCAGCTACCGGGCTTATAGGTAAGATACGTTCCCATTGTTTGCAGATAACGGGTATGCGAATCCTGCGTAGCCGCATCCCCGGTTTCCAATCCCAGGTTCATAAACAGCAAAGAAGCGCCGAACGGAATTGCATCCGCCTTATAGTGATACCATACAGTCTGCATATTCTTATAAGGCTGTGCACCGGAAGCATAATAAGTACCGCCTATCTTCTTCTCGTCATTCTGGTTGAAGGCAAGAATAAGGTGTACCTCATTATTCTTATTCGCATATCCCAGTTTCAATGCGTCATGATAACGTCCCGCCACATTCCAGTCCAATCCGCCCAAAATACGCTCATCGTCATAAACCAATGCCTGACGCCCCAACTGGGCAAAAAGGCCGTGTCCGAAATCAAGTTTTGCCCATGCTTCGTTCAGGACAAAACGCCCGTTCTTGTCGATCTGCGGATCTTGTCCCCAAACTCCGACGTGCTGTGCCGACATCTTGATTTCCAAGTCCGACCGCTTGTAGTCAATTGACAAACGGGCACGATTGTTGATAGACGATGCGGCTTTCACCCCTTCATTGCGAGGAAACCAAGCTCCGTTCCGATACTCCGCCCGAGGTCTGATTTGCATCGACATCGAGAACTCATTTTCCTTCTCCGTGTTTTGTGTGTATGCCATGCTTGGCAATAGCATCATAAGCACTAATGACCAATAAAATGTTTTCATCAATATTGCAATTTAAATGATTTGATATTTCAATTCAAATTATAAGTGTGTACACTGACACCTTGTGCCGACGGAAGATAATTGATTCCATACCAGCACATCTGTAATAAAACAAACGATACTAACAAAATAACTAATGCCGGACGCACTTTCAACGGTTTACCCAGTCGGAAATGTATATATGTAAGATAAGAGAACCAAGTTGCCGCTGCCCATGTTTCTTTCGGATCCCAAGCCCAGTAATGTCCCCAAGCTTCCTTTGCCCAAATAGCTCCCGTAAGCATACCCAATGTCATAAAAGCCAGACCTACATAAGTAAGGTTATCGCATAAATCCATTTCTTTCCGTTCAATCTCTTCTTTCTTGAACCAAAGCAGATAAATAGCCATTACCACCGCAGCCCCCAACATAGCATAAGCAAACATATACACAATAACATGAGGAGCAAACCATGGACTCTGTAAAGCAGGCATTAACGTCTTGTTGTGAATCTCCGGCTTAAAGATATTGATACAGATAAAGACTAATGACAGAACGCAACTGAAACTAAGAATCCATTTATACTTCCAACGTATATACGTTATCAATCCAGCCAACGGCAGAAAGAAAGAATACCACAAACGTGTCTCTCCCATTGTCCGCATCGGAGGACGTTCCAAAGAAACCCACATGCCGAGGATAAAACAGAAAAATACAGCCAATCCCAACAGAGTAAATCCGTATGCCCATACCGTTTTCTTTCCTTTCCAAGCAGCAAAAGCCCCCAAGCTCCAACAAACCAATGCGACTACCGCAAACAATATAAAATATTCCCAACTCATTCCTTTTCCTCCTCTTTTCTCTTTTGTGCATTCACAAACAGACAAACGGCCCCGAGCATCATCATAACTATCCCTGTATAAACTACCGGCAACCACGGATCACGAACCAGTTCGAAGATACTAATATCACTCCAACCCCCTTTCGACTCATCATAACTAAGCTGATAGATTTTCCAGCCTTCTATCTCCATAGGACGGTTCACTTCAATCGTATCTTCCGTAATTGTTCCCTCCTGCGTATAGACTTTCACTTTCGAAGCAAAGCGTTGCGGTTCTCTTTCCGGCATTACGAGGCTAGTCAGAGAATCAAGGCGCAATGCCTTATAAGGGAAAAGAAAACTCCCACAACTCACCCAGCCTTCCTTCGTCTGCCGGTTCTTTCGGTTCACAGCTTTCAAATGTACAGCGTAAGTTGCTCCCATAGAATGAAAATCCGTAAACTTCAGCGTATCCTCGGTAGCTACGGAGGCCGCCATTGGAATGGATTGTTGAATAGTCAGTTCCCAATCCTGCAAAGTCCCACCGTATACTTCTTCTTCAAGCAATAAATGTACAGGAGATTTTTCGGGAAGTGCACGTCCGGTTTCATTATCAATCAGCATCAGTTTCGGCGGATATTCATCAATAGTAAAATCTTTTAATTCGATAGCCAACGGAAGTTCTGTCAGTTGTCCTTTATCATCGGTAGCCCGCCATTCCGCGTTTCCCATTCGGGTAGTCATTTTCAGTCGCTGCATATCGGCATTCCCTAAAGTAGCTGCAATCAATGCAATGAATAATCCGATATGATTGAGAAGAAACGAAAGGCGGCCGAACTTCAAAGGGAAACTGGTACGGAGTATCGTTAATCCCAATGCAGTGGCCATCCATAAATAAAGCAGAACGAAAGACCAGGATGAAATCATCTGTGAAAATCCCAGTATGTCATTCGAAGCATGACCGGAAGGAGCCTGCCGGATAAGACCCATTACCACCGTCATACCGACCACCCAGACAAGGGAAGAAACGGCTGCGGAATAATGGCTCAACCACCCAAACAAATAGACTCGTTTACGGAGAAGGTGCATGGCTATCAGAACAATGATATATACTGATAACACTATTAAATTAACCGGCCAGGCAAACAGATTCCAATTGATACCTCCTACCGTTATTTGCAGCAGTGCACCTATCACCAATAATCCTGCACCAATAATCAGACCTTCTTTATAGCTCCACGGTTTGCTCCACATATACTACTATCTTATTTTTGTGCCAGACGACCATTTGATTTCGCTTTCTCCAACCAAGCCGGAACAGTCGTTTTCAGAAATCTCTCCTTGGCCGCTTTTTCCGCGTCGATATCCAGACCGATATATTGCTGTGCCTTTCCTTTAGTGGAAATATCAGGCATCGGCACATCTCCGGTAAATCCATTCTTCGCAAGCACCTTAGATACAGCTAAACGGGCCTGCATAGCACGATCGAGCCCATGAGAAAGGATTCTCTGAATTTCCTGCGGCGCATGAAAAGCACCTCCGTGGGAAGCCACTCCGAAATCCCAACGCCACTGCGCCTGACGAATCAGAGCAAGCACATTTTTCATTTGCTCTTCTGTCGCCCCATTATCCCAGGCATATTTAGCTTCGATATGCGCTTTTGCCAACTCCTGCTCCAAACGGTTACGGATTTCATTCGCTTTGCGTTGACGTTCATAAACGTTATTACGCAATGTTTCTTCGCTTTCACGGTGACAGACCTGACAAGTACGGTCAATCATTGCCAACGGACTCTGGATATGGTGGTCGCTGAACTTCACACCGCCTTCACTCTTATAAGGCATGTGGCAATCGGCACAAGAGACACCTCTCTGACCGTGAATACCCATTTGAGCAATTTCGTAATCCGGATGCTGTGCTTTCAAGATCGGGGTACGGCTCAATTTATGAATATAATCATAAAAACCGGCTTCATCATAATAGGCTTCCATATCTTCCACAGTAAAGCCTTTATCCCAAGGGAAAGTCAGGTATTTGCCGTCACCCTTGAAGTAATATTCTACGTGACATTGCGCACATACGAGCGAACGCATTTCCTGTGGAGTAACCTTTGTGATATCCTTGCCTTGACGTTGGAACGCTTCAATCAAAGCCGGACGGCTGATATGAAGATTCATCGTTTCCGGATCGTGGCAATCGGAACAACCGATCGGGTTCACAATTTCCGCACCCATGGCACCCCACTTATTGTTATAGAAAGAATCAACGCCCAATGCTTCCATCATACGGGGAACATCCGGGCTCTTGCAGGTCCAGCAAGTAGACGGTTGAGGACCGTCGGTAGGATTCACAGGTGCTCCGGTACGAAGCGAAGCCGTGATATCTTCGATAGCATGCATATGTCCGCGCGGAGTGGAATAATCTTTCGAGAAAGCATATCCCGCCCAAAGTATTACCATATTAGGACGTTGTTCCAGTACATCAACAGCAACATTTCCATTAAACTCACTTTGGAAATCTGTTTTTGCAGTTTCCACCCAAGTCTGATATTCACGAGGGAAATCATTCTTAAAGAGTTCGTTGCGTGCTTCAATCCCTTTGATGACAGTCTTGCGATTATTAAAGATACTAGTTACTTCCGCCCGCCTCTCCATTAATGCAGAAACGCATAGTCCCAAAACAAAAACAACAACCATTGAGCCTCCGAACAACAGCCATCCTTGCCATGATTTTAATTTCTTTTCCATTCTATATCGGTTTTATTGTTTTATTACGTAGTTATATTTTGCTTATTCTTTATTATCTATCATTTTTTGGAGCCATTCCGGCACGGGCGATTCGGGAAGCGGTACAATAGCTCCCGGAGCCGTAGACAGCGAGTTCTTCCCGCCATGAGGGACATCGCGGTGACAATCCCAACAAGCCTTTCCTTCTCCTACTTGCGACAGCATATAATCTATCTTTCCCGTCTTCACAAACTCCGTATTCAGTTGTGTATGGCAACGGATACAGTTATTCATAATCACTTGCGAACTGGCTTCGTGTGCCTGTATCACCTGCGGCTCACTTTTCGTGAGAAACGCCGCTACGTGCTTCATTCCGTCAATCCCCTTGAATGTCCACTTCTTTACCGCGTTTTCGTGAGGAACATGACAGTCATTACAAGTAGCATCCCGGGCATGCGAACTATGAAACCAGGTTGCATAATAAGGAGACATGATATGGCAATTCACACATGCTGCCGGATCATCTCCCAAATATGTATGTGCCCGAAGCATATACATAAATAAAACTCCTCCGCCCACGATAACGCCGGTAACAATGACAGCTATTATCTTCGATTTGTACGAAGGAAAAATTCGATTTATAATTGGCAACTTTATCATAGGGAAAAGTATTTTTCACAAAAGTAAAGCTTTGAAAACAATAAAGGTGTAATATCTATTACACCTTTAAATTTCTTTCTCCAATTTTGTACCTACAAAGGTCGCATTTTTTACAATGCACCTACTTATAATACCTTTATTCTATTCATGATGATGATATTCTTCTTCTACATCGTTACTCAATTCGATATTACGGGCAACATACGTCTCGTTTCCTGCAGCGTCCGTGCAATAAACCATTAAATGATAATCTCCCGGAGTTGCATCCTTCGGAATCATAATATCATGATGATGAATATGTGCCGTTTTCTTTCCGGAAATATCATAAGACTTGTTGAAGCTGAAATCGATGGTTTCTCCGGCCCCCCTGCTTTTTCCATGCGAATGGTGATCGAAGTTGCTGTGTATTTCAATCATATACGACTTCAACATCACGTCGTCCGACAGATCCATTTCAAAATGCACGCCGTATTCACTTCCTATTTTCAGCGCTTGCCCTTCTTCGGGTTCGTGCAGTTCAATCACCGGCTTAGTGGTATCACTATCCGAATCGTCACAAGAGATAAATACAAAAACAGACATTGCCAAAAGGCTGATTATCGGGAGATATAATTTAGTTCTCATTACAGTAATTTTTTAAATGGAATTTTGATTAATAATTGGAAGTTGCGTCCCGGTTCGGGGATTTCTACTTTCCTGTAAAAACTAAGATGATTGTAATATCGGGTATTGAAAATATTCCGGGCGGTCAGGGTTATTTCTATTGCCTGATTCCCCCGAATGGGAATATTCAACGAACCGCCTAAATGGAACAGGTTTGCACCCGGTGTACGGTCTTCGTTACGATCTACGCGATTTTGCCGGGCTATGGACTGCCACTCTGCATAAAGCATAACCTGTTTCCTCTGCCATGTCAACGTGTTCCGCATACTAAACGGAGGAGAAAAACTTAACGGGATATGCTCGTCGCAGTTGTAGGTATAAACATACTCACCGGAAATACGGTAATTGAAACTACGCAGAAAGTGAATGTCTATCGTTGCTTCCGTTCCGGCAAACAGCGCCTCGGCTCCTGTGTAACGATAAATCTGTCCGGCATGCGGCAGGACAGACCACTCGCCCGTAGGACGCAGAAAGATGTAGTTACTAAACCAACTGACGAAGGGAGAAATGGAAATGGAAAACCCGTTATACCGTAAGTTATAAGAAGCGTCCATTTGCCATCCCTGTTCTGATTTCAGATTTGTATCTCCCTGTTCATGCCGGAAGGTCCCGTGATGCACACCGTTAGCCGCCAGTTCGTTCGCACCGGGCAGACGGAAGCTACGACCGACGTTTGCTTTTACCATGTGCCGTTCGGACGGTGTCCATACCAATCCCAGAGAGAATGAATAATCACCGAATTTCTTTTTCACTGCATGGCTGTTCCACTTATAGTGTTCTACCTGTTCTTCATCATATCCCTGTTTTCGGAGATAATCGGCAAGATAGGCGTCTTCATGCGAAGATATATGAATATATCCATAGTCATACCGCATTCCTCCGCTGACGGAGATAACATTATTAGGCTTATAAGTCGTAAGCCAAAGCAATCCGGTGGTGGAACGGTAGTATTCAGGCAATAAGAATGAATAACCGGAAATATCGTTCCGTTGATGCTGTCCGTCCCAACCCAATGCATGTTCCCACGAAGAAGAACCGATAAAGCGGACTTTTACCGATGCACTGAGAGTATTCAAGTTGAAAGCCAGTTCCTTGTCCGGGTCTTTCTCCGGTACGGGTTGCGAACCGTAATGGGTATGGAAAACACTCCATTCTTCACGGTGATTATTCTGGAATCCAAAGTCGCCCGACAAAACTAGCTTCTCCCACGCATACTGCTGAAGGGTAGTCACCTTCAGATGATTCACCTTGCTGTAAGGTAATTCCATGTTACGGCTGTCCCCGTCATCTTCTACGCGGGATACATCCGGTATACCATGCGCCCCCGGAAAGAAACCAGTTTTTTGGTAGACGTTACTTACGGAATAATTCGCTTTATATCTTTGCCGTTGATATTGGGCGAAGAATCCGATATTGCGTTCAATGCCTGCCGTATTCTTTAGCTTACGCCCGTAAACAGGCATTTTTTGCGTCAGGTAAACAATAGTATCCGTAGGGATGCGGTAATCCCCGAAATGCTGTTCGGAATAACGGACTTGTGCATACCAGAAACTCTTCTTTATTCCCAGCATAAATGATCCTCCGAGCGTTCCGTTGACGGACTTTCCCAGAAGTGTAACGTCTCCGAATAACATATCTACCGAGGGTACGGGAGGTGAAGTTATGTCAATCACCCCTCCCATTGCATCACTGCCATATAGTAGTGAAGAAGGACCTTTCAGGACATTGACAGTTCCGATATTGAAAGCATCCAGTTCCAGTCCGTGGTCGGCTCCCCATTGTTGTCCTTCCTGCTTGATTCCGTTTTCGAGTACAGCAATCCGGTTGAATCCCATTCCTCGGATCATCGGTTTGGAGAAGCCGGAACCTATATCCATTGCTTGCACGCCGGGAATGTTCTCCATTGCTTGCATGAAGTTTCCCGTAAAATGTTTGCGCAGAAAATCCTGATCCACTACATCAACCGCAAGCGCAGACTTTTTGGCTTGACGTTGCTGGTACGACTCGGTCACAACGACATCAGGCAAAAGTAAACTCTTGATTGAATCGGACTTCTGTGCGTGGGCGGGTAAGACTACAGTCAGCCCCAATACGCCCGAAATAATTCCGATACGCATCAATTACAATCTTTTATATAATGTGTAAAATGAATGTGAGGACAGGTTACGATAAGCCTGCCTTCTTGAAAAGTTTGATTATGTAATTATGCAACAGGGGGTGCACGCAATTGATGTGAATAAGTCCGTTTGCAAACGACCTTATCCTGATAAACAACCGGCTCGTAAGGCACGAGCGTTAATGTACAATGAAATTCTACCGGTTGAGGTTCAGTAAAGAAAGAAAGGGAGTATTGGCATATCGCACAATCATCGGATGATTTGTGAGAATGCCCGGCATGAGAACATGACTTTTCATCCTCGCTTCCATGATAGTGAAAGGTCTTCACTACAAAGAACGGAATGAATGTCATGAACAACACCCATGCTATGTACGCTCTTGTTTTTCTCTTATGATACATTCTCCCTCTATTGATTATATAGAATAGCGGGAACAAATATAGGGGTATGAAAGAGAACTGACAAATTATCAGGCTTAATATGTGTTATCAGACAATATTCCTTTTCTGAAATTACCTCTGAAAAACTATTTTTAAATCATCTCATTCTTCCTGTTTCCATACATAAAACACATTCCTTCCCGCTCTAGTCACGGCAGCAGTATTCAATGCCCATTCACGGATATATACTTCGTCCGCTTCCGGTGTATCAACCAACTTCAATCTCTGCGGCTGCGCATTGACAGCCAACAGTTCGCCAACGGTGGTTTTCGCATCCAGTTTATTCTGGTACTTTTCGATAGCTTATGTATCCAAAGAAAGAAGGATTGTATGCCACTCCGATCTTCTCTGATATCTTCATCGGATAAGCAGAGTTCATCCAAGCGACTACCAGATTAGGAGAATTTCAACTTCAGTTCCTCACGCTTCGCCTGAGCAACCGAACGGCTTTTATCCAAAACAGCAGTTATATACGCATTGTTTCTACCCGCCTTACGGATGATAATCTTAGGTTCGATGATTTGCAGGAATCCGGTTTTCTTATACCCCCAAATAGGCATTTTTTATTTTATGGCAAAACGGGCGGTCATTTCATATCTCAGCTTGATGACACGGTACTGTTCGGTAGCCGCCGTCCCCATGCTGACATTGCTCTGTGCCTGGAAAGGAAGGTAACGGCTTATATTGTTATCGGCAGGTTCGATGATACGAATGACTTCACCCAATTGCTGTCCCATTGCTGCCACCAGATAGGATGCTTTCTCACGGGCTGCTTTCAATGCTTCAATCTTTCCCTGCTTCCTATACATCGGCAAGTCCTTATGTTTCAGTTCCCCGATACGCATTGATTCAATTCCCCATGTATTGACAGACCGGATTATGGAATTGATTTGCTCGAAATCCGTAAGACGAATATCCAGTTGTTTGCCAATCAGGAATTCCTTCCCTCTCTGACGCCAATAGTCCCCTACTTCCTGCGTACGGATAGCCTCATCCGATATTCCTATTTTACGCAAACTTTTACGCAAATCTTTCTCTATCACAGTCAACGGCACTTTCGTCCGAAAATCTTCCTCTTTCTTTGATTTACCCGTATATTCTTCTTCCCAGTATTCCTTTATCTGAATCAGAAAGTGTATTTCGTCCGGGACGACTTCTATCTCCGAAGAACCGGTCACTTCAATATATCTTTCATCACTTTCCTGAGCATTGGCAAGGATATTCCATGCGAACAAGGCAAAAGCCAATAAAAATACTTTTCTCATATCTTCGATTGTTAGGGTGTTATTACTTTTTATATGCCATCAGTTCACAAAGCTATAAAAAAAATCCATATTACGAACTTCATTCTAAAATATCAAACAAGCACTTTCTATGTATCAAAATAACATCTCCTTTCTTTACTTTATACTTATAAGGCTGTTTGCCCAAAAGAAGAGAAACTATGCAGTAAATAACAAAATGAAAAATCCTGTTTGCCATTTCGATGATTTTTTTGGTTTTGCGATTTTCTATCTGGAAACAGAAAAAAGAACACTCCCGAAAACCACGTTTCGGAAATGTTCTCTTTGAATTCAGGAAGTTATATTGCATAAAAAGTATGCGGAATCGTCTTGCACTGTGCCACAAACGGAACAACCTTCCGCAGAGCCGAACAGCATTTGCGAGCAGGTTCTTGCGAGGGAAACAGCCCGAAAACCGCCGAGCCGCTGCCCGTCATCAGGCTGGCAAATGCTCCCCGTGCGAGCATTTCCTGTTGCAACTTCTGAACAATCAGCAGTTCGGTGACCTCTGCAAATAGATTTCCGCAGAGCGGTGCAAGGTCTTTCGGTTCTGCATATGCCTGTAGCCGCTGCTTCATCTCCGGAACATTTGGATGTGGCGGATTTTGCAGGGCATCCATTGCCGCATATGCAGCCGCTGTGGAGATACCGCCTTTTCCCTTTGCAAGGACAACTGATACATCGCCCAAATAGGGAAGCGGTTGGATTTCTTCGCCAACGCCGGCAGCATATGCCGTACCGCCGTAGAAGAAAAATGGAACATCTGCCCCCAGCTGCAATCCCATTTCACAGAGTTCTGCATGAGAAAGCCCTGCTCCGGTCAGCTGATTGCAGGCATATAAAACCGCTGCTGCATCGGAACTTCCGCCGCCCAAGCCCGCTTGAGAGGGAATATATTTTTGCAAGTAGATGTCAAAGTCGACAGGACATCCAGTCTTCTTTAAGAATAAATCCACCGCTTTCCATGCAATGTTCCGTTCATCTTTTGGAATCCACGGAATATTGCAGAGAATCCGAATGGCTTGTTCTCCGGTTCGGTGGGGGAACAGGGTCACTGTAATCGTATCATAGAGAGAAACCGTCTGAAAAACTGTTTCCAAGGTGTGATACCCGTCTGCCCGTTTCCCGACAACATCCAACGCAAGGTTGATTTTTGCCGGCGTTTTTAGAACCATCCGTTTCACGGTGTATCCTCCTGCTTGTGCCGCTGGACAAAGGCTGCAATGTGTTCCAGTGCCTCCATGAGGTGTTTCAGGGAATATGCATAGGAAACCCGTACAAAGCCTTCGCCGCTTTCGCCGAACGCACTGCCCGGAACAACCGCAACCTTTTCTTCCTGCAAGAGTTTTTCACAGAATGTTTCGCTGTCCATGCCCGTGCTGCGAATGCATGGGAAGACATAAAATGCTCCTTCCGGATTGAAGCAGTGCAGCCCCATCTTATTGAAGCCGTCTACAACAATTCTCCGGCGAGCATCGTATTCATCGACCATTTTCCGGACTTCATCATCACATTCCTGCAAAGCGACAATGGCAGCGTACTGGCTGACAGTCGGTGCACACATAATGGCATACTGGTGAATTTTCAGCATTTGTTTTGCGAGTGGCTTCGGGGCACAGAGATAGCCCAGCCGCCAGCCAGTCATAGCGAATGCTTTGGAAAAGCCGCTAA
>ERZ773106.1727-NODE-1727-length-14473-cov-4.565266_pt1 | contig 14473 bp, 11 predicted proteins | sample MGYA00580572_ERZ773106 | MGnify/ENA primary metagenome ERZ773106 (study PRJEB29015, sample SAMEA2737868) | human gut metagenome | biome: human gut; feature: human-associated habitat; material: faeces | place: China | collected 2012 ... | reverse complement strand
CAACTCAGAAGACCTACTGGGAGATTTCCATAGCCCGAATCGGTTGAGGGGATAGGTATGCTATCCCTTCAGCCGTTTTTTTGTTTTCCGAAGGGAAAACAAAGCGCCCCCTGCAGCTCAGCTGTGGCGGGGCTGAACCCTGCTTCTGCCGCTCCGGCGGCTGCCGATACACATTATCAGTAAAAGGAGAGATCGCTTATGCAAACGAAACCCGCAGCGTGCGGAAAGCGCCTGCTGGCGCTCGTGCTGGCCATTGTGATGGTCTGCTCGCTGCTGCCCGTCAGTGCGTTCGCAGCAGAGCCCGACTATGAGCTGCGCGTCCTCACGTTCGAGGATGCCGACTATAAGGGCGGAACGAACTTCGCAGGCGGAAACAACTGGACGAGTCTCATTGACAGCCCGCAGTACGGCGGCAAGATGCTCTACGGAGAGAGCGGCGCCGGTGTCGACTCCGTCGACGCTGCCTACAAGTGGACGGATAAGAACAATACCTGGCTCAGCAACACCCTGTCCGAGGGCTATGGCTCCTGGTGCTACTGGAGCGGCGGTCATGCCGTTTCCAACTATGTTTCCGGTGAGATCAGCAAGTACGGCGGCTTCGAGAGTCAGCTTACCGTTTATAAAAAGGACGTTTCCGGTCTGGAGCGGACCGGCGGCGGCCACAACGGCTAGAATAACTTTGCCGTGCATTACGGCTATGCAGATAATTCCGGCTATGGCCTGACCGAGGCCTCCCTGCCGACCCTAACCTTTGCCGACGGCACCGCCCGTGTCATTGACCATATGTATGTCAACAACACGGACTATGCGCTCAACTGCTACATCGACGGCAACGGTCTGACTGCCAAGATCGGCGACGACGATTGGGTCAAGCTGGTCGCAACGGGCTATAACGCGGCAGGGGAGAAGACCGGAACGGCCAGCATCTACCTCTGCAACGGTCCGAAGAACATCATGATGGACTGGACAAAGTGGGACCTGTCCGGCCTTGGTAAGGTCCTGAAGGTCACGTTCAATGTGACCGGCTCCAGCGATAACGGCTATGGCTTCTCGCAGCCCGCCTACTTCGCCTATGACGATGTGGCAGTCCGCTTTGAAAAGGCGGCTGCGGTCGTCCCGGCGACCGGCGTGACGCTCGACAAGACCACGCTGAATCTGATGACGGGCGAAACTGCCGTTCTGACGGCAGCGGCACAGCCGGAAAACACCACGGATACCTTGACCTGGACGACCGGGAATGAGGCGGTCGCTACGGTCGCGGACGGTGTTGTGACTGCGGTCGGCGCGGGCAGCACCGTCATTACGGCAACGTGCGGCAGCGTGAAGGCCGAGTGCACCGTCACGGTCACGGCCAGCCCGCTCACGGTCAGCGTCGGCGGCAAGACCAGCCCCCTTTCCCGCGTTGGCGGCGAGGGCGAGACGAAGTACCGTGCCGTGCTGCCCTACGGCAGTGATGTGACGATCCATGTGGCGGATGCGAGCTTCCTGCTCGTGACGGACAAGAAGAGCAATTATCTCAACGAGGCTGGCGCGAATCCCTTCACCCTGAAGGCTGCGGAGCTGGAAACGGCCCTGCTGACGGACAAGGATGAAAAGCCCTTCACGCCTGCGGAAAACAGCAAGGTCGCCTATCTGAGCATTATGGATGTCATGGCGGGCACGACGTATGAGCTGTATCTCGAGCTGACCCGCGAGGTCACTCCGGCGACCGGCGTGACGCTGGACCAGACGGAGCTGACGCTGACGGCGGGAAAGACCGCTTCCCTGAAGGCCACGGTCCAGCCGGAGAACACGACGGATACCATTGTCTGGAGCTCCTCGAAGGAAGAGGTCGCAACGGTGGAAAACGGGATCGTTACGGCGAAGGCGGCCGGCGAGACTGTCATCACTGCGACGTGCGGCACCGTGAAGGCAGAATGTGCCGTTACGGTCACGCCCCCGGTCATGGCCTCGGCTGTAACGCTGGATAAGACCGAGCTGAACCTGTATACCGGCGACACGGCGGCCCTGACCGCTGCAATCCAGCCGGAGGATACGACGGATCCGACCATTGCCTGGACGACGACGGATGCAGAGGTCGCTTCCGTGCAGAACGGCGTCGTGACTGCCGGAAAGACCGGTACGGCCACGATCACGGCCAGCTGCGGCGAGGCAAAGGCACAGTGTGCTGTGACGGTCAAGGCTCCTGCGGAGCCTGCGCAGAAGGACGGCGTGTATCAGATCGGCAATGCCGACGAGCTTGTCTGGTTTGTCAAGAAGGTCAACGGCGGTGAGAATGCGATCTCTGCCATTCTGGCGAAGGATATCGATCTGGCCGATGTGGTCTGGGCGCCGATCGGCAATGGCAGCGTAGCTTTCGCGGGTAGCTTTGACGGTGCAGGGCATACTGTTTCCAACCTGACGGTGGACTATACCACGGCAGCCTCCGGCGAGAGACTGTATCTCGGCCTGTTTGGTCAGGTCGAGGGCACGCCCGAAAAACATGCGGTCATTCAGAACCTGACGGTCACGGGCAGCGTGAACGCGGCAAGCGAATTCTCCGTTTACACGGGATATGTCGCAGGCGTGGTCGGCTCTGCCCGTTATGCGGAGCTTTCCAAGGTCATTTCCCGCGTGGATGTGACGGCCGACGAGAGGGTCGGCAGCACCTCCTCCGTGGGCGGTCTGGCCGGTGTCATGATCGACACGACTGTGACGAACTGCGGCAATGAAGGCGATGTCACCGGCGTGAACAACCTCGGCGGCCTGTGCTATGAGCTCTATTCCGGCACGATGACCGGCTGCTATAACACTGGCAGGATCACGGCGACCGGTACCTATGTCGGCGGTCTGATGGGCTATGCCAAGCAGGCGACCATCACCAATGCCTACAGCACCGGCGATGTGACCACCGAAAAGACGCTCGTGGGCGGTCTGATCGGCGTCATGGAGAAATCTGCGCTGACAAATGCCTACACGACCGGCAAGGTCACGACAGCCGCGGCCAGCGGCGCGATCGGCGCAGCCGTGGGCAGTGCGGATCAGGTCTCCAATGTGTATTACCTCGGCAGCGCTTCCGCGATTGGCGACGAGAACGCCACGGCGAAGACCGCAGAGGAGCTGAAGGCGCTGGCACCGATGCTCGGCAGCAGCTTCAAGGAGAATACCGGCTGCGGCGGCTATCCGCTGCTGGTATGGCAGGAGGCTCGCGCGCATCAGTATGAAAACGGCGTCTGCACCGTCTGCGGCGCGAAGGATCCTGCAGCGCCCTATCTGCTCGACGGTGTGACCGATGCCGCTGCGGAAGTTCAGACCGGCAAGAGCTATCAGCTCGACGATCTGATGGACGGCAAGATCTTCGGCGTGAAAAACGGCACGCTGACCTACAAGAACTACTTCTACACCATGTCCTCCGATGGCGGTGCGACGTGGAGCGGGGAGCAGCACTTTGAGGAAGCAATGTTCGGCGGCGTGAACAAGAGCCTGGTCCAGAGCAAGGCAGGCACATATATCTATAAGTTCCGCGCAAAGAACGATGCCGGCTACTCCGCCGATACCTGGACGCTGACGCTGACCTTCGTCGATGTCGTCGAAGCGAATATCAACTTCTACGTCGGCCGTGACCAGAACTACAGCACAAACGGCAATAAGTACCCGATCCTCAAGATGTACAAGACCGCGGGCATCGACGAAAATCAGTTTGACTATGTCGGCTGGTTTACCGATGCCGAGGGCAAGACCGTGTACGTCTACAACCCCGCCGATTACACCATCATCGACGGCGAAGAGAAGGACTATGTCGAGATCGACGGCACAAAGTACGAGCTGCACGACTACGAGGAGGTCCGGTTCACCAACAGCGCCTTTGACGCAGCCGACGAAACGGCGACGGCCAGCAACACGGTCGTGAACAATTACAACATGTTCTACGCCACCCTGAGCACCGGCCGCTACTCCACGCGCGGCTACGGCTGGAACACTGCGACCGAGGCCTATGACATCTATCTTGGCGGTCAGAGCCTGCCTCTGCCGATGGAGAAGGACATCTACGGCGGCGGCGGCAACGACATCCATCTCGGCGTTGTCAGCGTCTATGCTACGACCAGGAACGAGAAGAACGAGTACTTCGGCACGGACGACTACCATGTCGAGATGATCATGCCCGTTACCGGCAGCATGATCCACTCCGGTACACACTATACCTACACCCGCTACGGCAGCGACTACACTGCCTTCCCCTTCCTGTCGTGGGAGGCGCAGAACGCTTCGCTGTACAACATCTATGCTTATCCGACGAACACGGAAAAGTATATGTTCAATCAGCAGATCAACCAGACCACGGCGCCTTCCTACAACGTCGTAACGAAGAACATCACGATCGCCAACGCCGTGGAGCTGGATATCACTGCGCCCACGACGGCGGAGTTCACCCTGTTCTTCCAGTACAACAACTTCAACACCAGAGCGGTCGAGCCGTACAAGACTGCGAAGGACGACGCGACCGGCATGACCACCTATTCCTACCGCGTTTCTGAGCGCAACAACAACTACACATGGCGTCTGGTCGATGAGACCGGTACCTATGTGACCAAGGCCGGCTGGCTGTCCAGCCTCAACCAAAAGACGGAAAAGACGATCACCTTTGACTCCGGCGCGCCGACCGACAGGAAGTCTCACAGCTTCAAGGACCTCGGCACGACGGTATCCTCCCGCGACGAAGCCGACCTGCAGGTCTTCCTGAGCCACAGCGGCTTTATGAGCGTGAGCGACACCTACCGCATCCGCGCGTACCGTATGTGGGAGCTAATCAATAACGATGCAGGCAACATCATGGTCGAGCCGAGCTTCAACATTCAGGTGCTGCAGGGCAATCCGGCGGACGTTACGCAGGTCAGCGGCGGCAACGCCGTAGGCAACTGGCTCGACGTGACGCCCACCGGCACGGACATCGTGGCCGTCACCTACGACGCCATCGACCTGTACAACGACAAGGACGTTGCCGGAACCCACGGCGGTCTCTTCCCGGCAACCGCCCCCGAGCGCACCGGTGTGTTCGTTATCACGAACAAGGCAGCCGGCAAGGCTGACGCCGTCATCCGCTTTAACGGCGGCACGACCAGCCCCCGCGGTGCGGAGTGGGACTACAACTACGACACGTGGTACTACCTTGACACCGACGAAGCCCCCACGCTGGACTTTACTACCACCAAGGGCGCGACGGCCAGCTACGCCGTCGTCACCACCGACGCTGCCCTGAACAGCACCCTGTCCGGCTGGACGGAGCTTACGGCGGACGAGAACGGCATGTTCCACGCCTCCCTCCTGCCCTTCCGCACGGCAAAGACGCTCGGCGGCACCGTCATCCTGAAGCTGACCGATTCCACCGGCACGTCCTACCGTCTGGCGCGCGTGGCGCAGATGAGCGTCACCGTGAAGAATGCCTCGAATGACGGCGAGCCCATCATGCCCGGCGATAAGGTCACGCTCTCCTTCGACGGCCTGTATCGCGGCATGGATAAGGTTTCCGGTATCTTCAACCCCACGTTGCTATATCTGAACTACAGCGCGGAGGAAGAGGAGTCCAAGGGCCAGCTGACTCAGTACTGGCAGATGGACAGAGCCTCCGTCACCGTGGAGATGCCCACAGACATCACCTTCCCCGAAGGCTCAGACAAAACGACCGTTATGGTCACCGACGGTTATATCTCCGGCGGCATGTACTCCGCCGCCAGCCCGTTTGATACGCTGTACAATATGACCGACACCGGCGTCGGCACGAACTTCTCCGCGGTCACCACCAGCTTTGTTGCCAGCCGTCTGGCAGATGTTTCCGTCGAGGTCAACACGAAGGTTACCTACAACGTCAAGCTCGTCCCCGTGGACGAAAACGGCAACGCGATCGACGGCCTCACCCCCACGTTCACCGACCGTGACAACAAGGCAGTGACCGCCGAGGCCGACGGCACCTTTAAGCTCGGCTATGGCCCGTATTCCTACGCCGTCGAGCAGCTCGGCTATGTCCGCACCACCGGCTCCTTCAAGCTCGGCTCTGCTGACGCAGCAAAGGTCGAAAACGGCGTCCTGACCATCAAGTTCACCGTCCGCAAGGCGGCCGAGAACGCTTGGGACGGCAAGACCACCACGGAACCTGCCACCGACGAAAACGGCGTTTACCTCATCGGCACCGGCGCAGAGCTGACGGATGTGGGCAGCGCAAAGCCTTTCTACATCGAGGCTGACACCCCCGCCATCAAGGCCTGCATCGACACCTACAACGAAGTCACCGGCGAGAACGCAACGCCCTTCACCATGGGCGGCGGCACTTACGCCCGCCACTTCCCCTATGCTGTCAGCTTTGGCCCGGAGCACAGTGATATGGTGCTGCCCGAGTTCGGCGGCCCGATGCACGGCGCGAACGAGGCCGCTCCCATCGACAAGCTGCTGGAAGCCCTGAAAATTTATATCATCGCTCTGCTGCGGCTGGAGGAGATCGACTTTTGAGCCGGGTGCGCGTCTTAGTCATTGACGGGCAGGGCGGCGGTCTTGGCCGTCAGCTGACGGCGGCGCTTGCCGCCGGATGCCCGGACATCGAGCTGACCGCCGTAGGGACCAACAGCATCGCGGCTTCGGCCATGCTCAAGGCGGGCGCACACCGCGCCGCCACCGGCGAGAATGCCGTGGTGGTCAACTGCCGCCGGGCGGACATCATCGTCGGCCCCATCGGCATCGTCATCGCTGATTCGCTGCTGGGCGAGATCACCCCGGCCATGGCGGCGGCGGTCTGCCAGAGCAGTGCAGCGCGGGTGCTCATCCCCATCAATCACTGCGATAACATCGTGGTGGGTGTGCCGGACCAGCCCATCGGCCAGCTGGTAGCAGCAGCGGTGGAGAAGGTCAAAGAGTTGATACGATAAAAGAAAAACGGAAGCTCTCCCGAGGGAAAGCTTCCGTTTTTTAATGCCTGCGCTGCCGTGCGGCCACCTGCTGGGCCGTGGGGGGAATATCGCCCTGCGCGGCCTTTTCCAGTTGGCCGATGCGGCGGTCCAGATCCACCAGCCGCTGGGCCATGATGTCCGGCAGGTCCTGCTGGTCGAGGTCGTCGGCGGGGTTGATGGCCTTGTTGTTGATGCGCACCACTTCGGCGGGGACGCCGACGGCGGTGCAGTTGGCAGGCAGGTTCTTGAGCACCACGCTGCCCGCGCCGATGCGGGCGTTGTCGCCGATATATACCGGACCCAGCACCTTGGTGCCTGCGCCGATCAGGACATTGTCGCCCAGGGTGGGGTGGCGCTTGCCGGTGTCCTTGCCGGTGCCGCCGAGGGTCACGCCGTGGTAGATGGTGCAGTTGTTGCCGATCTCCGCCGTCTCGCCGAAGACGATGCCCATGCCGTGGTCGATGAACAGGCAGCTGCCGATCTTCGCGCCGGGGTGGATCTCGATGCCGGTCTTATGCCGGCCCCGCTGGCTGACCCAGCGGGCGAGGAAGAAGTGCTTGTGCTCGAACAGCCAGTGGGCAATGCGGTGATAGACCAGAATGTGAAAGCCCGGGTAAAGCAGGATGACCTCCAGCACGCTGCGTGCCGCAGGGTCCTTGCGCTGGATGTTCCGCGCGTCCTCTAAAAGACCCATCATAGAAAACCTCCATTTTGCCGCCCGCAATGGCGGCCCCCTCTCTGATAGACATTATAATAGCACATCTGAACTTTAATGTACAGTGAAATGGTAGGATATGAGAACGAAAATGAGGATTTTTTTGCACGAGGGCGCTGGCGGCGGGGGGAGAAGAGGGACTTTTCGGTAGAGTAGCTAAAATTCGAGGCTTACGGATGCAAACCTTCTCACATGGAAATGAGACCGAAAGCATTGACACATTTTGCGCTTCTATGATAAAATATATCGAAAAAGAACGGATAGAAAAGGAGACGGGAGCATGAAGGCCAAGATGATGCGTGCAAAACTGAAGAATCAGTTTGCAGCCGTTTTTGCTGTGGCTCCAGTGTTTCCTTTTTTGATGTGTTGACTTTTCCCTTTGCTGGGAAAAGTTTTTTTTTTGCCCTTCTGAGGGCAGACACACCCGGACGATGAAACCAGACGAACACAGACAGGGAGGTAATCTTATGCTGCTCATCAACGCTGTCAACGCCGAGGGCCGGCCTGTGGAGCTGTATGTAAAGGACGGAAAGATCGCCGCCGTCGGTCAGGACCTGGCCGCACTGGCCGGAGAAAACGAAACGGTGCTGGACGCCGGAGGACTGACCGTGCTGCCCGCTTTCGTGGACCTGCACTGCCACTGGCGCACGCCGGGCTTCGAGTACAAAGAGGACATTGAAACGGGAAGCCGCGCCGCAGCCGCAGGCGGCTACACCTTCGTGAACCTGATGCCCAACACAAAGCCTGTCTGCTCTTCGGCAGCACAGGCCGCCATGGTGGAACAGAAGGCCGCTGAGGTGGGCCTGTGCGACGTGAACCAGACCGTCTCCATCACCGAGGAGTTCGACGGCAAGACCATCGACCACCTCAAGACCCTGCCCGCTTCGGTCAAGTTCATCACCGAGGACGGCCACGGTGTGCAGGATAACGCCACCATGGCCCGGGCGTTCGCCATCTGCACCCAGCGGGACATCACCGTGATGAGCCACGCCGAGGATATGGAGATCAGCCCCTGGGACTATCGGCTGGCCGAGGACATCGAGACGGTGCGGAACTGCTGGCTGAGCGAGTATTACCAGACCCGCCTGCACATGTGCCACGTCTCCACCCGGGGTGCCATTGAGGCCATCCAGATGGCAAAGCTGCGGGGCGCACCTGTCACCTGCGAGGTGACGCCCCACCACCTGTGGTTCACCAATGACACCTGCGACTACCGCGTCAACCCGCCCATCCGCACCGCCGACGATGTGCAGGCCCTCATCGATGCCATCCGCAGCGGTGTGGTGGACGCCATCGCCACCGACCACGCGCCCCACTCCGAGGAAGACAAGCTCAAGGGCATGGCCGGTATGGTGGGCAGTGAGACGGCTTTCGGCGTCTGCTACACCAAGCTCTGCAAGGAAGAGGGACTTCCCCTCGAGCTGCTGAGCCACCTGATGAGCACCCGCCCGGCGGAAATTCTGGGCCTTGCCAAGGGTCAGCTCGAGCCGGGCTATGACGCCGACTTTGTGCTGGTAGACCTCGACACCCCCTATACCGTGGACAAGAACAAGCTCCACTCCAAGTCCCACAACTGCCCCTTCGACGGTGCGCAGCTCTACGGCAGGGTCTGCGCCACGGTCAAGGGCGGCGAGCTGACCTATCAGGCAGAAGAATAAGCTGCAAATACATTTATATAAAAGAGAGACAAACAGGAGGAACCCCAAATGACGAACATGGATAAGCTTTACGAAGCAGTCGAAGCACGCGGCCCGGTCTGCGTGGGTCTGGACACCGATTTCAGCTACCTGCCCGCAGATTTCGTGGACAGCACCCTCTCCAAGGGCGAGAACATCGTCCGCTTCAACAAGAAGCTCATCGACGCCACCAAGGCCGTCGCGGGCTGCTACAAGGTGCAGATCGCTTACTACGAGTCCCTGGGCCTCGAGGGTCTGAAGGCCTATGCCGACACCCTGAAGGCTGTCCGCGAGGCCGGTGTGCCGGTCATCGCCGACATCAAGCGCGGCGACATCGCCAAGACCGCTGAGATGTACGCCATGGGCCACTTCACCGGCGACTTTGAGGCCGACTTTGTCACGCTGGCTCCCTACATGGGTCTGGACTCCATCAGTCCCTATCTGCCCTACGCAGAGAAGCAGGGCAAGGGGATGTTCGTCCTCTGCCGCACCTCCAACGGCGGCGCAAAGGATTTCGAGTATGAGAAGCTGGCCGATGGCCGCCACGTCTACGACCTCGTGGGCGACAAGCTGAACGCCCTCGGCAAGGACTACATGGGTGAGCACGGCTACTCTTCCATCGGTCTGGTCATCGGCGGCACTCACATCGAAGAGGCTACCGAGATCCGTGCAAAGTATCAGGACAGCTTCTTCCTCATCCCCGGCTACGGCGCACAGGGCGGCAAGGCCGAGGACATCGCCCAGTATCTGTCGAAGGGCAACGGCGGCGTGGTCAACTCCAGCCGCGGCATCCTGCTGGCCTACAAGAAGCAGCCCGGCACCGCCTTTGACGAGGCCGCTTACAACGAGTGTGTGAACATGAAGGAGGCCATTGCCCATGCGTGCAGCCTGCTGTGAGGCCACTGTCCTGCGCCATGAGGTCATCGCGGACGACATCCGCCTGCTGACCGCCCTCTGGCCGGACCGCGAGCATGCCCCCCACGCGGGGCAGTTCTTCACCCTGCGTGCCTGGGGCGCAGATGAAGCTCCCTTCCTGTCCCGGCCCATCAGCGTCCACAAGTGGGATGCCGAGACCCAGACCGTCGAGTTCCTGTACGCCGTCGTGGGCGAGGGGACCCGCAAGCTGACGGCCCTGAAAAAGGGTGACAGTTTCCAGCTCACCGGTCCTATGGGCAACGGCTTCGATGTGGCCGACATCCTGAGCAAGTATCAGAAGATCGCCGTCGTGGGCGGCGGCATCGGCACCGCCCCCATGTACCAGCTCACCCGGGAGCTGGCGGCTGGCGGCGTCAAGCCGGACGTCTTCTTCGGCTTCCGCGATAAGCCCTACTGCATGGAAGAGTACCGCTCCATCGCGGGCATCGTCAAGGTGTCCACCGACACCGGCGCGGTGGGGTTCCACGGTTTCGTCACCCAGCTGTATGACCCGGCGGATTACGATGTGGTGCTGGTGTGCGGCCCCACGGTCATGATGCGGAATGCCGCCCGCCTCTGCGCGGAGAAGGGAACTCCCTGCTTCGTCAGTCTGGAAAAGAAGATGGCCTGCGGCATCGGTGCCTGCCTCGGCTGCACCTGCGAGACCAGGAGCGGCGAGGGCAAGAGCGTGTGCAAGAATGGCCCTGTGTTTGATGCAGCGGAGGTGTTCTGATGGCAGACTTGAAAACGAACCTGCTGGGCTTTACCATGAACAGCCCCATCATCGGGGCCTCCGGCACGGTGGGCTACGGCGTGGAATACGAAGAGCTGGCTGATTTCAGCAAGATCGGCGGCATCTCGGGCAAGGGCCTGACCTTGCACGGCCAGTACGGCAACAAGGGCGAGCGCCTGTGGGAGACGCCCTCGGGCCTCATCAACAGCATCGGCCTGCAGAACCCCGGTGTCCAGCACTTCATTGATGTGGAGCTGGGCGAGATGCTGGAACTCAAGCAGAAGTACGGCACGGTGGCCATTGCCAACCTCGGCGGCCACAGCGAGGAAGAGTACGTCGAGGGCGCAGCCATGCTGAGCGAGAGCGGCGTGGACATCGTGGAGCTGAACATCTCCTGCCCCAACGTCAAGGTGGGCGGCATGGCCTACGGCGGCGTCACGCCCGCCAACGCAGCCTTTGTCAGCTCGTATTACGGTATGCGGCACTACGCCGTGAATCTTTCCGTCGTGGTGACGAACCTGCTGTTCGCCTCGTTCGGCAGCACGATCGCGGGCGCGCTGTATGACGCGACCGGCTCTTACCTCAGCACGGACGCCATGATCCTCGTTCTCGCTGTCCTGAGCGCCGCCGTGTCGTTCGGCATCGACCTGTGCGACCGGAGGATGCTGAAACGGCGATAACGGTACGCCATTGCAGGGGCATACCCGGCCCTGTCATTCAAAAAATCACCGGCTGCTTTTCCGGCAGCCGGTGATCGATTTTCTTATGGAAGCTCCAGCCAAACAGCAAAATGGATTCCGAGCTTTCTTATAAATTCTCGTCCTCGACGAACTGATAGAACGCCGCCTCCTGCGCGGTATCCTCCGGGCGGACCGTGCCGACCGGGGCGGCATAGACGATAAACTCCTCCTCGCCGTCCAGCCCGAACAGCTCGCAGCACAGCTCATGGCGGAAGGCGCGCAGGCCGCAGGTGCCGAGGCCCTGCGACGCGCAGGCGAGATAGAGATTTTCGCCCACATGCCCGGCATCGACGAGCAGCGGCGCATAGGCATAGGGACCGTAGCGCCACTCCGCGCGATAGGGCACAACGGACCAGTAGAAGATCACGCTGGCCTTTGCCGCCCAGCTCTGGCCGCAGAGCGTGTCGGAAACGACGTCCTCGAGCCGCTCGACTGGATGCAGGAACTCGAGCGCATGCTCCAGCGGCAGGTAGTGATACGCGCCGGGGCGCAGGCCCTCGACATGACGGACGACGAGGTACGTCTCAAAGGCATGGCGCGCACCGCCGCTCGGAACAGTGCGCAGCGTGGCATAGGCCCGGCCGCGCATGGCGCGCACGCCCTGCGTGGCCCAGAGCAGGAACGAAAGCTGCAGCAGGCTGAGCTCCCCCTCCGTATAAATTCTGGCGCTGCGCCGCCGCGTCAGCAGGTCATACAGGCCGCCGCCCTCCGGCAACGCGGAAAAATCTCGCGGCAGCACCGTCCGCTCGCCGCCCATCGGGGCCTTGCACAGCGGAGGCTGCGGCAGCTTTTTCTCCTGATCGGAGACAAATTCCGTGGTATCGTCGTCGCGATAGCCCATGAGGAAGCGTCTTCCCTGTTCGGTGCGTTCGTCCATAGTCAGTCTCTCCTCCGGTTCCCGCCCGCCACGATGAGCAGCAGGCGCAGGAACTGCATAATGGTCACGCTCAGCGCGGCCACATACGTCAGGGCCGCAGCTGTGAGCACACGCTTTGCCGCGGTCTGCTCCTCCGGCAGCAGCAGGGCGCTCTCCTCGATGGCGCGCAGGGCGCGGTGGCTGGCATTGAACTCCGTCGGCAGGGTGACGAGCTGGAACACGACGCAGAGGCCATAGCAGGCCACGCCCGCCAGCGCCACATAGTAAAACACCTGTCCGAGGCCGCTGAGCGCAAGGCCGAGCACAATGAGCGGCATGGAGAGCCGCGAGCCGATGTTCGTCACGGGGACGATGGCCGCGCGGATATAGATCGGCGCATAGTGCTGCGCATACTGCACGGCATGGCCAGCCTCATGCGCCGCCACGCCGACTGCGGCGGGCGTTGCGACATTGTACACGGCGTCCGACAGGCGAATGACGTGGTCCTTCGGGTCAAAATGATCCGTCAGCTCGCCGGACACATGCTCCACGCGCACATCGGTCACGCCATGCGCGCGCAGCACCGCCATGGCGGCCTCTGCGCCGGTCATGCCGCGCGCATTGCGCACCTGACTGTAGCGGCGGAACGTGCTCTTGACATGGGCGCTGGCGCAGAGCGACAGGATCACCGCCGGGAGCACCAGAACGATATAGTACCAGTCTACATAGAAAAACGGCATTGCGCCTCACCTCGCATGGAAATTATACTGATATTCAATTAAAACCTTTCATTCATAAAATGGAAGGTTTTAATATGAAGATCATTATGAGACGAGATTTCGTGATTTTTCCAAAATCGCGAAATTGGTTACGCCAAAGGCGGAACCTTTCTGATGAAAGATTTTAATCAGAAAACAGTATTACAGCGGCTGCGGCTCCATGGCGTCGTGGAGCTGATCCGTGATCGCGCCGCGGAAAATGCGGTCCGCATGGGTATGGACGGTGTTGAGCGCTCCGGCGGAGTGCTTCAGCTCGATCTTGCCGTTCATGAAGACGTCGTTGTCCAGAATAAAGCGGACCTCCTTGTCCTCGACATTGCCGCGCTTGACCATACCAGGGCCGCAGTGCAGCTTCAGGCGGCAGCCGCCCGCCAGCGCCATCTCCACATCCTGCGTGACGCGCTGGACGCTCTGCTCCTGCACGTCGTCCTCCGCCATCAGGCCAAGATAGGCGGGCTGAATAAGGTCGCGGAACGGCACGCCCTCCAGACCGAGGGCGCGGCGGGAAAAGCCGTTGATGTAGCGCAGGCCGATGCGCTCAAAATACGCCGGGTGATAGATGGCGACGAACTGTGCCAGCACCTCGTCGAGCTTCCGGGCAAAATCCTCCCACGTCGTATAGACCGGCGTGGCCAGCGCAAGGAAGGTGTTTGTCAGGTTGACCTTCCAGTCGCCTGCGGCCGTCAGGAACTGATAGTTCACGACCGTCGGCTGCTCCTCGAGCTTCATGGCGCCCGGCTGGCCGATCACCTTGGGCGGGAGCTTTTCCAGATTGCGCGCATAGCGCGGGAACTCGGCGCGGATGGCCTCCTGAAATTCGGCAGGCTCCTTCGCGCTGATGGAAAGGATCGTCGGAAAACGGAGCTGACAGATCACCTCGATCAGCTGGCGCTTGCCATAGAGAACACGCTCCGATGCAGAAAACATAGTCAGGACTCCTTTTTTGTGTCAGGCAGCACCGCACGGTTGGGCCTTTGACGGCTCTTTTCTGCCGAAGGGACTCGACAACCCCTGCAGTTACTGCCCTCATTGTATTTTATCTCATTATACCACGGTGATTCAATGGTTTGCAAGGTCATTCACAAAAGTGTTATACTAGAATCTGATAAAAAGCTTTAAAAGCTTTTTATAGCGCCGAGGGCGCG
>ERZ773106.1723-NODE-1723-length-14519-cov-6.955752_pt1 | contig 14519 bp, 10 predicted proteins | sample MGYA00580572_ERZ773106 | MGnify/ENA primary metagenome ERZ773106 (study PRJEB29015, sample SAMEA2737868) | human gut metagenome | biome: human gut; feature: human-associated habitat; material: faeces | place: China | collected 2012 ... | reverse complement strand
GGCTGCGCGCTGACGGGCGCGGGCTTCACGTCCGCCTTCAGCGCGTCGAGCTCGGCGCGGCAGGCCGCGCACTGCGCTAAATGCCCGTCCACAAATTCCTTCGTCTGCTCGCGCAGCATGTCTTCCTCATAGAGCGGCAGAAGGTCCTGCACGATGCTGCAAGTTTTGTCCATTTCAGTCGTCCTCCAATCCCTCGCGGATCATGCGCTTGGCGCGGTGATACGTCACGCATGCCCAGTTTTCCGTCTTGCCGAAGAGCGCGCCGATGTCGCGGAAGCTCTTCTCACCGTACACGCGCCACATGAAGACCTCCTTGTACGGCTCTCTGAGCGCGTGCAGCAATTCCTGGATGCGCGCGGCCTCGCTGTGATCTTCTAACTCCTCCTCGTGGCTCTCCTCGGCGATCTGGCAGTCTTCGAGCGGGGCGAGGCACTTTTCGCGCCGCAGCTGCGAATAATACAGATTCTTCGCGATCTGGCAGAGCCAGACGCGCACGCTGCACTCGCCCCGAAAGCGGTCGAGGGCATCCATCGCACGGAAAAACGTCTCGCTCGTCAACTCCTCGGCGACGCTCTCGCTCCCGGACAGCGAGAGAAGATACCGGTACACATCGTCGAAGTACACGGCGTACACCTCTTCAAAATTCGTCAGCGCCCTCACCCCCTTTCTGTCTATAGGACGGCGGAAAACCGGTTTTCTTACAAAAAAATCCGTCCCGCGGGACGGATTTTTTCTTTCACGTTTTTACGACTCTTTTCTTGCCGCACTTCGGGCACGTGAGCTCGACCTTGCCGATGTTTTTCGGCACGCGGCAGTACGCGCCGCAGGAGCAGCGGACGTATTTGTGCGCCTTGTCGGCGCGGCGTGCCTTCGCGCCGCGGATGGCGTTCGCCTTCGGCGTCCACCAGGTCAGAAACTTCGCGTTCTCGGCCTGACGGCGCGCGAGATTGCGCGAAAAAATGCGGATGAGCACGATGAACATCAGCACCATCGACACAAAGTACAGCGCCTGCGACACGCCCTGCACACGGATGATCGAGCTCAGAATGCTCACGACCAGCTCAAGGATCACGAGCGCCCAGTTCAGCGCATCTACGCCGTTGCGGCCATACATAAAGCGGTAAAGGGCATCGCGGAATTTGTTCACAAAAAACACTCCTAAAATCTTGATGCTGCCATTCTACACGCTTTTTCGACCCCCGTAAAGGCGTTTGAACAAAAGTTTACAGAATGGAAAAGAGTAAACGCAAACCGCCCGCCCCCGTCAGTCGCCTTACAGGGGGCAAGGGGGGGCCGTGCCCCCAACAACGCCTCGCAGAGTTTCGCCGCTCCGCGGCGAAATAAATTCAAATCATTTTCCGCCGCGACCGAAGGTGAATTGCCGCAAAGCGGCAAGAGAAGCCGCCCTGGGGCGTGCGCGTGGCGGAAAATACTTCTCAGGCCGCAAGTGTGGAATTTGCCCGCCATCGGCGGGCAAATTATGCGCGCAGCAGCCTGCAAGAAATAAAAAATGCGTCCAGCTTTCGCTGGACGCATTTTTTAGGTTTTATAGTCCGTTGGTGTAACGATACAGGAACGTCACGGCCTCGGCGCGGTTGCAGGAAGCATACGGGGAGAACGTCGTGGCGCTGGTGCCGGAGGTGATACCCTTACCGACGGCCCAGCGGATGGCGTTGTAATAGCTCGCCTCGCTCGTGGCGCCCACATCCTTGAACGGGTTGGAGTAGTAGCCGCTGGGCTGACCCGCGTAGCGGTACAGGAAGGTCACGATCTGGGCACGGGTGCAGACCTGATCGGGGGAGAACGCCGTGGTGCTGGTGCCGGAGGTGATGCCCTTCTGGCTGGCCCACAGGATGGCCTTGTAGTAGCTCGAGTGCGTGACGGCGTTGACATCACGGAACGGGTTGCGGGTGGTGGTCGGCTCCGGGCTGCCGGCGGCGCGCCACAGGAACGTCACGATCTCGGCGCGGGTGCAGGACTTGTACGGGGAGAAGGTGGTGCTGGACGTGCCGTTGGTGATGTTCTTGCCGACGGCCCACTTGACGGAGTTGTAGAAGTAGTCGGTGGTCTTGACGTCGATGAAGTTCATCGTCTGGCCGATCTTGATGGCCACGGTGCCGGTGAGCTGGCGGGTGCCGGTGCCGGTCGTGCCGTAGCGGGCGTAGATGGTGAACGGGATGTAGACGGTCTCGCCGGTCTTGGCGTAGCGGCTGGCGAGGAACGCGACGTCGCTGAGCGCGTTCTGGCTGGCGGTGGCGCTGTAGTAGAACTTGTCAGTCGTCTTGACGGAGCCGCCGTAGTTGTAGCCGCTGTAGTAGGTGTAGAGCGAGCCCTCGTTGACGGCAGAGACGGCGCTCTGGTCAAAGGTCACGTAGTCGATGGTGTAGTTGCTGCTGTAGCCCTTGGTGGAGTGCAGGTAGCTGAGGAAGTCGCTCTCGTCGAAGCGGACGCTGTCGCCCTGAGAGACGGTGTACTTGATGTCCTCGCGCACGAGGTTGACGACGACGCTGCCGGAGTAGCTCACGGTCGTGCCGCGGCTCGTGGAGGAGCTGGAATAGCGGGTCGCGTACAGGGTGAAGTTCAGCGTGATGGTCTTCGCGGTGGTCTTGTCGTTGGGGACGAACGTCACGCTATCGAGGTTGGTGACCTTGGTATTGCGGTTGAATGCGCCGGAGGAATTGCTGGTGGACATGGCGGTGCCGCCATAGTACAGCGTGCCCTGCGCGGTGGTGGGCAGGGAGAAGGTCACATAATCGAAGGTGACATAGGGATAGGACTTGGCCTTGCTGGCGTCGCCGCGGGCCTCAGCGACCTTGTTCATGAAGTCGTTGAAGTCGCTCTGCGCGAACTGGACGGTCTCACCGGCCACGCCGTTGTAGTTGATGTTGTAGTTCTTCTGGTAGACGCTGATGGTGCCGCAGTAGAGCCTATTGTCGGTGCCCTGCGTCACGACATACAGCGTGCACTTGCCATTGATGAAGTTGGTGTCGGTCAGGGAATAGAGATTGGCGGCGGCAGTGGTGGGATAGTATTTCTGGCTGCTGCCGTTGTTCCAGTCGACAGGCTCGGTGTTCACACCGGCAACATAGTAATACCTTGCGCCGGAGGGAACCTGAACGTAATAGCGATAGGTGTTGCCGTAAGCCGCGACCGGCTCGGGATACTGGTCGGCATAGGTGGTCGAGCTGGGCGTTACGGGAACATTAAACGTAACGCTGTAGGTCTTGGGAACGGCGGTATTGGCAACGCGGGTGGTCACGGTGGCGGTGAACTTTGCAGTGCCGATGCCGGAGAGATTTGCCTTGAAGTAGAGATAGCCGGAGCCGCCGGCGGGATAGTTGTACGAAGCAGTGCTCGTGCCGACACCGTAGGCGGTGGTGGAGGGAACCTGCGTGACGCCGCTGAGGGAATAGACGGTCTCGTAGGTGTAGGCGGTGCTGTAGGTCTTGTTGATGGCGGCCTGCGCGGCGTTAACAAGATCACTGTAGCTGTAGTTCACAGAAGTGCCGTTCTGAACAGCACTGAGGGTCGCCTCGATCAGGGCGCCGGTAACGGGGATGTTCTGCACATAGTCCTTGCCCTTATAGGTCGCCTTTGCGGTGACGGTGGTAGAGCCGCTTGCTCTGAGCGTTACCGTCGGCGCGGCGGTCGTCTGGTTCGTCACAGTTGCGATGCTAAGGTTGGCGGAAACAAAGGAGTAGGTCGGAGTGACCGGGGCAGCGGGAGAAGCGGAGGTATTCACAAAGTTCGCCGCCAAAGTCGCGGTCTGACCGATCTGCGTCAGCGTAACGCTTGCGGGGACGACAGTGAAGGTATAGGTGTCGGGAAGGCTCTTGACCGTGATGGGGTCACTCGTCTTAGCGAGCTTATCGCCCTCGCTTGCCTTGCAGTAAACAGAGTAGTCGGTCGCGGTCGTAACGTTTGCGGGGACCGTCCAGACGAGGGACTTGCCCGTGCCGATCAGAAACTCTTTACTGTCACCGATCTTGTAGAACCACGCATAGGTGGCGGCGTTGCTGAGACCGGTGGAGGTGGCGGTGAGCGTGGTCTTGCCGCCGGAGATGACCTCAGTAAGGCTTGCCGCTGCGGTCACGGTGGGGGTGGTGGCGTTGACCGTCACATCAGCCGTCAGCGCGGAATCCTTGACGCGCACGGTCAGCTTTCCGCTCGCGTAAGTGGGCTTGTTCGTCTCATTATCGATCACATAGCCGGTTGCGGCGGCAGACCACTTGTTGTCGGCGGAGGCGATGGTTTCTTTATCAAGAAGGGAGATGTTGACCGCGCCGTTCGTCACAGAATAGGTTCTGCCGTTGAAGGTGACGGTGGTGATGTCGCCCGGGAGGAGCTTGTCAGCGATAGAGACATTGCTTTTAACGACCTTAGTCGTAGATCTGGTGATTTCCTGCCCTTCGATCGTCACCTTGTACTCGATCGTTAAGGTGCAGGAGACTTCTACATTTTCCGCCTTGTTGGAGGCGGTCAGCGTTCCTGTCGTGGCACCCGTGCCGGCAGCGCCGGAAAAACCGGGAGTGCTCCAACTATAACCGATCACGTTTACATCGGTGGCAGTTACGCCATTATCCGTGACGGTGGGGGCGGTTGCGGTAACGGTGAATGTGGTCGAGTCGCCTCTTGCAAGGGAGGACGCCGACGTGGTGATGGCGTATGTGCCGCCAACCTCGACACCTTCCGCCCTTGCGGGTACGATGACCAGACTCATGACCATGGTCAGAGCCAATAGCAAGGAGAGAAATTTTTTCATGTGATCTTCATCCTTTCGTGTTTGTTGTTGTCGGCTCCGCGCGCACAGAGCCTTTCTCATACATGGCATTTTACCATGCCGCGGGGAATAAGGGAACAGGAAAATGGAAAATTCATAAATTCTTTATCTTCCCTCTTCGCCCAGTTTCCCTTTGCTTCCTTAATTAGACGCAAGAAACGTCTGTTTTGTTTCACGAAAACCGAAAATTTCCCAAAAATTTTTTACGCCGCGAAAAACCGCACATACACGAACACCCCCAGAGCGATCTGCGCGAGTAAGATCGCCGGAATGCCGAACTTGAAGTACCAGTGCCGCGTTTTGTGGTGAAAGACCCTCATTGCGAAAAGAGCACCCGCGCTGCCGAGCAGCAGCGCGAGTGCAAATAAGGTCTTTTCCGGTACGCGCCGCGCGCCCTGAATTTTGGCGCGGCGCTTGTCTGCGCCGTAGACGCAGAAAGTAATTAGATTGATCGCGGCGAGATAGATGACAAAATATCTCACTTTTCGAGCTTGCTGAGCTCCACAGCCGCCGCCGCGCCGAGGCGCGCGTTGTTGAACACGAGCTGGATGTTGGAATCCAGGCTGTCGCCGCCGGTCAGGTCCTTGATCTTGGCGAGCAGATACGGCGTCGTGGCCTTGCCGTGGATGCCGTCCTTCTTCGCGTCCTCGACGGCCTCGGCAATGGCCTTGTCGATGACTTCCTTGTCCATGGAGTACTCTTCGGGAATCGGGTTCGTGACGAGTAAGCCGCCGCGCAGACCCAGCTCGCGCTTGACGTGGAACGCCTTGGCCAGCTGCTCGGGCGTGTCGAGCTCGTAGTCGACGCCAAAGCCGGACTTGCGCGTGTAGAACGCAGGCAGCTCGCTCGTGCCGTAGCCGATGACGGTCACGCCGTGGGTCTCGAGATATTCGAGCGTCAGACCGAGGTCGAGGATGGACTTCGCGCCCGCGCACACGACCATGACGGAGGTGTTGGCCAGCTCTTCGAGGTCAGCGGAGATGTCGAACGTCTCCTGCGCGCCGCGGTGCACACCGCCGATGCCGCCGGTGGCGAACACGCGGATGCCCGCCATGTCGGCGATCATCATCGTGGTGGTGACGGTGCACGCGCCGTCCTTGCCCTGCGCGACGAGCACGGGCAGGTCGCGGCGGGAAGCCTTCGGGATGCCCGCGCCGGTGCGGCCGAGGTAGTCGATCTCTTCCTTGGAAAGGCCCGCCTTCAGGCGTCCGCCGATGATGGCGATGGTCGCGGGGACCGCGCCGCATTCGCGGATGATGCTCTCGACCTTGAGCGCGGTCTCCACGTTCTGCGGATAGGGCATGCCGTGGGAAATGATGGTGGATTCGAGCGCCACGACGGGCTTACCGGCGGCAAGGGCCTCGGCAACCTCGGGGGCGATATCCAGATACTTGTTCATAGTTAAAATCCTCCTGTAAAGTAATAGGTGAAAGTTTCACGTTTACCTTTTGAGGTAAGGTTGTATGATAACATACAACTTGTCAAAAGTCAATACAAAGCGGGGCTTGAATTTGCACGGGAAGTGGCATATAATACCTCTATTATCCCGTGAAAACCCACAAAAGGAAGGAAAATTATTATGGAACGAGTGAGAATTGCCGCGCTCTTCGCCGACAAAGAGCAGTACGGCGGCGCAAGCGTCACCGTATGCGGCTGGGCGAAGACCATCCGCGATATGAAGACCTTCGGATTCATCGAGCTGAACGACGGCTCGTGCTTCCGCAATTTGCAGGTCGTGATGGATGCGAATTCTCTTTCTAATTATAAGGGGATCGCCGCGCAGAACGTGGGCGCCGCGCTCATCGTGCGCGGCACCGTCGTGCTGACGCCCGAGGCCAAGCAGCCGCTCGAAGTCAAGGCAACAGAGATCGAGGTCGAGGGCGTGTCCTCCCCCGACTATCCCCTGCAGAAAAAGCGCCACAGCGTCGAATATCTGCGCACCATTCAGCATCTGCGCCCGCGCACGAACCTCTTCTCCGCGGCGTTCCGCGTGAGAAGCGCGGCAGCCTACGCCGTGCACGAGTTCTTCCAGAGCCGCGGCTTCGTCTATGTCAACACCCCCATCATCACCGGCTCTGACTGCGAGGGCGCGGGCGAGATGTTCCAGGTCACGACGCTGGATCTAGAGAACCCGCCGAGAACGCCCGACGGCAAGGTTGATTACAGCAAGGACTTTTTCGGCAAGAAGACGAGCCTGACCGTCTCCGGCCAGCTCAACGCCGAGAACTTCGCTATGGCGTTCGGCGACGTTTACACCTTCGGCCCCACGTTCCGCGCCGAGAATTCCAACACCGCGCGCCACGCCGCCGAGTTCTGGATGATCGAGCCGGAGATGGCGTTCTGCGACCTCGACGGCGACCTTGAGGTCATGGAGGCGATGGTCAAGCATATCATCCGCCGCGTGATGGAGCGCTGCCCGGACGATCTCGCGTTTTTCAACAGCTTTGTCGACAAGGGCCTTCTTGAGCGTCTCCAGCACGTCGAGAGTTCCGACTTTGGCCGTGTGACGTATACCGAGGCCGTCAAGCTCTTAAAGGAGAGCGGCCAGAAGTTCGACTACCCCGTCGAGTGGGGCATCGACCTGCAGACTGAGCATGAGCGTTACCTCACCGAGCAGATCTTCAAGCGCCCCGTGTTCGTCACGGACTATCCGCAGGAGATCAAGGCGTTCTATATGCGCCTCAACGACGACGGCAAGACCGTCGCCGCGGCGGACTGCCTCGTTCCGGGCATCGGCGAGATCATCGGCGGCAGCCAGCGCGAGGAGCGCATCGAGCTGCTCGAAAAGCGCATCCGCGAGCTCGGCATGAATCCCGAGGACTACTGGTGGTACTGCGACCTGCGCCGCTACGGCTCCTGCCGTCACGCGGGCTTCGGCCTCGGCTTCGAGCGCATGGTGATGTATTTAACGGGCATCGGCAACATCCGCGACGTGGAGCTGCATCCCCGCACCGTGGGCAACGCAGACTTTTAATTATTCAAAAAATAAGGGACACGGAAACCGTGTCCCTTGTTTTTTGAGAATTACACTCCGCTTCGTGCCTTGCCGCCCAAAGGGCGGCTTCGACACGCGCGGAGCGAGAAGAGTTTTTTGGCACGCGCATGTCGCGCCAAAAAACGATTCGAAATCATTTCGCGTCTGCGGATGCGAAAAGCTGTGACGCTTTAATTATTTGTGGTAAATAGTTACAAATGGGAACAAAAGCTCGAAAAGCGTAGTCAAAAGAAGTGAAGTCTGCTATAATGACCGCGCAGTTTTGAGAGAGGAGATTTTGACATGAAACACTTTTTTGCACTGCTGCTCAGCGTGCTGATGGTGCTGTCGCTGCTGACTGCCTGCGGCGATAAGACGACGCCGTCCGACGGCGACGATCAGACCGTCACGGACGAGAATGGCAGCGACACCGACAACAATACTGACGATACAACTGACCCCTACGACGCCGTGCGCAGCTACTGGTCGGAGGACCAGCTCACGCAGGCCTGGGGGCCGGATCAGGTGGTGGAGCACCTCTTTTTCCACCCGATCATCGCCTATCCGCAGTGGGCCTTCCACGACTGCAATGCCAGTCAGGATCAGCGCTACGGCCTCGACGACTGGATGGTGACGGTCGACGAATACAACAAAATTTTGCAGTCCGTGTACGACAAGGGCTACATTTTAGTCGCGATGGAAGACGTCTGGAGCGAGGTGACGGACGAGACCGGCACGCACATGGTGCGAAACACCCTGATGCTGCCAGAGGGCAAAAAGCCGCTCGTCATCAGCTTTGACGACGTGAACTACTACCCCTATATGCTCGACGAGGGCTTCACGAGCAAGCTCGTCGTCGGCGACGACGGCGAGATCTGGGCGCAGTGCACCGATCCGTACACAAATGAGACCTTTTTGACCAAGGAACTCGACGCGACGCCCATTCTCGACCAGTTTGTCTACGAGCACCCCGACTTTTCGCTGAACGGCGCGAAGGCCATCTTCTCGCTGACGGGCTATCAGGGGATACTCGGCTATCGCACGCAGGATGACCGCGACATCGCGGCAGATTCGCCCGACCGCCCCGCGTTCGATGCCTACCGCGCGAGCGAGATCGAAGCGGTCAAGCCCGTCATAGCGCGTTTGAAGGAGACCGGTTGGACGTTCGGCAGCCACACCTGGGGCCACATCCGCCTCGACACCAAACCGCTCCAGACCGTCATCAACGACACCGAGCGCTGGGCGGACGAGGTCGGCTCGCTCGTCGGTCCGACGCAAATTCTGTTCTACCCCCACGGCGGCCGTCCCGACGGTGACGACTGGCACCAGACCGGCGAGCGCTTCAAGTACCTGCAAAGCCAGGGCTTCCGCATCTTCGCGAGCGTCGGCACGAGTTCGTTCAGCTATGTGAAGCCCGACATTTCCGCCGTCATCTGCGACCGTCTGCATCCGGACGGCACCACGCTGCGCCACTCGCGCAGCCGCTATCTGCAATTCTATAATGCCGAGGACATCATGGATACGCAAGTCCGTCCTGATCTCGGCGTAGACTGGTGAGGAGGCGTTATTATGGCAACGTTAGAAGAACTCAAGGCGAAGGCCGTCGCCATGCTGGACATGGCGTATGTGCCGTATTCCCACTTTCCCGTGGGCGCGGCGCTCGAATGTGAGGACGGCGCGGTCTTCACCGGCTGCAACATCGAAAATTCGAGCTACGGCCTGACGAACTGCGCCGAGCGCACCGCGGCGTTTAAGGCCGTGAGCGAGGGGCACCGGCGCTTCAAGCGCATCGTCATCGCTGGGCGCAGCGACGACTACTGCTACCCCTGCGGCGCGTGCCGTCAGGTGCTCTACGAGTTCGGGCCAGACATGGAGGTCGTGTGCCTGAATAAGGACAACGAAGAAAAGCACCTGCACATCAAGGAGCTGCTCCCCTACGGCTTCGACCAGACGTGGCTTGCAATCGACGAGAAATAACGAAAAAAAGAGAGCGGCGCTGCCGCTCTCTTTTTTTGCGCTTTAGTTGCTGCCGGAGGAGGCATCGATCGTCAACGTGCCGCTGACCGTCGAAATTTCCAGCTCGCTCATCTCACCGCCCTCGAGCGCGGGCACGGTGTAGTACGCTTCGTGGTCGCCGCAGGCGATGAGCGTTCCTTCGCGCTCGGTGAGCGCGGAGCGGAACGCGCCGCTTTTCGTTTCATAGTCGAGAGTAAAGCCGTCCTGCGCGGGAAGGGTCAGATAGATGCTGCCGCTCTCCGTTTCGGCATCAAGGCGCAGCGCACGCTCGGTAGCCAAAATCAGGTTGCCGCTGACGCTTTCGAAGTCCAGCGCGCCGAGCGCGCCGGCGATATCCACCTTGCCGCTCGCGGTTTCGATCTCGGCGCTCTCCGCATCGCCCGCCAGCTCGATCGCGCCGGAGAGCGTCGAAATATCGACCCTTGCCCACGTGCCGTCCACCACACCGGCATTGCCGCTCGTGGTCTCGATCTCCACCTCCGGGCAGTTCGCGCACATCACGCGCGCATCGCCTCTGAGCGTCGAAAGCTCGATCTTCTGCGCATCGGCGCTCACGTAGGCGTAGGCGTCCGTTGTTTCGACTTTTATCTCCTCAAAGTGACCGGCGCTGACCAGTTCCCTCGGAAGTCCCACGTCGAGGTACTTTTCCCCGTTGTAGCTGCCGCGGTAAGTGTCGCCGAGGAAGCGGATGCGCAGCGTATCGCCGTCGATCGCGCAGACCATCTTCTCGCTCTCGGCGAGCGGCGCGGTGGATTCCTCCTTCACGCTGATCTGCGCGCTCTGCTCGGCGGTATAAATGTTCACGCTGCCGCTGCGCCACGAGATGTCGATCTTGCGGATGTCTTCGCTCTCGCCGATGCTGAGCACCGCGCCCGGGTGGAGCTCTTCGCTCCCCTCCGCCTGCGTGCAAAAGGTGTAGGTCGCACTGCTGCCGTCCCAGAGCGCGTCGACGGCGAAAATGCCGTCGCTTTGCGGCAGTTCTGCGCGGAATGTGCCGTTATCCTGCCGCTGGGCGGTCACGGTCTCGGACGGCATGCCGGTGCTGCCCCAGGCATCGGACGGCCAGCAGCGGAGACTGACGGAATCGGGCGAATTATCGCCGAAATCGAGTGTTACGGTGTAGAAATAGGCGGCTGATACTGCAAAGGGCATTTCCAGTACAGGCGTGATGTCACGGGAGGTTTCGTCCAGCGGGTGCGCGCCGCAGGCAATGACGGTCATGCTCTGTAGGCCCTGGGGGTAGGTCCAGTCGTAGCTGCTGCTTTTGAGGGTGACGCTGCAAGCGTTTGCGCTTGTCACCGTCAGTGTTGGCGGGGTTTGGCGCGCGGCCTCGTCTGCTCTTTTTTCGCCGCAGGCGGTCAGGGAGAGCAGGAGCGCGAGCGGGAGCAGAAGGGAAAGGAGCTTCTTCATCGTTCGTTCCTCATTTCTTTCGGATACTTCTATAGACGTATGATAGCCGAAAAAGTTCCCGCGCACAACGGGGATCGCTGCACAAAACGCGGCAATTTGTGGTATCGTGAATTCTAATACCGGAGGCGGTACAGCTTTTTGCCGCGTTGTGTGCAACGTTTCTTCATGATACGGCGTATCATGAAAAGGCAAATCATGCATCAGTGTTCCCGCGTTTGCAGGGGGGTGTGGGCTGCCTTTTCCAACATTATATTTTGGGGGAAAGCGCATGGACAAGACGACAAATTTCGACCTGCCGCAATGGGTCAAGGCGGATCAGATCAAGATGGACGACTTTAACGGGGCGTTTGCGAGCATCGACGCGGCGCTCAAGGCTGAGGGCGACGCGCGCAGCGAGGCCGACGGCACGGCGGCGGAGCGCATCACGGCATTGGCGCAGACGATCGCAAATGGTAAAATCTGCCGCATAAAATACGGCTCGTATACCGGCAACGGCAAGTACGGCGCGGCGAACGCGATCAGCATCGAGTGCGGGTTCTACCCGCTGCTGGTGATGGTGAACAGCTCGAGCAGCAGCCACTACTGGGCGGTGCGCGGGTTCGACAAGTTCTACTACAACAACAACCGCGAAAACGAAATGACGTGGGGCGATACCGGCGTGAGCTGGTACTATCCGCAGGACGACCAGTATTACCCCCCGTCGGGCAACCAGATGAACGCAATCGACACGACCTATTACTATCTGGTGCTGGGCTACAGCAACGACGGAGAGCAGGGAAACTGAATCACGGCAAAAAACAGCCCCGAGGCAAAAGCCTCGGGGCTGAAACTCTACTTTAGGGGGAAAGATCCCTCAGAAGAGAAGTTTTTAGTTAGCGAAGGACATGATCGAAGAGTAGGAACCGGCGGTGACCTTATAGGTACCAGCGCCGATCACGCCGTTCAGATCAATGGTGACAGAGTTAGCACCATCGTAGGCAACCGTACCAGAGAAAGTGCCGACGGCGACATAGCCGTTGTCACGGAGCTGCTCGAGAGTGACGCTGTAAACATCCCCCTGCTTAGCATCGTTGTTAGCGTTCAGAGACACCGTAGCGCTCTTGTTGGCGTTGAGGGCAACGCCGATAACAGTAGCGGCGTTGGGAACATCGACGCCACTCTTGACCTTGTCGTAGGCGTAAGCCTGCAGTGCCAGAGCGTTGAGCTGACCGTTGTTCTGGATAGAAACAAAGTAGTAGTTCTGGTCGGCAGGATTGCCCATCGTGCCAACAACCTTGGTCAGGTCGGTGACCACGCTGTAATACTTGTTAGCGCTATAGTCGTGATAGAGAGAATCAGCGAAGGTGTCACGATCAGAATAGTTATTCGCCACAGTGCCAGCAGCACCCTCAACGATGTTGATCGTGATGTCGCTATAGGTGTTATAGGCGGAGGAAAGCGGGTAGTTTGCATAACCCTTCAGCTGCTCACCGTCGGTGACGATGTGACCGCTCTTGACAACGCCATCCTCAAGAGTGACAACATAGAGCGTGTTGTTCACAGGATAGCCAGTCTGACCACTGATCTTCAGGGTGTTCTGCAGAGCGTCAAAGTTAGCGAACTTGACTTCGCCGGCAACGCCGTCAACATAGCCCTTGACGACCCACGTACCGTCGGCGAGGGTGTAAGCGCCCTGCTGACCGTCGAAGTAGAACAGGCTGGTGACCTTGGAGGTCGTGGTGGGAGCGATAACGTAGACGTAATCGGCAACGTTGTCGCCGTTCAAATCAACATAGTCAACTTCGCCCTTGGCATAGTTGTCGATGTTGGTGAAGCCGGTGATGGACTTAAAGGTATAGGGGTTAGCAGTGGTGTCAGCACCAGAACGAACCAGGAACACAGTATTGGAGTTGACAACGAGAGTACCAGTCGCGCCGCCATAGACCTGAGTGTTCTTGCTCACGGCAACATCGGCGAGATTGTAGAGCTTGGCGGCAGTACCGGTGGCAACTTCAACAGCGTCAAGAGTGCCGTTGGACTTGGTAGTGAACTGGAACAGGTGACCGTTCAGGATGCCATTGGTATCAGCAACCTTGTTGGTGTTGATGTAGGTGTCAACGTAGAAATACTTGTTCTGGTCGTCGGCCTTCATGACCAGTGCGTTGATACCAGTGCTGTGGGTAACATCACCGGACTTAACAGTCTTGGTAGCGGGGGTAGCGGGGGTGGCGGGGGTGGTGTAGACATAGGTCATCTTGCTGATGTCAACCTGAGCGGTGGTGCCGTCCATGTAGGTGACGTTGGCCTTTGCCACGCCGGAACCGTCAGTGGCGTTGCCAGCCCACCAGATGGAGTTGATCACACCGTAGCTGGTAGCAGCAGCGATCTCAACCGCACCGATCAGGTTGTTGTAGGAATCGAAGTACCAAGTGTACTTGGCGTCCTTCTGAGCGGCCTGGTCGAGGTAGAACTTGGCAGCATCATCATAAACGGTGCCCTCAACGTTGTGCTGCTGAGCGTTCCAGTAGATCACGCTCTGAGCGCCGTCAACAGAAGTGGCCTTGGAAACGATCTCGGCATACTGCTTATTGTTGTTGTACACCTTGCCGCTGACAGTGACGGAGTTGGTGGCATCGGTGTAAGCGTTGATGAGGACATACTCATCCTTGGCGTAGCCATAGTTGTTGTCGTAGTCCTTGAGCGTCAGAGCAGTGGTCTTGGGAGCGGTCTTAGAATCATAGACCTCGAGGGTGATGGTGGCAGGAGTCTTGACGTGACCCTGAGCATCATAGGTGATGTCAGCAACGTAGGTGACCTTGGCAAGGAAGGTGTCGATCATGACGATGGTATCGTCATAGACTTCGAACAGACGGCCCTGAGCACCCATCGTGGTCTTGGTGTCGGTCAGGTTGACGGTGTACTTGGTGCTGGCGGTCTGACCGTTGACAATCAGGGTGTAAGCGGTGTCGACCTTCAGGCCAGCATCGTGAGCGACATCGCACTCAGTAACAGCCTTGGTGTAGGTCAGGTCGGGCTTCTCAACGAAGGTAGTGGCCTTGTCGCCGGTGGTGTAGGTCCACTTGGTGGCGGGACGGCCCCACTTGTCGGCAGCAGCAGCGGAAGCGAGCTTGAAGTTCTTCTCGCCGAGGCTGTTGGTCTTGGTGCTGATGACCTTATCGGTCACATAGCCGAAGGCCGGGGTGTAGGTGACCTGAGCCTTCTGGATGCCCTGGAACAGGAGCTCAGCGACCAGCTCACGGGAAGCGGGAGCGTTCAGGTCGGTGGTCTTCGCCACGTTGTCCAGAACGCCGAGCTGCTGCGCGGTCTGCGCAACATGGAGCGCCCAGTCAGCGCCGGAGA
>ERZ773106.1719-NODE-1719-length-14536-cov-2.811477_pt1 | contig 14536 bp, 9 predicted proteins | sample MGYA00580572_ERZ773106 | MGnify/ENA primary metagenome ERZ773106 (study PRJEB29015, sample SAMEA2737868) | human gut metagenome | biome: human gut; feature: human-associated habitat; material: faeces | place: China | collected 2012 ... | reverse complement strand
GCCCGGACCGATGTCCACGATACAGTCTGCCGCGCGCATCGTATCCTCGTCATGCTCAACCACCAGAACTGAATTTCCCAGATCCCGCAGGTGTTTCAGGGTATCCAGAAGCTTGTCGTTGTCCCGCTGGTGAAGTCCGATACTCGGCTCGTCCAGAATATATGCCACACCGACCAGACCGGAGCCGATCTGGGTTGCCAGGCGGATTCGCTGCGCCTCGCCGCCGGACAGGGTAGTCGCCGGCTGGCCGATCTTTACATACCCCAAACCCACATCGGACAGGGTTTGCAGCTTGCGCAAGATCTTGGGCTGCTGGGCAAAGAACGCCACGCCCTCGTCCACGGTCATCTCCAGCACTTCATAAATATTCTTGCCCTTGAACTTCACTTCCAGGGTCTCTCGGTTGTACCGATGACCGCCGCATACATCGCAGGGTACATACACATCGGCCAAAAAGTGCATTTCAATCTTCACAATACCGTCGCCCTGGCAGGCCTCGCACCGACCGCCCTTAACATTAAAGGAAAAGCGATTGGCCTTGTAGCCCCGCATTTTGGCATCCGGGGTGGAAGCAAACAGGTCGCGAATGTCGTTAAACACACCGGTATAAGTAGCCGGGTTGGACCGGGGGGTGCGGCCAATGGGCGACTGGTCAATGTTGATGACCTTGTCCAGATTGTCCACACCGGTCATACGGTCAAACTTGCCCGGGCGCATATTGGCCAGATGCTTATAAAGGATCTCGTTTACCAGACTGGATTTGCCAGAACCGGACACGCCGGTCACGGCCGTAAAGGTAGCCAGCGGGATCTCCACATCAATGCCCTTCAAGTTGTTTTGTACCGCACCATAGATCGTCAGCTTTTTGCCATTGCCCGGCCGCCGCTTGGCTGGTACCGGGATCTTGCGCTTGCCGCTCAGGTACTGGCCGGTGATGGAGCGGTCGCAGGCAATAATGTCGTCTACCGTGCCCGCTGCCACCAGCTCGCCGCCATGGATACCGGCACCGGGACCAATGTCTACCACATAGTCTGCCGCCCGCATGGTGTCCTCGTCATGTTCCACCACGATCAGGGTGTTGCCCAAGTCCCGCAGGTGGCGCAGGGTGCCCAGCAGCTTTTCATTGTCCCGCTGGTGCAGACCGATGGACGGCTCGTCCAAAATATACAGCACCCCCATCAGGCTGGAGCCGATCTGGGTAGCCAGACGAATGCGCTGGCTTTCGCCGCCGGACAGAGTGGCCGCTTCTCGCGCCAGAGACAGATAATCCAGCCCCACACTGTTCAGGAAATTCAGCCGATCGCGGATTTCCCGCACGATCAGGGCGCCGATCATCTGTTCCTTTTCCGTCAGCTGCAAGTTCTGGATAAAATCCAGCTCCTCATGAATGGGCATTTGGCAGAACTCATAAATATTCTTGCCCCCAACGGTCACAGACAGGCTCTCCGTAGACAGGCGGGCGCCGCCGCAGTCCGGGCACACGCACTGGGTCATCACAGCCTCAATATCCGCCCGAGCCCAGTCGGAGGTGGTCTCCGCATACCGGCGCTGCAAGTTGGGAATCACGCCCTCAAAGGTACCGTTGTAATTGGAAGAGCCCTAAGAGGTGCTCCGCTGCATTTTTAACTTTTTGGTGCCGGTGCCGTATAAAATGGCGTCCAGCCCCTTCTTGGGAATCATCTCTACCGGAATATCCAGCGAGAATTTGTACGCCTGGGCAATGGCCTCAAAATACATCCGGGCAATGCTGCCGCCGTCTGCCACATTCCAGCCGCTGGCCTTAATGGCTCCCTGGTTGATGGACAGCTTTTTGTTGGGAATCACCAGCGCCGGATCAATCTCTTTATAAGACCCGATACCGCCGCAGGTTTTGCAGGCACCAAAGGGATTGTTAAAGGAGAACATTCGGGGACTCATCTCTGCGATCACCGCACCGTGCTCCGGGCAAGCGTAATTGAGGGAATACAGTTCCTCCCGCTCCCCTACAACATCCACCAGCACCACACCGTCTGCAATATGGGTGGCGGTCTCCACGCTGTCGGCCAAGCGGCCGGCAATATCCGGCTTCATCACCAGGCGGTCCACCACGATCTCAATATTATGCTTTTTGTTCTTGTCCAGCTTGATCTCTTCCGCCAGGTCATAAACAGAGCCGTCAATGCGCGCACGCACAAAGCCGGACTTGCGGGCGTTGTCCAGCTCCTTAACATACTCGCCCTTGTGCCCTCGCACAATGGGGGCCATAATTTGAATTTTCGTTTTCTCCGGCAGGGTGAGAATTTGATCCACAATCTGATCCACCGTCTGCTGGGTGATCTCGCGCCCGCATACCGGGCAATGGGGAATACCGATCCGTGCCCACAACAGTCGCAGGTAGTCATAGATCTCCGTTACCGTGCCCACGGTGGAGCGAGGGTTGCGGGAGGTGGTCTTTTGGTCAATGGATATGGCCGGGGACAGACCCTCGATATAGTCCACATCCGGCTTCTCCATCTGACCCAGGAACTGGCGGGCGTAAGAGGACAGGCTCTCCACATACCGGCGCTGACCTTCGGCATAAATGGTATCAAAAGCCAGGCTGGACTTGCCGGAACCGGACAGGCCGGTAAACACCACCAGCTTGTCCCGGGGAATCTCTACATCAATATTCTTCAAGTTGTGCTCGCGGGCACCTTTTACCACAATGTTCTTTATCATTTCAGCTTGCGCTCTCCCTCCTGCTCCAGTTTTTGAATTTCATCACGCAGGAACGCCGCGTGCTCGAATTCCAGCAGCCGGGCAGCCTCCTGCATTTCCCGCCGCAAACGGTCGATAAGCAGCTGCCGCTCTTTCTTGGTAAGTTTCTTTTGCTTGCCGTCGGCGGGGGCTTTGGAGGTGATCTCCAAAATATCCCGCACATCCTTTTTAATGGTCTGGGGTACAATGCCGTGCTCGGCGTTATACGCCTCCTGAATGGTGCGACGGCGCAGCGTCTCTCGAATGGCCCGCTCCATGGAGGGGGTCACGCTGTCCGCATACATAATCACCTCACCGTTGGCGTTGCGGGCGGCGCGGCCGATGGTCTGCACCAGGCTGGTCTCGGACCGAAGGAAGCCCTCTTTGTCCGCATCCAGGATCGCCACCAGGCTCACCTCCGGAATATCCAGTCCCTCACGCAGCAGGTTAATCCCCACCAGCACATCGAATTCGCCCAGGCGCAGATCGCGAATGATCTCCATACGCTCCATGGTATCCACATCGTGGTGCATATACCGCACCTTGATGGAGAATCCCTCCAAATACTCGGTAAGATCCTCGGCCATGGCCTTGGTGAGGGTAGTCACCAGCACCCGCTCACCCCGCTGGGTGCGCAGATTGATCTCGGACACCAGGTCGTCCATTTGGTCCTCAGTGGGCTTGACGGTAATATTCGGATCCAGCAGTCCGGTTGGGCGGATCACCTGTTCCACGATCTGGGCGCTGCGTTCCCGCTCAAAGTCGCCGGGGGTGGCAGAGGTAAAGATCACCTGATTGATCTTGCCGTAGAATTCGTCAAACTGTAACGGCCGGTTGTCAAAAGCGGAGGGCAGCCGAAAGCCATAGTCGATCAGGCTGGCCTTGCGAGAGCGGTCGCCGCCGTACATGCCCCGCACCTGGGGCAGCATCACGTGGCTCTCGTCGCAAAACAGCAAAAAGTCCTCCGGAAAATAATCCAGCAGGGTAAAAGGCGGCTGGCCGGGCTTGCGCCCGCTCATCACCGCAGAGTAGTTCTCAATACCCTTGCAAAAGCCGGTCTCCCGCAGCATTTCAATATCATTCATGGTGCGCTCTTTGATCCGCTGGGCCTCTAAAAGCTTGCCCTTTTCTTCAAAGTAGGCCACCCGCTCCACCATTTCCTGATAGATTTGGTTCAAAGCGCGTTCCATCTTTTCCCGCCCCACTACATAGTGGGAGGCCGGGTACACACAGGCGTGGGACAGCACACCCTTGATCTTGCCGGTCAGCGGGTCAATCTCGCAGATCCGGTCAATCTCGTCCCCAAAAAATTCCACCCGCAAAGCGGTGCCGCTGCTGCCGGCAGGAAAGATCTCCAGCGTGTCGCCCCGCACCCGGAACTTGTTGCGCACAAAGTTAATGTCGTTACGCTCGTACTGAATAGCCACCAACTTTTCAATCAGTGCGTCCCGGCTCCACTCCATACCGGTGCGCAGAGAGATCACCATATTCCGGTAATCAATGGGGTCGCCGATGGAATAAATGCAGGACACGGAGGCCACAATGATCACATCCCGCCGCTCGGACAGTGCCGCCGTGGCGCTGTGGCGCAGCTTGTCAATCTCGTCGTTAATGGCCGAGTCCTTTTCAATATAAGTGTCCGTTGTGGGCACGTAAGCCTCCGGCTGATAGTAGTCGTAGTAGGAAACAAAATACTCCACCGCATTTTCCGGAAAAAATTCCCGAAACTCGCTGCAAAGCTGGGCGGCCAAGGTCTTGTTATGCGCCAACACCAAAGTGGGCCGGTTCACCCGCTCAATAATATTGGCCATGGTAAAGGTTTTGCCGGAGCCGGTGACCCCCATCAGGGTCTGCTCCTTCATACCGTCCAGCACGCCCCGGGCCAACTTCTCAATTGCCTGCGGCTGATCGCCGGTGGGCTTAAACTTGCTGTGTAGCTTAAACTGTTCCATTCTCGCTCCCGTCTGCCCGCATAGAAGGCGTGCAAACACTTTTGTCAAAAACTGTATATACAGTGTCTATTATACACGGTCATACCGCCAAATACAACTGGTTATCCTGCCAATTTTGAACAAATGTTCCCCTGGCTTTTTGTCCATTTCGGCAAATTTTGCGCCCCCGGTGCGCGGGCTTTACTTTTGGCGTTCAATCCGTTATAATGAGCGTATGAAAGAAAAGCAAATCACCCCCGGCGATGCCGGTCGGCGGCTGGACCGCTACCTGGGGCGCACCTTTCCCTCTCTGCCCCGGTCGCTGATGTATAAAGAAATACGCAAAAAGAATATTAAGGTCAATAAAAAGCGCTGCACCCCGGAGCAGGTACTCTCTGCCGGTGACCGAGTGACCCTGTATCTACCGGACGATGTGCTGGCGGAAAAGACGGTGTATTATGACTTTCTCTCCGCCTCCAAGGCGCTGGATGTGGTGTACGAGGACGAGAACCTATTGATCCTCAACAAGCCCCAGGGGCTGCTTTGCCACCCAAACGGCAAGGAGTATATAGACACGCTGATTGCCCGGGTCAAACGCTATTTATATGAGCACAATCAGTGGTCGCCGGAGGACTCCGGCTTTGCCCCGGCGCTGGCCAACCGTATTGACCGCAACACCGGCGGGCTGGTGATCGCAGCCAAGACCGCCCCGGCACTGCGGGAAATAACGGCGCTGATACGGGAGCGCAAGATTGAAAAATTCTACCTGACCGTCACGGAAGGGATCCCGCCCAAAGCAGCGGACACCCTCACCGCCTACCTGCACAAGGACGAGAAAAAGAACAAAGTCACCTTGTATGACGCGCCCGCCACCGACCGCATGGCATGCAAAACCGGTTACCGCGTGCTGGACACCAAGGCGAACCGGGCGCTGCTGGAGGTAGAACTGTACACCGGGCGCACCCACCAAATTCGTGCGCAACTGGCAGGCATAGGCTGTCCCCTGGCCGGGGACGGTAAGTACGGCAACACGCACGGCCGCTACCGCCAGGCGCTGCTCAGCTACAAGCTGATCTTCCATGTGCCGGCGGACTACACCATTGCTCATTTGGACGGCAAGGTGTTCACCGCAGACACCCGACCCATCACACAAATCTTTACTGGAGATGATTCAAATGAAAGATAAGTTTATTCGCATTCTGTCCCCAATGACCTTAGCGGTTGTAATCCTGCTGGACCTGGCGGTGATTGGCTATGGTATCTTTGCCGTCTATCGGCTGACCCAAGTGCGCACCGGCATGACCGTAATCTTTGCTATCATTGAGATCGCAGCCATTGTGATCGCCGTGCTCACCACCAAGGAGACGGTAAAGAACGGCCTGCTGCTACGCGCCACGGACTTTGAATTTACCGGCATGGATAAAGACAATGTGTATGCCTACAATCAGATCAAGGACATTACCGGCTACAAGGACGAAGCACCCAGTCTGGTCAAGAACTTTATTGACCGGCACGCAGTGCTGACCCTGACCCTGACGGACGACACCACGGTGCTGCTGGACCTGGGGCTGTGCCAAAAGCGCACCTTGGAAGCTGTGCAAAAAGCCCTATGCGAACGCTGCGGCGTGGATTACCAGCCCCCTACCATTAAGACCAAGCTGGAATTCAAATCCCTGCGCAAGCGGGGCGAGACGGAAAAAGCAGAGAAACAGCCTGACACCGCAGAAGCCCCCACAACCGCAGACCAGCAGGACGACACTGTGAAATAAGCCTAAAATGTTCAAAGCGCACGGCCAAAACCGTGCGCTTTTTCTATACCTATTATATATAAAGCGCCTATGCGTTATCCCGCATTAGGGTAATACTTTGCAGAACCAAAAAGGCCACCGCCAGCACACGCAGCACAAGAATGAGGATCTGCATAGCCCGAATGGTCTGCTGAAAGGCAGACAGCACGCGAATATCCTTTACATAATGGGTCTTCACACTTACACCTCCAATACCACGCCGTGGGCCACGCCGGGAATGGAGTTGCCCTGCTTGGTGCTGGTGGGCGACATCAGCGCGCCGGTGGCCACAAACAGCACCTTGCGCAGCGCACCCTGCTCCATTTTCTTCAAAATATGGCTGCACAGCACGGAGCCGCCGCAGCCACAGCCGGAGCCGCCTGCATTCACATCCTGACGCTTCAGATCATAGATCATCATACCACAGTCCTTGTGGTGACCCGCCAGTTGAATACCCCAATCCTGCTCCATCAGCTGGTACAGCAGCTTGGTGCCCACTGCGCCCAAGTCCCCGGTGACAATTTGATCGTAGTCTGCCGGGGTGGTGGCGCTGTCCTCCAACAGGTCATGAATGGTACGGGCAGCCGCCGGCGCCATAGCTGCGCCCATATTGCCGGCATCCGTAATGCCATAATCGGTAATGGTGCCAATATGCACCGCCCGTATACGCACGCCTTCACCCTTGCTTTCCAGCACTGCACTGCCGGCGCCGGTCACCGTCCACTGGGCACTGGGCGGCCGCTGACCGCCATACTCCAGAGGAAAACGGAATTGCCGCTCGCTGGAGCAAAAATGGCTGGAGGTTCCTGCCACACAGCACTTGGCCCCGGCATCAATCAGCATAGCCCCCACACCCAAGGACAACGCCATGGTGGAACATGCGCCATACAATCCAATGGCAGGAATGTCCAAATCCTTAATGGCAAAAGCAGAGCCCATACATTGATCCAGCAGGTCGCCGCTTAGGATAAAATCCACATCGGACGGACTTTTGCCCGCTGCCGACAGCGCCCGCAAAATGGCATCCCGTAGCATGGCGGACTCGGCCAGTTCAAAGGACTGCTGCCCCATGGTGGTATCGGCAAACACCGCGTCAAAGTCTCCGCCTAAGGGGCCTTCCCCCTCTTTTTTACCTGCCACGCCGGCGTGACCGGTGATCACCGGCGGATCTGCAAAGGAGACGGTCTTTCCTTTTTTGTGCATAAAAAAACACCTCGGATATAGTATATCCGAGATGTTGTACTTTATCGCTTAGCCAAGAATTTCTTTTAAGATCTTGGTAACCTCCGCCGCCGGTGCCTTGCCGCGTAACGCGCGCATACACTGGCCGATCAGGAAGTTGAAGGAAGCAGCCTTACCGCCCTTGTACTCATTGACGGCTTTTTCATTCTGTGCCAGCACATCCTCGACCACCTTGCGAATGGCGCCGGTGTCGCTGACCATTTCCATTTGGTTCTGCTTCACATATTCGTCCGGATCCACATTGTCTGTAAACACGGCAGCCAGCACTTTCTTGGCGCTGTCCCGGCTGATCTTGTTGCCATTTTGCAGCTGAATGATACGACCCAGAGCGTCCGGGTTAAAGTGCATATCCTCCGGCAGGGTTTGGCTGTCGTTAAGCAGCTTCATCACCTCGCCCATAATCCAGTGGGCGCTGTCCTTGGGATTGCCGGTGATCTCCACCGTGCGCTCAAACAGCCGCACATAAGATACAGAAGAGCAGATCATATCCGTATCATAATCCGTCAAGCCATACTCGCTCTTATACCGAGCCTTTTTGGCCTCCGGCAGTTCCGGCAACTGCTGGCGAATGGTGTCAATGTATTCGTCCGACAATTCGATGGGCGGCAGATCCGGCTCCGGGAAATACTTATAATCCTGGGCGTCCTCCTTGCTGCGCATAGCGTAGCTGGTGCCCTTGGCGTCGTCCCAACGGCGGGTCTCCTGCGTCACGGCGCCACCGTCCTCGATCACCTCGATCTGGCGCTGGGCCTCGCTCTCAATGGCGTTATGAATGGCGCGGAAGGAGTTAATATTTTTCATCTCCGTGCGGGTGCCGTACTCAGTAGCGCCCACCGGCATCACAGACACATTTACATCCGCCCGCAGAGAACCCTCCTGCATTTTGCAGTCAGACACACCGCAGAACTGCAAGATGGCCCGCAGCTTTTCCACATACTCTACCGCCTCATCGGCGCAGGCAATATCCGGCTCGGACACAATTTCCAGCAGCGGCACGCCGCAGCGATTGTAGTTCACCAGCGTGCAGTCGCTCCACTCATCGTGCACCAGCTTGCCGGCGTCCTCCTCCATGTGGATCTCCTTGATCCGCACTTTCTTGGTGCCGCCGTTGATTTGGTCCGTGATCTCCACATAGCCATTTTGACAAATGGGCAGATACAGCTGGCTAATCTGGTATGCTTTGGGCAAATCGGGATAAAAATAATTCTTACGGTCAAATTTATTGTACCGGGTGATAGTGCAGTTGGTAGCCAAACCGGTGCGCACCGCGTATTCCACCACGCGCTCATTCACCACCGGCAGTGTGCCCGGCATACCGGCGCAAATCTCACAAACATGGCTGTTGGGTTCGCCGCCAAACGCCGTAGAGCAGTTGCAAAAAATCTTGGTCTTGGTGGAAAGTTCCGTATGGACCTCCAAACCGCAAACGGTATTGTATTCCATTACAGCGCCTCCTTTTCCGTTACCGGGGACTGCTTGTGATAGTCGGTCACGCTCTGGAACGCATGACCGGCGCAAAGAATGGTCTCCTCTTCAAAAGGACGACCGATCAGCTGCATACCTACCGGCATACCCTGGGTGTCAAATCCGCAGGGCAGCGCCAGGGAGGGCAAACCGGCAATGTTGATCATAACTGTATAAATGTCGCCCAGGTACATAGCCAGCGGGTCGGACAGTCCCTGACCCATAGGCAGCGCCGTAGTGGGTGCCACCGGCCCCAGCAAAAAGTCATAGGCCTTAAAGGCGTCGTCAAAGGCCTGACAGATCAGACCCTTGGCCTGCAAGGCTTTCTTATAATAAGCGTCAAAGTAGCCGCTGGAAAGTACAAAGTTGCCCAGCATGATGCGCTTTTTCACTTCCATACCGAAGCCCTCGGAGCGGGACTTAAAGTAAACTTCCCGCAGAGAGTGCGCCTCCGGCGATTTGTAGCCGTATTTAATGCCGTCAAACCGGGACAGATTGGAGCAAGCCTCGGCGCAGGCGATAATATAATAAGTGGGAATGGCGTACTTCACAATGGGAAGAGAAAAGGTCTCTACCGTAGCGCCTAAATCGGTGAGTGTGTCGGCAGCGGCGCGCACAGCGGCGGCCACCTGCGGGTCAATACCCTCGCCGAAGTAATCCTCCGGAATACCGATCTTCTTGCCCTGCACATCCTTGGCGTTCCACACAGCGTTCAGATCCAACCGGCCGCCGGTCATAGAGGTGCCGTCCTTGGGATCCTTGCCTCGGATCACATCAAACACCGCCGCCACATCCGCAGCCGAACGGGCAATGGGCCCAATCTGATCTAAAGAAGAAGCATAAGCGATCAGACCATACCGGCTGACTGCGCCATAAGTGGGCTTCAGCCCGGTCACACCGCAGAATGAACAAGGCTGACGAATAGAGCCGCCGGTGTCAGAACCCAGCGCCACAACTGCCTCCTTGGCTGCCACAGCCGCTGCTGCGCCGCCGGAGGAACCGCCGGGCACCCGGTCCGTGTTCCAGGGATTTTTGGTTGCACCGTAAAAGGAAGTCTCCGTGGTGGAGCCCATGGCAAACTCGTCCATATTCAGCTTGCCCAGGGGGATCATGCCCGCAGCGTGCAGCTTTTCAATCACCGTTGCGTTATAAGGCGGCTTAAATCCGGTGAGAATCTTAGACGCACAGGTGGTCAACTGACCTTTGGTACAGATATTATCTTTGATACCGATGGGCACACCGGCCAGCGGGGACAATGCCTCCCCGGCGTCGATCCGGCTCTGTACCGTCTCAGCCTGCTGCAAAGCAGCCTCTTTATTCAGTGAGGTGTAGCAGTTATAAGTGCCGTCCTTGCTGTCAATGGCAGCGGTGACAGCCTCTACCGCCTCCGGCGCAGACAGCTCGCCTGCTTTTATCTTTTGCGCCAGCTCTGCTGCGCTCCATTCAAAAACATTCATGCTGCGCCCTCCTTACTCTACCGTCTTAGGCACCACAAAGGCGCCGTCCTGGCTCTCCGGTGCATTGGCCACCACTTCTTCCGGGGTCATGTGCACCTCCACCTGGTCCTTGCGGAACACATTGGTCACCGGGAAGCAGTGGCTCTTGGCCTCTACCCCGTCGGTGTCCAGCTGGCTCAAGGTGTCGATATAAGTAAGCAGTTCCTGCAACTGGTCGCCAACGGTGGCTTCCTCCGCAGGGGTCAATTCAATTCTGGCCAAACTCTCCAGATACTGGATCAGTTCCGGTGTGATCTTCATACGCTAACCTCGATCTATCTATCGTTCTATACGCTCCGTTACGCTTTCGGTGCCGGGCGGCGCAGCTTAATGTGCGCCTCTCGCAGCTGCATTTCGCTAACGGTGTTGGGTGCGCCCAGCAGCATATCCTGGGCATTGGAGTTCATAGGAAATGCGATTACCTCGCGAATGTTGTCCTCATCCCGCAGCAACATGATCAGCCGGTCTACGCCGGGCGCCATTCCTGCATGGGGCGGTGCACCGTAATGGAATGCGTTAAACAGCGCGCCAAACTTCTCTTCCACATCCTGGGCAGTATAACCGGCCATCTCAAAGGCCTTGATCATCACATCCGGGCGGTGGTTACGCACAGCGCCGGAGGACAGCTCCACGCCGTTACACACAATGTCGTACTGATAAGCCTTGATCTCCGTGGGCTCCTGGTGCAGCAGTGCGTCCATCTCGCCCTGGGGCATAGAGAACGGATTGTGCGTAAAGATCAGCTTGCCGTCATCGTCCCGCTCAAACATGGGGAAGTCGGTGATAAAGCACAAGTCGAACCGATCCTTGTCGATCAAATCCAGGCGACGACCTAACTCGGTACGGATCTGACCGGCAAGGTCATTGACGATCCGAATGTTGTCGCAAATAAAGAACAGGGTGTCGTCCGTTTTCAGGTCCAGCATGGTGCGCAGTTCCTCTTTCTTCTCGGGAGACAGGAACTTGTCAATGGGGCCTTTATAGCTGCCGTCCTCTTGAACGGTGATATAGCCCAAGCCCTTCATGCCAATGTCCATGGCAAAAGCCAGCATCTTCTCGTACCAGCCCTTAGACTGCCCCGCACAGTTCGGCACCACGATGCCTCGCACCGGACGGCCCTTAAAGGGCTTAAACTCTACGGTACTGAAATATTCGGTCAGATCATGGATGATCAGCGGGTTGCGCAGGTCCGGCTTGTCCGTGCCGTATTTCAGCATGGACTCGGCGTAAGGAATACGCACAAAGGGCGCCGGGGTCACTTTCTTGTCAGAGAACTTGGTGAAGGTGTCATACAGCACCTCTTCCGCCACGGCAAACACATCTTCCTGGGTGGCAAAGGCCATTTCAAAATCCAGCTGATAGAACTCGCCGGGAGAGCGGTCCGCTCTGGCGTCCTCATCACGGAAGCAGGGCGCAATTTGGAAATACCGGTCAAAGCCGGAGGTCATCAGCAGCTGTTTAAACTGCTGGGGCGCCTGGGGCAGCGCATAGAACTTGCCCTCGTGCTTGCGGGAGGGAATGATATAGTCCCGGGCACCCTCCGGAGAGGAACAGGTCAAAATGGGGGTGGTGATTTCCGTAAAGCCCATTTCCGTCATTTTCTGCCGCAGGAAAGCGACTACCTTACTGCGGAAGAGAATACTCTCATGCACCTGGGGATTACGCAGATCCAAAAAACGGTACTGAAGCCGTACATCCTCACGGGTGTCCTTGGACTCGGAGATCTCAAAGGGCAAGGTGCGGGTACATTCGCCCAGCACAGTCACTTTCGTCACATGCACTTCCAGCTCGCCGGTAGCGATCTTTTTATTCACCGTCTCCGGGTCACGCTTTACGACCTTACCGGTCACGGAGATGACGCTCTCCTTACGAACGCCCTTCAGCAGCGCGTCGTCGTGGAACACTACCTGGGTCACGCCGTACTCGTCGCGCAGATCCACAAAGATCACGCCGCCGTGATCGCGGATGGTATCTACCCACCCGGCCAGAGAAACAGTTTGGTTCAGCTGGTCAAAGGTCAGCTGATTACAGTTATGGGTTCTGTAAGCCATAATTCTTAAATCTTCCTTTCGCGGAATTTGGGTACAGTATCTACTGACCCACATTAACTCTGCTATTATAACACACACCCCCGCCCACATTCAACCGCTAATTTATAATTTATTATATATAATATAAGCATTTCCGGCAAAATCAGCAAAAAGCCACCCGGCAAAACCGAGTGGCAAGGTTTTATTGTCTGGTACGCAAAGCGGCTGACATGGGAGGAACGGTTAACCGGCCGCCCATGCAGGTATCGTCAAAAAAGGCATAAGCATTGTCCCACACCGGATCCACGGCAAAGGTCTTCGGCTCAGAGGCGCGGTTCACTGCCGCCAGCAGGCGGGCACCGTCGCTTTGGCGTTCATAGCACACGCCGCCCAGGTCACCCTGTACCGGCACGAAAGTGCCCTCAGCCAACGCTTTGCAGCCCCGACGCATTTGGCCCAGCCGCTGATACCAATGCAGTAAATCCCGATCCTGGTGCGCCCAAGGCATACAGCCCCGGTTGAAGGGGTCTTTCATGCCCTGCACACCCACCTCATCTCCGTAATACAGAGAGGGTACGCCGGGCAAAGTATATTGCAGGAAAGAAGCCAGCTTCAGCAGCTGCACTCCGCGGGCATAATCCGCCCCGGACAGGGTATTGTTGCGATGCTGCCAAGCCCGCCCTTGGCCGGTACAATCCGGTCCGGCCAACGCGGTAATAGCCCGCAGAGTATCGTGAGTGCCGATATGGTTCATCAGCACCGCCGTCACCTGGGGCGGATAATGCTCGGTAATAGACAAGATGGCGTCCAAAAATGCCTGACCGCCGCCGTAGCGCACAAAGTGCAAGATCGCCGCGGCAAAGGGATAATTCATCACACTGTCCAGCTGATTCCCCAGCAGATAACGCCGCCGCTGCCCATAGGCAAACTTGGTGGTGGCATCCTCCCACACCTCGCCGATAATGATGGCGTCCGGGTCCTCACTTTTTACAGCCCGGCGCAGGTCGTCCAGGAACACATCCGGCAGCTCATCCGCCACATCCAACCGCCAGCCGCTGATGCCGCAGCGCATCCAACGGCGAAGGATGCCGTTCTCACCGCAAATATAGTCCCGATAAGATGGCTCCTCCTCACGGATCTCCGGCAGCAGGCGAATGCCCCACCAGGACTTATAATCGTCCCGATCCTTGCCAAATTGGTACCAGCTGTAATAGGGGCTGTCCGGGCTGTTATAGGCGCCCACCGTGGGGTAATGACCATAGTAATTAAAATACTTGGAATCCCGCCCGGTGTGGCTGAACACGCCGTCTAAAATCACACCGATCCCCAGTTTTTTCGCCTGGCTGCACAGATATTTTAAGTCCTCCGTATCGCCTAACATAGGGTCGATCTTTTCATAATCCCCGGTGTCGTACCGATGGTTGGAATGGGCCTCGAAAATCGGATTCAAATAAATCGCGGTCACGCCCAGTTTGGCAATATACGGCAGCTTCTCCGCAATGCCTTTCAGGTCGCCGCCGAAATAATCGTTGTTCCAAAGGCCGTTCATCTGGGCCTCGTCCCAAAAAGGCTCCTCCCCCCAGTTACGCCGCACCCGGGTGGCAGGCACGCCGGTCTTTGGCGCGCCGGAATTGTAAAACCGATCCGGAAAGATCTGATAGATCAGTCCACCTCGCAAAAAGGCCGGCGTTTGAAAATCCTTATCATACACCGTTTGCTGAAAATCCGCGCCGTCCGGCAAAAAATCCCCTTTTCCGCCCCCGGCGTTGCGCACAAAGTGCAGTCCCCAGGGGGTGTCCAATTCAAAATGATAAAAATAAAGCCCCGGGGTGGTGGCAGCAAAATGCAGTTCCCAATACTCTGCCTCCGTG
>ERZ773106.1711-NODE-1711-length-14605-cov-3.448522_pt1 | contig 14605 bp, 7 predicted proteins | sample MGYA00580572_ERZ773106 | MGnify/ENA primary metagenome ERZ773106 (study PRJEB29015, sample SAMEA2737868) | human gut metagenome | biome: human gut; feature: human-associated habitat; material: faeces | place: China | collected 2012 ... | reverse complement strand
CGCCGCGCCGCGCGGTTGCCGCCTGCTGGAGCACCTTGGCGGTGGCGGCGGAGCTCGCGCCTCCCTCCTCGGCATATTTGGCGGCGGCATCGATCTGGTCGTCAGTCACCGTGTCGGCCGAAGGCGCCTTGAGCTTAAAGGCGGCCTGGCTGCTTAGGTCCTGTCCGTCGCTCTTGATCGTGACCTGCGCCTTGGTGGTCGGGACGGTATAGATGGTGCCGTCGGCCGCGATGGGAGAGGCAGCGATGGAGAGCGTGTAATCGCCGGGCAGCAGTTTGATGCCGCGGCCGTGCTCGTCAACATAGAGCGTTTCGCTCACGGATGAGCCATCAGCGTCCTGACCGCTCACCTGTACGGGAATCTTAGAGCTGGTGGAACAGTCGAGGCCCGCGGCATGCACGCCAATCTGCACCGACATCATCGTGTGGGCATTGGCGGCGACAGCGGCAGCCTGCTCTTGCTGATATCCGTTCCAGGCAGCATAGCCTGCACCGCCGGCGACGAGCGCGACGGCCACGACACCGGCGACCATCAGATTGCGGCGCTTGGGCGACATCTTGCGATGGCGGACCTCGGCTTCGTGTGCCGAGGGAACGGACGGCAGGGGAATATCGCCCATGGCGATGGTCTCATCCACGGCTGGTGCGGAACCCAGGCCAGGAAGCTCGCGAGTCAGCGAATCTTCGGCCGGTAAGCTGTCGAGCAAGACGGTTTCCTCGCCCGTGTCGGATTCGGGCTGGTCGTCGGCCTCGCTATCGTCCTCTTCGGCTTCGTCAGGAGCGTCTTTGGCGTCGCCGCCTTCGTCCTCAGTGTCTTCGTGCACCTCGTCTTGCGCGTCGACGACCGAATCGCTAAACGAGAGCTCGTCTAGCGCGATCCGGTCAAGGCTCTCCAGGGCTTCGGCACATGCTTCCGCATCCTGGGCCGCATCCTCGCGGCCATACGTCTCATCGCTCATATATCCCCCAATGCAATATCGGCTCAACACTGTACCCAAAAATGGAGCCATATAAAGCGCATACGAAATATAAGATCCGATTTAACCTGAGCGCATCGTTCGGCCGCATCCTCGCGGCAGCAAAAGGCCCCCGGAACGCGGACGAATCACATTCCGGGGGCTCTGCAATGCGTTGAGTTGCGCGGAGCCGGCTATGCTGCTTCACATTCAAGCGGCGTTTGCGCCGGGCATGTTACTCGGCGTGCGCGTAATCAACCTTGGCGCGGCGAGCGGTAGCCTTCTCCCAATCGCTGGTGCCCTCAAAGACATCCTGCTTGTAGGGGTTGCGGCCGAGCTTCTTGGCACGGTAGGCGATGTAGATGATCGCGGCGACGTTGGCGACCAGTGCGGCGATCGAGACCGCGGTAGCGGCGCCGGGGTCGAGCGTGGAGTGGGTCACAAAGATGGACTCCTCCTGGAAGTACGGGAACACCTGGGCAAACATACACCAAATGGCCAGCGTGTAGGCACGGTTCTGGATCCAGCCGCCCTTGTTCCACAGTGCATTGGCAAAGGTGGGCGCCAGCAGCAGAGCCAGGCCGCAGTACCAGGAGTGGGTGGGCAGGTTGTTGTAGGTGTACTCAAAGTTCCAAATATCGTAGGCCAGAATGTAGCACCAAGTCATATCCGGCCACAGCATATCTTGGTGATTTTTAGAGGAGTAAATACCCCACCAGCCGGTCATACACAGAATGTTGATGATACCGGCCAGGCCGTTGAGGATATTCCACCAGCCGCCGAACAGCCACACATTTTCGCTGGAGAGCCACCAACCACCGGCAGCACCGCCGGCGCTGATGCCCTTAATGGCAGACTCAAAGTCGCTGGCCACAGCGATCAGAATGTTAATGGCCACAATTACAAAGGGGAACACCTTGAACCATTGGGTCTTGCCGATGCTCCACTTGTACTTAAGCATCATAAAGCCAATGCACCCTGCGGTGGCAGCATACAGCTTGGCATAATGGAACCAGCTGTTCATGTGGACCACCGTATCGTTATTAACCGCCCAGTCAACGCCCTTTGCGGCCGCCACATTGATGACGATAAAGTACACGCTCAGTGCAGGAAAAAGAAAATGCCGCCTGCCTTGGAGCGGCGGGCGATTTCGTTAGCCAGCACCAACCCGGTGAAGACCAATGCCCAGCCCAGCAGCTGCCACAGCGCAGTATCGCCGTAGATTTGGAATAACATAGTTATCTCCTCCTAAAAATAAATCATCTTGCGCCGCAGCGCAACCCTTCCGTGGGCGGTTTCCCGCCCGCTTCAATGTTCAGTTTAGTCCTGTTTTTACAGATTGTCAATCTTTTAACAAGCCCGGCTGCACATTTCTACATATTGGCAAAAACCGGGGCGGTTTTTTGTTGAAATTGAGTAGCAAAGATGATACAATGTCACTGGTATTACCAAGAACCACAGGAGGAGAACCTATGGAATTTGAAAAGCTGCAGACCGCCAGTTTGAAGGAATTGTTTATTTCGTCTGTGGAGGACAAGATTTTGTCCGGCGAGCTGCCCATCGGCGCGCAGCTGCCCACGGAGCGGGAGTTGGCAGAGATGATGGATGTAAGCCGGGGTGTAGTGAATAGCGGCATTGCGGAGATGGCGCATAAGGGCTTCTTAGAGGTGCGGCCCCGGGTGGGCACTTTTGTGGCAGATTATCGCCGGGTGGGCAAGTCAGATATTTTTCTGTCCATTATGCACTATAACGGTGGTATTCTTCCGGAGCAGGAAATTCGCTCCCTGCTGGAGTTTAAGATCCTGATCGACTGTTTTTCCGTGCGCAAGCTCACTGCCCGCGCCATTACGGAGGCAGAGGTGCAAAAGCTGGAGGATTTTGTGGACCAAATGGCCGAGACGGATGACCCGCAGCAGGTGTCAGAGCTGGCTTATGCGTATAATCAGGAACTGAGTTTCCTTAGCGGCAACACCTTTGCGCCGCTGATCTATAATTCTTTTAAGACTGCCAATGTGCAGTTGGGCGCTCGTTATGTGCAGCGTTATGGCAAGGCGTCCCTGTACCATTACCTGCAGCAACTGCTGGTGCAGCTGCTCAACGGCGATACCGCCCGGGCGGTGGCGCTGGTGGAGACGCACTTAACGGATATGATGACCGGCGAGCACCAGATTTACGAATAAGCATACACCAATACAAACGCAAAAAACAGGCTAAGCAATCTACATTGCTTAGCCTGTTTTGTATGTTGTTAGGAATTATGAATACGATAGACTTTTACGCCGTGGTGGGGTACGGTGGCGTTAATGGTGTTGTCGTTGAACCACTCGTCGCTCCACAGCTCGTGCACCTCGTACTTGCCCGGCGTTTTGCGGAAGTTCAGGTACGCATCGTCCGCCAGAGCGTTAATGTCGTAGGTGACCGTGCGGCGGGAGGTGCCCTTGTTAAACAGGCACAGGGCCACATCGCCGTTTTGCAGCGGGCGGGCCAGAATATCCAGTCCGGCCTGGCGGCGAATACGCTTGCAGGGCTTGCACAGCGGGTCCTGGTCAATGTTGATCAGGTTTTTGTTGGTGACAATTTTTAAGGTGGGGTTCTCCCGCACCTGCTCGTTGTTGCCGTCCACAAACTTGCGCACATCGTTGCCAAGAATCAGCGGCGCGGCCATCATGCACCACAGGGAGAAGTGCGCCCTGTTCTCGTTCTCTGTTAGCTTGCCGTTGCCAACTTCCAACATATCCGGGTCATTCCAGGCCCCGGGACCGGCGTGGTCATACAGGCGTACATTGTGCTCATAAATCGTCTTAATGCTTAGCCACTTGGGCATGATATCCGGCGTGGTGCGCCACATATTGCCTGCCTTGGCTCCCCATTTGTAGGGATAAGCAAAGCCCCATTCGCAGATGGAATAGATGATGGGGCGCTCCTCCTCGCCGGTGATGACAGCCCATTCCTTGGTGGCCTCTTGCAGTTCTCGACCCATGCGGGCGTATTGCAGGTAAGAGGAGTCAGCCCGGGTAACCACCGGGTTGTAGAGCAACAGGTGGTTCTCGCCTGATTGCAGCTCAACTGTCAGCTGGATACGGCCGGTGGGGCTGGCGCCCTTGGTGGTGGGGAACAGCAGCTCATGTTCCTTGCCGTTGTTGACTCGAATGCGCAGGTAGCGCTGGTGGAAGCACAGAGATTTGTTATAGGCCAGGGTCAGGGCATAGGTGCCGCCTGCTTCTACGCTAAAGCGGAATCCGGCGGTGCCGGAGCCGTAACCGATCATACCGATGCCTTGACCGGAGGGCAGATCGCTGCACTTGACTACCCGGCCTTTGCCGGTAAATTCTGCTTCGCCGGGCAGCAGGATCAGTGCCGGTTCTGTGGTACCCGGCAGGTTCAGTTGCAGGTTTTCAATAATGGGCACATCACCCTTTAATACATGGTGATGACAAAAGTCATACTTGAAGAATTCGCAGCCCCAGCTGGCCAAGGTTTTGGCATCCAGTCGTTCGTGACCCAAACTGGCCGGTAGATCCTCGCAGGTGAGGGTCCCGTTAGAGGAGTACAGACCCACCTTAAAGCCCCGGCTGTTCAGTTGCTTGATCAGCGCCGGGATCCCCATAGAGAAGGTGCCCAAATCCCCTTGCAGGCGACCCATTTCGTCCCGCACGGAGCTGTGCCAGCAGTCGTCCAGGTTGATATAGTTGTAGCCCGCTTCCGCCAGGCCGCTGGCCTCCATGGCCTCTGCCACCTCCAGAATCAGATCCTGATTGATGTTTTGGCGAAAGGTGTTCCAGCTGGACCAGCCCATAGGGGGCATGGTGGCGCCGCCGTAATTCGGTGCGTCCGTGGTGTCTATGGTCAGCTTAGAGGGGCGTGCAATCTTTTCCATGGCGCACAGCGGGCAGTTGCCGTTGACGCGGGTGATGATAAACCAGGCTACAAACCACACCAGTAAAATGGCTGCGATAGCCAGCAAAATGATACCAAAAATCATAACAATCCCATCTCCTTAAAGAATTTCAGTTCTTCCTTGGCAGCGGCGTAGGCATCGTCGCTGTCCAGTCCCCGGGCGGTGCGCACCATAAAGTCCTTGCGGTGCCGGGTGTTGTAAATCAGACGGTAGCACCAGGCGTACGGGGTCAGCCAGGGGTGGCCGTCTAAAAATCGAATATAGGGTATGTGGCGCATTTGGCTGTATGCCGGAAACGCCAGGCGCAGCTTGCTGCGCAGGGGGCTTGCTTTCTCGCCCTGCTCCATTTGGCGGCGGGCAATGACGGCGCTTTTGTTCCGGTCCGCGTTACCAAAGGCACCGTAGCTGACCAAAAACGATTCACAGTCCGCTGTGTCATCCACATAAGGCGTACCCACGCCGTACCAGCGATAACACACGGTAAGCACAATCTTGGCAAATTGTGCCAAACCGGCTTTTTCGCACAAGGTCAGTACCGCTTTTTCGTCGATCCGGCACCTTTGCAGCATCACGGCAAGATCCAGAATCAGCTTGATTCCGGCGCCGTAAAAGCGAAAGTGGTGGGCCAAGTGGGCGATTAGATAGGCAAAGTGGTAATTGTCCTCCAATTTGCCGCAGCAGCCCTCAAATTGGGCTTGATCCATGGCGTTTGCAAAGGCAGTCTCACACCGGGGATCATCGCTGATCAGTGCTGTGTGCACCTCCAGCAACACATCTCCCTTGCGATAGTCGTATACCGGGCCGTTCTGGGCAGTGCAGGCAAAGCCGCTGCTCATCAGCGCCTTTTTGGCTGCCTGGCGGTTCGCCGGGTTAATGAGCAGGTCAATGTCGCCCATTAGGCGGCACTCCGGCACCGGGTACAGCTCTTTTAAGATCGCGCCCTTAAAAAATACATGGGGGACACCGGCGTCGCTGAGAACGCGGTACACCCGCTCCACACCCTGCTTTTGGTGCTCGTACAGGAACACGCTGCTAAAGAAGTGCTCGCTGAGTGCCAGTCGGCAGTCCTCCGGGATCACCTCGGTATTGGGTGCTTTGTTGCACACTGCGTACACCACAGCGATCAGATTATGCGCCTTGGCAATGCCGCACAGCTTGCGATAATCCATATCCGGGCGCAAGGTTACCGGCTCGTCCCGCAAAAAGGCGGCGGTCAGTTCAATTAAATAGGCAGTTTCAGCACACATGGATTCCATCGTTAAATAATGTTGTTTTGGTCCAGAAAATCGTGGGCGGCAATGAGAATACTCTTGTCATTGTCAAACCGCAGCAGCGACAGCGCCCGGTCATAGGTGAGCCAAATGTAGTCCTCAATTTCTTCTTTTTGCATGTGGATCACCGTGCTCGGGGTGGTGGCGGCAAAGATGGTTACCGTCTTTTCAACCCGATCCCGAATCCGATATTTGGACAGGCAGGAGAAACCCTCAATCAGCTTAACCCGCAAGCCCGTTTCCTCCTGTACCTCCCGTAGGGCGGTCTGCTCCTTGGTCTCGCCCCTTTCAATATGCCCTTTGGGGAAGCCCCAGTGGGCGGAGCGCTTGTTCTTGATCAGCAGGTAGCGCACCTCGCCTTTAATATCATGGAAGATGACCGCGCCGCAGCTGCTCTCGTAAAGGCATTCCAGCCGGTAGCCGGGAAAGTCCCGCTCCGGGTCCAGATATTCCAAAATGTCGTTGACAATGAATCGTGTGCTCTTGGGCGCCACAATCCAAATGGATTTCTTTTCTTTTTTGTTTCGGAGGACGGCTATCACACGCCCGTCAAAGTTACGCACAGGGTGGTGGATGCCCATAATGTAGGCAGTCTGGTCCTTTTCACCGTATACTGTGCCGTAGTTCAGCGGATACCGATAGCCCGTACCGTCCGTAGAGCCAATAGGCATAACGACCTTGACTCTGGCGTATTTACCGAGCAATTTGTATTCACCACCGAGATAAAAGTTACTATGCACTTATTATATATAAATTGCAAAAGCAATACAAGGCTTTCGCAAAGAAAATTCAAAAAGCCGTAAAACTTGGCGAAAAAAAGCAGCCCTCCGGGGCAGGTGAGAGCCTGCACCCAAAGGGCGTTCTATATTATATACATTATATACAGGAGCCTGTCCGGCGGCGGGTAACAAAAATGGCGTACCCGAAGGTACGCCATTTTCATTTAGGAATGGGGGATTAACCACCCAGCTGCTGAAGCAGGTTACACAGTTCGCCGATTACTTTGTCGGTGTCGCCTTTCAGCATTTTCAGCACGGTGCCTACCACATCGGTAATGGAGCTGTTGTCAGATCCACCGATCAGGGAGCCTACCAAGCTGGCTACCGTGTTGTAGTTATCCTTGTAGTTGACAACTTCAACCAGGTACCGCAGCACGGCAATCAAAGTCTCAGAGGCGTCGCCCTTTACCAACACGCGCGTGCCGTAAGTGGCAGCCTGAGAAGCATCGGTCATCACCTTGCCGTGGCTTGCCAGCTGGAACCAGTCAATATCCATCAGTTCCAGACCCAGGGGCTTACCCTTGATCTTGATCATGCCAAGCACCTGATTCAGCAGGGGAACAATGTTGTCCACGCCGATAATGGGCTTCAGCATAGCGGTCAGATCGTACAGGTCAATGTTCAGATCCAACTTCAGGCCAACCTTAGCCAGTAAGCCATTCAGATCCACTTTGAAGGCCTTGAATACCTGAGTCAGTACGGTGTTCACATTCACGATGGGCTTCAAAGCATCCAGCAGAGCGGAAACCGGTGTAAACAGGTTCTCGATCAGCTGCAGCAGGCCGTCGTTGGCAATGAACAGTGCCAGGTTGGGCAGCATGGACATCAGGGTCTGCAGCGGTGCATTCAGAATGTCCTCTACCTTATCCCACAGGGAGTTGACAATATCCAACAGGATGTTGTCATAGGCCTTGTTGATGTCCTCTCTGTACTGATACTGGGTCTTAATGTTGTAGCAGCCGAATGCCTCCAGCAGCGGAACGACCACGGAAGAGTAGCCGTTGGAGCCGGGGATATGAACGATGTTGAAGATGCCCAGAGAAGCATCATTCAGCAGTACATCCAATACGCCGTAGAACGGACGCATTACAGCAGCCAGTGCATTAAAGAAGCTATCCTTATCCTTTACGCCCCACTTAAGAGCGGAGGTGTTGACCTTGGACCAGGAGGAGGCGGAGCCGATTACGGCAGCCGCATTCGCGAAGGTCTTGCCATAGGACTCATCGGTGAGCAGCTTGGCAACGGTCTTGGTAGAATAGTCAATGCCGGTCTGAGCCAGCAGGGCGGTCAGGTTGGTGGAGTCGTTGATCTTCACACCGTCCAGTGCCTTGCCGATGCCGGTGATCATGCCATTGATGGTGCTGTCCTTAAAGGCAGCGTCAGCGATCAGCTTGTTCAGATCAGCCAAGCTACCGATCAGGCCATCCAGCATAGGCGGAATGTTCTTCAAGAATTCTTGATCCACAGTGGAGGGATAAGAGAACTTGTAGTCCTTGGTCTGGTATTCGCTGTAATTCCAGAACGCGTTGGTGGGATTCTCCTGGAGCAGATAGAACAGCGCACGGATGATCTGGTCTGCGGAGGAGGTGCCGATCTGGTCAAGTACCGCGTTGATGATGGACTTGTAATCCTTGATCGCGTCGATACCGCCCAAAATGGACTTCAAACCGCTGATGTTCTTGGTCAGCAGGTTGGCTACATAGCGGAGCACGGCGATCAGCGTTTCGCCCTGGTTTGCAGTAACGTGCTTTCTATTATAATAGCCTTCGCTGTTCTTTGCAGCGCTCTTGACCGTGCTGACTGTGCCGTGGCTTGCCAGGGTACCCCAGTCGATCTTGGGCAACTGAATGTTGATTTTCTTAGACTTGAGCAGTTTGTTCACCAGCGGAACGATGGCGTTTTGGATCTCGCACTTGTTCAGGTTGTTCAGATTCAGGTGAATGTTCACACCCAGTGCGTCCTTAACCAGGTCGTTTAGTGACTTGCCGGCCAGAGCCTTGACAATGACCTCAACATCTACGCCGTTCTTCTTCAGTACCGGAAGGAGAGATGTTACCGGCGACAGAAGATTGTTGACGAGCTGTGCCAGGCCATTATTATCAATGTAGTATGCCACATTGGGCAGTACTGCGGTGAGGGTATCGAACGGAGCGTCCAGTACCTTGTTCAGGAAGCCTACGATGGGATTCAACACATCCGTCAGTATGCTGTCGGTAGACTTCTTAATGTCTGCCTTGTACTGCTTATAGGTCTTCACATTGGGGCACTCCAGTGCCTCCAGCAGCGGAACGATGGCACTTTCGTAACCATTGCCGCCATAGATGCTCAGGGACTTCACATCCTCGATCACTTTGTACAGGTTGATCTCCAGTACAGAGGTCTTGGAATACTTGTCAGAGCCCTTGATGCGAATGCGCAGTTTGCCATTCTTCAGCTGTACGGTGTCCTTAGAGGAACCGAAGTTCAGGTTCTTCACCAAATCGGTAAGGATCTGGCCAACGGCCAAGTCGTCGCCTGCCAGCAGCAGAGACAGTACGCCGTCCAGCGGACGCAGGATCGCAGCCAGGCCGTTTACAAAGCCCTGCTGTGCCTTTGCGGAGCCATCGGTGAAGCCCCAGTTGATGTTGCCCAGCTTCTTCCAGCTCTTGGCGTTTTTGATCGCCTTAGCTGCGGAGGAGTAGGTCTTGCCGTAGCTGCCGTCCGTCAGGAGCTTCGCTACGCCCTTCTTGCTCACATCAATGCCGGCATAGCCCAGGTAATCCTTGTAAGGATCAATGGCGCCGTACAGTGTGGAAGCCAGCTTGGTCAGGTTGGCGTTGGTGAAGATCAGGGAGCTAACCAGGTCTTTCAGGTTATCTTGCTTCACCACATCCAGGCCGGCCAGCAGGCCGATCACGGAGGTGACCATGGTGTCCAGATCGCCAACAGCGTCGCTGGCGTCCTGTGCGGTCACACCGGCGGGATAATAGAAGCCGGTGGTCTTTTCCTGTACATACTGGAGGAAGGTCCAGTAAGCAGTGGTGGGATCCGTGGTCTTGGCGATCACAGCGTTGATGATGTTCAGCAGATCCTTCTTGGTCAGGCGGCTGATCATATCCAGCACTTGGCTTATGGAAGGATTGTCGATCACGACTTTCAGCAAATCAATGATCTGGCGAATTTGCAGTACATCGGCCACCAGGTTGACCAGGTACTTCAGAACAGCCTCTGCATTCTTGCAGTTTGCAATGTCCTTAAACAGGGTGGTGGGCAGTTCAAAGCCAAAGTTAGCCAGCTGGCTGTTTACAGCGTTGATCACGGTCACATCGTTGATGCCCAAGCCAGCCTTGGTTGCGCTCTTCTTCAGCAGGCCGGTTACAAGAGCAATCGTCTGCTTATTCTGCGCGTTTTGATCCTTGTCGTCCGTATTGGTCTTAAAGATCAGGCCCAGTATCGCGGAGAACCATGCGTCGTTCTTTGCCATAGAGGGCATCAGGTTGGACACCTTTGCGCTCAGAATGGTGGATACGCCGTGGATCTCTTTGTACAGCGGGTAGATGGCGGCAGTCGCCACATTGTTCAGGTCCTTGTTCATCACAATGGACATGCCCTTAAGCAGGTTGGTCAGCACGGAGACGGGCTTGCTGTAGAAGCCGTCCAGCAGCTTGCTGATGGGGGTGATGATGGCCAGCAGGCCGGTTGCGCCGTCCTTTACGCTGCCCTTTGCATACACGCCCAGGCTAAAGCCCTGTGCTTTTTCCAGATCCTTAAAGATGGGGTACAGTACACCGTCATAGTAACCGGCATCCTTGGTCAGCACGCCGATCAGATCGGTGATGATGCCCAGGCTCTCGCCGAAGTTCTGGAAGAACTTGGTGTTGTTGCCTGCGCGGAAGCCCCAGTTGATCTTAATGTTGGTGGCGCCGGTCCAGCCGCTGGTGCTCTTGTCCAAGCGAATGGCGTTGTGCCAGGTAGGCAGGCTTGCCAGCTTCTTGGCGGCGGACTTGTTGGTCAGGTGATTGCTCACTGCGTGGGGAGAAATCAGACCCTTCAGCGCAGCAGCCAAAATGTTGTAGTGGTAAGCGCCGGTCTTGCTGGTGTAGTACACCGGCTTGCCGGCCTTATTCTTCTTCTTGTACAGCTTCTGGTTGCCGTCGTAGAAAACATTCAGGCCCAGAGCGTCCTCGTTCACCAGATAGTAATCAATTACATTCTCCAGTGCAACATACATCTGAACCACCAGATTGGTCAGATGATCCTCAGTGTAAACCTTCTTGTCTGAGGTATCGGTGGACTTCTTGTCCCCGTCGTTCAGGAAGTTTAAGGTCTTATTGAGCATCTTCAGCATCGGGTTGGTGTTGTCGCTGCCCAAGATGTAAGAACCAAGGCTCACCAGACCGCACAGGATGCCGGGGGTGGTGTTCAGGTTGAAGTTGTTCAGTGTGGAGTTCTCCAGCACCTTGGACAGTGCGGAGTCCAGATTGGACAGCAGAGAAGCGCCGCTCTTACTGGAGGTCTTGGGTACCTTTGCCCACTTGGGCTGGGTCTCGATCTTTGCCATCTTGCCGTTCACTTTCGGGAAGCTCACGTCGATGGTGTTCTTGGTCTTTGTGTCCATGGCCTGGATCACATTCACCAGCTGACCGATGTTAGACAACAGGAAGTAAGCACTTTCGGTGCTCAGACCCACAAACTTGGATTCCTTGTTATACACGCCCATTACGAAAGAGGCCTTGTCGTTGTACTTCAGCTGGAATACACCGTTGAGTACATCGCTGATGGTGCTCTTTTCGCCCAGACCGCCCATAGCGCGGATCAGACCGGTGATGATGGGCAGGTTGGTGGTGATCTTGTTGTCGGTGGCGGTCACATCATTGAGCAGGTCAATGATGGCGTTGAACCAGTCGTTCACAAAGATGTTTACAAAGCAGTCCAGAATCTTGGCCGGCTTGCCGCCGTCTGCCAGGTTCTTAAAGTTAACCAAAGACTGGTTGTAGAAGAACGCTTTGCCGTCAGCGGTATCGCTCTTAATCTTATAACCGCTATAAGACCAGTCGGAAGCCTTCTTGGTGTTGTCAGCGCTCTTTACATCATACTTGGCAATGAAGTTCTTGCCCATAATGTCCAGAATTCTGGGCAGGGCAACGAAGAGGTTGTTGACGCCGTGGTTGTAAACGGTGCCCTCTTCCTTGGTCATGGCGCCGCTCTTGGCGTCTTTTTCACCATAGGCAGCCACATACTGATCCACAGCAGCGGTAAAGAAGGTGGCCAGCTCGGACACAGCCTCATTCACGGCAGTAGCAGCGTCGCCGGTGAGCTTCAGTGCATCGGCAATGCCGGATGCCTTGGCACCCTGCAGCGCCTTATCGGCTGCATAGATGTTCAGGATTACCGGGGTCTTGGTGTCATCGTACTTGCCGGTGGTGGGGTCACCATACACCTGGCTGACGATCACATCTTTGCCGTCGGCATCCTTGCCATACTCAACACCGCTGATGTTGTAGTATGTAAAGTCATAGTTCTTGTCGCCGATCAGCCAGTGCATCAGGGTGGGCAGAACCTCGTTCAAATCCCAGCTCAGGCCGCCGCCCAAACCGACGGGGCTGCCAACGCTCTGGCCGTATTGATCCATCAGACCGCTCAGCAAACCGCCCAGGAAACCATTAAAGGGATCACCCTCCTGGTTGAATACCATGGGGATCAGCACTTCGTCAATCACAACGGTCAAAACAGGCAGCAACTGCATAATGGTTTCAACCGGGTGCTCGTACAGGTTCATCCATATATCGGTGAGCGCACCCTTCAGGTCAACCTTGGACTCTACCAGTTTGTAGACCACTTCGTTCATAACCGCATTACCGGTGAGGTGCAAGCCTGCGATGGTTACGCCTTCCTGATCCTCAGGATCCAGCAGTACCATGTACTGATTGATGGCGTTGTTTACAGCAGCAACAGCAAAGGAATCCTTAAAGCCGTATTTCGCGAAAGAATACTTTCTGCAAGAATTAGAGATAACCTTGGCGTCGGTAATCTCAAAGTAGAAATCAACGGCCTCGTCAACGCTCTCTTTCAGTTCACCACTGTAGAAGGTCTTTAACAGATCTTGGTTGATGGTGGCGATCACTTCTTCGGGGGACATGCCGCCGACAGTTCTGTTCTCCATCAACGCTCTGCGGTAAATACCCTCGGTACGCGTATCCAGATCCTCACTGCTCCAGTAAGTGGCCATTGCCGGCTTGGTTACAGGAGCGATGCCCTTGTCTGCATAGTCGCCGTTCAGGTAAGCCTGGAAGGTGTCACGGCTGGAACCGATTTTTGCGTTGCCGTCGGGCACATTCTTGTTCATGTCCGCACGCAGGGCAGCTACGGTAGCGTCATCCAGCTGCGCAGCATAGTACTCGCTAACAAAGGCGTCATCGCCGTTGTTGGCCAGTACGGCAGCACCGATCTTGCAAGCGGCTGCCAGTGCAGCATCGTCATCCTTGATGGTGTTGTAGTCCTTTTTGGCCAGCTTGCACAGATAAGCCTTGGCGGCCTCTGCCAGTTCACTGCTTGCCTTGTCGGACTGATACTGGAGCAACACATACCAAATCGCTTCGCTCATGGTGCTGACTTTCTTCTTGCTGCCGGCTTCTTCGAAGTAGGCGGTGAAGGTGCCAAAGCACTTAGCTACATCCTTGAAATCGTCCAGAGCAATCAAGTCGTCTACTTTGTACGATTTGTCCTTGTAGGTAACGGTAGCTTTCTGGATGTCTTCCAGGGTGTCCAGGCTGCCTTCAGCAGTACCCAGCACCTCGAGCACTTTGTTCAGTGCGTCATAGGCAGCGCTCAGGTCTTCCTGCTGCTTAGCCTGTTTCTCGGGGAACTGCTCCAGCAGGGCGGACAGATCGCTCAGCGTGTCCTCGCACCATTTGGCCAGTTCTGCGTCGCTGGACGAAATGTTGTTGACGCAAAAAGAAAACAGCTGATAAAAGTTCATCTTTGCATCTTTCTCGTCCAGGTAGGCATACGCCACATCGGAATACCCTTTCTGGTAACCGTCAATGATGTCTGCCTTATTCATGGGGCTGCTCAAAAGATTAAGCAGCGTGGGAGACACACCCATGATCAGATCACTGATCGAGGTGGTGTCGGTGACGGTCATCCCCAACTTCTCCTCAAGCGCCTTTTTGATATTCGGCTGATTGAGCAATGCCGGAACATAGGTGTCTACCAGTTCCGTCAGTGCGTCAAAGGTGGAATCGGCACTTGTGGAGTTCTTCCAGATGCCCTTGTCTTTGTCCGCTGCAAATGCAGTGAACCCGACAGAGCAGGTGGTGACCATCATTACTACAGCCAAAAATAGGCTGAGTAACTTTTTGCCCGTCTTCATAATTCATCTCTCCTTCTGATATGTTGACGAACTTGTCGTTTTGGATTCGCCTGGGCAGCGCACCCTTTTAGCGGAGGATGTGCTTACAAGTTGCGTTCACAATTTGTTCACAATTCCTCTGCTAAAAGGGCGCAGGATACCCACGCGTACAACAAATACAGTATATTTATACCAAATATAGAACGGCAAGTCAATAGGTTTCCGAAAACTTTTTAACAAAATGTGAACGGGTGGGCAAAATTTCCCGATTTATAGCGAAATTCCGGCGCAATATTTTTTTGTGTACTTATATATCAAGCCATGTTTGGTCCGGCCGATGGATCTGCGCTGCATTCTTATCTTGAATTTGCG
>ERZ773106.1703-NODE-1703-length-14657-cov-4.506985_pt1 | contig 14657 bp, 6 predicted proteins | sample MGYA00580572_ERZ773106 | MGnify/ENA primary metagenome ERZ773106 (study PRJEB29015, sample SAMEA2737868) | human gut metagenome | biome: human gut; feature: human-associated habitat; material: faeces | place: China | collected 2012 ... | reverse complement strand
TACGCGTCCTGACCTGGGCGATGCTGCTCGCCGCCGGAAGCTTCGTGTCGTGCTCCGACGATAACGAAGGCAAGGACGGCCCGACGCCCCCGCCCGATCCGGTCGAGCTGAACGACCAGTTCGAATACGACGGAGGCGATCCCGTGGACATCAAGTCGGCGATCTACGAGGTGGAGGACACCGACCTCTACACGTTCTACCTCTCGCCCTCGAACGGCGTGACCGGCATGGACGACATGACCGCGGTGAACGACTTCCTGCGCATTGCGGTCCGCAACCCCAAGGGAACCGTCAATACGGAGACCGACGAGTTCGAGATCGCCTACAAGGACATCGCGGTGAACAGGAACACGCTGAAGACCGACGTCGAGAAGGTGTCGCTGCAGGCCGACCTGGTCGCCGAGACCTCGAAGCTCAACCTCCATGTCGAGGTGACGATGAAGTCGGGCAAGACGCTGCTGGCGCGGTACAACAACACCTGCACCGAGGCCGTTCCCACCGAGCTGACGAACCAGTACGAGCTGGACAAGACGGTGACCGGCATCGGGAGCGCCGTCGAGTGGCACGACGCCGCGGCCGCCGAGACGACCTACTGCTTCTATGCCGATCCCGACGTGGCCCCCTCCGAGGAGACGGCCGGCTTGCAGATCACGGTCGCCGACGGCGTGGAGACCGCCGAGGTCGATCTGGCGACGGCCGACGCCGAAAAGATCCGGATCGCATGCGGCGAGTTCGAGAGCGGCGAAGGCATGACCGGCACGCTCTCCCTGGCCAAGTCGGGCTCGAAGCTCACCCTGACGCTCGACGCCGAGAAGGGCGCGAGCCGTCTGCGTGCCGCCTATGCGGGCGATCCCGTCGTGGGCTACGCGAGCACGAACAGCCTGACGGTGACCGAGGGCGAAACGCACGAGACGAACGATCTGAAGAAGGTGTTCCTCTACCAGAGCGCCGCCACCAACGTCCTCACGTTCGGACAGGTCGCCGATGCCGAGGCTCCCGCCGGACTGACGAAGGGCCACTACGCCGTCTCGTTCAACCTCTCGACCTTCCAATTACAGGGTGCGACGGTCGATTTCGGAAAGCAGGAGGCACAGGTGCGGATCTTCGACTACCGGGCCTACCGGACGTGGGACAACGCCAAAGTCGAGGGCGCGACGGGTACGGTGACGACGATCCAGGCCGGCGAGCAGACCTACCTGCGCTTCTCGGTGGAATTCCCCGAGGGCCCGAAACTCGAAGGCGAATGGTTCGGAACGTTCACGACCGTCAAGGAGGAGACCGACATGACGCCCGTCGAGCCGTTCCGCCCCCGTGTCTCGATCAAGTCGGAGACGGGCGAAACGCTCCTGGACTGGGAAGTCACGGCGCTGGAACTGCGTCACGACACGAACTTCCGCGACTCGAATACGGGCGACATGATCGACGCGGCCTACATCTTCTATTTCCGGACCGACAAGACCGAAGACAACTTCGGCATCGACGGTCTCATCGGAACACCCATGTTCCGCCTGCCCGACGCGTACGTCGGAAGGGACAACTTCGATCTGACCGAAGACACCGAATGCAAGTGGGCGTTCAATTTCAACAACTCGAACCTCAGCCGGTACAGCACGGGATACGGATGCAACAACTCCTGGATGAAACAATGTCCCAACGAGGCCACCCTGACGGTCAAGAAGAACGACAAGGAGTGGGAATTCACCTTCACCATGCTGGACTACGGAATGTTCGGTTACACGGAACAGGGAACCAAAAACGTTCTGACGATCGAATGGAAGGGTCCGGCCACCAAATACACCGGATCCCAAAAGAACGACATGACCGACGCGGACTATTGAAGCATTAAAGTAAACTGCCGCTGAAAACAGCCCCTCTCTCCGGATTCCGGCCCGGCGGCCGGACCGGGGGGGGGAATTTTCAGGGCCTTTCCCGAAGGCGGCGGGCCCCGCGGCCGGCACTTTCGGGCGCAAACGCAATTTCCAAACTTTTCAATATGACAAGAAAACTCCTCATCACACTGACGGTCACTCTGGGCGTCTGCTTCGCGACTTTCGCGCAGCAGCTCCGGATAACCGGCACGGTCAAGGACCACACGGGCCTGCCCGTGGCGGGCGCGACCATTCTGGTCGGCGGCTCGGCATCCGGAACCACCTCCAACGCGGACGGCAGTTTCGTCATCGAAGCCCCCGAAGACGGGACGCTGCTCGTCTCGTTCATCGGCTACCAGTCGCAGCAGATCGCCGTGGCCGGGAAGACGCACATCGACATCGTCCTGAAAGAGGACGCGCAGGCCATCGACGACGTGATCGTGATGGCGTTCGGTACGGCCAAGAAAGAGGCCTTCACCGGTTCGGCCGCCGTCATCAAGTCGGACGACATCACCAAGTCGCAGCAGTCCAACGTGGCGCAGACATTGGCCTGAAAGGTCGCCGGCGTGCAGATCGCCAACACCTCGGGACAGCCGGGAGAGAGCCCGACGATCCGCATCCGCGGCTTCAGTTCGCTCAACGCCGGCAACGACCCGCTGTGGATCGTGGACGGTATGCCCTATTCGGGCGACCTGAACAACCTCAACCCGAACGACATCGAGTCGATGACCGTGCTGAAGGACGCCGCCTCGAACGCTCTGTACGGCGCCCGCGGCGCCAACGGCGTGGTGATGATCACCACCAAAAAAGCCAAGTCGCAGGAGGCCCACGTGACGATCGACGCCAAGTGGGGCGTCAATTCGCGCGCCGTCCAGGACTATGCGTACATCACCAACCCGGCGCAATTCTACGAACTGCATTACAGCGCGCTGAAAAACTACTACATGGATTCGGATATGGGTGCCGGCGAGGCGCATCTGCGCGCCAATGAGACCCTTACGTCGTCCGCGAGCGGCGGAGGTCTGGGCTATATGGTCTATACGGTTCCCTCCGGGCAGGAGTTCATCGGCATCAACGGCAAGGTCAATCCGCTGGCCACGCTGGGCCGCCGCCTCGTTTACAAGGGCGAGGAGTACTACGTCCGTCCCGACGACTGGACCGATGCGGCTTTCCGCTCGTCCCTGCGTCAGGAGTACAACGCTTCGATCTCCGGCCAGACCGGGAACGCCTCGATCTACGGATCGTTCGGCTACCTGAACAACGAAGGTATCGCCTACAATTCGGACATGGACCGTTATACGACCCGTCTGCGCGTGGACTACCAGGCCAAGAAGTGGCTCAAGTTCGGCGCCAACGCCACCTATTCGCGCTACCGCTACAACCAGATCGACGACAGCGGCGCCGGCAACTCGTCGGGCAACGTCTTCGCCTACACGACGGCCGTCGGTCCGATCTATCCGCTCTACATCCGCGACGGCGAGGGTAATGTCATGTACAACGAGGACGGCATCAAGCTCTACGACTACGGCAACGGCGACAACGCCGGCATGGAGCGTTCGCTCTTCCCCAACAGCAACGCCCTCTCGGATTCGCGTCTCAACAAGCAGGAGGCCGAAGGCAACGCCTTCAACGGCACGGCCTACTTCGACGTCACGTTCCTCAAGGACTTCAAGTTCACGTTCAACGCCGGCGTTTCGCTCGACGAAACCCGCTCCACGAGCGTTCTGAATCCCTGGTTCGGACAGTTCGCCAGCGAAAAGGGATCGGTTTCGAAAGGCCATCAGCGGAATTTCGACCTCAACTTGCAGCAGATTCTCAACTACACCAAGCAAATCGGCCCGCACAACATCAACGTGATGCTGGGCCACGAGTCCTACCAGAACCGCATTTACTTGTTGTCGGCTTCCAAGAGCAACATGCTGACGCAGGACAACGACGAACTGGCCGGGGCGATCATCGACAAGCAGGCGGCCAATTCCTACCGCACCGAGTACAACAACGAGGGTTACTTCGCCCGCGTCATGTACGACTACGAGAACAAGTACTTCTTCTCGGCCTCCTACCGCCGCGACGCCTCGTCGCGTTTCCATCCCGACCACCGCTGGGGCAACTTCTGGTCGCTGGGCGGCGCGTGGATCATTTCGAAGGAAAATTTCATGGAGAGCACCTACGAATGGCTCGACAACCTCAAGCTGAAGGCCTCGATCGGCTCGCAGGGCAACGACAACATCGGTAATTTCCGCTACACGAACACCTACACGATCGAAAACGCCAACGGAAAGGTATCGACCGTCTTCAACGCCAAGGGCTCCGAGAACATCACTTGGGAGACCAACTCCAACTTCAACGCCGGCGTGGAATTCAGCTTCCTGCGCGGTACGGTTTCCGGCGGCGTCGAGTATTTCCTCCGCAAGACGACCGACATGCTGCTGTCGTTCCCGGTCGCTCCGTCGCTGGGCTATTCGTCCTACTACGCCAACGTGGGCGACATGCGCAACAGCGGTGTAGAAATCGAGCTGAACTTTACGCCGATCCGGCGGGAGCATGTCCAGTGGGACATCAACCTCAACATGACGCACCTGCGCAACAAGATCACCATGCTGCCGCCCGAACGGCGGACCAAGCAGGTCGATGGCTACTCCGGTTATGTGAGCGGCTCCACTTTCTTCGGAGAAGGGCTGCCGATGTACACTTTCTACATGAGGAAATATGCCGGTGTTTCGGACGAGGGTCTTTCGATGTGGTACATGGACGAAACCGACGACAAGGGTAACCCCACGGGCAAGCGCGTCACGACGACCGAATATGCCAAGGCGTCGGACTATCTCTGCGGCGACCCCATTCCCGACCTCTACGGCGGTTTCGGCACGAGCGTCAATTTCCGGGGCTTCGACCTGAGCGTGGCCTTCACCTACCAAATCGGCGGTCTGGCCTACGACTCGGGCTATGCGGCGGCCATGTACTCGCCGGCCAACAAGACGACGGGCATGAACTGGCACAAGGACATCCTCAAGGCATGGTCGGCGGACAATGCGTCGTCGGACATCCCGCGTTTGCAGTATGAAGACAAGGATCAGAACAACATGTCGGATCGTTTCCTCATGGATGCCTCTTATCTGAACCTGCAAAACATCAACTTCGGCTACACGCTGCCGGCGAAATTCACCAAGAAGGTCGGAATCGAGAAGGTGCGCGTCTATCTCGCCTGCGAGAATGTCTGGTACTGGTCCAAGCGTCAGGGATTCGATCCCCGCTACTCCTATTCGGGATCGACGAGCCAGGCCACCTATTCGCCCGTAAGGACGATTTCGGGCGGCATCAACATCCAATTCTAATCGGCCTCAATCACTTTACGACAAACGATATACTATGAAAAAAGCGACAAACATAACGCTCGCGACGCTGGCGGCGGCTTTGCTGGCAAGCAGCTGCATCAAAGAAGCCGACCCCTATGAAATAGCCACCGAGGATCAGGTGACCCTCGAAACGCTGATCGAGGGTATTCCGGCCTCGCTCGTACAGGCCGGTTCCGCGGGTTACGCACAGGATGGCCAAGCCTGGGATTTCGCCCTGCCGGCCATCCATATCGCCACGGAATCCATGACGGGCGACATCGCCATCGGCGGCAATATCGGCTACGACTGGTTCGCACAGTGGGGAACCAACGAAGCGCTCGGGGCCGACTATGCCGTGGGCGCGCTCACGTGGAACAACTACTATGCGTGGATCATGGCGGCCAACAACGTCATCAAGCAGATCGACGCCTCGGACTTCTCCTCGCTCGACGCCACGCAGAAGTCCTATCTGGGCTTCGCCTACGCCTATCGGGCCATGTTCTACCTCGATCTGGTGCGTCTGTACGAGTTCAAGGAGAACAACTACACCGAAGCGCCCGAGGTTCTCGGGCTGGGCGTGCCCGTCGTACTGCCCGAGACCACCGAGGCCGAGGCCAAGAACAACCCCCGCGCCAAGGTCGATGACATCTACGACAAGGTGATCTTCCCCGACCTGGACAAGGCCGAAGAGCTGTTGAGCGGCTTTACGGCCCCCGACAAGTACACGATCAGCCTGGCGCTGGTTTACGGACTGAAGGCCCGGGCCTGGCTCGAGCGGGGCACGGCGAAGGAGGACAATGCCGCTTATGCGCAGGCGGCCGAGTACGCCCGGCAGGCCATCACCGCCAGCGGCTGCACGCCCCTGACGCAGGAGCAGTGGGAAGACCCCACGAACGGCTTCAACAGCGCCACGTCGAACAATGCCTGGATCTGGGGCCTCGCCCTGCCGAGCGAGAGCGTCGCCAACCTTTTCTGCTTCACGGCGCACATGAGTACCGAGAACGCATGGAGCGCCTACGGAAACGACGCCTGCCGCTGCATCAACAGCAACCTCTACAACAGTATCGACCTGCGCGACTTCCGCCGCCATTCGTGGCTCGATCCCGACCGCAAAGACCCGGAGAAGGAGTCCTACGACTACAAAAGCTGCCGCAAAGAGGGCAAGGAATACTTCAATGAACTGCCCGATTACGCGAACATCAAGTTCCGTCCGGCGCAGGGCGCCTATGAGGATTTCAAGGTCGGCGGAGCCGCAGACCATCCCTACATGCGCGTCGAGGAGATGTACTTCATCGAGGCCGAGGCCAGGGCGCATGAAAATCTTGGCGAAGGCATCCGTCTGCTCAACGAGTTCATGAACGGCCACCGTATCGTGGGCGGAGGTTACGACTGTACGAACATGTCGTCGTCGGTCGAAAGTTTCACCAACGAGCTGATGCTCCAGAAGCGCATCGAGTTCTGGGGCGAAGGCATCGTCATGTTCGACATGAAGCGGCTCGACATGTCCACCCGACGGGGCTATGTGGGAACCAACTCTCCCAATTCGTACCGGCTGAACACGGAAGGGCGCGCGCCCTACTGGAACTTCGTGATCACGCGCGGCGAGACGCAGAACAATCCCGTCATCGCCACGCAGAACAATCCCGATCCTTCGCAGACGGTCAAGCCGTGGAACGGCTGATGACCATCTGCGACCGAGCTGTCAAATTTAAAAGCAAATTACCGTGAAGACATTCAAGCATATATTACCGTTCCTGCTGGCTCTCTTCGTTCTGGCCGGTTGCAAGGACGATGTGAACTATACCCGGGGAACCGCGGAGGATCCCGACTGCTACGGTGTCTATTTCCCGAAGAAGCAGTCTGCGCGGACCGATCTGGAGTTCGAACCGGGCGCCCAGACCGAGGCGACCTATACGGTCAAACGGCGCAATACCGTGGATCCGATCGTCGTTCCGGTCGTCGTGAAGGCCAACGTCGAGGATATTTTCGTCGTCGAGCCGATCGTGTTCGATGCCGGCGAGGAGGAGACGACCTTTACGGTCAGCTTCCCCAATGCCCAAATGGGCACGACTTACACCTGCGACATCGACATCGAGGATCCGCGCTACGCCTCGGTTTACGGTCCCGACAAGGTGACCCTCTCGATATCGCTCGTGCTGGCCAAATGGGAGCTGGTCACCGACGAAAAGACCGGCGCGACCAAAGGCCGCTACCGCGACGACATTCTGGGCAACTTCGCTTCGATAGACAATCCCAATGCCAATCCGAACCCCGAAATCGAACTCGAAATCTACGAGCGTTCGGACAAGAAGGGCTATTACCGCATGAAGGCCTACACGCCGGAGCTGATGAACATCTTCGCCGGAGGACAGGTAAGTCACGAGAACCGCGGAGTCTGGACCTATGTCGATGCTTCGGACCCGAACAAGGTCTATTTTCCCTACCAGTCAACCGGCCTGACCCTCTTTGCCGAGATGGGCGAGTGGTACATCGCATCGCAGACGCCGGAGAATTTCGCCATGGACGAGTCGGCCGGACAATATGGCACGCTCAAGAACGGCGTGATTACCTTCCCGGCGCAGGGTATCGTGCTCGAACCGAGCGAAGGCGAATATGCCGGTAAATTCTTCTACGCCAACGCCAACGGCTTGCAGCGGATCATGCTTCCCGGAGCCAGGGTTTACGACTACTCGGTGACCCTCACCAAAGGCGAACCCGCGGACGGAGTCGTCGAAATCGGCGCCACCCTCTCCGAGGACACCCGGGAGTTCCGCTATGCGATCTTCACGGGCAGTCTGAGCGACGGCGAGGCGAGCCTCAAGGCACAGGAGATGGCCGACGGCAAGATCGCCGCGGAACTCATCAAGACGATCACCGCTTCGGGAACGATTTCCGTGCAGGATCTGGAAGGCGGCACGGGCAAGTACACGCTCGTAGGCTGTATCTACGGTTCGGACGAGGAGGCGAATCCGGAGGGCGGCGAAACGGCGTCGCAGAACCTGAAAATGCAGGGCTATGCCTCCATTCCGTTCGGATATGTCGCCAAGGGCGACGAGGTTTCCGTCATCCTCAGCATCGGGCTCGAAGCCACGAACGAATTCGCGGGACAGGGCATTACGACGGACAATGCGGCGAAATTCTGGGCCTACGGCGAGGAGATCGAATCCGTCAAGTACGGAGTCTTCAAGACGGACGCCATCCAGGGACTGGACATGACGGCTTTCCTCCAGCAGATGGGCAAGGATTTCACCAAAGAGCAGCTCGATGCCATCAACGGCGGACATTACAGCATCATGCTCACGGGGCTGAACGGCGACACGGAGTACACGTTCGCCGGACTGGCCAGCAACGGGTATGTCAGCGAACTCTTCACGGCGTCCATCCGGACCACCGGCAAATACAACCCGGGCCTGGAGAGCGAGTTCCTCTACTCGGACTTCCTGCCGCAGGACGAGCAGCCCTCGAAGGAGTACCTGATTTCGACCGAATGGAACTATTATGCCATCAACGTCATGGACGAGAAGCAGATGCGCCGGAAGATCGGCACGGTGACCATCGAAGACGATCCGACGGAAGACAGTTCGGTCGATCTGCTGACCATTACGGGCCTTACCGGTCTCACGTTCGACGAAGGCGGCCAGATTCCGGCGGTTTACGTTCCGGCCTCGGCTCCGCTTGCAGGCATAACCGGCGCCATCTCTCCGATGCTTTCGCAGGACCCGATCGGTGTCATCAACGGCGAGGACATCATCTCCGGCTGCGTCTCGGAGGAGAACCCCGAAGCCCTCTATGCGGTCAATTATCCGTTCATCGGAGGCGCCGTGGCCGACGGTTACATCTATTTCGTGCCCACCCCGAACTATGTCGAGCAGGGGGCCACGTTCCGTTATCTATATACGTTGAGTACGACGACCCCCTATTCGATCCTTACGGACATGCTGCTCGTCGATCCCGCCAAGGATATGGGCGGCATTCCCGAACTGGCCGCAGAGCGGATCGCAGAATTGCGCCGGATGGCCGCAGAGCTCCGGCAGCCGCGGAATTACGTCGAACGGCTCGAATTCTCCGTTTCTACAGAACGCAGTTCCGTCAAAACCGTACCGACCGATTATGCGAAAAGATTCCTGCCCGCATCGGCTCCTGAAGCGAAAGCCGTAAGGGCTACGGTCGGATTCAGCGACGCTGTGCAGCGTGCGAACGGTTCGGGATCGGAACTCCGGTTCCGGAAAACGGCCGCTGCCGAAATCACGCTCAAGTAATATCGGATCGGGAGAGGCCGGTCGTCCGGCAAGTGTCGGCCTCTCCCTTTTTTTCAAGCCAAAAACAACCTGCCGGACTCAAAAATCAGCATGATATATGCATAACAAAACGAAACTCCTGATTTTCGCCTCCCTGCTGCTGGCCGCCTGCTCGACGGATCCCATGCAGGAAATACCGAACCGCGGGGATTCCGCTCCCGAAATCGAGACTTCGGGCAAAATCTGCAATACGTCGGACGACGCCGTGGCCGGTTCGCTCATCGTAAAATTTGGCGAAGAAGCCATTCCCAGTCTCGAACAGAATGCGTTGAATGCGGCCAAGACCCGTTCGGCGCTGACCCGTTCGGGCATCGAATCCGTCGATGACATCCTGAACGACCTGCATGTCACCTCGCTGGAGCGCGTCTTCCCCGAAGCCGGCGAACACGAGGCCCGCACCCGTGCGGCAGGGCTTCACAGATGGTATGTGCTCGGGTTCGCATCGGAAGAGGATCTCGACAAGGCGGCCGAGAGACTCGCAGGTGTCGCCGAAATCTCGAAAGTACAGTTCCGCACCCGTCTCTACCGGGCTTCCGACTGCAAAACCTATCCGTTTCAAGCAACGGCGAACGGCCAGACCCGCGCTTTGGTTACAGCGGATTTCAACGACCCGAATCTTTTCTGGCAGTGGCATTACATCAACAATGCCGACCAGGCCGTTGCCACTACATCGGTGGCCGGAGCCGACATCAATGTGGCCGACGCATGGAAGCTCACGGCAGGTAATCCCGAAGTCATCGTCGCCATCGTGGACGAAGGGGTGAAATACACTCATCCGGATCTGGCGGCCAACATGTGGATCAATCCGAACCCTTCGCCCGAATACAAGAACCAGGACATTCACGGATGGAACTTCGCTGCCGACGGTCCCATTTCATGGGGTCAGAAGGGCGATTCGGGACACGGAACGCACGTTGCGGGCACGGTAGCCGCCGTCAATAACAACGGCATCGGCGTCTGCGGCGTGGCCGGAGGTACGGGCAAGGGAGACGGTGTGCGTCTCATGTCGTGTCAGATCTTCTCGGGAGACCTGACGGGTGACGCCCTCGTGTCGAGCCGTGCCGTAAAATACGCCGCGGATCACGGTGCCTCCATCCTCCAGTGCTCGTGGGGCATCAAGGCGGGAATATACACGTCGGACAACATGTTCATCAAACAATCGCCGATGGATTACGAGGCGCTTCAGTACTTCGCCGCCCAGAAGAACTGCGAGGCCCTCGACGGCGGACTGATCATTTTTTCCGCCGGCAACGAATCGACAGCCATGTCCGGCTATCCGGCAGGCTATCGTGATTATATCTCCGTCACCTCGTTCTCGCCCGACTACCTGCCGGCCAATTATACCAACTACGGTTCCGGCTGTAATATCGCGGCTCCCGGCGGCGAAACGAGCGGTTTGAGCGGTGGGGAGAAAGCCGGCGTCCTTTCGACGCTCTGCTCCGAAACGAGCAACGGAGCGGATTACGGCTACATGCAGGGAACCTCGATGGCTTGCCCGCACGTCTCGGGCGTAGCCGCACTCGGCCTCTCCTATGCCCTGGAGAAAGGGAAGAGATACTCGCTCGACGAATTCAAGACCATGCTGCTCACCTCGGTCAATGAAATCGACTCCCGGCTGGGCGAAGGCTCGAAAGCTACGATCGCCGACGTGTCGATTTACCGCGGCAAAATGGGCACCGGCATTACCGATGCCTATCAGCTGCTCATGCAGATTGAAGGAACGCCTTGTCTGCAGGTCGCATTGGGCGAGGTGCAGCTCATTCCGCTGACGCAGCATTTCGGACAGGGTGCCGAAGACCTTACCTATACCGATATCCAGATGTCGGCCAAGGATATGGAAAAGCTTGGCATCAAGGCGGCTCCCAAAATGTATAATGGAAAACTGATGATCAAATGCACGAAACCCGGATCGGCCAAAATCAAGGTTTCGGCGATAGCCGGCGGTACGAAACCTGGAACGGGCGTCGTGATGGGCGGCATGGTCATCACCAAGGAATTCGCCGTCATCGCCCGTTCGGCCGGCGCAGCAAACGGAGGTTGGTTATAAAAACAGTGCTTGCAATGAAAAAACATCTTTATCATCTGCTCGTTTTCTCCCTGCTCGGCATTTTCGCCGCAAGCTGTTCGGATGACGACGATGCCCCCAACATTCAGTCGGAAATCGTAGGCGAATGGCGCCTTACTTCTTGGTCAGAGAATGCTCCCGAAGGATTTGAGGTATACGTAGAATTCACTTCGGCAGCGACATTCGGACTTTATCAGAAGGTCGAAACATCGAACTACACCAAATACACCGGGCGTTATTCGATCGACGGATCCCGGCTGACCGGAGTGTACGACGACGGCGAGAGCTGGGGCAACGGCTACGATTTCGAACTGACGAATGACGGGAACACCCTGACGATGACCGCCCGGACCGAGCCGGCCGAAACCAGCGTATATTCCCGGACGACGATTCCGGACGACGTGCGCGATGCCCGAACGTCCCGTGCCGGCTCTTCGCCGGAAATGAAGCGGATGCTGTAATTCGCCGCATCCGTCCTCTCCGCGAAATCCGTTCTGCGACCGGAACAGTTTTTCGGATCGCCTTGTGCCGTGACCGGTCGGATAACCGGAACGGCATGATGCCCTGCATGAAGCGATGCGAATGATTCGGCCGCGGAACGGATTTTTTCCAACCCGATTGCCATCTTAAAAACCTACGCCCATGAAAAACTCGTATTTCAAAGCCTTGTCCGGCCTTTTCGCCTTGTGCGCCCTGCTCGTCGGGGGAGGGTGTGACGACAGCGACTCCGAAGTGAATGAAAAGCCGTACGCCATTTCCGTATCCCAGAACGAAATGGCGGCGTATTACAGGATCACCGCTCCGACAGCCGCTGGAGCCGGAGAGACGGTATCCGTCGAGGTCGAAGTCACCAGCGAAAACCATTACCTGAAGTTCGTCTCCGCGAACGGCGTGGCCTGCGAGCAGGTTGCCGGCGACACCCGGGGCGGTACGTTCGAATTCGTCATGCCCGAACGGGACGTCACGTTAGGAGTCATTATCCAGGAGTTCAAGCCCGAAGAGTACCCGATCAACGCCCCCGTTTCGCAAGAATATACCGTCGCCGTCGCCAAAACGGCCGTAGCGGGCGAAGTCGTGGACGTCGAAATCGTCGTGACGAACGGCATGTTCGCCGTTTCGGCCTGTCTGTTCAACGACACTCCCTGCGAACTGGTCTCCAGTGGGACCGTCACCTGGAAATACCGTTTCACGATGCCGGCCGAGGAGGTGACGCTCACGGTGGCGACCGATCTGGAAAGACACCTCATCTCGCTCAAACAGGGTGAACACACCAGTCTCCGGATGCTCAACTGTTGCGACGACTGGGAGGCGGTTCCCCCGGTATTCGACGAATGTATGTACGGCATAGTCAAATTCATGTGGAGCGCGGACCTGGGTTATGACGGTCAGGTGAAGATCACGGGACAGACCACGGGAAACAATATCGAGTACACGTATCAGACCGACGATCCGGATATGGGCGAATGTTGGTCCTGCGTCATGCCGGACGAGCCGATTCTGATCGAAACGTCCGCCGTCGAGAAAACCGACTACGTCGGCAAGCCGTTCGTCGGAACATACAAAGGTTTCCAGCTTACGGCTTCCAAGACACAGGTTATCCGGGGCAACTCGTCGGAATTCTCGATGGAACTGAAGACGAATACCTCGTATTTCGTAAAATCGACGGATGCCAACCGCTTCGATTTCGACGGCTGCTACGAATTCGACGAAGCGAAAAACCGCTTCGAATATCTCGCAGAGTTCAGCGACGACGGCTACGGAGAAATGGATTTCGGAGCCGGCGGTAGCTGGTTCGAAGGCGGCGACGCGTTCGTGTATATCAACGACCTGATAGACGACAAGCCCGACAATGTCAAATACTATTTCACGAGTACCGCCGACTTCGAATTCGTCAGTGCGGCGAGCGATTCGTACGGCTCCCGTTACCTGATCGAACTGAACAGGGCCGGTGCGAAAAGCTGGTACTATGTCGAGCGTGGGACCCGGAGCGCCCGGCCGGTCGATCTGGAATTCGAGAAGGGGGCGAGCATCGGTGAAAATTCGGAGGCGACGGTTTCCGACGAGACCGCCGCATTGTTCCGCTATTCGTACGATCCGGAGACCGGAACCCCCGTCTTCACCCTGCGCGGCAAAGAGGCGGGGACTTACAGGCCCGGAAGCGGCAGCGGACCGGAACTCACGCTCGACGGATTCGGACACGCCGTCTATGGCGATGCGGAAGGCGCTTACACGCTTCAGGGATCGGTCGTCGCTTTCGTCTCCGGGGCGGAACGGAGCGAGTTTGCGATCGACATGCAAAAGATGACCTATTCGGCGGTTTCATCCGGCGTATGGGACGGTCCCAGCGTATTTTCCGCCTCGTTCGACAAGGATTCGGCAATCGCGATCTTCGGCAATGAGCCGACCAAAGGTTCCGTTACGATCCGGCTCGACTCGGATTTCAGCGGGAACGAAAAGCAGGGATATGCGAAATTCAAGGCTACGGTTTACGATACCGTCTGGTTCTGGGATACGGACGTGACGGACGAAGCGTGCGTATATACCTACGACTTGGCGACCCGGACCCTGCTGATCTCTCAGGTGCTCGTCGGCACGGCAGACGGACGCGGAACGGAGCGCATCGACCTGCGTTTCGGGGTGTCGGACGACAAGCGGGAGCTGACCTGCGGGGAGGATATCCTGCTCCGCGCGATTTCGGGAGGCGACCGGACTTACATCAAGTTGAATGGCCTGCGGCTGAAAAGCGAATGACGGGTCAAATCATTGCCGGTCCCGGCTGTTCCCGGTGCGTGCCGGGCCGATGACCGATTTCGAATGAAAGAGTTCTTGCCGATGCGTTGAAACAAATGAACGCACGGCGGGATGGTGGAATTGAGCGAAGCGTAGCGAATTAGCCGATACGGCTTTCGCTACGCTTCGGTTTTCTACGGGACGGAGCCCGTGTGAAACGACATGAAGCCGGACTGCGCAGGGACCCGGTCGCCCGGAGAATTCGCGTTCGTAGAAGATTCCGGGGATTTCCTGCGTGCGGAGAAGAAATGCCGCCCGCGGGAGGGGCGGCATGTGTGACCCGGACCCTCATCCGGACCCG
>ERZ773106.1701-NODE-1701-length-14667-cov-3.797701_pt1 | contig 14667 bp, 4 predicted proteins | sample MGYA00580572_ERZ773106 | MGnify/ENA primary metagenome ERZ773106 (study PRJEB29015, sample SAMEA2737868) | human gut metagenome | biome: human gut; feature: human-associated habitat; material: faeces | place: China | collected 2012 ... | reverse complement strand
GTCTTAAATTAAATGTTCTTCAAAAGGATGTAAAAAGTAATTATGCATATTTTCCAGTTGTTTTTGAAGAGAAAATTTTTGGTTCTAGTAGAGCAGAGGTATTTGATAAGTTGGCTGAAAATGGTATATTTGCAAGAAAATATTTTTATCCACTAACAAATACATTTGAGGCGTTTCATGGTAAATATGATGTTATGAAAACGCCAGTTGCATTACATATTAGTAAAAGAGTTCTTACATTACCTATGTATGCGGATTTAAGCGATGAAGATATTGATAGAATTTGTGATGTAATATTGAGTTGTAAATATTAAATTGTATGGGGAAAATGTTATGAAAAAAATATTATTATTAGGTGGCTCTGCACAGCAGATAATAGCAATTCAAACAGCAAAACGACTGGGATATCATACTGTTTTATGTGATTATTTGAAAGATAATCCAGGACAATATTATGCTGATAAGTTTTATTTAACAAGTACAACAGATAAATTGTCAGTTTTAGATGTGGCAAAAAAGGAGAAAGTAGATGGAGTGCTTGCTTATGCATCGGATCCAGCTGCACCTACAGCAGCATTTGTTGCTGAAAAATTAGGATTAGCAGGTTCTCCATATAAGTCTGTAGAAATTTTATGTAATAAGGATTTATTTCGAAAGTTTTTATTTGAACATGATTTTTGCACGCCAAAGGCAAAGGGTTATAATGATATTGATAGTGCATTAAGTGATATAAAAAATGGCTATTTTAATTTGCCAGTAATTGTAAAGCCAGTAGATTCATCAGGCAGTAAGGGCGTATCGAAAATAGAAGAATTTAATAATATAGAACATAATTTAGAGAATGCTATGGCTTTTTCGAGAGGAAAGCGTATTATAGTTGAAGAATTTATAGAGAAGTATGGTTATCAAATTGCAGGAGATGGTCTTTCGGTTGATGGAGAACTTGTCTTTAGATATTTTGCAAATGATCATTTTGATAGTAGATGTAAAAATCCGTTTGTACCTGTATCTGCAAGTTTTCCATACAATATGCCAGAAGAAATACAATGGAAAATTCATAATGAGATTCAAAGATTATTAAAATTGTTGAATATGGGAACTACTACATATAATTTTGATTTGCGTATAGATAAAGATTTTAATGTATATCTGATGGAGGTTGCTCCAAGGGATGGAGGAAATTATATTCCAGATGTAATAAAATATGCAACGGATGTTGATCTTGTTGAATGTTCAGTTAAAGCTGCAATGGGAGAAAAAATTGATTATAATATAAAAGAAGAAAAAGGATTTTATTCGTATTTTGCTGTACATAGTATAGATTCAGGTGTTTTGGAAAGTGTGGATATAACTGATGAGGCGATGAAACATATTGTTGAAAATCATATTATAAAAAAGCCAGGAGATTGGATAGATGCTTTTACAGGTGCAAATACAACATTGGGATGTTTGATTATGAAATTTGATAATTTAGAGCAAATGTTACACATGATGGATTGTTCAAATGAATGGTGTTCTGTAAAATTAAAGAATTGAAAGGTGAATTGTACAAGAATGAAAGAAATTGGAGGTTATATAGAAGTAGAATATTATAAAGGTAAAATGCTTTATGATGATGGTGTTAAAATTAATTGTGGAAGGAATGCTTTGGAATACATTATACTTGCTAAGAAAATTAAACGGATATTGATGCCTAAGTTTATGTGTGATTCATGTAATGGTGTTTTGGCAAGAAATAACGTCAGTGTAAGATATTATTCTATAGGATATGATTTTAAACCACAATTAAAAAATGTTTATGATGACGAATATATATATATTGTGAATTATTATGGACAATTAACAAATGAATATATAGCGTCAATTGGTTATAAAAATATTATTGTTGATAATTCACAAGCATATTTTCAAAAACCAATTTCAGGGGTAGATACTATTTATACATGTCGTAAATTTTTTGGCGTTTCAGATGGGGCAATTGTATATACAAGTAATACAATTGACATAACATTACAAGATGAATCATTTGAAAGAATGCGTTTTTTGATGGGGCGTTTTGAACGTTCGGCATCGGAATTTTATGATGAATATGTGAATAATAATCATTTGTTTAAAAATGAGCCTATTAAAAGAATGTCAAAATTGACTGAAAATTTATTACATTCGTTTGATTATGATATGATAAAAAATAAAAGAACAGAAAATTTTCGATACTTACATGAACATTTAAGTTGTATAAATAAATTAACTCTTGATTTGGTTGAGGGGGGATATATGTACCCTTTGATGATTGAAAATGCAGAAAAAGTAAGAAAACAATTGCAAAAAAAGAAAATATATATTCCGATTTTATGGCCTTCAGTTTTTTCAATGTGTAAGAAGGAAGAAAAAGAGTATTATATGGCAGATAATATTTTACCGCTTCCAGTAGATCAGCGATATGATATAAATGATATGCAGTATATTATTGAGGAGATTTTAAATGAAATCTAAAGGAAAAAGATTATTGATTTTGGGTGCAACAGCAGGAGAAATATCTTTAGTAAAAAGAGCACAAGAATTTGGTATATATGTAATAGTAACAGATAATCATAAAGATTATTCTTTGGCTCCTGCAAAATATATAGCGGATGAAGCTTGGGATATTAGTTGGTCAGATATTGATTTGTTAGAAAAAAAATGTGTTGATAATCATATAGATGGTGTTCTGGCAGGGTATAGTGAATTTAGAGTTGAAAATATGATAAAATTATGCGAAAGACTCAATTTACCATGTTATATTAATTCAGAACAGTTAGATATAACAAGAGATAAAATCAAGTTTAAAGAATGTTGTAGAAGATATGGTGTTCCAGTTGTAAGAGAATATAAATCTATAGAGGAAGTTGATAAATTTCCTGTTATTGTTAAACCAACAGACAGAGCAGGTTCAATTGGTATAAGTATAGCAAATAATTTAAAGGAATTAGAAAAAGCATATCAATATGCATATGAGATGTCTGTAGAAAAAAGAGTTATTATTGAAGAGTATATTTATAAAGCTGATAAGGTGGATTTTTATTATTTGGCAGAAAATGGTCAATTAACCCTTTTAACGTCGTGTGATACTATTAATGCTAAAAACAATGGATTTTCAAAGGTTGTTCAAAGTGCTTGGCTGTATCCGGAAAAAAACTTGAAATCATATAATTTAAAAGTTAAAGAAAATATTGAAAAAATGATACATGGAATGAACATAAAATATGGATGTGTTTTTTTCTCAGGCTTTGTAGATGAAAATAATGAATTTGTTTTTTTTGAATGTGGGTATAGATTAGAAGGTGCACATCAATATTATTATTCTCAAAAGAGGGGACCATTGAATTTTTTAGATACATTTATTTTTCATTCTTTATATGGAAACACCTCAATGGTTAAAAGAACAGCAATTAATGAAAATATGAAATGTGTTACAATAAATGTTTTTGCCAAGTCTGGTATTATTGCCCAAATTGCTGGAGTACAACAAATAGAGAGTATGGAAGATTGTACAAAATCATTATTGTATGGAAGAATTGGACAGCAATGTGATGATAGTAAGGCGATTTTGGACAAAATTTATGTTTTTGCATTTAGTAGTGAATCTGCAATAAAATTAAAAGAAAATGTTGATAAAGCATATGATTTATTGAAAATTTCAGATGCTAATGGTAATGATATGATTTATGACAGAATTGATACAGAAAAAATAATTTCATGGTGGGAATGAAATTAGTATTTTATTAGAGCGGTATTGATTCTATTTTTATATGTATAAATAAAAAATATGGAGGAAATCGAATGAAGAATTGTAAAAAAATCATTTCACTACTGTTAGTTGTGATGATTGTATTTACTTCAAACGGTATGACGACAATGGCAGAAAATGTAGATTTATCATCTTTAATTGATAAATCAAAGACCGTTGAAAGTTCGGAAGTTTCGGATTCCGGTGATAAAGTATCAGAAGTAACACAAAATTATGAGTCGGAAGCAGATGATGAAACAAAAGAAGAAACAGATTCAAAAAAAGAAACAGATGAGAAGGCTATAAAAAATGATAACGAATTAAAATCAGAAGATGTACAATATTTCGCATCGGAAGAAGATATTGAAAATAGTTTTGTAATAGCAGCCAATCAATCAATAATGGTTAATCCGATGAAAACGGCATATATCGGTATAGAGACAGAGAATGCAAAGATTGGATATGTTATATATAAGTATAATGACGGAGTAGATAATCCTTCCGAGGCAGGAACGAAGACGGTGCGTTCATGGGGAATCGGAGATTCTGTCCCTACAATTTCAGGCGGAGAAGTTGCAATAATTACAGCATATTCAGGTGATGTAGAATGTAAGTCAACATCAAAAGAAGCATTTAATGTAATGTCTTCGGCTTCGGGTTTAGTAAATCAGAATATTGCAAGTGAAGAGACATATATTATAAAAAATAATTCTAATGCCGGCATTGATTTAAAATTGGATGTGAATGCTGTTTATGACTATGCAAAATACAATGAAAAGTATGCAGTTACGGATTTTGGTTATTCAAAGATAAGTTTATCTCAATATATAAATAAAAGTGCTACTATTGCAGTAACAAATAAAAATGAAGAAGCAGTAACAGTATATTATCTGAGTGATAATGCGTCTTTGGTTTCTGTGCAGAAGTCTGAAAGCCCTGCCTTGATAAAAGTGGAACTTGAATCAGGAAAAAGCTGGTATTTTGAAAATACGGGAGATAAAGGAACGTCAATACAGACAGAATATACTAAGAGTGGCGGATTGGAATATGCAGTATATACAAAAGAAGATAAAATATATGAATTTAATTATAATGCGACTTTTGCAAGCTACTTGGGTATTGGCTATAAAGAGGTAATAACAAATAATGGAGAAAATACAGTAAACTTTTATCTGCCGGGATTTTTTGGATTTATAGAAAATCATGAAACAGAAGAAAAGGCCTTGATAAAAGTAGAACTTGAATCAGGAAAGAGCTGGTATTTTGAAAATACGGGAGATAAAGGTACAAGAATAATAACGCAACATGATGTAAAATGGCCATATTATTTAAATCTTAATTGGGGGGCTTATGTAAAATATGATGATAATAATAAAGTTGTGGATTTTAGATATTCGTCATGTGAAACAGCATATTTAGATGCAGGCTATAAAGAGGTAATAACAAATAACAGCGAAGAAACGGTAAACTTTTATCTTCCGGGCTTTTATACTTTTATTGAAAGCAGAGAATCAGATCAGCCTGCATTATATACTTTTACATTGGAACAGGCTCAGACATTGACAATTAACAATACATATTTGCAGGAACTTCAGTTTGGTTCATACAGTGAAGCGGTAATAAATCTGACATGTGAAGTTACAGACAAAACAGGAAAAGTAAGCAAATATGAACAGCAGGCTAATGCTAAATATATGCAAAAGGGTAATGATGTTAAACAAAAAATCACATCAAGAGGTGATTCTGTTGTATACATCTATACTCCATATTTGATATATAAATATGCAACTAATATGCCAGATTTTGAGATACTTGATTCGGTTGTTTACAACGATGAAAAAGATAATATTGATTTAATTAATTCTGAGAAGAGACTTGCAAATACTTCATTCGATACATTTTCGGTAAAATGTACGGCTAATAGTAAAATATTTGTTGACAGATATGAGTTAAGACAGGATGGTAATGTAATTTCAACAAATGCAAATGGTGAATTTAATAATCTTAAAGTATCACAGTTTAATGCAAATGAATATGTATATATAAGAACATATTATGCGGATGGACAGTATAATGATAATCGAATTCATCTTAGTATTATAAATGTTACTAATAACCCGATTAATAATCTCAGCATTTTATCAAATTGTTCAATAGGTGTACCTGATGATGTGCCGATTGTAGGCGGAAAAGAAATCAGTTTATATGAATTGAAACTTCCGTTTGATTCTTCTATAGAGGATGATCTTAAAACATATACGATTTCATTAACGGGCGGAGATTTAGCGGATGCCGGTGACATGAGCAGTGACATTCCTGAGGTAAAAGAAAAAATCAGAAAATATAAACAAAAAGTTCAGGAATTATCCGGAATGGATATTGGTTCACGAAATGTAAGTTCCGCATACAGGTATCTTAAAGATAATTTTAAATTTCCAAAGCTTCCGAAAAATGAAAGTTCATTCAGTATTGAACCAGAAATGGAAGTAGTCGGATATATTGATTTTAAAATATCTGATACAGGCGAGTATATTATTTCAGATGTACAAGTTGTATTGACAATGTCTCTTTCAGGAGAAGGTTCATATGCTTTTGCTATTGCATTTGTTCCTATGTCAATAAAATACGGATTTTCTGCTTCAGCAGGTCTTACATTAACTGTTGATTGGTCTAACTGTAATACAGAAGTTCTGCTTGATACTGCACTTGAAGGTATGCTTGGAATTCAGGCAGGCGTGGATAATGTTGCATATGCAGGATTAAAGGGAACACTGGCTTGGAATCTTACCCTGAATGTGGGTGATAACGGAAAGATAAAAAATAATAATATCGAAGGAAAAATAATTGCATATGTAGGTGTTCTAGGTTATGACTATGACAAAGACATATTTACCGGAACATATACAATGAAAGAGGATTATGAAACTATAAATAAATGGTCGCATGAATCTATTTTCAATAGCATGGATGGAATATATAATCTGGATAATTATCATCTGAGTGAATCCGAACAGGCTGAATGGCTGCAGACGGATGAAAGTGGGAAAACCAATACATACAATATTATAGAAAATAAATCTGCGAATGCAGCTGCACCGGTTATGATTTCATCAAAAGATGCCACGGTTATGGTATACATTGATAAAAATACTTCAAGAGAGTCACAGAATGCAATGCAGCTTATGTATAGCGTATATAAGGATGGAACATGGAGTGAAGGAAAAGCTGTAGATAATAATAGCACAGCAGATTTTTCACATATGTTATATGTTTATAATGATGAAATATATGTTGTTTATCAGGATGCAGAGCAGGAGTTTGCATCTACGGATACAATAAATGATTGTACGACCAAGCTTGGTATATCTGTTGCAAGATATGATAAGGACGCAGACAAATTTACGGATATTACAAGAATCAGTTCAGATAAAAATAATATTTATGAATCACTTCCTGTACTTGGCGAGGTAGACGGAAAACTTACAGCAGTGTGGAATTCTAATAAACAGGCTGATTATTTTAAGTGTAATGAGACTAATAATATTGAATATTCACAGCTTGTCGATGGTAAATGGACGAAACCTAAGACTGTTATCAGTAATGAGAATTGTATAACATATATTCAGATTTATAATGGAAAAATTGTATATGTAACAGATGATGATAATAATCTTACAACTACAGATGATAAGAGTATGTATATTGTCGGAGATGATGGTGTAAAATCAAAACTTGCAGCCGGATATATAACCAATCTGAAAGCATACAATATTGGTGGAACGGATGTTTTCACATATATGTGCAATGGCAGTATATATATTATCGATTCAGACAGTTCATTAGCAGAGATTGCCGTTAATGGTACATCATATGCAATAGAGGATTATTATGTATGTGATGATATAATTTATTTTATCCAGAACAATAACGGAAAAGCACAGTTATTCAGTGCAAAGAAAAAATCAGGTAACTGGTATTCACCACAGTGCATTATGTCTGAAGATGGATATTATTATAATCTAAGTGTTTCGGGTTCAGATGAAAATCCTATAGCAGTTGTCTTAAAAAGTACAATAAAAGACGCTGAAAAAGGATATGATGTTAATAATAGCATCGGATATATAAAACTTGGTGAAAAATATGATATTGCACTTAATGACCTTACATATGATTCATCAAAGATTAAATCAGGCGAAGAAAATGAATTTAAGCTGATGATTGCAAATAACGGAAGTGAGTATGTGGATAATGTATTTGTTTCAGTTAGTGATGATGACGGAAATGAGATTTATTCAGAAATGATAACAGTCAATCTTAATCCTGGTCAGTCAGAAGAATATGTAGTTAAATTCAACCTTCCTGATACATTAAGTGACAAATATAATTTAAAGATATATACAAAAACCGATGGTGAAAACATTGATTTTGATGCAACAGATGATAATACAAAAGTTATTAATTGTCGTGAAAGCAAGCTTGAGATAAAGACAAGTATAACCAAGCATCAAAAGGGTGATGTAATTACATTTACGGTTATTAATAATGGTAGTACATCTTCAGATGCACAGATAAATATGTACAATGAAAATGATGAATTGGTATACACATATAAAATGTATGACGTTTCTCCTGCTGAAAAGAGGAATACAGAATTAACTGTTGATTCGTCATTGTTCGGAAAGGCAAAAGAAGGAGAGGCTGAGAAGTTCCTTATAAAAGTTGATTCTGAAAATAATACATCAGTAAATAATTATTGTTATGAGTTGTTATATAATGATATTTACAGAGAATTCAAATTTATAAGCGATGATATAAAGCTTAGTGTTAATAGCAGCATAAAACTTGAATATACATCAGGATGGAATGAAAATATAAGATGGCTTTCTTCAGATGATTCTGTTGTTACAGTAGATGAAAATGGCGTTCTCAAGGCATTAAGAACAGGAAACGCGGTTATTACGGCATATAGTGGAACTCAGAAGGCTACATGTCTTGTAACCGTTACAGTAAAAGAGCTTGACAGAACGCTTAAAGTCGGAGATACAGGTTCAGATGTAAAAGAAGTACAGCAGTATTTAAAGAATCTTGGCTATCTTGACAGCGTGGTAGACGGAAGTTACGGAAATGCAACAAAAGCAGCTGCAAAAATCTTTCAGGCAAATGAAAGTCTTTATGTAGATGGCGAGATAGGAAATGCATCATATAAGGTAATGCAGCAGACAGGTAAAAAATTTAGTGCATTGAAAAAAGGAATGAACGGAAATGCAGTAAAAGTAATGCAGACATATCTTGCAAAACTTGGCTATAATGTAGGAACAGTGGATGGTGGATTTGGTTCAGTTACAGTAGAATCGGTAAAGAAATTCCAAAGTATAAATGGACTTTATTCAGATGGAGAGGCAGGATTAAAGACGCTTGCGGTATTGTATGGAGTATCACCAAAGAGTTATGTTGAGATAAAAACATTAGATAGAACCTTGACGGTAGGAAGTACAGGTTCGGATGTAAAAGATGTACAGCAGTATTTAAAGAATCTTGGTTATCTTGACAGTGTAGTAGACGGAAGTTACGGAAATGCAACAAAAGCCGCCGCAAAGATCTTTCAGGCAAATGAAGGCCTTTACGTAGATGGTGAGATAGGAAATGCATCATATAAAGTGATGCAGCAGACGAGTAAAAAATTTACAGCATTGAAAAAAGGTATGAGCGGAAATGCAGTAAAAGTAATGCAGACATATCTTATAAATCTTGGCTATCTTGACAGTGTAGCAGATGGAGGATTTGGAACTGTAACAGAAGTTGCATTAAAGAAGTTCCAGAGTGTTAATGGTCTTTATGCAGATGGAGAGGCTGGTATTAAAACACTTAAAGTATTATACGGCGTATCACCAAAAGCTAATGCAGATATAAAAAAATTGAATAGAACACTGAAGGTAGGAAGTACAGGTTCAGATGTAAAAGAAGTACAGCAGTATTTAAAGAATCTTGGCTATCTAGACAGTGTGGTAGACGGAAGTTACGGAAATGCAACAAAAACAGCCGCAAAGATCTTTCAAGCAAATGAAAATCTGTATGTGGATGGCGAGATAGGAAATGCATCATATAAGGTAATGCAGCAGACAAGCAAGAAATTTAAGGCGTTGAAGAACGGAATGAGTGGAAATGCGGTAAAAGTAATGCAGACATATCTTATAAATCTTGGTTATCTTGATAGTGTAGCAGATGGAGGATTTGGAGCAGTAACAAAAGCTGCAGTAATAAAATTTCAAAAAGATAATGGACTTTATGCAGATGGAGAGGCTGGTATTAAGACACTTTCTGTTTTATATATGAAATAATTTATAGTGTAAATCCGGTCGGAGAATGTATTAATAATATATTCTTTTGACCGGATTTGATTTATGTTTGGCGTTTATATATAAAATACAAAAAATGAAAAATGTATATGAAAGATGCACAAAAATGACATGCTTTGAGAACTTATAATATAAAATGTTGACTAATTTTATAAATGTGATAAAATACAAAACAAGGTTTGCAAAAACTATAAACATGTAAAAAGGGAGTAAATTTATGAAGAAGGGTATTTTATTCAGATGCAGGAAGGCTGCGGCTGTAGTGATGGCGTTTGCAATGACGCTTTCATATCTGCCACAGCAGGGGATTTCTGCATATGCAAAAGACGGTTCTGTGGCATCACAGTCACAGTTAACTGTGAGCAGCAGAGAATGTAACGGATGGTACGAAAGTGCCTATGTGGAATGGCAGCCTGTAGACGGAGCAAAGTCTTACAACGTCTATATCAAAGGCGAAACAGAAGCAGATTCAGCTTACAAAAAGCTTGACGATGAGCTTATAAGACAGTATCCGGATTACTGGAGAGCTGATGCACCCGGTATTAAAGCGGGAAAATATATGTTCAAGGTTGAAGCTGTTACTGACAGCACAACGGCAAGCATGATAACACCTGCTGTTGAAGTAATGTCATATGACAGAAGCGGTTACGGATTTGTCAACGGAACATCATCAGGTGCATATAACGAGGACGGAACATTAAAAGACAACGCAGTTGTTTTATATATTACAGAGGATACAAAGGATACAGTGTCCCTTGATGTTGTGACAGGCTCAAAAGGGGCAGTTACTTCATGCACAGGACTTCAGGCAATACTTTACGGATTCAAGAAAGGCAAGGACAGCAGACCACTTGATGTAAGACTTGTCGGCAATATCACTGATTTAAAAAGCATGGATAAGGGTGATATTGTAATAGACGGATGCAAAAACGGTATCACATTTGAAGGTATCGGCGAGGATGCAACGGCAAACGGCTGGGGACTCCGCGTTAAAGGATCTTCAAATGTTGAAATCAGGAACCTTGCATACATGAACTGCGACAGTAACGAGGGTGATGACGTAGGCCTCCAGCAGGACAATGACCATGTATGGGTACATAACTGTGATTTCTTCTATGGACATGCAGGTTCAGACGCAGACCAGAAGAAGGGTGACGGAGCACTTGATACAAAGACATCAACATATGTCACACACTCATATAATCATTTCTATGATACAGGAAAGAGCAATCTTCAGGGAATGAAGAGTGAGACAACATCAAATTACATAACATACCACCACAACTGGTATGACCATGCAGATTCAAGATGCCCGAGAATCAGGACATGTACGGTGCATGTATACAACAACTATTATGATGGTAATTCAAAGTATGGAATCGGTGCAACAATGGGAAGTTCCGTATTTTCAGAAAATAATTATTACAGAAACTGCAAGTTCCCTATGCTTATGGCAGGACAGGGCTCAGACATAAAGTATGCCGAGTCTTCAGATGGAATCTTTTCAGGTGAAAACGGCGGCGTGATCAAAGCATACGGCAACCACATCGAGGGAGCAAAGGCGGCGGTCACATATCAGAAGGATGCAGCAGGATTTGATTTCTATGAGGCATCATCAAGAGACGAAGTTATTGACTGTTCTGCATTAAAGGGCGGTTCAAAGTACAGCAATTTCGATACGGCAGCTGATTTTTACAAATACAGTGTACAGTCAGCAGAGGATGCGAAAGATACAGTCGTAAAATATGCAGGACGCATGAACGGCGGGGATTTCAAGTGGACATTCGACAATTCAGTTGATGACGAATCATATGCGGTTAATGAACCATTAAAAGCAAAACTTATGTCATACAAGACAACCCTTGTATCTGTAGGCGGCAGTGTTTCAGGCACAGACAGGCCCGGCACAGGAGAGACACCGGGAACGGGCGAAGACAAGCCGGGAACGGGCGAAGATAAGCCGGGAACAGGCGAAGACAAACCGGGAACAGGTGAAGATAAGCCGTCAACGGGTGAGACAGCAGCTTCAGCTGTACATAATTTCACAACAGATTACACAACAGCAGACAGTTTCTTTACTATTTCAGGAAATCTTGCGGATAAGAAGGGAACAAATAAATATAACGGACTCAATCTTACAAAGTGCCTTAAAATTGAAAGTTCAACATCAGTCACATTTAAGGCAGCATCAAAAGGAAAGCTTGTGCTTGTAACAGAAGCGTCAAAAAGAATTAAGATTGATGGAAAAGATGTCAAGGCAGACGCAGATGGTGTAATTTCAATGGATGTTGAAGCAGGTGAACATAAGATAGCAAAGAAAGATTCAACAATTCTTTTCTATATTTCATTCACGGGAGATGGCAGCCAGACACCGGGAACAGGAGAAGATAAGCCGGGAACGGGCGAAGACAAGCCGGGAACAGGCGAAGACAAACCGGGAACAGGCGGCGATACAGACAAAGGTGACAAACCCGGTGAAAGGGTTGACAATGAAGTGCGTGAACAGGCACCGGGCTTCAAGGATGGAGATATATATGTATCTGCAAAGGGAAGCAGCGAGGGTGACGGTTCATATGAGAAACCGATGGATTTTGTAACAGCCCTTAACACGGTAAAGCCGGGAAATACAATCTGGATGTTTTCTGCAACATACTATGTATATGACATGTATAAGGCACCTGTTATCATTTCAGAGGATAACAGCGGCACAGCAGATGCTTACAAGACAGTAAGCAGCATCAATGGAAAGCCTGTAACAATCAACTTTGACGGAATGGCAGAAGAAGGTTCCAACAGGGGAATAACACTTGACGGTTCATACTGGCATTTTTATGACATTGACATCTGCAATGCAGGTGACAACGGAATGCTTCTTTCAGGTGACCATAATGTGATTGAACTCTGCAGGTTCTATGCAAACCATGATTCAGGTCTGCAGATAAGCAGATACAATACATCATATAATTCAATAGAACAGTGGCCGTCATACAATACAATCCTTAACTGTACGGCATATGACAACAAGGATATCAAAACATGTGAGAATGCGGACGGATTCGCAGCAAAGCTTACATGCGGCGAGGGAAATGTATTTGACGGATGTATTTCATACTGCAACAGTGATGACGGATGGGATCTGTATGCAAAGCCTGCAACAGGCTCGATTGGAGTAGTAACAATAAAGAACTGTATAGCATTCGGCAACGGAAAGCTTACGGATGGTTCAGGTTCAGCAAACGGCGACATGAACGGTTTCAAGCTTGGCGGAAGCAACGGGGCATGCCCTACACCGCATGTTGTGGAGAACTGTCTTGCATTCAATAACGGGGCGACAGGATTTACGGATAACGGCAACGGTGGAGCCATAAAGATGAGCAACTGTATTGCTGTAAACAATGGCATTTACGATAAGAATAAGGCAAATTTCATGTGCTACAGGACATCAGCAGATGCAGAATATACGAATATCGTATCGGCAGCAACATCAAAGAATGCAGCAACAGACCAGTTCAAGGGCAAGTTAAGCCATGTGCTTTACAATTACAAGGGTGTGGGAACATACTGGGTAAATGAATGGACCTGCAAGGACGGAGCAAAGACAAAGTACACAGGCTCTGAGGCAAAAGATTATACAGTTGCACTTAGTGATTTTGTGAATACAACTATTCCTGGATACAATGCATCAAATGGATCATATGCAGCAGATTACCATGAGGTATTCAGAAATGCAGACGGAAGCATTAACGTAAACCAGCTTTATGAATTAAAGAGCGACAGCAGGATTTATGAAGCAGGAGTAAACGGTTCCAAGATTGGATGCTCATTTGAAAAACAGGTTGAACCGGGCAAGACAGAAGGTAATGTTGAAAGCAAGGGTGATGCACCAAAGATTGATAATGCTGAGGATATAGCAAAGAAAATTGAAGCATCAGTTGAACTTACTGATGAAGAAAAAGCTTCAATTGCTGCAGGAAGCAATATTTCTGTAAGTCTTGTTATTAATGATGAAGTTAAGAGCGAAGAGAAAGAACTTGTAGAAAAGAATCTTTCATCACTTGTTGAAAATGGTAATATCGGACAGATTTTTGATATAAGCATTATTAAGAAGATTGGTGATGGTGAAGCAGTAAGTGCACAGGTTAATAAAGAAGTGACATTACAGATTGCAGTTCCTGAGAAGCTTCTTAATAAAGATAGCAATATCGAAAGAACATATAAGATTATAAGAGTGCATAATGGCGAAGTTACTGTTTTGGACAGTGATAAGTGTCAGTTTAATGAAAAAACAGGCGTTATTACATTTAAAACAGATAAGTTTTCAACATATGCAATTGTATACACAGATAAGGCTAAAGAAGTAATATCTGGCGGTTCTGAAGCGGGCGGTAAAGATAACACAGATAATGGAAACAATGCCAATATTGATGTTAAAGAAGAGCCGGTTTTGGGAAGTACAGCGGACGATTCAGTAAATACAGGTGATAATTTCAACCTTTACATGTATCTTATGCTTCTTGCAGTATCAGGTGCGGCATTATTTTTATC
>ERZ773106.1700-NODE-1700-length-14667-cov-6.918081_pt1 | contig 14667 bp, 7 predicted proteins | sample MGYA00580572_ERZ773106 | MGnify/ENA primary metagenome ERZ773106 (study PRJEB29015, sample SAMEA2737868) | human gut metagenome | biome: human gut; feature: human-associated habitat; material: faeces | place: China | collected 2012 ... | reverse complement strand
CCATGGTCATCAAATACGGCGGCAACGCCATGATCAACGAGACGCTGAAAAACGCCGTGATGAACGACCTTGTCACCCTGACGCTGCTGGGCGTGCGGGTGGTGCTGGTGCACGGCGGCGGCCCCGCCATCAACGAGATGCTGAAAAAGGTGGGCGTGGAAAGCCACTTTGCAAATGGTCTGCGGGTGACGGACGATGCCACCATGGAGATCGTGCAGCAGGTGCTGGCCGGTAAGGTGAACAAGGATCTTGTGGCAAAGCTGCGCGGGCGCGGCGTGGGTCTGTGCGGCATGGACGGACAGATGCTCCGCTGCACCGAGCTGGACCCCCAGCTGGGTCATGTGGGCGAGATCGTCCATGTGGATGCGACCCTGATCGAAAGCCTGCTGGACGGCGGCTTTATCCCGGTGATCGCCACCGTGGGCATGGATGACCTTGGGCAGGCGTACAACGTCAACGCCGACACTGCCGCGGCCCAGATCGCCATTGCCCTCAAGGCGGAAAAGCTGGTGTCCATGACCGATATCGCGGGTCTGCTGCGGGATAAGGAGGACGAGACCACCCTCATCCCCGAGGTGGAGGTGACCGAGATCGAGGGCTACAAGTCCGCCGGCATCATTGCGGGCGGCATGATCCCCAAGATCGGCGGCATGGCGGATGCCATCTATCAGGGCGTGCACGAAGCGGTTATCATTGATGGCCGTGTGCCGCACTCCATCCTGCTGGAACTGTTCTCCGACCGCGGCTCCGGTACCCGCTTCTACCGTCGCAGCCACCGCGAATAAAAAGATTGCGCAAGCGAAAAAGCAGTATTATAATAGAAAAAACGCTCCCTCCGGGGGAGCGGCGCATGCGCGGAACTTCTATTCACAGGAGGTACACCTATGGATTCTGAAAAAGTCATCAAGCGGGACAACGAGTACGTCCTGCACACCTATAACCGCAATCCCGTCGTGCTGGAAAAGGGGCACGGGCTGTACGCCGAGGGCCCCGAGGGACAGAAGTATCTGGACTTCACCAGCGGCATCGGGGTGAACAGCCTTGGCTACTGCGACCTTGCATGGGCAGAAGCTGTGTCCCAGCAGGCACACAAATTGCAGCACACCTCTAACCTCTACTATACTGCGCCCTGCGGCAAGCTGGCGAAAAAGCTGTGCAAGCGCACCGGCATGAGTAAGGTATTCTTCGGCAATTCCGGTGCTGAAGCCAACGAGGGTGCCATCAAGGCCGCCCGCAAGTACAGCGTAGACCATTACGGCAAGGACCGCTACAACGTCATCACGCTGGTCAACAGCTTCCACGGCCGCACCCTTGCCACCCTGACCGCCACCGGGCAGGAGGTGTTCCACAACTACTTCGGCCCCTTCAACGAGGGCTTCCAGTACGTCCCGGTGGGGGATATCGAGGCGCTGCGGGAACTGGTAGACCGCCACACCTGCGCCGTGATGATGGAACTCATTCAGGGTGAGGGCGGCGTGATGGCGCTGGACCCGGACTATGTACAGGCCGTGCGCGCTTTGTGCGATGAAAAAGACCTTGTGCTCATCGTGGACGAAGTGCAGACCGGCGTGGGCCGCACCGGCACCTTCCTGTGCTGTGAGCACTATAACCTCAAGCCGGACATCGTCACCCTTGCCAAGGGGCTGGGCGGCGGCTTGCCCATCGGCGCGGTGCTGATGAATGAAAAGGTAGCCGAGGGTATGACCCCCGGCACCCACGGCTCTACCTTTGGCGGCAACCCGGTGGTCTGCGCCGGTGCCAACGTGGTGGTAGACCGTCTGGACCAGAGCTTCCTTGCACAGGTCAGCGAGCGCGCCGTACAGCTGCGCACCGGTCTGGCAAAGCTGCCCCACGTCAAGAACATTTCCGGCATCGGCCTGATGGTGGGCATCGAATTCTTTGATGTGCAGGCTGCGGATGTGCTGGCTGCCTGCCGTGAAAAGGGCCTGCTGGTGCTTACCGCCAAGACCCGGCTGCGTCTGCTGCCGCCGCTGACCGTCTCCGAGCACGAAGTAGACATGGCGCTGGAGGTGCTGGCCGAGGTGCTGGGCACGATGGAGCCGACGGCTCCGAAGGAGCAGGCATGAAAAATCTGCTGAAAATGAGCGACCTTTCCCCCGCCGAGCTGACCCACATTCTGGATGTGGCAGACCAGCTGAAAGCGGACTGCAAGGCGGGCCGCACCGCCCCGCTGCTGGCGGGCAAAAGCGTGGCGCTCCTGTTTTCCAAAGCGTCCACCCGCACCCGCACCAGCTTTGAGGTGGGCGTGTACCAGATGGGGGGTCTTGGCAACTATATGAACACCGCCGAGCTGCAGGCCGGGCGGGGCGAGCCTTTGCGGGACACCGCCCGGGTGCTGGGGCGCTACTACGACTGTGCCGTCTGGCGCACCTACCGCCAGCGGGACTTGGAGGAGCTGGCCGAGCTTTCCGGCATTCCGGTGATCAACGGCCTTACCGACTACGCCCACCCCTGTCAGGTGCTGGCAGACCTGATGACCATTCGGGAGCGCCGGGGCACGCTGGCAGGGCTGAAGCTCTGCTTTGTGGGCGACGGCAGCAACATGGCCAACAGCCTGATCGTGGGCGGCCTTTTGGCAGGGATGCAGGTATCCTGCGTCTGTCCTCCGGGCTACCGCCCGGCAGCGGATGTGCTGATGTTTGCCCACAAATACGGCGATGCCTTCCACCTGACCACCGACCCCGCCGAGGGTCTGCGGGATGCGGACATTGTAGCTACCGCCGCATGGAACACCACCGCCCCCGGCACTGCCGAGAGCGAGCAGCGTCTGCGGGATTTTGTGGGCTTCCAGCTCACCGGCCGTCTGCTGGAAAACGCAAAGCCGGGCGCGCTGGTGCTGCACTGTCTGCCCGCCCACCGGGGCGAGGAGATCTCCACCGCCCTGTTCGAGCAGCACGCGGACGAGATCTTTGACGAGGCAGAGAACCGTCTGCACGTCCAGAAAGCCGTGCTGGCGGTGCTGCTGGCGGGCAAGTAAAACGGTTTTGAATGCCCGCCGCTATCGGGTTGCGGCACCCAGCATCCGCATCGTGCCTTGGGCGGCACGCGCGTCTTGCTGGCCGCTGCCCCAACAACTCCTCCCTGTTTCCGCCGCTGGCGGCGGTCGTCGTCGTTGCACTTTGGGCATCAAGAGCGGAAAGAATATTTTGTATTGCAGTTCCGAAACGCCTGCGGGCGTTTCGGAACTGCTTTTTTATGGGAGAGAAGCATACCCCCCCCGTATCGTGATTTTGCCCATAATTTTGCACCTTTTTTTGGCAGGTGCTGCCCGCAAAAGCGCTTTATTTCCTTGAATTTTGGTGCTATACTCAACTTGGCATTTTTGTCCGTTCCGGCTGTTCCGTTTGGGGGTATAGCCGGACAAATCAACCGACAAAGGAGAGGATATCATGAAAAAACGCATCGTGAGCATGATACTGGCACTCAGTATGATGCTCTCCATTCTCCCTGTATCCGCATTTGCAGATGCAGGGGCAGGGCTTTCTTCCGCGGCGGCGGAAGAGACCATCAGCATCACTTACAGCTCGGAAAACGAGTATGAGGATGTTGGTACGAACTCTGAAACAAAAAATCAGGTGGTCAAGATCAAGACCGGTACGAACGGTCTGCCCAAGGCAGCGTCCGGTACCGGCTGGAGCTTTGACGAAACTACCGGGCTGACCATCACCGGTACCGGCAGTGAAGATACCGAGTACATTCTGGGCGGCACGGTCAGCTGCAATGTGACCGTCAAGAATGCTAATAGTTACACGGTTTATCTGCTGGATGGCACTGTCACCGGCACACTTTTAATAGAAGCCGACAATATGTACGGCGTCTACGTTCTGGGCGGCAGCTACGCCAATGTGGAGCTGAATCTGGGCACCATTGACGGCGGCACCTACGATAAGGTGACTGAGAACGGCGGCAATGTCCGGGGCGGCTTTTTCCGCGATATCTCCGGCCTGAGCGCCGACACGCAGCAGCAGGCACACCAGCTGCTGCTGCCGAAAAACTGCACCCTGAACGGCCAAAAGGAAACCGGGGATATCTATATCATCAAGCCGTATAACTTTTTCGGTAAGGGGAACGATCTGGAGCTGGTGGTGGAAAGCGCCACCAGCTGCGGTGCGTGGGCGGTAGCCTCTACAGGCGGCAGTGTCATGGCTCTGCCCGCAGGCACCACTGACTACCGGTTTACAACAATTGCCTCGGTCTCCATCAGTGCAGACGGCAAAACGCTCTCTGCCAGCTTCAGCGCGCTTCCGCTTTCGGACAATGCCCCCATGGAGCTGGTTCAGATCCTGTCCGTGAACAAGGAACTGCGCTTTACCGGTGAGGGTCTGCCCGACCTGACCGGCATGACTCCTGTGGACAGCCTGGACACGGACGCAAATCTGCACCGTGTTTACATGGGCAACGGCTGGGCTTATAACTGCTACCCCAACGACAAAGACAACAGAAATCAGAACATTGTACAGATCCTGGATCAGAGCGGCAAGGAGATCAACTTCAAAGACCTGAGCCCGGCACCCATCAGCTGCACGGTTCAGGCGACCAATGCCACCGTTACCGATGCTGATTTTGGCCAAACAGGCGCTCTGGTGCTTACCAGCGGTAAGATCACCGGCGGCACCTACCACAATGCCAACGTCGGCATCAACTCGACAAATAGGAAGGGTACGGTCGAGATCACCGGCGGTACCTTTGATTTCCTGTACTGCAATAGCTCGTGCTCTATCGCCAATGCGGTGATCCAGAGCTGCAATTTCAACACCTATGGCAATAACACCTACACCATTTCGGATACGGTTCTGGGCGAGCTGCCTGACGGCATCCAGAAGCTGCTGCCCGCAGGACAGCAGCTCAGCACGCTGGTGGTGCGCAACGGCGGTGTGACTGCGATGAACGGCAGAACTCTGCCTCTTTCCACCAATACCATCTATCTGGTGGGCGCAGGCAGCGCAGAGCTTACCCTGAACACCGATGTGCTGAGCATCAACGATGCACCGGTCGAAAACTACAGCGCCAACACCTCTGCCAACGGCAAGGTGCTGCGCATTACCGGCAACAATGACGGCGCAGAGATCTTTGTGAATAAGTCTACCGATCTAAGCGACCTCAAGCCCCTGCGCATTACCGAAGAGGGTCTGCCCGACCTGACCGACGTGACCGGTGTGCCGGTGAGCGGCGAGGGCATGACGGCTAACCTCTATGAGGGTCTGGGCTGGAAGTACGCCACCATGAAAGAGAACGGAAGGACACGCGCGGCGCTTTACATCACCACCCCGGACGGCAACCCGGTGGATCTTGCTTCGGATACCATCAACCCCTACCATAAGGCCATTGCCGTGGAGCAGATCACTTTTGCAAATGTGACCGTCACCGGCATCGTGGCAGAGGGCTCTGTTGGTGCGGAGAACACCATCATTCAGGATGGCACCTTCCAGAAGGATGTCTACATGGATGAAAACAGCACCATCGCAGGCGGCAGCTTCTATGATGTCGTCCGCGCTTATGGTACGATCACCGGCGGCTCATTCATCGCTGAGGTCCAGCTGAACAAGAACAGCGAGGTCACCGGCGGCGTGTTCCACGATGTCCAGCTGCCGAACTATGCCTCGGAGAAAACGGTCATCCAGAATGCCGTGATCCTTGGCAGCCTGACGGGTAATAGCAGCGAGGCCGCTGTTTCCAATACGGTAAGCTGCGGCTATATTGAAAGCAAATACCTTGCCGCCGGTCAGCAGCAGAGCAAGCTGATGATGACGGACGGCACTGTGGAACGCCTCAACGACTATGCCGCAGCAACAGACGCGGTTTACCTTATCGGTAATGTCAAGGCAAAGATCCGCTTCAGCAATGCAGTCACGAACATCAACGGTGCGGAAGCCAGCGATTACAACAAGGGCACCTCTGCCATTGACCGCTCGCTGACTATCACCGCCAAGAATGACGGCGAGCCTATTGTGGTGAACATGGCCGCCACCGGAAAACTGCCCTTCTCTTCCCTGAGCAAGAGCGACTTTGACATCGACTGGAGCACGCTCGTCCCGGGCATTACCTGCAAAAAGGATGGCGTGGGCAAATTGAGCCTCGTCTATGTGCGCACCTCCGACAACAAGGTGTTTGCAACCTACCCGCCGTATGACGAGTACGGCGTCTACAAGCAGCGCATCGTAGCGCAAGAGGGCGACAAGTACACAGAAGGCTCGCTTGATATCGGCGAGGTGGTACGCAAATATACCCCGAGCAGAGCCGACTTTGCGTATGACTCCAAGACCCAAACTGCAACCTATAACGGCAAGATGTATTTTGACGATGCCCCGCTGTATTCTATCCAGTATGTCTCGGAGGATGGCTCGTTCCCGTCTGTGACGAAGCCCACCAAGGCAGGCACTTACAGCGTTTACATCGTGGTGAATGATAGTGACCACTACGTTGGCAACCAGTACGAAGTGGGCACCTATACTGTGTCTGAGTCGAAGTACACCCTGACCGTGGACGACAAGTCTACCGAGCACGTTGCAGGTGAGAAGCTCAGCTTCACCGCAGACGAGAAGGACGGTTACACCTTCACCGGTTGGGAAGTGACCGGTCTGCCCACTGACGTGGACACCACCAAGGCGACTATCTCCTTCACGATGCCCGCAAATAACGTCACGCTGAAGGCACAGTACACCGAGAACGCTCCCAAGACCTATAAACTCGATGTCTCCGGTGCACAGGTCACCCTGAAGGACGGCGGCGCTGTTGCCGACCTGACAGCTGTGCCTGTGGGTACAGAACTCAAGGCTACCGCAGACGAGGACACCGAGACCAGCGTGTTCAAGAACTGGAGCTGCACCGGTCTGGAGCTGACCGAGGAGCAGAGCACTGCCCATGTGCTGGAGTTCAAGATGCCCGCTCAGGATGTGAAACTGACTGCTGTGTTTGAAGTTCCTGCTACTCCCGATCCGGATCCCACTCCCGATCCTAAGCCGGACCCGGACCCCGATCCGGAGCCTACTCCCGATCCTAAGCCGGACCCGAACCCCGATCCGGATCCCACTCCTGATCCTAAGCCGGACCCGAATCCCGATCCGGATCCCACTCCTGATCCTAAGCCGGACCCGACTCCCGATCCGGAGCCTACTCCCGATCCTAAGCCGAACCCGAACCCCGACCCCACCCCCGCACCCGGCGGTGACAGTGACGGCGGCGGTGCTATCGTAATGGTGGCCGCTGTGGGCAGCGCAGCCATTGGCGCAGGTGCCTACATTGTTGGCACTACCGCCTACCTGAAGAGCGTTCTGCCCGAGGGCATGGCCATCCCCGCTAACCGCCAGCAGCTGGCAGTTGCACTGTGGACCGCCGCAGGCAAGCCCGCTACCCAGAGCACTGCACTGTTCAACGATGTGGCAGCAGATGCCGCAGAGCTGCAGGCCATCCGCTGGGTCGTGGATACCGGCCTGATGTCCGCACAGGACGGCAGCTTCAAGCCCGGCAGCCGCGTGGGCCGCATGGAAGTGATCCGCACTTGGAAGACTTACCAGCAGCGCGGCTAAAACCGCTGCCCCTTAACCCCTTATAACCCCGCAGGGACTGCTGCACAGCGCTGTGCGGCAGTCCCTTTTTTGCGCCCCAAAAGGGTGCGCAAGGGCTTTTTTGGGGTTTTTCAGGGCGATTCGATGCATTTCAGGGGCCATTCACGCAGAATTGCTCTACTTTTGCCGCCGTTCGTGGTATACTACAGGTACAGAGCAGTGCTCTGTTCAATATGCCATTTCCGTAATTCCTATAGAGCAGAAAACCGTCCGGTAACCGCAAACCGGGCGGTTTTCTGTTTTTTGCGGGTGCGTATGGTGCACCGGGTCGTTTCAGCGCATTTGCGGGGCGATTCATGTCCAAAACCGTCCAAAGCGGGCAAAACGTGGTACACTGGGTACAACAAAAGCGCCCGGCTTGGAGGGCGCTTGAGAAGGAGAGAATCTTATGCAAAAACGGCTCATCAGTATGGTTCTGGCGCTGAGCATGGCACTGACCGCAATGCCGCTGCCCGCCCTTGCCCAGAGCGCCCCGCCCGACACCGCCAGCGCCGCTGCACTGGCAGAGGAAAACGGTGATGTCACCAATATCTATACAAGCAATTCCTCCGGTAAGCCCATCGGCGATCTGGGCGACAGTGGAGACAGCTGGTCCTACGATGAGGCCAGCAAGACGCTCACCCTGAAAACCGGCACATTCCGGCTCTACAATTACGGCCATGACAGCTACAATAATTGCATCCAATGGAACGTGAAGATCGAGCCCGGTGCCACCCTGCAGGAGGCGCGGATCGGCTCGGAATACCATAACGGCTACACCGTGACCAACGCAGGCACTATCTCCGGCGGCACCTTCTACGGCAAGGTGATCTGTGAAGCCGGGGCTGTCATCAGCGGCGGCACCTTTAAGGGAGCTGCCAGAGTTGATGCTGCAGGCGGCGAGGTCACCATTGAAGATGGCACCTTTGAAGAGGTTAGTTATACCAGCGGCATGACCGTTAAAGCAGCGGGTACCCTTACCATCAACGGCGGCACCTTTAAGGGCAAGCGCACCTGCTCCGTGGATATCAACAATTGTGAAAAGATCGTTATCAACGGCGGCAGCTTTGAAAGCGCGCTCACGGATCTTGAAAGGACAACGGAAACCATCATCAATGGCGGTCTGTTCAACGACAAGCTGTATGTTGCAGGAGATAAATGTACCGTCAACGGCGGTCTGTTCACCACTGAAGATGACCCGCTGCCCGAGGGTGCAGCCGTCAACGGCGGCTATTTCACGGCAAAAAGCACAGGCCTTGTAGCCATTGATGCAACCGATGTTCCGGTGTACGCCCCTGTCGCGGTGGCAGCGGACGGCACGGTGACCGAGTGGTCGGCAGATGCTTATAGTACCCTCTATGTCGCGCCCAATACCAGTGTCGCCCTGAAGCCCACCTGCAAGCTGGAAAGCATCGTCAGCGGTGACGACAAGCTGAGCTATAAAGCCAAGGGCGGCGCAGTCAGCTTTACTGTGGGCGCTGAAGCTGTCCAGCTCAACAGCGTTATTTGGGAAGAGCTGGTCATTGAAGCGGACGGCTTCCCCAAGGGCACGGACGGCGGTGTCTACGGCGCAAAGGGCAACGGCTGGTCCTTTGACCCGGCGCACAAGCACGCAGAACTGTTTACAAACGATGTCCCCACCCTGACCATCGAGAAGGACGCTGTGCTGGACTTCGATGAGGTGATAAACAACGCCGATACAGTAAAATTTGCAGTTGAAAACTACGGCACCTTCAGCGGTACGCTGAACTCCACCCGGTATGTGTACAATAGGGAGGGCGGCGTCATCAAGGATGCCACGCTGAACAGCGCGCAGAGCCTTTACAATGACGGCCTTGTGGAGAATTCGGTGCTGTGCGTTAGGTACATCGGCAACGGCTGGCGCGACCCGGCACAGCCCGCTACCATTCGCAACTCTGCGCTGGATGTTACCGGATATTCGGTAGTCAACATGGCTTCCAATAAGGCTGTGCTGGACGGCTGCTATAACAGCGCCGGTTACACCGGCACTGCCGTGATCCAAAACGGCGGCACGGTCGAAAACAGCCAGAACACCCTGAAGCTGCCGGTGGAAAATACGGCCGGCTATGACGGCAATGCAGAGCCCTACCAGCCCATCATTGACGGCGGCGAGTGCACCGTTGTTTATAACGAGGGCGGCATCATTCAGAATAACCCCATCATCCACGCACTGGTGGCAAAGGATACCGAAGACCTGAACGGTGCTACGGATTACTACACCCTGAACTACACTGCACCGAAAGGTGCCGAGTACGCTAAAAAATACATCAACGGCATCAATGGCATGATGGAGGGTGTTTGGGACGCAGAAACCTCCACCCTCTACGTTGACACCGATCTGAACACCATCTCGGTCATCACCCATGCCCCCATCAAGAGTGTGAACGGCGTAGCTTATAGCGGCTCTGTAGCCGATGGAGAGCGTTACAACAGCACCATCGACCTGCGCAAGTATAACATCCCGCAGACCCATATCCTTAACCTGAGCGCCACCGGCGAGGGCGCGGCAACTCTGCCGCCGGCAGACCCCGCAGACTTTGCCTTTGTCCTGCCCAACAACCTGACCTATGACGGCAGTCCCAAGGAAGTAACTGTTAAGAACACCAGCAATAAGGACTACGGTGATGTTACCGTGACCTACATGCAGAATGGCAAAGTGCTGGACGGCGCTCCCATTGAGCCGGGCGATTACAGCTATACTGTAACCGTCGCAGGCAGTGCACAGTATGCGGGTGGAACTGTTAAAACAGGCTCGTTCCGTATCATCGCCGAGACCACCCCGGAGGAGCCGCCAGAGCAGCCGCCGCAGGGGGACAGCACCGAGTTCAGCCCGCTGCAAACGGTGGCCATCGTGGCCGGTACAACGGCGTGGTTTGCAGGCAGCGCAGTAATGGGCTATGAGGCTGTTACTTACAGCATCCTTGCAGACCTGCTGCCCAAGGGCACGCCCATCCCGCGCACCCGGGAACAGCTGGCCGTGCTGCTGTGGAGCACCGCAGGCAAGCCCGAACCCGCTGCACCCGCTGTTTACAGCGATGTGGCGGAGCCGGATACCGCCAAGGCAGCCCGCTGGGCTGTGGAAGCCGGGCTGCTGCCCGACATGGGCGAGGGCGCCTTTACGCCCGGCAAGCGTGTGACCAAGGTACAGGTCATCCGCGCATGGAACCGGCTGAAAAAGCTGGGTCTGGCGAAATAACAATTGCCATCTCCTGATCGATCCTTTCCAATAAGTGCAGCAAGGCCGTCCGACGAATGCCGGACGGCCTTGTTGCTTTTGGGGGAACGAACCCTCTCAGTCGTCGCTGCGCGGGAGCGCCTGAGAGGGTTTCAAACCGGTGGTGCCCACTTCATCGGGGTCAAAAGAGAACATCCCCCGGCAGGCAGAAACTTTCCCCGCAGAGGGCGTTTTCAATCGTTCTCCACCCCGGGGCACCCGGCGGCGCGCCATGCGGCGCACAGCACCTCCTTTTCCGGCTTGGAAAGCTTTTTCAGGGCGGCTTCCCGGCGCAAAGCGGTGCGCTTGTCCGCGCAGCGCTCCAGATAGGCAAAGCCTACCGCGCCGTGGGTGCGGGTGTAGCGGGCACCTTTGCCGCTCTGGTGCGCTTTCAGCCGGGCGGCGGGGTGGTTCGTCCAACCGGTGTACAGCTGCCCGCCGGTGCAGCGCACCATGTAAACGTAGGCGACGTCAGGCAAGGCGTCCATTGTTTTTCAACACCTGACGGCAGGCGGCAAGGGCGGTCTCCTTGTCCTTGGCGGTGATGAGGAAGCGGCTGGCGTGGCAGAAGCTGATGCCCGGGATGCCGCTCTTCTGCTCGATGACCTCCTGCGGCTGCCCCGCCCAAGACTGGGGAAAGGGCAGCTTGGACTTTTTGGTCTTGTGGTCGGTGACGCACTGGGCGCTCCACCCGCCGCGCTGGCTGGGGTACACCACAAACAGAGCATCAGTCTTGTACAGGCCGTTTTTCCACGGCAGATAGCAGGGCAGCACCACGATGCCGTCGCGGGAGTTGCGGTAGGCCTGCTGCACTTTTTCGTCCGCGCGGTTCACGGCGTTGGCGCTGTCGATCTGGTTTTCCAAGATCTGCTTTGCCACAGCAACCGCCTTGAAAAAGCAGCTGTCCTGATCCTCCTTGGAGTCCCACACCGGGTTGAAAAAGCCAATGGCATCGCACAGGCTGTTCTGCTCGCCGGTGTTGTCGTTCAGGTCCAGCGGCTGGATGAAGTTTTCGTCAATGAGCCGCGCCTGCCGCTCGCCTACAAGACCCGGGCCCAGCACCCGCCACAGCAGGCCAAAGGCCGCGTAGGGCACGCCGTTGGCGCGGTACTCCCGGGGCTCCTGATGGTGGTCGAACATCCCAAAGCCGATATCATACACGATGCCGTCAAAATCATCAGGCACGGTAAAGCCCCGGGTGATCTTGATATCCGGGCGCAGGATCTGCAGCAGCGCCGTAGCAAACACGTCATCGGCATGGAACTTGCCGGCGTGGGTAAAACCGTTTGCGGGAATTTTCATGGATTTGATACCTCTTCTTTACTTTCAGATACACCTTAGTTTTGTCTGGTATCAGTATAGCACAATCCCGCCCGTGGGACAACAAAAAGGAACGGCAGCACCGCCGTTCCTTTTGCGCGGGATAATTTGGAATGCGCTCCGCTGCGCTCTGCGCATCAATAGCGGAAGAATTATTTTTATTTCGGGATAGCGGAGCGTCTGCGGACGCTCCGCTATCCCATTTTCACGAGAGGGGACGCAGCGGAAAACTGCATTTAATATTCTTTCTCTGTGAAAAAGGGGTTCAGGAAAGTCCGCGTTTGCGCAGCAATGAAAGCCCCAGTGGGGCTTTTAAGCGGCAGAGCGGTCTGCGCAAGCAGATGGAGGGGCTTTGCCCTGACAAGCTCCGCAGGCTTTTCAGAACCCCAAAATTATAAATAATCTTTCCGCTGAATATGCCCAGAGCAATGCGGAGGGCATTCCCAATCGTCTTGTCTTGCAGCGGTGAGCCAGCTGAACCGGAAAAGCTTTACAGCAGCAGGTTCGTGATGCCTGCCAGCACCAGCAGGTGCACCGGGTAGAACCAGTAAAAGGCCTTCTTTTGCAGCGGACTGCACGCGCCGCGCTGCCCGTTGTAGAACCAGACCAGCACAAAGGCCAGCGGGGCGGTGAGCTCGAACATAAACAGCAGCGCACCCGCAAGGCACTGCCGCTTGCGGTTTGTGCGGGTCAGGTACAGCGCGCAGATGATGATCACGCCGCTGGCGTTGTAGTCGGTGCAGGCAGCCAGCGCCAGCGCAGCGCAGCCCCCGGCACACAGGATGCCCTGACAGCCGGGCAGGCCGTTTTCCTTTTCAAAGTGCCGCAGCCCTGCCATGGCCAGCACGCCCAGTGCCAGCGTCCAGTAAACATTCTGCGCGCCCGGGAAAAAGGGGGTGCGGAAGAACGCAAGGTCAAAGGGCACCTCGCTCAAAAGGCCGAACAGCACCAGCCGCCCAAGGTAGCCCTTGACGTTGTGGGTGTGCACAAAGCCCTCCACCAGCAAAAAGCAGAACAGGGGAAAGGCCAGCCGCCCGGTGAAGCGCAGCACCATGTCCAGCCGGTACAGCGGGTAGGCGGAAAGGGCGTCCTGCGAGAGGGTGCCGGCGTCCAGCCCGGGCGTAAGGATGCCTGCCTCGATGCAGGACGCGCCGATGTGGTCCACCAGCATGGTAATGCAGGCAATGGTTTTAAGAGCAGTGCCGCTGAAAGTGCGGCGCGGGGATAGTGCGGTCATAAAAAATACCTCGTTCAGGTCGTTAAAAATCGTTACAGGAACTATAACGGAGGAAAGGCGGCATTTCCTGCAAAAATCGCGGCAAAATCTGCACAGAACGTGCAAAAATCGGGGCAAAATGCTTGACAGAAAAGGCGCGGGATAGTACAATCAAGAAGATAATTGAACTATCTCAAATGAAAGATGAAAAAGATTCACAGAGAATCGGGCGTCTCCGAACCAGTAAAGGCGGAAGGAGGCTTTGGGCATGACGCTTTTTTCCTACGAAATTTTTGATGCCGTGGCCCGGCAGGGCAGCTTCAACAAGGCGGCACAGCAGCTGCACCTGACCCCCTCGGCCATCAGTCACGCCATTGCCGTAATGGAGGAGGAGCTGGGCTTTGCCCTGTTCAACCGCGGCAAAAACGGCGTATCCATGACCAGCTACGGCGCTTCCCTGTATCCTTCTATCCGCGAGGTGCTCAACAGCGACGAGGCGCTGAAGCAGAGCATTGCCCGCCTGAACGGTCTGGAAAAGGGCAAGGTGAAGCTGGGTGTATTCAACTCGGTGTGCGCATCGCTGCTGCCCGGGCTGCTGAAAAGCTTTGCGGCGCATTATCCGCAGATCGAGATCGAAGTATATCAGGGCACCTACGATGATGTCAAGGAATGGCTGCGCACCGGTCAGGTGGACATCGCCTTCCTGTCCTCCACCTGCCGGGAGGAGTTCAACCTCACCGAGCTGTTCCGGGAGCCGCTGCTGTGCATCGTGCCGCAGGACTGGCCGGAGCCGCAGGACGGCGTAATGACCCCGGCGTTGATGAACGGCCAGAGCTTTGTGGTGCAGTGCGACGCCACCGACGCCGAGATGCGCCAGTTCCTCAAGAAATACAAGATCGGCACCGAGCGCCGCTGCCACGTCATCGACGACCAGTCCAATATCGCCATGGTGGAGGCCGGGCTTGGCATCTCCATCATGCCGCAGATGCTGCTGCGGGACTGCAAAGCCGCCGTCAAGGTGTACCCCATCGAGCCGGAGGAGTACCGCGTGGTGGGCTTGGCCGTGCAGCGACCGGCCTCCATGGCTCCCGCCGTGGAGCAGATGTTCCACCACATCGTGGAGTACTGCCACGAACTGGATCTTTCGCTGTAATAAAGAATATTCTTGTATCTGTCAACCGGGAAGTTCTGCGGAGCTTCCCGGTTGATTTTTTACAGAGAGTGTAGAGAAAAAGCGGCAGTTACAGCGCTGTGGGGTAGGAGGTGGTAGCCGAGGGATGTTCTCTTTTGACACCAAAAGAGAACCAGAAAAGTGCCAGCGATTTCGACGC
>ERZ773106.1690-NODE-1690-length-14786-cov-2.973933_pt1 | contig 14786 bp, 11 predicted proteins | sample MGYA00580572_ERZ773106 | MGnify/ENA primary metagenome ERZ773106 (study PRJEB29015, sample SAMEA2737868) | human gut metagenome | biome: human gut; feature: human-associated habitat; material: faeces | place: China | collected 2012 ... | reverse complement strand
AATATATAAGGATAAAGTCTCATTTACAGACCAGGAGCGTTTTCAGACAAAAGAAAATGAACTCCTTGCAGATTATCATAGAAATGAAAAAATCAAAAGGGATGGCTTCTTTCTTGGAGCAGAGTACATAGCGTCAATATATCTTCTGGCACATTGTAAATCTTTATTAGCATCAGGCGGATGCGGAGGGCTTGATGAGGCACGGAAAGAAAATGGTGGAAAATATAAGGATGTTTATGTGATTAATCTTGGCGTGAATGAGTAGAATATAATTGCATCAATGACTTATTGCCGGTGAAAGTGTTTCTGCAAATACAGATAAGTTCCAGAATGATATGACAACACTTGAGAGTGCTGATGATGTGCTTACGCTTTTTGTGCATTTTGGATATCTTACGTATGATTTTTATAAGCATATTGTTTGGATTCCAAATCAGGAGGTGCAGAAGGAGTTTATTAAATATTTAGATGTGAGCAAATAAAAAACAAAGGTTAAGGAAATAGAAAATAAGCCGATATATTAAATATAATTAGGAATTATAGTGTAATAAATATTTAGTTGTAATTTATTACCGGTGTGCGAATGGAGTCGCTTGAATAATATATCAAAGAATCGTAGCAATATAGCGATTGGTGTATAAGCCCTGCATTTGTATGCAGGGCTTTAATTTTTTAAATGAGGTTATTACAGATGGAATGCAGACTTACTGAGGTAAAATATGAGTTTTGAATATAATGATGAGATCTTTAAAAAGATACAGAAGGTCGAATTGGAAATGCTTAAAGAAGTTGATAGAATATGTAGAAAATACAAAATAATTTATGAATTAGATGGCGGAACATTATTGGGGGCAGTCAGATATGGGGGCTTCATTCCGTGGGATGATGATATAGATATTCGAATGCTGAGAAAAGATTATGATAAGTTTTGCGATGTATGTCAAAAAGAATTTGGAGAGAAATATTTTTGGCAAACATACTATACTGATCCTGAATATAGATGGGAGTATGGTAGGGTTTTAAAAAATAATACAAAGTTTGTTAGAAACGATCATGAGATGATAAAAAGCAGAAATGGTATATTTTTGGATGTTTTTCCATGTGATAGCATGCCAGAAAAGGGAATTACAAAATTGATATTTAATTTGAGAAGCTTTATAGCAAGGAAAATAGGATATTCAGTGGTTGGAGCTAGATATGAAAAAAACATATTGAAAAGAGGAATATATAAAATGCTTGCATTAATTCCTATGAGACTAGTTGCTAGAGAGTATGATAAATTGGCACAAATGTATGCAGAAGAGAATACCAAATATGTAAGGACAATAGGATGGCATTGGAAACAAGAAAGTAAAGGATATTTACGTTCATGGCTTACAGATTATGAAGAAATTAAATTTGAAGATATGGTGGCTTTTGCACCAAAAGATACAGATGGATTCCTTAAATATATGTATGGTGATGATTATATGACACCACCTCCAATAGATAAAAGAAAACCACAACATCTTGCAACACTGATTGAATTTGGGGAGGAGTAATGAGAAGTTATGACTTACGAAGAATTTGAAAAATTACGAAATAAAGCAGAAAATAATACAGAGAAGTCCCTTACGGAAAAAGAGCTTAATGAGATAAAACCATATAAAGTTGATAATGCAATTATTATGGCAGCAGGTTATAGTGCAAGATGTATGCCATTATCTAATATTCTTCCTAAAGGCTTGTTTCGAGTTAAGGGTGAAATCCTTATTGAGAGAGAAATACGACAGTTACAGGAAGCTGGAATTAAAGAAATTATAGTCGTAACAGGATTTATGCAAGAAAAATTTCAATATTTGAGAGAAAAGTATGGAGTTATTTTAATTCACAATGATGATTATGATAAGTATAATAATATGGCATCTTTATATAAAGCACAGAAGTATATGAAAAATTCTTATATTTTATGCTCTGATAATTATTATGTAGATAATGTGTTTAATAAATATGTTTATTCATCATATTATTCATGTGTGTATTCGGAAGATTACTGCGATGAGTATTGTGTATTAAAAGAAGATGAAGATGGCTATATAACCAGCATTAAACGTGGTGGTACAAAAGCATGGTACACAATAGGTGATTGCTTTTTTGACAGGAGATTTTCTGATACGTTTGTAAATTATATGAATGATGAATGGAAAGACATTAATGTAAGAAATATGTTGATGGATGATTTCCATATTCAACATATTGATGAATTGAAATTAAAAAAAATTGAACGAGAAAAAAGTAAGGTGTTGGAATTTGACACATTAGAAGAACTAAAGCAGTTTGATAATTCTTTTGAAGAGTTTATGGATGAGAATCTTGATCAGTCTAATGAAGTTATTAAGGTGTTTTCAAAATATTCAGAAGTTAAGTCGTATCATTCTGTTCCAACAGTGCAGAAAAGTGGCAGGCTTCATTTAAATGAGAATTTATTCAAACCATCACCTAAATGTCTGGAAGTATTAAAAAATGTTACAATAGAAGATTTGTATTTATATGATTTGGGGCGAAATGATGAATTAGTCGATGTCTTAGCTTCATCAACGGGAATTTCATCAAATAATATTTTTGTTCATAATGGTTCAGCTGAAGTTATTAAATCTATAGGAAGCATTTTGCTGAATGAGAATGATATAGTTTTGATTCCATCACCTGGATGGAGTTATTACAAGAGTGTAGCTGATACTAAATTTGCAAAAAGCATAACGTATGAGGTATGTGAAAGAAATGATACATATGAATACAATATAGAAGATATTCTTCAGAAAGCAAAAGAAAATAACCCTAAAGTTATTATTATTACATCACCGCAGATGCCGACTGGATGTAGTATATCACATGATGATATTGAAAAAGTAATAAAAGAAAATACAAATTCTATTGTTTTGTTGGATGAAGCTTATTGGGGATATGGAAATGATGATAATAAATTTGAAAAAAAAATTATTACACAGTATAGCAATGTGGTAATAACAAGAACATTTTCAAAATTCTATGGACTTGCTGACATAAGGATTGGTTATGGATTATGCAGTTATCCACTAAGGAGAACGATAGGTTTGGATTTACCATTATTTCGTGCGTGTGGGATAAGCAGAAAAATTGCAATTGAAGCGATTAAAGACAGGGAATATTATAAAAAAATGAAGATTGAAACTAATTCAGTCAGAGAGTGGTTTTATACTGAATTAAACAAAATAGCAGGTGTAAAGGCATATAAATCAGAGGCTAATTTTATTTTTGTCAAACTTGATAATGCAGATGCTGGGAGAGTTCGGGCTTATATGGAAGAAAATGGATTGCTAATCAGGTTGTTTACTGATAAAGACGCACTTAGATTAAGGATTACAATCGGTCCTAAAGATATTATGGAAAGAGTGGTTTACCAATTGAAAAGAGCGTTAGGATAGGAGAAAAATGTTAAAAGAATTAATAGATTTTAGAGAAAAACTTGATAATTTAATGTGTTCCTGTATGGATAAGACTATTGTGATTTATGGATATGGATATTCGGGAAGATTTGTTGCATGGTATGCAGAATATTATCATAGTATAAAACCAACATATCTTATAACAGAAGAATATAGCAACAATATACCATATGAATATCCATTATTTAGAAAATCATTATTTGAATTTGGCTATAGAGATGTTAAGAATGCCGTTGTATGGGTATGTACTTCAAAAACTGAAGAGATAAAAGATTGTCTTGAAACACATGGATATATATATAATAAAACATATTTTGATATAAATGAAATTGTGTATGGATCTGATTATAACAGAAATGAAAGTGATGCTAACGTACAGTTTATGAAATATTTAGAAAAAATGTATGGGTATGATATAGTCGAAGCAATACAGGTAAAAGATTTTACAAATTCGATGGAAGGAATGCGACCATGTGTTAATTTATCACCAAAAGAAATTTTTCCTATTTTAGATAAATGTCATTGCCATCCGCAAAATAGTGATGCGATATTTGATTTTGGATGCGGAAAAGGTTCAGCACTTTTTTCTTTTTTGGAGTATGGCTTTACTAATGTAGGTGGAGTTGAGTATGCAGATAATGTTTATGATATACTTACAGCCAATTTTAAAAAATTATGTGATAAATCAAATGAGATAAAAGTGAATTGTTATCATGAAGATGCAGCACAACTTAAAGAGGAATTGGATACCTACAATTGGTTTTATTTGTTTGATCCATTTGCAAAGGATGTATACGAAAAAGTAATAAATAATGTATGTGAGAGTATTAAAAGGTGTCCGCGTAAAGTTTGGATTATAAATATATTACCTATGTATCATGATGTTATAGATAAAACAGATATGTTCGTTTTAACTAATCAATTTGAAATTATGACGAGGCAACGAGTTGTGAATGTATATATTTCTAAATAAAAAGGTAAAATAATGTTATGAATAATATAAAAATCTCAGTAATTATTCCTGTGTATAATGTAGAAAAATATATAAAAAAAGCTATAGAAAGTGTGATTAATCAGACTTATAAAAATTTGGAAATTATATTGGTAGATGATGGTTCTACAGATAATAGCGGATTTATATGCGATGAATATGCTAATATAGATGAAAGGATAACTGTTATACATAAGGAAAATGGTGGTATTGTGAGTGCGAGAAAAATTGGTATAAATCTTGCAAGGGGTGATTATGCCGTTAATTTAGATCCAGATGATTGGATAGAAGCCACTGCTTACGAACAAGTTGTAAAAATTATAGAAGAAAAACATCCAGATATTGTTGCTTATGGTATGAAAAAGGAATTTAATGGATTTATTGCACCTCAACCAATACAATTAGTAGAAGGTCAATATAACAAAAATGAATTTTGGGCTGCATTTTGTAATAAAGTAATGGAATATCCTTTTTTTGAACAGCCTATTTGTATGTCGCAGTGTGATAAGGTAGTAAAGACTGAATTATTTAAAAAACATCAACTTAATTGTAACGAGAATCTTAAAAAGAATGTTGATGATGCGGTAATTTTTCCTATGCTTTTAGATATGAAAAGTATATATATAGATTCTAGGTGCTGGTATCATTATTGCGTAAGAAAGACTTCAATTTTGTGGCAGACAAAGAAAGATGATGATATCAGATATAAAATGTTAGCGTTACATTTAATAGAATCATATAAGAGGTATAATAAAATAGGTGTATGTTCAAAAGAATTTTTACTGTATAAGTTAGTTCATCATCTAATGATGGATATACCAAATATGTTATTCAAAAATGAACAATGCAAGATATATCCGCAAATAAAAAAGAATAATAATGTTATTATATATGGAAAAGGTGTATTTGCAAATAGGTTTATGGAAAACATCAGAATGAGCAATTATTGCAACATAGTTGAAAATGTTGATTCAAATGATGTTGAAAAACTAAAAAATATAAATATTTATATAAATTTAATAGTGCATTATGATGCATTGTAATGTATAATCATAAGTAAGATATACGGTGAAAGGGATGGTAACTGTATGGATGATAAGTTTAGAGAAAAAGTTAAAAGAGCCATAGAAGACGGCACTTACAAACAGGAACTTGAAAAGATGAACTTTGACAGATTCCAGTCAATAGAGATTCAGAAAGGAATACAGTCCCATGTTGATGTTTTAAAATATGCTTCGCCTGAATTTGATGCGGCACAGATGAAGTCTATAAGACTTGCACTTGAGGATGGAATGGATGTTGAGGCATTCGCAAAGCCTGAATATGATTTTATCCAGATGGAAGAGATTAAGAGTGCAATAAAAGACGGAATGGATGTCGCACAGTTATGTAATCCGCTGTTTGATTTTTCAGTTATGCGTGAAATAAGAATGGCAGGAGATTATCAGAAGCGTATATTAAAATTTGCTGATGAAGGCTGTGACAGCGGGGTGCTGAAGCAGATAAGGCTTGCAGCACAAGCGGATGTCAATATTGATTTTTATGTTCAGGAAGGATATGACGAATATCAGCTTAATGAGATAAGGCTTGGCCTTATGCACTGTGTTGATGTTAATAAGTATCTGTATCATGAATATAACGGGGAACAGATGAAGCAGATAAGGCTTGGACTTGAACAAAAAGTGGATGTTTCAAAATACTCAATGACGGGATTTTCATCAACACAGATGGAACAGATAAGGCTGGCATTAAAAGACGGGCTTGATGTTGAGGAATACGGTGACCCATTTGTTGAGGCACTCCAGATAAAAGACTGGCGTGAGGGTAAGGTTCCTGAAGCACCGAGACAGCCGGATGAGAATCAGTCAAAAGAGATTCTTGCTGGACTTGAAAAAGGACTCGATGTAAGCCTGTATGCGGATACAGATTACAGTGCAGAACAGATGAGACAGATAAGGCTTGGTCTTGAGGATAATCTTGATGTCTCGCCTATTCTTGATAAGAATTTAAGTGCAGAGCAGATGTGCAAGATAAGACGGAGTTTAAAGTAAAAGGTGGTGGCAGGTATGGATAATACAAGTAAAGATTCACTTGAACAATTAAATAAAGACATCCTGGTATCTATTGCTGATGACTGTATGACTGCATATATCTGCCTTAAAAATCCGGGAACGGAAATCTGTTATGGTTATGAAGATGTTAAAAAAGCACTGGCAGATGCCGGTGTAAAAATGGGAATCAATGATGAACTTATCCACAGAATTTTATCGGAAAAAAGATATAACAGTATGGAAACAGTGGCAGAAGGAAAACATGTTGAAGACGGTGAAGATGCAAGATATCAATTATTTTTTAATACAGATGTCAGTAACAAGCCAGTAATACGTGAAGATGGTTCGGTCGATTATTATAATCTGAGACTTTATGAACTTGTGAGCGAAGGAGACAAGCTTGCAGAATATATACCTCCTACAAAAGGTGTGTTTGGATATGACGTAAGGGGTAAGCTTCTTGTGCCAAAACCGGGCAAACCTAAGACAAAGTTAAGAGGAAAAGGATTTACCGTATCGGAGGATGGCAATACATATTATTCAGCTATTGACGGAAAAGTTGAATACAGGAATACGGACCTTAATGTTATTGGGGTTTTGCAGATAGAAGGTGATGTTGATCTTAATATAGGTAATGTTGATTTTAACGGTGATGTTGAAATAAGCGGCAATGTTATAAGTGGGGTTTCTGTTACTGCAAAAGGAAATGTTACGGTTGGCGGCTTTGTTGAAGGTGCTGTCATAAAAGCGGATAAAGATATTATTTTAAAGAAAGGCTCTAACGGAAAAGGCGTTGCCAAGATAGAGGCAAAAGGCAATGTCACAGCGAGCTTTCTTGAAAATCTGCGTGTTTACTGTGATGGCAATGTATATTCTAATTCGATTCTTAACTGTGAAATATCAGCAAAAGGAAAGGTTATTGTTTCGGGGAGCAAAGGCGTCATATATGGTGGTGATGTAACAGGAATGCTTGGTGTTGAGTCAGCATCAATCGGTAACTCGTCAAATGTTTCTACGATTGTAAGAATAGGTGCAGCAAAGCAGGTACATAAAGATTATCAGGATACGCTTGTGAAGTTAAAAGAAATTACAGCTGAGATAGATACGCTTGAAATTGTTACACATAAGTATGAAAGGCTGCGTGAAGCCGCACCGGAAAGATTTGACAGGGAAAATTATAATAAAATTATACAGTCAAAGATAATAAAAAATTCGCAGAAAGCCAAACTTCAGGAAGAAAATAAGCAGCTTTTTGACCTCATAAAAGAAGCGACAGTTTCGGGAGTAAAAGTTTATAAGACATTATATCCGGGCGTGAGGATTTATGCGGAAAATGTTATATATGATGCCCAGACGGAAAGAAACCATATCCTTCTAAGAAGAGGCGGGGATGCAATGAGAATTATTGAACTGGGCGATGATGAGTAAAGATTAACGGCCGCTTTGCGGCAGCAGAATTGGAGTTTATATGATACAGGAAGTAGTTTCGGTAGATTTGCCGGTACATGAAAGGCTTGTTATAAAAAAGAACCGTCTTGAGCCTGAAAATATGACAGGAAAAGAAAAGAGGATTTCTATAGTTACAGGCACTCATGGTGATGAACTTGACGGGCAGTATATCTGCTATGAGATAATAAAAAAGATACAGATGTATCCGGAAAAACTAAAAGGAATAGTTGATATATATCCGGATGTTAATCCGTTGGGAATTGATATGGGTTCAAGAGGAATTCCGATGTTTGACCTTGATATGAATAGAGTCTTTCCGGGAGATAATAATGGTGCAGTAGCTGAATATACTGCTGCCGGTCTGATTGATGATATTATAGGCAGTGATTTCTGCCTTGATATTCATTCAAGCAATATATTCTTAAAAGAAATGCCACAGCTTAGAATGACGGAGGAAAATAAAGATAAGCTTCTGCCATATGCAAAAAAGCTGAATGCTGATTTTATATGGATATATTCTTCTAAGACAGTTCTTGATGCAACACTTGCATACAGCCTTAATAATATGGGAGTTCCGACACTTGTTGCTGAGATGGGAGTTGGACACAGAATTAATAATGAATACTGTCAGCAGCTTATTGAAGGTATATTTAATCTAATGACAGAGCTTGAAGTATGGGATGATGCACCTGTAAATGTCAGGAATTCTATAGTTTCAACGGAAGGACAGGTGAGTTTCATATCTGCTGCGGGAAGCGGAATATTTGTTTCATCCATTAATTCTATGGGAACGATAGGAATGGGGACACATATAGGAGATATTATAGAACCTATAACTGGAAAAGTAATCCAGCGAATAGAGTCGCCTACTGATGGCATAATATTTTCGTTAAGGGAACACCCGGTTGTTTACAAGGGAGCATTAATTGCCCGTGTATATGGTGGAAGAAAGCAGGAGTAAGATTTGAGAAAAGAAGTTTTATATACATTAAAAGGATTATACAGGGAAGATTTTGAGATAGAAGGATACAGATTCGGAGGCGGAGAGAAATCAGCATGTATAGTGGGTGCAATGCGTGGCAATGAGATGCAGCAGCTCTATATCTGTTCTCTTCTTATTAATGCATTAAAAGAACTTGAGGCACATGGTTCGATTACACATAATCATGAGATTCTTGTGATTCCGTCGGTAAATAAATATTCGATGAATGTAGGAAAAAGATTCTGGGCTATTGACAATATTGATATTAACAGAACATTTCCGGGAGATGCACAGGGCGATACGACAAAACAGATTGCTGCAGCACTGTTTGAGAATGTTAAAGGATACAATTACGGTATTCAGTTTGCAAGTTTTTATATGCCGGGTGATTTTATTCCTCATGTAAGGATGATGGAGACGGGGTATCAGAGTGCAAGTCTTGCAAATCTTTTCGGCTTGCAATATGTTGTTATCAGAAAGCCTAAGCCAATGGATACGGCTACACTTAATTACAGCTGGCAGATGAACGGAACTAATGCCTTTTCGATATATACCAATGCGACGGACACGATTGATGATAAATCGGCAAGACAGGCAGTATCGTCTGTTCTTAGATTTCTTACAAGAATGGGAATTTTAAAATATAATAATCACAGCGGCTATATAGCAAGCGTGATTAACGAGCATGAGCTTCTTGCTGTAAAGACTTATGACGGTGGTTTTTACAGGAGACTGAAATCACCGGGGGATCCGGTATTCCACGGAGATATAATAGGTGAAGTAATAGATCCGTTTGAGGGTTTTGTGAAGTCGCAGATTGTATCACAGACAGACGGAATTGTATTTTTTGCACATACAGCACCTACAGTTATGGGAAATCAGGTAGTATACAAAATTATACGAAGAATGCATGAATAAAATCTGATATTTCTAACTAATGGTGGGATTGTTAAATACAAATAAATGTGTTAATATAAATTTTATTATTGTATCGGTTATCCGGCAATAAATATTCTAATCATACAAAGGTTAGCAGGAGGATTATGATGAGCGGCGTTAAGAGAGTTTTTGTTGAAAAGAAGAAACCGTATGCTGTTAAAGCAAAGGAACTTTATGATGAGATAACAGATTATCTCGGTATTAAGACTGTTACCGGTGTAAGAGTTCTTATAAGATATGACATTGAAAATCTGTCAGATGACACTTATAAGAAAGCACTTACAACTGTATTTTCAGAACCACCGGTAGATGATGTGTATGAGATGCAGTTTGAATCAGGTAGTGATGATTATGTATTCTCGGTTGAGTACCTTCCGGGACAGTTTGACCAGAGAGCGGATTCAGCAGAACAGTGTGTAAAGTTTTTTAATGAAAATGAAATACCGGTCATTAAGACAGCTACAACTTATGTAATCAGTGGAACATTGACAGATGAGCAGAAAGAAAAGATTAAAGAACTCTGCATTAACCCTGTTGATTCAAGAGAAGCTGACAGCAAGATACCTGATACACTCGTTACAGAGTTCAAGGTTCCTGCTGATGTAATTATTTTTGACGGATTTAAAGATATGGCAGAGGCAGATTTGAAGGAGTTATATGATTCACTTGGTCTTGCCATGACATTTAAAGATTTCATCTTTATACAGGAATATTTTAAAAACGAAGAAAAAAGAGACCCTTCTATGACGGAGATAAGAGTGCTTGATACATATTGGTCAGACCACTGCCGTCATACAACATTTGCGACAGAACTTAAAGATGTTAAGTTCAAAGATGGTTTTTACAGAAAACCTATGGAAGATACATATAAGAAGTATCTTTCTGACAGAGCAGAGATTTATAAGGGGAGAAAAGATAAATTTGTATGCCTTATGGATCTTGCCCTTATGGCAATGAAGAAGTTAAAGGCAGAAGGAAAGCTTAACGACCAGGAAGAATCAGATGAAATTAATGCATGCAGTATAGTAGTTCCTGTAACTATAGATGGCAAGGAAGAAGAGTGGCTTGTTAATTTCAAGAATGAAACACATAATCATCCTACAGAAATTGAACCATTTGGTGGTGCTGCAACATGTCTTGGCGGTGCTATAAGAGATCCATTGTCAGGACGTACATATGTATATCAGGCAATGCGTGTAACAGGTGCAGCAGATCCCACAAAGCCTATGTCAGAGACACTTCACGGCAAGCTTCCTCAGAAAAAGCTTGTAACAGGTGCAGCACATGGTTACAGTTCATATGGTAACCAGATTGGTCTTGCAACAGGTTATGTAAAAGAGATTTATCATCCTGACTATGTAGCTAAGAGAATGGAAATCGGTGCAGTTATTGCGGCAGCTCCAAGAAGTGCCGTAAAGAGAGAAAATTCAGATCCGGGTGATATTATAATTCTTCTCGGTGGACGTACAGGACGTGACGGCTGTGGCGGTGCTACAGGTTCATCTAAAGTTCATACAGAAAAGTCTATCGAAACATGTGGAGCAGAGGTACAGAAAGGTAATGCACCTACAGAGCGTAAGATGCAGAGACTTTTCAGAAGACCTGAAGTTACAAAGCTTATTAAGAAATGTAACGATTTTGGTGCAGGCGGCGTTTCGGTTGCAATCGGAGAGCTTGCTGCCGGACTAAGAGTTTCACTTGATAAGGTTCCTAAAAAGTATGAAGGTCTTGATGGAACAGAGCTTGCCATTTCTGAATCACAGGAAAGAATGGCTGTTGTAATTGACCCTAAGGATGTTAGAGCATTTCTTAATTATGCGGCAGAAGAAAACCTTGAGGCAGTTGAAGTTGCAACTGTAACAGAAGAACCAAGACTTGTACTTGAGTGGAGAGGCAAAGAGATAGTTAATATTTCAAGAGCGTTCCTTGATACAAACGGTGCTCATCAGGAGACATCTGTTCTTGTTGATATTCCTTCAAAAGAAGATTCATATCTTAAGTCTTCAAAGATAGAAGATGTAAGAGGCAAGTGGTTAAAAGTTCTTTCTGACCTTAACGAGTGTTCACAGAAAGGTCTTGTTGAAAGATTTGATGGTTCAATCGGAGCCGGTTCTGTATACATGCCATTTGGCGGCAAGTATCAGCTTACAGAGACACAGGCAATGGTAGCAAAGCTTCCTGTACTTAAAGGAAAGTGCGATACAGTTACAATGATGTCTTATGGATTTGACCCTTATCTTTCTAAGTGGAGTCCATATCACGGTGCTATATATGCTGTTACAGATTCAGTTGCAAAGATTGTTGCGGCAGGCGGTGATTTTAACAAGATAAGATTTACTTTCCAGGAATATTTCAGAAGAATGACAGAAGACCCATCACGTTGGAGCCAGCCATTTGCAGCACTTCTCGGTGCTTATGAGGCACAGCTTGGATTTGGACTTCCATCAATCGGCGGTAAAGATAGTATGTCAGGTACATTTGAAGAGATAGATGTTCCGCCAACACTTTGTTCATTTGCTATAGATGTGGCAAAAGAAGGCGACATTATCACACCTGAATTAAAGACTCCGGGAAATGTTCTTGTTAAGTTTGATATAGAACATGATGAATATGATATTCCTGTATTTGAACAGGTTAAGGCACTTTACAACAGTATCCATGAACTTACTGAAAATGGTACAATCGTATCTGCTTATGTATGTGATGCAAATGGTTTTGTTCCTGCACTCTGCAAGATGGCATTCGGTAACAAGCTTGGATTTGCATTAAACAGTGATTTGAAAGAAGAATCATTATTTGCACCTGCATATGGATGTATAGTTGCCGAGGTTGCAAAGGATAAGCTTGATAATATTAAGACAGCTTATACAAAGCTTGGTGAAGTTAAAGAAAAAGCTGCATTTACATACAAAGAAGTTTCAATCAATGTAGAAGAGGCATTAAGTGTATGGGAAGACAAGCTTGAAAAGGTATTCCCTACAAAGGTTTCAAAGGAGACAACTTCTATTGAGACAAAGCTTTTTAATGCTGAAAATGTACATGTATGCAAGAATAAGGTTGCAAAGCCTACAGTATTTATTCCGGTATTCCCAGGTACAAACTGTGAGTATGACAGCACAAAGGCATTTGAAAGAGCTGGAGCAGATGTTATTGTAAAGGTATTTAAAAACCTTGATGCGGCAGGTATCAGAGAGTCTGTTGATGAGTTTGAGAAAGCAATCGCACAGTCACAGATTATTATGTTCCCTGGTGGATTCTCAGCAGGTGATGAGCCTGATGGTTCAGCTAAGTTCTTTGCCACTGCATTCAGAAATGCAAAGATGAAAGAAGCAGTTGAGAAACTTCTCAATGAGCGTGACGGTCTTGCACTTGGTATCTGTAACGGTTTCCAGGCACTTATCAAGCTTGGACTTGTTCCAAACGGAGCAATTACAGGTCAGAATGAGCAGTCACCTACACTTACATTTAATACAATCAACCGTCATATATCTAAGATGGTATATACAAAGGTTGTAAGTAATTTAAGTCCATGGCTTGCAGGTGCTGAGCTTGGCGGTGTTTATTGCAATCCTGCTTCACACGGTGAAGGAAGATTTGTTGCACCTAAGGAATGGCTTGACAAATTATTTGCAAACGGACAGGTTGCAACACAGTATTGTGACATCAACGGCAATATTTCAATGGATGAGGAGTGGAATGTCAATGGTTCATATATGGCTATTGAAGGTATCACAAGTCCTGACGGAAGATGTTTAGGTAAGATGGCACATTCAGAAAGACGCGGTGATGGCGTTGCAATTAACATTTATGGCGAGCAGGATTTAAGAATATTTGAATCAGGCGTAGCATATTTTAAGTAAGATTATTATCCCTGAAAATCTGGTATAATATGCCTGGTTTTCAGGGATTTTGCTTCGCAAAACAAGGATATAGTGCATCAAAGATGCACATTGGGATTTTGCTTCGCAAAGGAAGGAAGATTTATGAAGGTTTTAAGAGGATTTGTTCTGTGCTTATATTGTCTGATGCTTGCAATTACAGGTGTGTCGTTTCTTATGGGGAGTACATGTAAGGCAGCAATATCGGATATAGTTGTATACAAAAGTGAAGATAAGATAACAGATGCGATTGCGTCAGTATATCCTAATCTCAAAGGCGATGAGCTTGATAAAGTGTTTGATTATCTTGAAAATGACAAAGATTTAAGAAAAATAGCTGATATGTATGTTGATGCTGCAATAAAGGTTGCATCATCCAATAAAAATAAGGATAAGACTCTTGAGGAAATGCTTAGTGAAACGCAGACATCAGAGATGAATAATGCAGTCTCTTCATTTACGGATAGTCTTGTAAGTAAGGTTTTTGGAGATGAAGCAAATAATATAAGCGGCATTGCAGCCACATTATATAACGCTGTAAAACAGTCTGTTTCATTGAAAGTTACAGAAGCAGTGTCGTATTATACGGCTGGAGTTGTGGATGGAATGAGCACAAAGCAGCGTATGATTATTAAAATATATGCAATGTTTACATCTGTTGCAGCTCATGTGATATGTATAATCCTTACAGTTATTAACGCACTTTTGATATTTGCGGCATACAAAGAAAAAGCAGGAGTTATAAGAGGTCTGGGACTTGGAACGACAGCAGGAGGCCTTGTATTATTTATTCTGTCTAAAATGTTTGTAAATGTCGGAATGAGGCTCAGTAACAGGATGGTGGGAAGAACAGTTGGTTTTTCAATGAATGGCTGGTATCTGTTCAGTGGCATCTGTGTGGCAGCCGGTGTGGTTATGATTGTTGTGGCACAGGTTATAAAGAAAAATAATAATTAAAAAATTACAGGCAGGAGGAAATTAATATGACAAAAGTTGTATTGGGAAGCACAGAAATTAAGGTTAATAAAAACG
>ERZ773106.1666-NODE-1666-length-14966-cov-3.262155_pt1 | contig 14966 bp, 10 predicted proteins | sample MGYA00580572_ERZ773106 | MGnify/ENA primary metagenome ERZ773106 (study PRJEB29015, sample SAMEA2737868) | human gut metagenome | biome: human gut; feature: human-associated habitat; material: faeces | place: China | collected 2012 ... | reverse complement strand
CTTTTTCCGGGGCTGATGCGGGAGCAGATCTTGCCGGAACCTCTAACTGTTCCAGATCTCCCGTGCGCATAACTATTATCGCTCTTCAGACCCGCTTTTGCCCTATCGAAAATCCTGTTGTTTCAGTGAGTTATTTGTTCTATACTTGAAAAGTTGGAGGTGATTCGGGGGAGCCCGTTCACCTCCTTTTTCGTGCGCGCTTTTAAAAGCGGTCCAGGTTTCGCTTCCTCACTCCCCCACAGGAAAAGGCACCTTAAACGCTTCCCGCATTTCCGCCGCTTTCAGAGCAGTTCTTGCCCTTCCTCTCTGCTATCCCGCTATGCGTATCTATCAGTTCCTGATAGATCTTCCATAAATCCTATTAGCAGCTATCAGGATTTCTTTAAAACCTCATACGGTGAACCTCTCGCCGAATCGCCCTGATGGGGGATGAATGCGGGAAATGGAGTTGAGAGTGAAGCTCGGTTCGGCGGGTGCTTAGACAATTGGGCTCACTCCCCGAGTTGCTATCAGTTCCTATCAGATGCTGATAGGGCTTCCTTAAAAAATATTAGCTGCTGATAGAACTTCATACAAAACTCATAGTGAGCGCCGGCGGCCAGATCGATCGAAAAGCGGGAAAGCGCGAAAAGGACAGAAGCCTGGGTAGGGGTTGGGCAGGAATCAGGAAACGGCGTTCATCAGACAAAAGCAAAGCCCGCGGAGGCGGCTCGCGCGGGCTTTGCGGAAGGGGCGACCGCAGCGGAGTTAGCTGTCTTACATCGCCGGTCCTTCGAATTGAGAGCCCTGGAGGTTAGATGCCAGCTACGGGCTTTTTCCAGGGCTGATGCGGGAGCAGATCTTGCCGGAACCTTTAACTGTTCCAGATCTCTCCGTTCGCATAACTATTATGCTTCCGGAGCCCAAATTTCGCCTCATCGAAAATCCTGTTGTCCCAAGAGATTCAGTGATCTACACTTAAAAAGTTGAGGTGATCCGGGGTCTTTCCGGGTCACCTTTTTTCGTTTCCGATGCCCCAGGGGACGGATGAGCGGACCGCGGCTCCCGTTGTTCCTTCCCGCTATGCGTATCTATCAGCAGCTGATAGTTTCTCAATAAAAACTATTAGAAAATCTTAGGAACTATCAGGAACCTCTTCCCCTGCCATCCTTGAATCGGTTTTCGCTAACCGCCTTGAACCGTCCACATTCAATTCCAGGATCCTTCGCCGATCGTTCACCCTACAGCCAAATGTTCACAAAGTATCTGATTTGATCTCTTATGACACTTTTGTCTGCTGTGAACGGAAGCGTTCACTATTTTTCCTGATCCCGGAAAATCGGAGAACCGCAAAGCCCGATCTGGCTTAAATTTCTTCGCGCTCGGAGTTGTCTGATTGATTCATAGATAAAAGTAATATCTAAATATGGTCATAGCTTTTACTTGTAAACTACTTTTGTAGTTGGCATGCCTACAACACGAAACTGACCCCCAGCGTGCCCTGAGCCGCTTTATTGTGCCTATCAGCCGTTCTATAAAATCTATTAGCTGCTATGAGTCTTTATGAATCCGCTATCAGCATCTGTTAACTCGAACCGTGTGAAGCCCTGTCACTATGACATCTGAGATCCGAAAAGCTTTTCTCTCTGAGAATCTTTCTGAACAGAAGGACTGGGTGGTCTTTGCCCGGAATTCGGAAGCCGGTCACTCCCGGCCTGAACACGTGCATGACGTGGCGCAGCTTCTCTATGCGGAATCGGGTGTCATGCTCCTCGTGTCCGAAGGCATCCCGCGGCTCGTGCCGCCCCATCAGGCGCTTTGGATTCCGGCTGGCATCCCGCACTCTCTCACCTTTATTACGGAGACGCGGCTTCGGACGCTCTACTTCCCCGCTGAATCTTCAAAACGGGTTTCCGGTTCGATCCGCGCGATGGAAGTGTCTGATCTCCTCCGGGATCTGATCGCGGAGCTCTTCAGGAACACCTATCCGCCGTCCGTCCAGAAGCAGATGAGCCGCCTGGTACTGAGTCTCCTCCATGGAACGGCACCCACCGCGGATCCCCTCCCGCTCCCCACGGATCCCATGCTCCGATCCGCCGCGGAAGGAATCCTGCGGGAAAGCCGCTGGGCGGTGCCGCTTGAGACACTCTGTGATGAGGTTCACCTGACGCCCAAAACCTTCGAGCGAAAGTTCCTGAAGGACACAGGGATGACCTTTAAGGCCTGGAAATCCGCAGCCCGTCTCTGCTCCGCGCTCGACTGCCTCGCGAAAGGGATGTCGATCAAGCAGACCGCGCTTCACCTCGGGTTCTCTGGCCCCGGCCCCTTCAGCGCCGCTTTCACGAAATTCTTTGGTCTGACTCCCGGTTCACTCGTTCAGTCTCTCGGGAAACAAAAAGACCGCTGACCAAAAACACCGGTCAGCGGCTGAGGGAGGTTAGCTTCTAATTTCTTACGGCTCAGAGCTTCTTCGGAAGCGCGAGCGCGAAGATCCCGGCGAGCGGCATGAAGGATGCCGCGAGGAACACATTCTCAATTCCGATGATGTCAGCGAGCCACCCGAAGAACGCGGCGGCCGCGCCGCCAAGACCAAACGTCAGCCCGAAGAAGACACCGGACACCATACCGGTGTGCCGCGGCGCGACATCAAGCGCGCAGACGAGAATCGCGGAGAAGGCGGACGAGATCACAAAGGACACGAGGATCACGAGCGCGATGACACCCCAGAAACCCACGTAGGGCACCAGGAGCGCGAACGGCGCCGCGCCGAAGATCGACCCGAAAATCACCTTCCTGCGGCCAAAGCGATCGGTAATCGGACCGCCGAGCAGCGTCCCCGCGGCTCCCGCGCCAAGGAATGCGAAGAGCGCGTACTGAGCGGTCACCGGATCCACATGGAATTTCTCCATGACGTAAAACGTGAGGAAGTTCGTGAGGGACGAGATATAGACCTGCTTCGAGAACATCAGAATGAAGAGGATCGCGAAGATGAACTTTACGTTCCAGGCGGTTCCTGAACCCGAGGCAGCCGCCGCGCTTTTCACGGCTTCAGGCGGCGTCCGGTGATAGGTTTTCGCGACACCGACGAGAAGGAGGAACGCGAGCGCGGCGGAGAGGCTGAACCAACCGATGCTTGACTTCCCATACGGAATCACGACAAGGGCAGCTGCGATCGGTCCCATCGCGGAACCGGCATTCCCTCCCACCTGAAACACGGCCTGAGCGAACCCCCGCCTGCCGCCCGAGACATCCTGAGCGGTGCGGGAGGATTCCGGGTGAAACACCGCAGAGCCGCATCCGATCAGAGCGACCGAAATCAGGATGGCGGGGAGCGTCGCCGCGTGAGCGAGAAGAATGAGACCAAGACCTGAGAGCAGCATTCCGCAGGGGAGCGCTTCCGGCATCGGGTGCCGGTCACTCACTGCCCCGACGAAAGGCTGCAGATGTGACGACGTGATCTGCACGGTGAGCGTGATGAGACCCACCTCAGCGAACGTGAGGGCGTTCGCTTCCTTTAGGACAGGGAGCGATGCCGGGATCACCGACTGAAGCAGATCGTTCAGGAAATGCGCCGCGCTGATGGTGAGCAGAATCCCCATCGCGGCAGTTTGATTTTTTGAGTCCATCTTTTTGGTCCCTCCAACGCGGACCTGAATCTTTCAGATGGAGTCAGTTTATGTACGGGGGTTGTCGTTTAAACGACATTAATAGAACCTGAAACGACATTCTGCGAGATCAGGAATCTGATTCGGAATCATCGCAGCTATTTATCAGAAATCCAATAGTTTCTATCAGTTTTTATGAGTTTCTGATATTTCCTAATATTTGCTATTAGTTTTTATAGATTGGAACTAGAAAGACCGATGATCTGTTTGCAGCGGCAGGGAAGATCTCCATCGGGAACTCAGACCCCGGGATTGATCATCCAACTCCCTCATCCGAGATGCGCCTTATCTCCTCACTTTCATTAAGTTCTATGAGATTCTCCATAAATCCTGATAGCTGCTATTAGCAGCTGATAGTTTTTATATCAGACTGACATTCAGTGACCTCCAGAGACAAAAAAACCGGCACTCGAAAAGAGTGCCGGTTCTTTGCTCAGGTCAACCAATGAATGGTTTATCAGTGGTGCTCGTGCGGCGAGAAGACACGATCCGCGGAAGCAACCGTAATCCGATAATCCGAGAACACGCCTTCCATCGATTCGCGCTGGGCTTTGCGATGTTCTTCAGAGGTGAGGAAGGCCTTAACGGATTCGTTATCCTTCCAGACCGAGAGGCTCAGGACCTTGTTCGGTTCGGACACGGACTGGAAACGTTCAGCTCGAACGAAGCCCGGAACATGAGCGAGGTGAGACTGAATCTGCTCGGCCTTAGCGAGGAAACCGTCTTTCTGTCCCTCAAGCAGAGTGACTTCGAGCAGGACTACAACATCAGCCATGAGTTTCTCCTTAACTTTGAAAAGGTTCAATTAAGGACAGTACATCACAGCTATCTGAAGCCGATCTGAAGAGAAATCTTTCTTTACGTTTCAGCCGTGCCTCAGATACCGGCGATCACTTCTTCCGGTCCCTGGGTGTCGATATTGATTTCGGTCCACGTCTGATGGGCATATTCCTCATGCTTCTTCAGCGCGCTGAGGTCAGACGGAGGCGGAATCGGGCGTCCGGCTTCGCGTTCACCTTTAACCCAAATCACAGAGGCTTCCTTGAGATTACGCATCGCTTCTTCAAGCGTCTTGCCGACAGCGTAGCAGCCCGGCAGATCCGGAACAGTGAGACTGAAAGCATAGGCGCCGCTGCCCGGTTCGATTGCAACTTCGTATTTCATACGAGAGCTCCGTTTACTGTTGAGATCAGGAGAAAAGAGCGATGGTCACACTCCGTTCTCCAATGCGAAAAATTCAAACGGCTTAGTGTCTCACAATCGTATCGGAAAAGGTAGTCCTTCAGACGAACCTATTTGTTTGTACAGTGTGTTTCTTCTATCTGTCCGTATCCGCAGAGGCGCTATCGGTAATCCCAAAAGTTATTCAATAACTATCAGTTCTTATGATTTTCTATTAGCAGCTAATAGCAAATCATAGATTTCATATACGGTTAACATCGCCAGGTGCCAACGGCCGGCAGAACCCGCACCTATATCCGCATCACTGTTCGATGAGGCAGAGAGACAATAACTGTCAGCCATACACGTTGGTGCGTCACTTTATGTCGCATTGAAAATGACTTTCTCTGCAGGAATCTACAAAAGAGCTGTTGGTGGATTTCTTATCAGTTTCTATTAGTATCTATTAAATACTATTAGTTTTTATGAGTTTCTGATAGAAAAGCAATACTGATAGGAGCGGAACCAAAATCCCCGGCGGAAAGAGTCACTGGCTTGAGACGAAGATCGGTTCCGATTTCTGATAGCAGCTATCAGTGTCTCTATAAAAACTCATAGTTCCTAATAGAAAAGGCTTCGGCCTCCGGGCCAAAGCCTTTTCACACGCGGCTGATCAGCCGTGCGGTTCAACTCAGAGTGTCAGACGCATTTTGATATGCGGAATTCCATCCTCGAGGAACTCATCCGACACCTGAACGAAGCCAGCGTTCTCGTAGAGCTTTCTTGCGTAGACCTGAGCCTCAATCGTGAGACTCTCGGCGTGAAGCTTTTCCTTCGCCACCTGGATACCGGCGTCGAGAATCTTCGTCCCCAGGCCGCAGCGTCGTTTCACCGCGATCACGCGGCCAATTGAGCATTCATCAAACGTCGCGCCTTTCGGGAGCACGCGGAGGTAAGCCTGAATGCCGTCCTCGTCTTTCATCCACACGTGATACGCGACCTTATCGGCGTCATCCACTTCCTGATACGGGCACTTCTGCTCCACAACAAACACCGAGACCCGGAGCTTATAAATCTCAAAGAGCTCCTCTGGCGTCAGCTCTTGGAGCGTCTTCACAAAGAGTTCCATCTTTCTTCCATTGCTTTGAATCACTTTTGAGCCGTCATTTTGTCATAAAGCCGGGACTGACCTCACTTCTCATAGTTTCTTATGATTTTCTGATAGATACTAATATTTTCTTTCAGTATCTATTAACACCATGCAGATCACGGTGACTCCAGCCGTAAGTCAGAGTCTGGGAGTAACCAAGGCGCATCAGTCTCTTTTGCAGGGTACGGTAAACGTTATAAGTGGGATTTGAACCTTGTGTTGTGGCTCGCGGGTCTTCAACGGAGCGGGATTCGTGCCGACTTGATTGTTTCCAGAGCAACGTGTGTCATTGATAGATGCTGATAGCTTCTATTAGTTTCTATTAATTGATCTGAAGACAGGAATCGTGCTGATTCCGCCCCCTGCTCGATAGCCTCGTTCCGGGTAAGGCTGCTGAACCGGATCGGCTTCCGGGTACGGTATCCGTTATAACGGATTCATACACCCTAATCGCCGGCTTCCGTGCTCCAATCCTGAAATCCACCGTCCGCGCCGATTTCTGGCTGGACCGGTTTACTCATCTATCTTTTAATATTTTCTATTAGATTCTATTAGTATTTATGATTAGCTGATAGTTCCTCTATGGCCGCGTCCCTTTGAGACTCCACACAGCATATTTCGCATTTGGAACGTGGCTTATTTCCAGTTCGCCCTTATGAGTTTCTATTAGAAGCTAATAGAAGCTCTTAGGCTTGAACCTTCATTGAGATACCGGTTTCCAATCGGTATAGGGTACGGTTTCCGTTATATCGGGTTCATTTCGTCCGATAACGTTTACCGTACCTGAAAGGGTTGCAACTGTTCTTTAGGGCGGTCGTTCCAATGCTCGTGGACAAATACTGACCCACCCCTGCTTTTCCCGATCCCTTCGGGAGTCTTTTTCCTGATTGATAGCTTCTATGCGTTTCTATGATTTGCTAATAGAAACTAATAGAGAGCTAGTTGGTGAACCAGATCCCGGAGGAAACGTAGACCGATCTCGCTTCGGGTACGGTAAACGTTATAACGGGGAATTGAGCGCCCGCTCGCTTTCTGATCCGGTACGGTCTCCGCTGCAACTGGTTTCTCTCCGTTTTCTCTCTGATTTCGATTCAGGGTACGGTTTCCGTTATTTCTGACGAGATCACGCTGAACTGCCGCCTCATTAATAGCTTCTATTAGCTTCTATCAGAAACTGATAACGGGCAGGCACCCGCCCTTTCCCAAACGGAATTGGAGGCTCAAGCCTTTTGGCACGGACACGGATCCTCCGCGCCCTCCTTTTCCAGTACCGTCCTGAAGACCATCACATCCCGAGACAAGGTGTGGTGACCACGGGCGGCGGACTTCTCCCCTCCAGACCGGGATCCTGAGCCTTACGCAGACCGTTTTTTTGATGGGTACGGTTTCCGTTATATCGAAAGAGAAGCCTCTCATTCAGACTGAGACCGTCGGCTCTTCCTTTGTCTTCTTATTAGGTACGGTAAACGTTATCGATCACGGGGCTCGCATATCTGCTAGTCAGCCGTCTCGAAGAGTTTCACGTCGATCCGATTCACATCGTCCTCTCAGGATCGAGGTACCGAAGTAACAGTCGCGTGTCAGAAGATCTTCAGCTATGGGTACGGTTTCCGTTATATCTGAAAGAGTCCTGCCTCCGTGACGTCCTTCTTCATCATGATCCCCTCAATTACTCCGTTGCCTGTCGCTCCTGACTGAGGAATAACGAATTCCGTACCTGTTTAATAGAAACTATTCGTATCTATCAGTATGTATTAGATGCTGATAAATGATGGGGATTCGACCATTAATCGCCTCCACACCTGGCGTCGGCAGTCCTGACACTTCTGACCGCTATCCATTTCGCTTTTCTTTTTGGGACAATCGCGCTTTGGCTGCCGTTCACGGCATCGACACAGGTGGTCGAAGACCTTTTCGTGTCGGAATGGGTACGGTTTCCGTTATATCTGGAGCTTAAAAAAATCCGAATGCCTCACCCGACACTGTTTTTTGAACTTTTTAAATCAATAAACTTTTTTGTAATCAAATAGTTATACATTATCAATGTTTCACGTGAAATACAGACACTTTTCACGGGACTTTTGAAGTATCGTTTAACTATTTGATTTTATGTTATTTAATATTTTCTATTAGTTCCTATTAAATTTCTGTCATTCTGAGCAGATTCCGCCTGACCCGAAAAGAACTGAAAAATGGGTGGAAATGGACTTTTACTATTTGGTATATTACTTATAAGTATTTTTTAAACATGAAAATATGTCTGATCGCCAGAAAATCGGCAGAAGCCGCGAAACCGAAAGACTGAAGGAATTGCTTTCAGCGCCAGGACCTCACCTCATTACGGTGCGAGGAGAGACCGGTGTCGGTAAAACCGCACTCCTTGAAGAGGCCGCGAAAGAACGGCGTCTCTTCCGTTTTGAGGCCGCGGACATGAATAGCCGGCTGCTCCTCAGAAGCTTTACTTCGGACTTCAATCAGTTCTTCGGGAAGAATGAAGCGGAATTCCCTTCCTGGGAAGACGCCCTGAAATCGGTGTTTGAGGCGTCTCTCCAAACGGGGTCCGCTATCGCTTTTGACCGGTTTGAAGCGCTCTGCGGCGCGGTGCCGGAATTCCCCGCCGTGCTTCGTGAGGTCTTTCAGTCCGTCCGAACTCCCTCCCCCTGCCCTCTCATCCTCTCTGGCGGCGGTGTCGCCTGGATGCGGGAAACGGTTTCCGGCTTCAAGAGCCCGCTTTACGGCCTTCCGAATACGACAATCGAACTCTCGGGGCTCTCGCTTCGCGATATGCCAGCGTTCTTCCCCGGGTGGACGCCAGCCGATCAGTTCACCGTCTGGGCGCTTTTCGGCGGCGTTCCCGGTGTTCTCGCGCTCTTCAATCGGGAGGAAACGCTGGACACCAATCTCTCGCGTCTTCTCACCCGAGGGAGTGTCTTTGACTTCGCGGTTCGGCTCGCGACCGAAACCCCTTTCCGGGAACCCCGGATCTATCACTCCATCATGTCGGCTGTCGCTCGTGATTGCGACACCCCGGGGAAGATTGCCGCCTGGATCGGTGAAACCGAGGCGAAATGCGGCAAATACCTCTCAGGACTCGTCCGGTCAGGTCTCGTCACGAAGATCTTCCCCTGCGGTGTTCCGAAGGACGGCAGAAAGGGCCTTTACCGGCTTTCCAGCCCCGCGCTGAAGCTTTGGTACCGGTGCCTCTTCATGGGTTCGGGAAACGGTGCCAGCGGGCTTAAAACGCGTTTAAATGCGATTCTCGGTGAACCCCTCGCTCTGGCATCCTCTGACGCGCTGACGCGTCTGGGACGCCGTTCCAGGCTCCGTTTTATGCCGGAGGAAAGCGGGCTGCTGGAAGGGGTTCAGAGCGATTCCGGTACCCTTTTCGCCCTGACAGACGCCTCGAAAACGGATTGGCTGATCGGTCTCGCGTCAGCTGATCCGACCCCCGTGGGAGAGGCGGCGCTGCGGGGCTTCGCGCTTCACGCGCTGAAAGGCCGGGATGACCGCCGCACGGACCTTGCGGCATCGAGCCTCGCGGGGTACACGGATGAGGCCCGGAATTTCGCGGAAACCGCTGGAATCCGGCTTCTCGAACTCCCCGATCTCCTCCGATAAAAAAAGACCGTCAGGTGATTTCTGACGGTCTTCGCTTCAGAGCCTTTTACTCTTCAGTCTTCTTTTTCGCGGTCCGCGTGGTTTTCGCCTTGACGGTCTTCACGGTTTTTGCGGTCTTCGTGTTTTTTGTCTCCGCTTTCACCGCGGTTTTGGAAGCAGCCGCTTTCTTCGCTGTTTTCGCGACCGTGGTTTTCACGGGTTTAGCCGTTTTCGAGGTTTTCGCCGCGGCCGTGGTTTTCGCCTTGGTGGTCCGGGTTTTCTTCACCGCGGTCTTCTTCACTTTCGGCGTCTCTTCCACGATTTCTGGTTCGAGAATCGGTTCCATCGCCGCGGCTTCAGCAGCCATCTGTTCCGCGAGTTCAGCCGCCGCTTTCTGGGCCGCCCGCTTCGCCGCCGCGTCTACCTTAGGCTTACGAGGCTTGAACCCGAGCTGTTTCAGCCACGGCACATAGACTTTCTGCACAAAAGCGGGTTCCGCGAGGTGCAGTTTCAGCCATTCGACAAATTCCTCGATCGAATGGCCCTTCGGAGCGAACTTATTCGCGCGAAGCCAGTTAAAAAATTCGTGGGACTTGTAGCCCTTCTTCTCCGCGTACGCCTCATTCGCGCCGCCAAGCAGATCCGCGTAGTACGACACCTGGCGCGCGGTGAGCACGGCCTGGTGATCATCGAGTTCCAGCGAATCCATGACAGAAGTCTTGCGGCGGCGGGATTTCTTCGAATCATCGTCATCCCGCGCGAGCTGCACATGATTCTTCGGGGACAGGTGGAATTTCAGCTGTGTCACCTTGTTGTGGGCCCCCCGGATCAGCTCAAGTTCCACGCTGAAACGCGTGAATTCCGAGCTGTTGATCTGGCGGATAGCGACGTCGAGCACCCGCTGCTTGAAGTTCCCAAACCGCGTATAAGCGTCTTTTAAATCAAGGAGATTGCGGAGTTCCTCAAACGTCGTGAAGAACGTCCGGTCCGGATGGTTCTGGTACTGAAGGCACATCGTGTAGATGCGGATCGCGAACACACTCCGCAGACCCGTGAGTTCCATGAGATTGAACTCAGTGAACTGCTCTTTCAGGCGCTGAACAAAGGGGATAAAGGCCGGCGTGAAACGGAATCCGATCTGACCGTGCCCTTCCGCGTACGTGACTGACGTGAGGAAGTGGAAACGCTCGAAAACCGGCTTTGTCGGATCCTTTCGGAAGAGGTCGTACGAACTCTTGAACGCCGCCTGCAGTTCCGGGAAATTCTGAATCGACCGCATCTGAATCGTGGCGAATCCGTTGAAGAGCGAATCCGACACCTTGCGAAGCGCCGCGTACACCTCCTGCTTTCGGGTACCGAGAGCCATGATGTCGGTGGCGTTCACGAAGTAAGTCTTGTTCGGATCAATGGCGTCGACGTTGGACACATTCGCGATCGCGCTCATCACCACGCGCAGCTGGAAAAGATCCAGGTGATACGACGTGAGATTGAGCGGATTCGAATAGCGAACAACCTTCGATTCAACGTATTTTGTCTTCGGTTTTTCAGCCATAGCCCAGATCCACAAGGAAAATTGACAGGTACGGTAAACGTTATAACTCAAATCCCCATAAACAAAACGAGCCGAAAGGTGATGGCCTTTCCGCTCATTTTTTTGGTGGGAACCTGTGCATAACGGTGACACTTCCGATTACATAGTACTAGCTAAGAGAAGAAAATTCCAGCCGAAATTCATAAATCTGCCCCCTCCCTTCAAACCCGAAAAAAAGGGGCTGGTACGGAAGACGTTGCAGCAGCGGTACGGCTTCCGTTATCGAAAGGTACGGCAGACGCTGCACCAGGGGTACGGTAAACGTTGCTTCTGGCCACCCTCTATATAGAAAAAGAATTTAAAAAGATAAAAAGTAAGAAAAGAACAGAGCCTGTGGATAACCCAAAGACACAGGCTTTTTCTTTAAAAATCGTCATTAAGGTACGGTAAACGTTATAGAAAAGCAGAAAACGAAAAAGAAAAAGGTACGGTTAACGTTATACCTGTCAACAGACACTCACACTCAAAATCACCTCAGAACCGAAAAAAACATCAAAAAGCCTGTGGATAAGTCTCAAAAATAACCCAGTACGGTCTATGTTATCCGTGAAGTACGGGAAAAGTTATCGAAGGGTACGGCAGAAGTTACCTCAAGGGTACGGTAAACGTTGCTTCTGAGGCCCCTCTATATAGAAAAGGTTTTAAAAAGATAAAAATTAAGAAAAGAAACCATTCCCGCAAATTTCTGTGGACAACCTAAGTGAAGTGTGGTAGCGGGTACGGTTTCCGTTATATCTGACTGAAAAAACAACAGAAAAGAAAAATGGTACGGTAAACGTTATTCAATATTTCTAATGTGCTTTCAATAAGATAGAACGATAAAAGCGGATAGAAAAGAGAAGAAAAAAGAGAAACGGCTGCCTTTATCCCTTCACTTTATGGGTACGGTATCCGTTATCAGTGACTAAAAAGAATTGAAAAAACAGGTATCTAACAAATCAAAAGACCAAAGACACTAAGAAATCCGGATCCTGGTGAGTCAAAAACCGATCCATTGAACGGCGTTCAGTCTTCCTCCGGCTAACGTTGAGCAAACGCTGCTAGCAAAAGATAAATCGTGTAGCAAAGATCAATGCAAGATCCTGAACTGTATCCGACTTTATGCAAAAGAATTCACTCTGAGAGAAAAACACCGTCCGTTTTTGAGACCTTCTTTTCGGGTACGGTAAACGTTATAACCGGTTCCAGAAGATCCAGGGTACGGTTTCCGTTATATCAGTGTCTTTCAGACCCCCGAAAAACGTTCATTTAAGAGGCTTTAAATTTTTCTATATGTCCTCTCGATCGATCTATCGGATTTAAATGCACCGTTTTTTGATCAGAAGAAAGCGAAAAACCGGTACGGCAAACGTTATACCGACAGAGCCATCAGGGTACGGTAAACGTTATCGTGAAGATTGTCCATTACCTGAAGATGCGTTCCTTAACTCTCTGTTTATTTTAAACAAAAATTGATTAGAAAAAATCAATTGTCTGAAGTACGGAAAGTGTTACCGATAAAAGAAGAGAGCCAAGCGACTCAACCGGATTCCGCGCTTTCCTCTGGTACGGTAAACGGTATAACTGGGGGGCTTTGCCATCATTTTTTCAGCTTTTGACTGGTATATGTCTCTTTTGCGGTAACAAGGTACGGTAAGTGTTATATCTGCCCCAAAAAACACCGCGATTAAAGTACGGAATCTGTTATCGATTGATGGCCTATCTTCAATAAACATCAATCACAACACATTGTTTTAACTAGATAAAAAACAGAAACTCTTCATCCAAGCAGTCAGGTACGGTTTCCGTTATATCTGAACCTGATTCAGAGGCTGCGGCGAGGCTTTGCTGTTATATCTGGATTCCGCCAGAAAACAGGTACGGCAAACGTTATAACAAGGGTCTCCTTCTCTATCCAAAGTGATCCTGAAAGAGATCGAATTTGGGTACGGTAAACGGTATAGCGGAACCCGTTGGAGGCCTTTCAGGGCGTTTTTTACCGAAGCTGAAGGAATGATTGAAAAGCAGTGTCCAACTCTCTGAGTCCATGCGAGAAAAGATCGGGATAGAACATAAGAGCCGACCATGCGTCATTTTGTCGTCCGATAACGTTTACCGTACCAGGATTTGATCGTTTTTAATAAATTCGCGAAGTCTCCTCGGCCAATGAAGGGACCTCAGGATGGCCTCAGGAAGTGTCCGTTTAAGTAGGTTTTTTTCCCTCTGTTTGCGCTGCTTTTGGATTTTGCATACAATCTGATTTATTCAATAAATATTAATATTTATGAATAACATCTATAAATTCTAATAGATGCTATTAGCATCTATTAGAAATTGACATCTACAGCACAGATCGTAAAAAACATTTTTCTGGGGGCTCGAATGATCATTGCGGTTGCATCCACTAAGGGCGGAACGGGGAAAACCACGGCCGCTCTGCAGGTAGCGCTTTACCTGCTGGTGCAGAAAAAAGCGAAAGTCTGCCTGGTTGACGCGGACGTGCAGGGTTCCTCCAATCTCGCGATTCAGTCGCGGGAAAAGAACCTCGTTTCGCCGAAGCTGAGGACTGAGGTCATCACGGATGGCGGTGAGATCCTGACCCGCGTTCCGAAACTGAATGAGAAGTACGAGTATGTGGTGATTGATGTCGGCGGCCGAGAGACGGATGCTCTCCGCGCTTCCATGGCGATCTGCGACACGCTCCTCATTCCGTGCCGTCCGACTGGGCTCGACCTGCTCGCTTTCACGCTTAATATCCGCGATGTCATTCAGAAGGCTCGTGAAGAGGCTGGCGCAAAGTTCAAGGCCTTCGTCTTCATCTCCCAGGCGCATACCCGCATGACGAAGAACGACCATGAGGTGGTGCAGTTCCTGCGGAGCCTTGATGACATCAAATACGTGGACGCGAAGCTCACCTCGCGTGTCGTGTTTGAGGAGGCTGGAAATCACGGTCTCTCTGTCTACGAGATGAAGCCGAGAAATGAGAAGGCGTGCGCTGAAGTCCGCCATCTTGTGAATCAGACGGTCTTAGCCAAGTAAAATACGAGCCAAAGGAGACGGCAATGTCTATCGATCTTAGCGTTACGAATAAACCGGCTGTACAGAAGAAGGCTGAAGAAGAGCCTGATAACCGCGAACAGATCCGCGATTTCGTTCAGAAGGCTGCCCCTCAGAAGGCGGAACGTGCCCGTAAGAAGCACGCCCCGGTTCAGAGAAAGATGTGCTCCTTCATGATCCCGGTTCCCCTGCTTGAAGAACTGGATCGTTTCTGCGAAAAGAAAGCGCAGACCCGCTCCGGCATCATCAATCTCGCGATCGTGAAGATCCTCGAAGACGGACTCTGATTCTGTTGTTTCATCCTTCGGCCCATGAATCCTGATAGAAGCTATGAGTTTCTATCAGGATTTAATATTTTTTATTAGATGCTATTAGCTTCTATGAGTTTCTGATAGCAGGGGCGTTCCCCTCCTTTCGATTCTTTCTGACCTCTCTCCTCTTTCTCGCCAGGGCTCTTCTCTTTCTCTCACGTTTCACCGCCGTCTGATCTTAGGTTTCTTTCCTAGCTGTAAAACCAACAATCGTTTCTCATAGAACCCACATAAGTTCTATTGGTTTCTGATAGTTCCTAATAGAATTTATTAGAAGCTATTAGAAAATAATAGGATTTACTGGCTCTGAATTCTGAGAGATCAATCTTGCTGCATCGTGCGAAAGATCCGGAAGAGGATTTTTCGCTTGAGACGGAAATAAAAATAGCTCTTGATAGGTTTTATGAAGAAACTATCAGGAGCTATTAGCTTCTATTAGAAATTAATAGAGGAAATCAAAGAAGCTGGGTACGGTA
>ERZ773106.1658-NODE-1658-length-15032-cov-2.780397_pt1 | contig 15032 bp, 10 predicted proteins | sample MGYA00580572_ERZ773106 | MGnify/ENA primary metagenome ERZ773106 (study PRJEB29015, sample SAMEA2737868) | human gut metagenome | biome: human gut; feature: human-associated habitat; material: faeces | place: China | collected 2012 ... | reverse complement strand
TGCGGAGCACCCCTTCATCGTCCATTCGTGCCGCCAGTCGGTACGCGTGCTCGGAACGACTTTCAATGTCCAGGCCTATTCCAACGAATCCGAGAACACCGTAACGCTCCTGAGCGGGGCCGTGGGACTCGACTTGCTCGACCGTGAGGGCGAATTGCTCCGGTCGCTCGAACTGCATCCTTACGAACAGTGCCATTTCGACAAGAGAGCCGGTAGTTACCGGCTTTCGGAACTGGACGCCTATGAGCGGCAGGTTCCGTGGGACGACGGGGTTTACCGTTTCCGCGATCAGAGTCTCGCGCAGATCGCCGCCCGGTTGCAGAACTATTACGGCGTGCGGATTCTTCTTATCGACGAAGCTGCGGAAAAGATCCGTTATACGGGCAGTTTCTCGCTCACGGAGCGGCTCGACGAGGTGTTCGGCGTCCTGAACCACGACGGGCGTCTGCATATCGAACGCGACGGGAACACCTACCGCATCCGCTTACGCTGACCTTTTGAAAACTACGAAAACCTCAATAGACATGTCGAACCTTAAATCTTTCCTGCCTATGACCGATTGACGAACGGATTCTTCCCCCCCCCGAACAAAGAGGAGCCGGTCATGCTGCTGACATTCCCCGGCTCCGGACTCGTTAAATTTTCGTTCATGCCCCGATGCTCCGGAATCCCGGCGCTTTGCGGTGCATGGCATAAACTACTCATCTAAGAGGTCTTAAATTTATGAAAAAAAATCTGATTCTTGCTCTTCTCGCGCTGTTTTTCACGCTCGGGACGGGTAAAATGACGGTTTCGGCGCAATCCGGTGTGTTGCAACAACGCATCAGCGTCTCCGTAGAGGGCGGAACGCTCGACGATGCCGTCGTGCAGATCGAGAAGCAAACATCGCTGATGTTCCTCTATAAAACACAGGACATCGCCCCTTCTCACCGGGTGACGCTGCACGCCAGACGGGAGCCGCTGTCGGTCGTGCTCGACCGTCTGGTCGAAGGCACGAAACTCGGCTGGGAACTCTCGGACAATCACATCGTATTGACACAGAAAAGCGTCGATGACCAGCCCCGCAGGGTGACGGGACATGTCCTCGACAAGAACGGAGTTCCCATCATCGGAGCGACGGTTATTGTCAAGGGGACGACCGTCGGTACGAGTACCGGGGCCGACGGCTCTTTCGCGCTGGAGATTCCCGCTCCCGCCGCGAAGGCGGTGCTGTCGTTCGGCTACCTGGGATACGACGACACGGAAATTCCGGTCGGGAGCCGTACGGCAATGGAGGTCACGCTGCGCGAATCCGCGCTTGAAATGGATGCTGTCGTCGTAACGGCCCTGGGCATCAAACGTTCGGAAAAGGCGCTGTCGTACAACGTGCAGCAAGTTTCGGCAGAGGAGATTGTCGGCAACAAGGACGTGAACTTCGTCAATGCGCTCAGCGGCAAGGTGGCCGGCGTGAACATCAACGCCTCGTCGTCGGGCGTGGGCGGAGCCTCGAAGGTGGTCATGCGCGGTACGAAGGGCATCGACCAGTCTTCGAACGCCCTGTACGTCATCGACGGTATTCCGATGTACAACCTCGGCGGCGAGGGCGGAACGGAGTTCGACTCGGCCGGAACGTCGGAAGCCGTCGCGGACATCAATCCCGAGGATATCGAGTCCGTGTCGGTGCTGACGGGCGCTGCGGCTGCGGCGCTCTACGGCAGTTATGCGTCGAACGGCGCCATCGTCATCACGACCAAGAAGGGCAAGGCGGGCCATACGTCCGTGACCGTGACCAGCAATACCGAGGTACACTCTCCCTTCGTGATGCCCGAATTCCAAAACCGCTACGGTACGGGCAACCTTAATGCTTCGGAGGGGCAGACGCTCATGAGCTGGGGCCGCCGGCTCGGTGCTGCGGACCGCACGGGCTATTCCCCGCGCAGCGACTACTTCCAGACGGGCGTCACCGGCACCGAGACCGTTTCGCTCTCGACGGGCACCGACCGCAACCAGACCTACCTTTCGGCCTCGGCTGTCAATTCCCGCGGTATTGTGCCCAACAACGGCTACGAGCGTTACAACTTCACGGCCCGCAACACCACCTCGTTGCTCAAAGACCGCATGACCTTGGACATCGGAGCCTCCTACATCATGCAGAACGACCGCAACATGGTCAATCAGGGCACGTATGCCAATCCGTTGGTTTCGGCTTACCTGTTTCCCCGCGGAAACGACTGGAACCGTGTGCGGATGTTCGAACGATACGACCCCGAACGCCGCATCTGGGTGCAGGACTGGGACGAGTGGATCGGTGCGGGCAATCTGACGATGCAGAATCCCTACTGGATCAACTACCGCAACCTGCGCGAGAACGACCGCCGGCGCTATATGCTCAATACCAACATCTCCTACCGGATTCTCGACTGGCTTTCGGTTTCGGGCCGTATCCGAATCGACAATTCGGTGAACAACTTCACCGAGAAGTTTTATGCCACATCCAATTCGACGCTCATCGAGGGGTCGAACAACGGACTTTACGGCATCACCAAGACCGAAGATCAGCAGACCTACGGCGACGTGCTGCTCAATATCGACAAGACCTTCGGAGCGAATTGGTCGCTGCAGGCCAACGTGGGCGCCGTGATTTCGGATATCCGGCAGGATGCCTTCAAGAACCGCGGACCCATCATGGAGTCGGGTATCGCCAATCTGTTCAACGTCTTCCAGCTCGACGACACCCGTGTGACACGCGAGCAGTCCGGCTGGCGCGAACAGTACCAGTCGCTTTTCGCCTCGGCCGAAATCGGGTACAAGGGAACCTACTACCTCACCCTTACGGGGCGCAACGACTGGCCTTCTCAACTGGCCGGTCCGCAATCGGTCAAGGCTTCGTTCTTCTACCCTTCCGTCGGCGCCTCGGTGGTGCTTTCGCAGCTCATCCCCGACATGCCGGAGAACCTCTCCTACGTCAAGGTGCGCGGTTCGTGGGCCTCGGTAGGTATGCCTTTCGCCCGTTTCCTGGCCAACCCCGTCTATGTCTGGGATGCCGATAATAAAGTGTGGAAGACGGAGACCAATTACCCCTTCTACGACCTGAAGCCCGAACGCACGGATTCGTGGGAGGTGGGTCTTACCATGCGTTTCCTGAAGCATTTCAACCTCGACGTATCGTATTACAACACGAAGACCTACAACCAGACCTTCGACCCGCAGATCTCCGTGTCGTCCGGTTATTCGACGCTCTACGTTCAGACCGGATCGGTGCGCAACCGGGGTATCGAGCTGGCGCTGGGCTACGGCAACAAATGGGGCGAGTTCTCGTGGAGTTCGAATTTCACGCTCAGCTCCAACCAGAACCGGATTCTCGAACTGGTGGACAACTACCGCCATCCCGAAACCGGACAGTTCGTCACGAAGGACCGCCTCGATGTCGGCGGTCTGAACCAGGCGCACTTCATCCTCAAGAAGGGCGGTTCGCTGGGCGATCTTTATTCGATCATCGACCTCAAGCGCGATGCCAACGGCCATATCTACGTGGACGAGAACGACCGCATCTATACGGTCTCCGAGAATCTGGACGACATCAGGCTGGGATCGGTCTTTCCGAAGGCCAACATGGCGTGGCGCAACGACTTCCGCTGGAAAAACCTGAGTTTCGGGTTCATGGTATCGGCCCGTATCGGCGGAATCGTTTACTCCGCCACGCAGGCTCAGCTCGACTATTACGGCGTATCGGAGGATTCTGCCGCGGCACGCGACGCCGGAGGCGTCGCCGTCAACGGAGGTTCGCTCCTGCCGGCCTACAATTGGTACGAGGTCGTAGGCGGCAAGAACATCCCGCAATATTACACCTATTCGGCGACGAACGTCCGCTTGCAGGAGGCTTCGATCGGCTATACGATTCCGAAGGAGAAACTCGGCGGCGTTTGCGAGATAAACCTCTCACTCGTGGGCCGCAACCTCTGGATGATTTACTGCAAGGCTCCGTTCGACCCCGAAGCCGTCGCCACGACGGGCAACTACTATCAGGGCATCGACTATTTCATGATGCCTTCGTTACGGAATATCGGTTTCAACATGAGACTCAAATTCTAAACGCGCTATGAAAAAACCACAATATCTTCGCAGACGCCTCCGCCTGCTGGCGCTGGCACCGGCAGCGTTGTTCGCCGCCTGCACGGGCGGGTTCGATGACATCAACACCGATCCCTATGCCGCCTCGAAAGACGATATGAACAACGACAACTACATCGTCTCGTCGATTCTGACGGGTATGCAGGGATGGGTCATTCCGCTCGATGTCAATACGCACCAGTTCACCGACATCGTGCTGGGAGGTGCGCTCGGCGGCTATACGGCCGACTCGAATCCGGGACTTCCCACCCGCATCGCCATCTTCAACCCTACCAACGACTGGACGCGCGTGATGCTCATTCGCGTGATTCCTGAGATCTATACGGCTTACAACAAGCTGAAAGTCAATTCCGACGACGAAGTGGCCCTTGCGCTTGCCGAAGTGATCCGCGTGGCTGCCGTGCATCGCGTGACCGACACCTACGGACCGGTTCCCTATTCGCAGATCGGAGCCGACGACGCGCTTACCTCACCCTACGATTCGCAGCAGGCCGTCTATGAACGGCTGTTCGAGGAGCTGGACGGTGCGCTGACCGTGCTGAGGAACCATTCGGCCGAGACCATCAAGGCCGCCTCGGACAAGATCTATGCGGGCGACCTGTCGAAATGGGTGCGGTTCGCCAATTCGCTCAAGCTGCGCATGGCCATGCGTATCAGCTATGCGGCGCCGGACGAAGCCGAACGGATCGTAAAGGAGGCTCTTTCCGGAGAGAACGGCGGCGTGATCGAATCGAATGCGGACAATGCACAGATTCCGACCCAGAACAACCCGTTCCGGGTGGTGATGTACGACTACAACGGCGGGGACTCGCGCGTTTCGGCCGACATCACCTCCTACATGAACGGTTACAAAGACCCCCGGCGGGCCAAATACTTCACCCTTTCGACCTTCACGGGCGGAATTCGGAACGGCTATATCGGGCTGCGTTCGGGAATCAGCATTCCCTCCGAATCGCTTCTCTACTCGAATATGGCGGTCGATTATACGACGCCGCTCATGTGGATGAATGCCGCCGAAGTGGCCTTTCTGAAGGCCGAAGCCTCCCTGCGCGGCTGGTACGGCGCGACGGGCGATGCCGAACGCTGGTACGAGGAAGGGGTGCGCCTCTCGTTCGAACAGTGGGGGCTCTCGGGCGATTACGACGCCTACATCGCCGACGGGGTGTCGATGCCCGAGTCTTATGAGGACCCGCTGGGCAAGGAGAGCAACACTTCGGAAGTGAGCACCGTAACCGTCAAATGGGATACGCGCGGCGATTTCGAAACCAACCTCGAACAGATCATCACCCAGAAGTGGCTGGCGATCTATCCCGAAGGGTTCGAAGCATGGTGCGAATTCCGGCGCACGGGCTATCCGCGGCTGATGCCCGCCACGAACAACCGCAGCGGCGGCATCATCCCCGAGGGAGGCTATGCGAACCGCATGCCCTATCCGGCGGAGGAGTACCAGGAGAACAACGAGCATATCAATGAAGCGGTTTCACTGCTCGGGGGACCCGACAACATGGCCACCCGTCTGTGGTGGGACTGCAAGGAGAAATAATCCATTATCATTCGAGTCATGAAAAGAACGATAAGCAACATATTCTGCGGCGCGGCGCTTCTGCTCGCAACATCGGCGGGCTCCTCGTGCGACGACTGGACGGAGAACGAGAAAATCGCAGTCGAAAACCCTGTTTTCGGCGAAGACGATCCCGGACTGTATGCCCGTTACCTCGCCTCGCTCCGCGCCTACAAGAACGGCGACCATTATCGGACGGTCGTCTGGTTCGACAATTCGGACAAGAGACCCGTCAGCCGGGGCGGCTTTTTCTCCGATGTGCCCGACAGCGTGGATGTCGTGGCGCTGACGGCCGGAGGACGCCTTACGGCCGAGGAACTCGAACAGGCCGAAACGCTTCGTGAGAAAGGGACGAAAATCATCGGCGCCTTCGACTGTCAGACCGCTCTGGCGCGTGCCGAGGATACGCAGGCCCCCGAAGAACGGCTCTCTGCCGCCTTGGCTGAGCGTTTCGAAGAGATCGAAGCCGACGGCCTCGACGGGCTGACGCTCCGCTACGAATCCACCGACCCGACTTTCGCTACCGAAGAGGAACTCCGCGTGCAGCGGGCGCTCGACGACGTGGTGGCCGGAGCTCTGGCCGAATGGCGGGAAAGACATCCCGGGGGGCTGCTTCTCTTCGAAGGAACGCCCCAGTGGCTGAGCGACCTGTCGGCGGTGGCCCTTTGCGACTATCTGGTAGTTCGCTGCCTCGACGCCGAATCGGTGTACGACTTCGGTGTCCGTGCCCGCCGCATGTGCGCCGTCGAAGGAATTCCCTCCGACCGCTTCCTGTGGCTCGTCTCCGCCGTGCCGCCTTCTGCAACCGATGCCACGGGGTATCTGGCCGACGCCTCGGGTGCTTCGGTACGTGCCGTCGGAGCATTGGCCGAGTGGCTGCTCCGTCCGGAGGATATCGGCAAGGCGGGAATGGGCATCATGAACGTGCAGTACGACTACTACAACTCCGCGATGATCTACCGCTACACGAAGGAGGCCATCGAAACGCTTAATCCCTCTCCCAAAAACTAAACGGATATGAAAAGATTTCATACGGCACTCCTGCTGTCTGTTTGGACGCTGGCAGCGATGACGGGGTGCGACAAGAAACCGGCTCCCTACGGGGATTTCGACAACAGGGTGTTCATCGACCAGAACACGAACGTCACGACGCTGCTCGTCAAGCAGAGCACCGTCTCGGACGAACGTTCGTTCCGCGCGGCGGCTCCCAAGCCGGTCGGCAAGGAGGTCGGCCTGCTCTTCGAGGCCGACGCCGACCGCGTGGCGGACTACAACCGCATGTCGGGCGAAGAGGCGGCGATGCTGCCCGAAAACTACTTTGAGATCGTGGGCGGCAAGACCTCCATCCCGGTCGGTACGAACCGTTCGGCCGACGTGACGGTGCGCTTCCATAACCTCGGCGAACTCGACACCGAGGCATTGCACGTGCTTCCCGTCACACTGCGCAAAGCCGACGGAGCGGCTGTGCTCGAAAGCGCCCGCACGATCTATTACGTGCTGCGCGGCGCGGCCATCATCAATGTCGTGGCCGACCTTCAGGAGAGCAACTACATCTCCTTCGACAAGACGCTCGACGGGCAGAGCGCATCGTGCAAGGTGCTCAACGGCCTGAACGCCGTGACGATGGAGGCGCTCGTGCGGTGCAGCGACTACGTGCTCGAACCCGGTATCAAGACCGTGATGGGCATCGAGGGGCATTGCCTGATCCGCATCAGCGACAACGGTCTGGAGCCCAACCAACTCCAGGTAGTCATGCCTACTCCCTACGCTACGGCCAACTTCACGGATGCGACTACGTGCCTCGTCCCGGCGAACGAGTGGACGCATATCGCCGTGACATGCGATGTGGCGACCGGACATCTGGTCATTTACATCAATGGCGAACCGGTGCTCGACAAGACGGGCAACCAGTTCGTTCCCGTAAACCTCGGGCAGCCGAAAACCGACGCCCAGCAGAAGGATCATTTCTTCCATATCGGTTACTCGTATGCGGCCGGACGCGAACTCCACGGTGAGATCTGCGAGGTGCGCATCTGGAATACCGTACGTACGCAGGAGCAGATCGCCGCGAACGTTTACGAGGTCGATCCAGCGAGCGAGGGACTCGTGGCTTACTGGAAATTCGACGAAGGTTCGGGCGAAACCATCCGTGACCATACGGGCAACAACAACAGCGGCACGGCGCACGAGACACTCAAATGGAATCAGGTGTCGCTGCCCGAGGCTCCCTCCGGTGACGGAGACGACTAATCTACTGATTCAAAAACAAGATTCGCTATGAACTACACAAGAAATATGCTATGGAGCCTTGCAGCCGGAGTCTCCGTGCTGGCTGCGACTTCGTGCACGGAGGATGATATTCGTCCCGGCGGAATTGATGAAGGACGCATCGAGACGGTCGGATCGTGCTTCTGCTCGGTCTACAATCCGCAGGGTGCGGCCGGTGCGACGCTGCGGCTCTATGACGAACCCGTTTCGGGCGAAGTGCGCGTCGCCCTGAGCGCTGAGGCAGGAAAGGCCGTGGACCTTCGGTTCGCCTACGACGAGAGCGTGCTGGAGGCTTACAATGAGACCCATGCTGCTTCGTTCGAGGCCGTTCCCGAATCGTCCGTCGAACTGGAAGCCGACGGAGCGCTGCTCGTCGGTCCCCGAAGCGTGCAGTCCGACCCGCTGCGCGTCAGCGTGAAACCCGGCGGGGGACTCGCCGAAGGCGAAACCTATGCCGTACCGCTGCGACTGACCTCCGAGACCGAAGGGGTCGGAGTGTCGGCCTCGGAAGGTACCTGTATCTTCTGGGTGCAGGTGCAGGGCGCACGACCCTCGACCGATAAGGGGACGGGAATGATCACTGTCTGCTATGTCGAGGTGAACGACAACAATCCGCTCAATGCTTTGGAATGGAGTTGCAAGCGGAGCGGCAAACCGCTTTTCGACGTGGTCAATATTTTCGCCGCCAACATCAACTGGATCGAGCAGGAGCGGCGCGTGGGCGTCACGCTGAACCCCAATGTGCGGCACATCCTGGACAACCGCGACATCTACATCCGCCCGTTGCAGGAAGCCGGAATCCGCGTCAGCCTGACGATTCTGGGCAACGGCGACGGATCGGGCGTGGCCAACCTCTCGGACGAAGCGGCGCGCGCCTTCGCGCAGGATCTGCGTTCGATCGTCGATACCTATGGACTCGACGGCGTCGATTTCGACGACGAATATTCGAAGTACGAGGAGCATCTCGGCAACCTCTGGCCGGGATGCGTGCAGTACGGCCCCGGGCCCTATGCCCGTCTGCTCTACGAGGTGAAGATGGCGATGCCCGACAAACTGGTGATGCTCTATCAGATCGGACAGGCCAACTTCGGGTTCAAGGAGGCGGTGGACGGAGTCCGTCCCGGCGATTTCATCGATTACGCCTATTGCGACTACGGTGCGCTGATGAACCCGATACATCTCGGGCTGTCGCGCCGGCAGTGGGGCGAAGGATCGCTCGACATGACCTACGGCCAGGAGTCGTCGCCCGAAAATTTGCAGTACAACCTCCGGATGGGCAACGGCGTGCAAATGGTCTATAACCTCAAGCCGGGCGACGGGCAGTTCACGCCGCTGAACGACGTGGCGAAGTACATCTACGACGACGAAGCTTCGTGGTCGGGCGTAAGACACGAGAAAGATTGGTAGCGGGGCGTTCCGTACCACCCGGTACGGAACGAATCCCTGCGGTATTTCAAACACGAAAACGCAGTATGAAAAAGATATTTTGGATGCTCGTCGCGGCGGCTTTCGCCGGCTGCGGCGATGACAACGGAGCGGAGGCTCCGGCTCCCGCGGAGAGGCTCGCCCTTTCGGCCGAAACGCTCGCGTTCGACGCCGACGGCGGAGTTCTCTCAGGAGGAACGAACGAGGTGAGTGTCGCCAGCAGCGGTCCTTGGCGTCTGAGCGGACGTCAGGAGTGGTGCGTTCCGTCCGTCGATAAGGGCGGCGACGGGGAGACGGTCGCCTTTGCCGTCGAACCGAATACGGACCTCGATGCGCGCGAAGTCCGCTTCACTTTCATGTGCGGCGGCGAGGAGCGTCGCCTGACCGTCACCCAGGAAGGCGGTTCGCTGCTCGATCCGGACCAGACCGATTACTCCCTGCCTGCGGAGGGCGGCGAGTTCCGCCTCCGCATCGAATCTTCGGGCGAAACCTCCTGTCGTTTCTTGGAACCGGTCGATTGGATTCACCGCGTCGAGACACGGGCTTCGCTTTCGTTCTTTTACTTCACGGCGGATGCCAATACGACGGGACGTCCCCGCGATGCGCGGCTCGTCGTGACCAATACGGACGGCGACGAACGCACGGTGACGGTGCGACAGGAGCGCAATCTGCTGTTGGAGGTCGGCGAGACGTCGTTCAACATCCCCGTGGAGGGCGGAGAAGTGCGTGTGAACGTGCGGAGCAATCTGCCGTTCCGGGCCGACCCCATCGTGGACTGGATCGTGTTGCAGACACCGCCCTCCTCGTCGGAGGAGCTGCTGGAGCAGGAACTCGTCTTCAAGGTCGAAGCTGCCGAGGTTCCGTTCCGCTCGGGCTTCGTGCGTTTCACGACCGATGAAGAGTCGCTTTCGGCTGAAGTCTCCGTCGTGCAGGGCGAACGACCGAAAGGAATCGAGTTCCCCGACGACACGTTCCGGCAGATTCTGGTGGATGCCGGTTACATCACCGTACTCGACGGTACCGAATGTATTCTGACGGAAACGGGCGAAGCCGCCACACAATTACCCGATCTCTATCGGAAAGGCATCGCATCGCTGAAAGGCATCGAGGCGTTCGCCAACCTTACGACGCTCGAGCCGAACGGAATCGGAGAAAACCCCATCCGGGAACTCGATCTGAGCGGTAATGCCAAGCTGACGACTATCGGCTGGCAGAGCGTGCTGGGCGGATGGCGTTCGTACCTGACCCCTGCGCCGCTCGAAGTGCTCAAACTGGGCGATGCGCCCGTCGAAGAGGGGCGTGTCGTACTTTCCAGCCTCTACTGCTCGTCGCCTTACGAAACATCCGAATCGCTGACCGTGTCCGGTACTGCGGTGCGGATCATCGAGATCACGCTGGGTTCCTACGATAAGGTTCAGTGGCTCGATATCACGGGGTGTCCGGCCATTCAAAGCGTTACGCTGAACAGCTACTATCTTAAAACGCTCTATGTCACGGCCGGGCAGAAGAGTGCGATCGACGCGCAGCGGATCGTGATCAACGACCAGAATTATCCGACGTCGCAGTTGGAGATCAAGGTGCGTTGAATTCGGGAAGGCGTTCTGCGATCTATTCGGAGGCAGACCGGCTTTCCGACAAGTCGATTCTCGTAATTTCCACTCTCGTTGAAGCGTTCTTCAACGAGAGTGTTTTTTTGAGTCTTCTATCGGTCTTGTCCGGCGGTTACTGTCCGGAAGCGATTCGGGGAGTTTTCGGACTACCCGCAACATTGCGTTTTCCACCTCCGATGATCCGTTCGGTGTCGATGAGTTACCGAAACCGGACGATCCCTATGAGCAGTTGTTCCGGGTTATGATGCTGCTTCCTTTGCCTTATGCGCCTCTGAACAGGGGCTCCGGCGGATAGCACGAATCTATGGACTCGTGTGCTCTGCAATTTTATTTTGCGGCTGTTGGCTGGGTATTTTGGCCAAGGGGACCAGAACACCGTGTGCAGCCTGATCTCGGTATGACATTGCTTTTCGGGCGGCAGCCCTCTGTTCCGGATATCTATGCAGGAGGTTCCATCGGCAAGAGTCGTAAAATTCATTCCCGGGCCGGACGATGCGACGATACGGGTTTCGGCAGCCGCCGGAGATATGTAAGGTCGCCGCACTTTAGACATCTTTTGATTATATTGATATACGATGAGTGTTTTATGTGAGAATTTCTGTCGAAATATTTGTACTTTTCTTTAAAAAATATATAACTTTAGAATGGATTTTACGGATTACTTTACGACGACTGTGAAATTCGAGAAAAACTATGACCTTTTTAACCTGAAATTTTCATGTATTAAAGGGAAACAGATTTTTGCGGATGCCGTCTCATGATGGCTACCGCAGCCGTGACTGCCTATATGGCAAACTACCGACCGGATCCTTTCGATCTGCTGAATGCCAATATCGAGGCTTTGGCGCAGGATGAATCATTGGATCCAGGGGAATCTTACTCTGGAACATATGAAATATCTGTCATATGCACTAGATGTGGAGCAACTCTCATTCGCTGTATGCCCTGCTATGAACCATGTCCGAGCACATGCACTCCTACAAGCCATAGTTGTTGAACAAAGACTTCATCTACATTAGTAGATGAAGTCTTATAAATTCATTATTATGAGACATTTTATCTATTGTTTTATATGTGCCTTGTTATACGGATGTACAACCGAGAACGATCTAGAAGACAATTCCTCACAAAATATACATATCATTGATATCAATGATGCAAAAATCGATCGAGAAAATTCAGGTTTGACCATCGATCATTTTATTAAATTGGATACACCTGATAAAGCCTTGATCGACCAAATCGCCAAAGTCATTTGTTATGATGAAAAATTATATATTCTGACGACTATTCCCTACAATAGCGTCTATATCTTTTCATCCAAAGGTGCTTTTTTACATAAATTCACAAATGGACGGGCTAATAATGAATTAATATATCCATTTGACATCTCCATAGACGAATATAACAACGAATTGCTAATTTTGGATAATTACCGGATTATCAAACGGTTCACTCCAGACGGACGTTATATATCCCAAAAGACCCTCGCTTATCCGCAACTGTACGTGGAAAGCATCGGACGGGAAGGTACGGAGTTGTTTTTCAGTCCCAATATCTCTTTCAAAAGCCAGTTTTCGGGCTACCACATGGAACGTCGCGGCAAACTGGCGGGAATTTATAAATCGCTTTACGCCGGAAAGACCTACCTGAATTCCGGGGTCTTGACCAAACTTACCCAGGACAGCGTATTGTTGTGTCCGCTGTTCTCTGATACGATATATCTGTATAATATGCAAAGGGGTAAATTCGATCCGTATTTTGTTCTTAATTCCGGCAATCGGAGTGCAAACCGGCCAAGCCGGCTCGAAACATTCGAGGATTTATCCACATACCTCCAGGCGATAAAACAAAATCGTTGGTATTCGGGACCGAATCATGTTCTTTTATCGGACGGCCGTCTCTTCTTCCACTACGGACCGACTGATCGCTGGAGCGTTTTCGACAGCCATAGTCGTACAACGACCATTTATGAACGGATGTTTGATGAACTGCCTAACTGTTTTGGAAAAGCCGGACAAAACGACAATAAGCTCATCTACGCTTATGATGTTGTTTGGTTGCAGGGCTATTACCATAAACATCCTCCTGTATCGCCAATCGCAAAAGAAATAGCACGTGCCTGCGAGAACGAGGAAGATAATCCAATCATAGTCTTTGCTAAGATTAAATAATACAGCAAATAATGCGAATCAAACTTATATTATTTCCTTTATTGTCATGGTTACTCATAGGGTGTAAAAATAATCATATGACAGAAATGCGGAAAATGTATCAGCATCAAATATCTTTTAAAGACATCTCAGATAGTTTGAATATAAGCCAACAAATAAAAATAATTGTTTATTATGATTCTACACATTGCGCTATATGTCAATTAAAACAAATCCATAATTGGAATAAATACATTGAATATTTAAATGCTTTAACCCCAGACGTTTCCGTCTATTTTATTATCTCACCGTCAAATGAACAAATAAAAAACACAACTCTTAATATTCAACACCTTAAATTAACACCATATAATATAATATTAGATAGTACAAATACTTTTAAAAAAATAAATCCAGTCATTCCTCTTAATAATAGTTCTTTGCATACCTTTCTATTAGATAAAAATAACCGGATCGTACTGATCGGCAATCCGCTCAATGGCGATGCGATGTGGGAGCTGTTCAAATCGACTTTGGAGAATATGCTCGCCCACGACGGGGAATATGTTCCCGAAAACTGACGGCCATGATCGACAGACATTGGATTTTGCTGCTGTTGTTGCCGCTCGTCTCCTGTCGTGGCGCAGCAGCGGACGGGTCTCGGACTTTGGCCACGGCCAACCTCGCCGCGCTGGAGGAGACGGTCGATATGGAGAGCCGCGAAACGGATGCCGACGAGGTGCTGCTGTTCGACGACGGGACGGTCGATCTGGGCGAGCTTCCGCTCGGCGGGAGCCGCGAGGTGCGCGTCGGAGCCAGGAACGGTTCGGACAAGCCCGTCGTGGTGGTAGAGGCCTACTCGTCGTGCGACTGCACGCAGGTCACATACGACCGCAAGCCCGTACAGCCCGGCGAGAAGGTGTTCTTTACGGTGCGTTTCTCGGCCGAACAGCCGGGAACCTTCTTCAAGAAGATCGCCGTGCGCCACAGTGCGTCCGACAAGCCCGTGACATTCGCCGTGCAGGGAATCGTGACTGACGAATAGGCGCCCCCTTGTCTCTCCCCTCCCGCCGAAACTGTCGGACGGAAGGAATTCCGGCCGGCATCCTACTCTCCTTTCCCGCACCGCTCCCGCTCCTCGCGGCGGATCACCTGATGGATGCCGATGCAGGCCAGACCGCCGTAGGCCACCGTGAGTATCACGAGCCACTTGATCTCTGCGAACACCTCGCCGAGCGAAGCGCCCATCGTCTGAATGCGGATGAAGCCGTTCACGCCGTGGCTGCTCGGGAAGAGTTTCCCCAGGGCGAACATCCACTCCGGAATGCCCTCGCGCGGATAGGAGATTCCGCTCAGCATCAATACCGGAATCGAAGTCCAGAGCAGCAGCAGGAGCGAGTTTTCCCGGTAGCGGAAGAGTGTCGAGACGGCAATGCTCATGGCGATGCACGCCGCGAGATAGACCGCCGTGAAGAGCGCGACGGCTCCCGTCTGGCCGTTCATCGGGAAGTGGAACATCCGGTAATGCAGCCCGAGCACGTAGGCGCAGGTCACGGCATAGATCAGCGCATAGACCGTGGCCCGTCCCAGGACGATCGGCAGCGTGGACATTCTCCCCCGCCCCGCGGGCCGGAGCTTGCGGTACAGTCCGTGCTCGCGCCACGTGCCGCCGATCATGCCGATTCCGATAAGCATGGTTTGCTGGATGATGACGATGATGATGGCCGGCATGACGAAGGTTCCGTAGCCCAGATAGGGGTTGAACAGATTGTGCGACTGGTAGATGACCGGCTGCGTCACGGCCTGCGCCTGCGGAATGTCCGCCCCTTTGGCGATCAGCCTCCGGAACTCGACCATCGCGCCCGTCTGCCCGATCGTCGTCACCAACTCCTGAAACACCTGCCG
>ERZ773106.1654-NODE-1654-length-15075-cov-2.958788_pt1 | contig 15075 bp, 10 predicted proteins | sample MGYA00580572_ERZ773106 | MGnify/ENA primary metagenome ERZ773106 (study PRJEB29015, sample SAMEA2737868) | human gut metagenome | biome: human gut; feature: human-associated habitat; material: faeces | place: China | collected 2012 ... | reverse complement strand
GAGTGTGGGTAACTATACCCATACGTTGCCGGCAGGATTTGGCGCCTGCGCTGTGTCGTCAGTAAACAGCGCGCGCTTTTTACCCCGCTTGGTAAAGAAAGAGATTTATGGAGGTATATTCTATGGGAAAAAAAGTATCCAAACGGCTGTTGTCTTTGTTCCTGTCTGTGCTGATGCTGGCCACCAGCCTGCCTTTTGCAGGTCTGTCCGCTTCTGCCGCAGATGAGAGCAGCAATTTGCCCAAGAGCACCAGCGGTGCGTACTTGTTTGCGTATTTTAGAAATGACGCCAAGTCCACCAACGGTGAGAACGTTTTTTACGCCGTATCTAAGGACGGTTATAATTACGAGGCCTTGAACGGCGGCGTGCCTGTGGCAAGTGCTTCTCAGGGCACCGGCCACTCTCGCGATCCTTATATTATGAAGGCGCAGGACGGTGCAGAGTATAAGTATTATATGGTGGCAACGGACGCCAACACCACTGACAATTATAATAATACCGGTCTGCACACCTGGGGGTCCAACGACCTGATCACCTGGAACGAACTGGCCAATCCCCAGTTTGCTACGGACAAGGGCGGCGGCTCCAAGACCATTACCAACATGTGCTGGGCACCGGAGGCCATTTGGGACCCGGTAGCCGGCAAGTATATGGTCTACTTCGCCACCAACGAGGCGGACTCTGCGGCCAATGAGAGCGCCAAGATCTATTATTCTTACACTGCGGATTTCCGCACTTTTACCGAGAAGAAGGTGCTCTTCGACCCGGGCTACGGTGTGATCGACGCCGATATTACCCCGTACGGAAACGGCTATGTAATGCTGTATAAGAAAGAGGCTTCCTCCGGCACCGGTGCCAAGAAAGTTTGGTACACCTTCAAGACCGGCAAGAGCCCCTCTAATTCTGACGGCGAATATGATACTGCCAATGCGAAGGTCTTCGAGTCTGCCACCAACACGGTTGCAGAAGGCCCGCAGGTGTTCCCCATCTCCGGCACAAGCAGCTACGGCGTGCTGGTAGACTATTTCTCCAGCGGCGGCTTCGGTTTCTCCTATACTTCTGATTTTGAGAGTTATTCTAAGATTTCTGCGGATAATTGTTCCATCAATCACCTGAACCCCAGCCACGGCTGCATTATTCCCATTTCCGATATGGAGTATTACAACCTGTCCCAGGCTTTCGGTAAGGCGACCTCTACCCAGACTGCTGTGAAGCCCGGCGATACCGCCAACAGCCACTTGATTGCCCGGTACTTTACCTCTAACAATGCGCGGGAGGATGTGTCCGGCAACGGCAACCATATTGGTGCGTATAACGGCTCCACCAAGCACAACGGTAATGTGAGCAGTGTTGATATGGTGGTGCAGGACGGCCGACTGGCGGCTCGCTTTGATAACAGTAAGAAGGCCAACGCCGGTTCTGCCGCAGATAAAACCATTGATAAAGAGGTAAAGGGCATTTCTACCGCTTGGATGAATGTGGACGGTATGTTCTCCGACACCAACATCAACCGCGGTATTACCATCTCCTTTGACTCCTATATGACGGACGCTACCGTTGCTGATACCCATATCTTTGACTTTATTGATTCGCCCAAGTGGAACTATCTGAATAAATTTGATGTTAATAGTACCCCGAACAAATTTAACCTGTTGTCTTACCAGGCGGATAACACTTCCATCGGTATGAAGAAGGGCACGAATGCCAAAACCAGCGGCAGCTTGGCGAAGAACCAGTGGCACTCCTATGTGTTCTCCATCTCCAAGAGCTGCTTTACCGTATTTGTAGACGGCAAGCTGGTTTCTTCTTCCACAACCGGCGAGAACTTCGGCACCGTACTGGACAGTGATTGGTTCAAGGCCGTATTCCAGAATGCCGGTGCCAATCAATCTAAGCTGACCTTTGGCGTGAACCCCTATTGGTCCACCACCATCGGCGGCACATATAACTTGTTGGATGGTTACATCAGCGACTTCTGTATTTATGACCAGGCACTGTCTTTGGGCGATGTGGAGAATGCAAAGGCCGATCAGCTAAAGGCAACGCAGACCAACTATGACGCCAATACCACACAGGTGATCTATAAGGATCCCTGCAATGCTGCCGACTATAACACCGCTAAGGACAATGTGTACGGCACTTACCTGCCTTTGGATAAGTCAGGCGTGGCCACCCAGGTGGACCCGGTAAAGGATCTGACAGACACGGCTGCCGGTTATACCTATACCATGCTGTATAATCCGGGCGATACCATTGATAAAGGCGCCGTATTCCGTATGGGCAGCGAAAGTGATAACTACTTCCGCGTCAATGAGGACGGCACCATCGAGTATAAGAGCGGCGACTCGTCCTTTCAGTCGGACTCTACCTTCACTTTGCCTACGGATCAGTGGAGTCATGTGACCTTGCAGGTGGTACCGTACATTAGTTATGACCGTATCTATGTTTATATTGACGGCAAGCAGGTGTCTATGTATGACGCCTACAAGGCCCGCGAATCGCAGTGCAAGACGTATGCGGATAACGGCTTAACCTTACAGAGCCTGATCCACGGCACGGCCGACGGTACCGGCGGCCAGGTGGTGTACGGCGAGGGCGCCACCGGTAAGCTCACCGATGTGAATATTTACCGTGGCTCCATTGATGCGCATGACCTGTTTATTAAGGACACCAGTGCGTACGCAGAGGCGCTGATCCGTGAGAACATGGATCTGTTTAAGTCTACAATGAAGACTTTCTCCGATACCAATATTCTCACCAATATGGCACCGGCTTATGAACTGTATGATAAAGCGTCCCGCTATTTGGACGCGGTAAAGCTGGGCAAGACAGTGCCGGATATGGAATATGTGGCAAAGCTGAATGCGGATTTGTATGCAGCCATTCAAAAAATGACCCCCTACAAGGCGGAATTCAGCACCGTAGGTGCCCAGGTGGCTACCGGTAAAGGTGATGGTTCAGCTTATGAAACTGTCAATGCAAAGTATTCTCAAAATCTGTTGTATGCCGGCCCCACCAGTAAGGCAAATGCTTCCAACGATGTGAAGACGTTTGTGAATAACCGGTACGAGATTTACTATAATTCCGCTGTATTTCTGTATAACGGTTCACAGAATGACACCACCAACATTATGTGCATGCCTGTTGTGATGTCTCAAATTCGTGATAGTGGGTGGAATTCAAACGCCTTAAACGGTTTGTTCCCTGCGGAATCAACGACATCGGGGAATGCGAACCCCTATTTCCGCTTAATTTCCGATTATCCCCAAAGCAGCGGAAAACCGAATCTGCAAGCTGACGCAACCAATGAGAATTTGTTGACCACGGATCAAATGTGGAGAGGCTATTCCACCACTAATTGGGAGTTTGGCAATTACATTGGCACTAGTGACAGTTACAATATTGCCGGTGAAAGAGAGAACCACTGGAACCATACCACTGGTGAATTTGGTTTGTCCAATCTCTCTACACATCTTTGGTATAATGTATTGCAGTTTATGCCCGATCGCTGTATGGCAAAAACCGGCAAGACTTCACCGGAAGGTGTCTATACCGTACCGTGGGGTATTTATGGTGACACCAACGGGAAAAAGGATAATTACGACAAAGCAGCGAATAACTGTAAAAGCATTATCAATGATGCCACTAAGATTTATGTCGTAGATGTTCATTCTGCCAGCCCCACCACACTGATAGACAATGCCTCCTTGAAGATTAAGAATATAGATAAGTTCCAGGGAGCCGATATGTACCAGCTGATTCGGAGCATCACCCGGTTCTCTGCGGATACGGCAATGGAAGTCCTGTCCGGTATGGACGCTGCCACCTCTTGGAACCCTGTTAAAGACCCAGATTTGAACGCCACAGACGGCGGTGCGTTTTATGATCAGTTCGTGGAAAAGCGCAACCAACTGGCCACCAACTTTGACACTGCGGTAGACAATGCCATTAAGGATGCTAAGGGCATGGATGAGCAGGGCTATACCAAACTGGATGCGGATATGGACGCCTCCTCTGCCATCGGCAAAATCTATCAGGACGCCTATGACGATTTAACGGACGGCGACAGCAGCACCGGTGCGTATACGGATTCCAGTGCCGATGCGTTTATCAAGGCCTTTGATGCTGCCAAGCAGCACTATACGGACTTGAGCCCGGTGGCAACGGCAAACCGTACCGATAAGAATCACCCGTATGCGGATAACCAGGCAAAGACGGCCTCCAAGCTGCATGACGATCTGGTGCTGGCTTATGCCAAGCTGATGAAGCGTGCGGATTATTCGCAGCTTAATCTGTTGTACGGCGGCTCCGATCGCGTACAGATCTCCAATAACGGTTTGACCAAAAATGTGATCAACGAGAATAACGAGACGGTACGCCAGCAGAACTACACCCTGTCTACCTGGCTGACCTTTGATGACGCGGCCACGGCGGCTATGAAGCTGTCCGATAATAAGGACGCCAACGCAAACGCCACCTACACCAAGTCTGAAAAAACCAACCAGCCTATGTTTAAGACAGGCGAGGTAAAGGTGGAAACCTTGCTGCGAGGCACGGTAACCCTGCAGGGCACCACCACAGAGCTGTCCAAATATCAGACGGACATCAACACCAAGAAAGACGCTTTGGACGCAGCCATTAAGGGCATTAAAGTCCCGGCGGATTACACCGCGTATGACGCATTCGTGGTGGTACTGGGCACCCAGGATCAAAACGCCTTTACGGACGAATATCTGGCGCAGGCCGGCTATACGGACGGTCAGGTGAACAATGTGTTTAAGGCACAGGCCTACCAGGGCTCTCAGTCCGCAGCCGGTGCTTACAATACGGACGGTACGAATAATGACCGGGCGTATGTAGAGTACAACGGCAGTTGCTACCGCAACATCGGCCAGTCCGCTGCCGATACGGAGCAGCCCGGCCAGAAGGTACTGGACAGCACCACAAGCGCTTTGGTTACTGCGCTGAACAATGCCAACAATTCTGACACGCTGCGCCGTCAGTTCTCTGTTACATTTAAGTATGTGGTAGACAAAGCCGCGCCCATTACCGTGTCTGAGAATCAGTCTTATTTCTACGGCACCGTAGGTACCTTTACTGTACCGGAGGGCGTAGTCGGCTCCGTTTACAAGTGGTCCGTAACTGCCGGCGGCAAGGAGAAGGATGTGCTGAACTACGGCACTACTTACACTCTGCGTATGCAAAATGAGAACGCAGCCGCGGACAGCATTCTGGTAACCGCTTATTTGACTACGGATACTGCGCCTGCCGAGAATCAGGTACAGCTGTCTGTTCAGGACCAGTACAGATCCAATGTTTACCAGGGCACACTGCTGCAGGATACCAATGTAACCGTATCCCAGTTGGAGCAGGTGCAGCTGGGCGACAACGCCATTTCACTGACCGGCTCTGCGTATTACAAGCTGGCCGGCTGGCAGGTGATGGAGGGCGACAAGGCCCACAACATCAACTACGGCACTTATACTTTGGCGGAGCTGGCCAAGATTGCCGGCGGCAACCAAGTGATCCTGCGCCCGGTTTATGTGTATAACGGTCAAGATGTATTCACTGTGTCTTTGGACGGTGAGCAGTTGTGTGCCAAGGGCTACGATGTGCGTGTTTCCGTTCCTAAGGCTGCCGATGCGTATGCACTGGCAGTGAAGACCGGCAGCACTTATGCCATCGCCACCTACGGTAGTGCCTATGACTTCTATATTGACGGCTCCAACAAGGAATTCTTCACAGTCAAGTATCTGCTTGCTGAGACAGACGAGCGCGGTGATGTAATCCGTGCAGCCGGGTACTATGTGACGGACGGTGGCCAGCTGGTACGGCTGGATACTGATAAGAAGATTCGTTACAGTCTGGAGCATAAGTTCCCCACCGCATTCAGTGTTGGCATGAAGTCCAAATCTGCGGCCACCACCTTCAGCACTTACAGTGCGGCAACCACCGGTCTGCCGGAGGATGTGAAAATCACAGAGATGGGCACCCTTTACACCCGCGACGCCGCCATGGCTACCGATGCTGCGTTTACCGTAGACAGCGTACAGGCCGGCAAGAATGTTAAGATGGTAAAGGCCAAGAGCCCCATTGACTTCAGTAATCAGTTTATTCTAAATTACAAGAATGCCAATTCGGCTGCAACTGCCACTTACACCAGAGCGTATGTGAAGTTCACTTACACTTATGAAACCAAGCTGATCAACGGCGGCACAAAGACCACAACGGTTCAGTGCATTGCCTACGGTAACATTTGCGACAACAGCGCTTTCTTAAGCGCTTAATCAAAGGAGGAATTTAACATGAAAAAGCGTTATAGTACTCCTGAGATGGAGGTAGAAGCGTTCAACATCTTCACTGTATTCACCGACTCCAGCACAGGCGGCGGTGGTATTGACCAAGGCGGTGAGAATGTAGGCGACGATCCCGGCGCAAAGGGCACCGGCGGCTTTTATGACAACGATCCCACCGGGTCTTATTAAATCAAAAAAAGCAGGAGAGCAATCTCCTGCTTTTTCTTTTGCCGTGGGGTGGGGTAGATGCCGCAAAAACGCTCCGTTTGGATTATTCTTGCGCTTCACGAATACAAATGTTAATATATTATGAATAATGTAAATATACTGTGAACAAAGTGTTGACCTATCCTGTGGGAACGACTATAATATTTGCAACAAAAGAACGCAGGGCGCTGTGGGCGCAAAATACCGTTCTTTGGGGGTAATATTATGATACGATCCATGACCGGGTTCGGCCGTGCGGTGCAGGAGATTGACGGCTATGTCATCACCGTGGAGCTGAAGTCTGTTAACCACCGCTATTTTGAGTTTTCCTCTCGGGTGCCGCGGCAGTACGGCTTTATTGAGGATAAGCTCAAGTCCTTTGTAAACAGTCGGGTGTCTCGCGGCAAGGTGGATTGCTTTGTGGGCATTGAGGCGCTAAATACAGAGGCCGCACAGGTGGCAGTGAACCACACTTTAGCCGGTGCTTACAACACCGCTTTGCAGGAAATTGCAGACACCTATGGTGCGAAGCAGGACTGGGGCGCTGCCGCTATTGCCCGCTTTCCTGATGTGTTGGTGGTGCGCAAGGCAGAGGAGGACGAGGACAAGATCTGGTCCTATGTGCAAACGGTGGCAGCCGCTGCGCTGGATAAGTTTGTTGCCATGCGTGAGGTAGAGGGCGCCAAGATGAAGGCCGATGTGGCCGGGCGCGCACAGACCATTTTGGATTGTGTGGCGTTTGTGGAAGAACGCTCCCCCCAAACCGTGCGGGAATATAACGAAAAGCTGGCTGCCCGGGTGCACGAGCTGCTGGGCGATGTGACCTTGGACGAGGGCCGCTTGCTCCAGGAAACGGCCATCTTTGCGGACAAAGTGGCAGTGGCGGAAGAAACGGTGCGCCTGCGCTCCCATATTGCGCAGCTGGGCAAATTCTTGGAGGCAGAGGAGCCCATCGGCAGAAAGATGGACTTCTTGGTGCAGGAAATCAACCGGGAGGCCAACACCATCGGGTCAAAGGCCAGCGATGTAGCCATCGCCGGTAAAGTAATCGACATTAAGGCTGAAGTAGAAAAAATCAGAGAGCAGATCCAGAACATCGAATAATGCAACTGGTGAATATCGGCTTTAACAATCTTGTGAATGCGGATCGGGTGATCGCCGTTGTCAGCCCGGAGTCTGCCCCGGTCAAGCGCATCGTGCAAGATGGCAAAGCAAAAGGAACACTCATTGACGCCACCCATGGACGCAAGACCATGAGCGTTATTATTACGGACAGTGACAATGTGATCCTGTCTTATTTGGATCTGAACAAAATTGCTGAAAAATTTTCTGCGGAGGTGCGCGATGCATTGTAAGAACAAAAAGGGCTTATTAGTTGTTTTGTCTGCACCCAGCGGTTGCGGCAAGGACACGGTTTTTCGGGCCATTGAGGCACTGCGGGACGATGTGGTTGAGTCCGTTTCTGCCACCACCCGGGCGCCCCGACCCGGCGAAGTGGACGGCGTGAATTATTTTTTCAAGACCCGTGCGGATTTTGAAAAGATGATCGCGGACGGTGGATTTTTTGAATATGCCGAGTATTCCGGCAACTATTACGGCACCCCTATTGCCGGAGTGGAGCAGGCCATTGCCAGGGGCAAGGTTTGCTTTTTGATCATCGAGGTGCAGGGGGCAAAGAATGTAATGCGTATTTGCCCGGACTGTGTGTCCATCTTCCTGTATCCGCCGAATTTTGAGATTTTGGAGCAGCGCCTGCGCGGGCGTATGTCCGAAACGGACGAAGTGATCCGCAACCGGCTGGAAATTGCCAAAGTAGAGCTTCAGTCCCGTGACTGCTACAAATATCAGGTGCTCAATGACGATTTGGACACCGCTGTGCACGAAATCAATCACATCATCTGCGATGAGCTGGCAAAGCGCAACGCAGAATAACTGCTACTGGAGGTAGAATACTATGTTTAATCCCGATTTGAAAGAAATGCTCAAGAATGTAAACAGCCGATACAGCCTGGTGGTTGGCACGGCCAAGCGCGCCCGGGAAATTCAGGACGAGGCTATTGCCAATGAGGAGCATTTGGACACCAAGACCGTATCCTTGGCTATTGACGACATCAGTTCCGGTAAGTATGTGATTGAGGAGCCGGACGAACTCAAGCAGAAATAAAGTGAGCGACAAAGCAGAGAACCGACCCATTGCCACCGTGGCTGTGGAGCGCACCTTCTTTAATCTGGACAGTGATTACGATTATGCGGTGCCCCCTGCGCTGGCGGATCGGGTGTGCCCGGGCGTGGCGGTAGAGGTGCCCTTTGGCAGCGGCAATCGACTGCGCCGAGGGATTGTGCTGCAAGTGTTTGTGGGGATCAATCCGGCGCTGAAAGACATTGCCCGTGTGTGCGATTACGGTACGGAACTGGACGAGAGCCAAATTCGCCTGGCTCGGTGGATGAAAAACCGCTATTTTTGCACTACCTACGAGTGCCTGCTGCAAATGCTTCCCCGTGGGTTCGGTAAGATCGGCGTGGCAGGGGTGCGTATGGCGGAATTGACTGTCAGTCGCGGCGAAGAGCTGCCCCGCTTAACGCCAAAGCAGCAGTCTGTTGCCGACCTTCTGCTGGACATTGGCAGCGCCACCGTAGAGGAGATTAAAACCCTTTGCGGCGTAGGCGATGGCGTGCTGAAAAATATGGAAAAGTGCGGCGTGCTGCGCTTTTTCAAAAAAGAGAAGTACAGAAATCCGTATGCGGATCTGCCTGCTGCCCCCAAGGCGGCGGAGATCCAACTGTCTGCCGAACAGACAAAGGCGTACCACACGCTGTCCGCTATGCTGGACGGTGATGGCGGCAGCGCGCTGCTGTACGGCGTTACCGGCAGCGGCAAGACCCAGGTGTATATGCGCTTGATCGACCGCGCGTTGCAGCAGGGGAAAGATACCATTGTGCTGGTGCCGGAGATCGGATTGACTCCGCAGGTGCTGGGGCTGTTCCATCAACGGTACGGCCGCCAGGTGGCGGTGCTGCACAGCGGCTTGTCCATAGGCGAGCGCAACGATGAATACCGCCGTGCTGACCGGGGAGAGGCTAAGATCGTGCTGGGCACCCGCAGCGCCGTGTTTGCGCCGTTGCACGCCCTGGGATTGATCATTATGGACGAGGAGCAGGAGCTGACATACAAGAGTGAGCGCACCCCTCGTTACCACGCCCGAGACATTGCCCGCTACCGGGCAGGGGAGAGCGGCGCACTGTTTGTGATGGCGTCTGCCACCCCCAGTATTGAAAGCTATGCGGCGGCTAAGGCGGGAAAATATACCCTTTGTTCCCTGGAGCACAGATTTGGCAACGCTGCGTTGCCGCAGGTGTGTACCGTGGATATGAAGGGAGAGCTGCACGCCGGGCACCGTTCGCCTCTAAGTCGCACCCTGCAAAAGCAGATACAGTCCAATTTGGACGCGGGCAAGCAGACCATTCTTTTGATGAACCGGCGAGGGTACAACACATTCATTGCCTGCAACGACTGCGGTCATGTGATCACCTGCCCCAACTGCTCTATTTCGCTGACTTATCACAGTTATTCCAACCGGCTGATGTGCCACTATTGCGGCTATTCCAAGCCTCTGGATAATACATGTCCGGAATGCGGCAGCCACGCGGTGCGGTACAGCGGGTTCGGCACCCAGCGGATTGAGGATGAACTGCAGGCGCTGTTTCCCGCGGCACGAATTTTGCGTATGGATGCAGACACCACCGCAGGTAAATTCAGCCACCAAAAGCTGTTTGACGCCTTTGCGGCTCACGAATATGATATTTTGGTGGGCACCCAAATGGTGGCTAAGGGACTGGATTTTGATGATGTGACCCTGGTGGGTGTGGTGAATGCGGATAATGCGCTGTATGACGAAAATTACCTGAGTCACGAGCGTGCCTTTGACCTGATCACCCAGGTGGTTGGGCGCAGCGGTCGGCGAGATGCTACCGGCACGGCAGTGATTCAGACCATTGATCCCTGCAATCCGGTGATCGACTTGGCAGCACGGCAAGACTACCCGGCTTTTTTTGAGACAGAGTACGCTCTGCGGCGTATTTTGACCTATCCGCCGTTTTGCGATATTTACGGCGTGTTCTTTGTCAGTGAAGACGAGAACGCGGCGGCGCTGGCAGCCAAGGCCTTTTTTGACACGCTGGTGTCGGAGAATAAAGAACAGCAGCAAAAGCTGATTGTACTTGGTCCCTCACCGGCAAGAATATCAAAAATCAGCAATACTTATCGGTATCGGCTGGCAATTAAGTGTAAAAATTCAAAATCTGTTCGCAATTTGCTCATGCAGGTGTTAAAAGCCACTGTTAAAATGAAAGAACTGCGAAAGGTGCAGATTTCCATAGATTTGAACCCCATTGACTTGGGTTAGGAGAAAAAATGGCATTACGGAATGTAGTAAAATACGGTGATCCGATCTTAAGAAAAAAGAGTCGCACGGTGGAAGTGTTTGACCGGCGTATCGCCACCTTGGTGGAGGATATGTTTGAGACCATGTATAAGGACAACGGCGTAGGTTTGGCTGCGGTGCAGGTGGGCATTCTCAAGCGTATTGTGGTCATCGATTGCGGCGACGGCCCGGTGGAACTGATTAACCCGGAAATCGTAAAGACCGAGGGTGAGCAGTGCGGTCAAGAGGGCTGCCTGTCCCTACCTGGTCGGTACGAGACGGTGCGCCGCCCCCAAAAGGTGCAGGTGAAAGGCCAGGACCGAGAGGGCAAATGGCATGTCTATACCGGCGAGGACCTAAAGGCCCGGGCATTCTGCCATGAGATCGACCACCTGGACGGTGTGCTTTTTATTGACCGTATGGATAAAACAGTAAAGAAGGACTAAGATGCAAACGCTGCGTATCGTATTTATGGGCACGCCGGATTTTGCCGTGCCGTGCCTGCAAACCCTGCTGGACAGCCCCCACAGTGTGGTGGGCGTGTTTACCCAGCCGGATAAGCCACAGGGGCGCAAAATGGTGCTGACGCCGCCACCGGTGAAGGTGCTGGCTGCGGAGAACGGCGTGCCGGTTTTTCAGCCGGAGAAGATGAAAGACCCGGCCACTTTAGAGCAGTTAAAGATTTTGGCGCCGGATTTGATCGTGGTGGTGGCCTACGGGCGCATTTTGCCCCGGGCGGTATTGGAATTGCCCAGGTATGGCTGTATCAATGTGCACGCCTCGCTGCTGCCTAAATATCGAGGCGCAGCGCCCATTCAGTGGGCTATCTTAGACGGCGAAACAGAGACCGGCGTGACCATTATGCAAATGGACGCAGGACTGGACACCGGCGATATGCTGCTGGTCAAGAAAACACCCATTGACCCGGAGGAAACGGCGGTAATGCTGTTTGACCGGCTGTCGGCTTTAGGCGCACAGGCGCTGGCAGAGATTTTACCCAGGCTGGACGATCTGCACCCGGTGCCCCAACCGGCAGGGGATTTTGGTTATGCCAAAATGATCTCCAAGTCTATGAGCCCCTTGGATTGGAACCACTCGGCAGCGCAGCTGCACGATCAGGTGCGGGGGCTGTATTCCTGGCCCTGCGCCACCACCACCATTGGCGGCAAGACGGTGAAGGTGCTGTCTGCTCGCCTAAGCGACCAAAAGGGGAATACCCCCGGCGCGGTGATCGAGAGCAAGGGCAAGTTGGTAGTTGCCTGCGGCGACGGCGGCGGTTTGGAACTGCTGACCGTGCAGCCTCAGGGGAAGAAAGCCATGGATGCCAAGGCCTTTTTGGCTGGGCACCCCGTGGCGGTAGGTACTGTTTTAGGAGCGTGATTTTATGAACGCCTATATGCTTTATTACGCAACCGGGGTCGTTATGATCCCGGTCCTGCTGTTTTCTTTTTATTGTCAAATCAAGGTGAAGCGGGCTTTCCGTCGGTACAGCAGCGTGCACGCCATGTGCGGCATGACCGGTGCCCAGGCGGCGGCGCGACTGTTGCAACTAAACGGCATTACCGATGTGCAAATTCGCCAGATCGGCGGCACCCTCACCGATTATTACGACCCGAAGAATAAAGAAATTTGTCTGTCCGACGATGTGTATAACGCCACCTCTGTGGCGGCCATCGGCGTTGCCTGTCATGAGGCGGGCCACGCCTGCCAGCACGCACAGGGTTATGCACCGCTAAAGATTCGTAACGCTGCCATTCCTGCCACCCGCATCGGTTCCTCTTTGGGTATTCCGCTGGTGCTGCTGGGCATGGTATTTACCTGGCGGCCGCTGATTATGGTGGGTATTGTGTTGTATGCCTTAGTGGCGCTGTTCCAGCTGCTGACTTTGCCGGTGGAGTTTAACGCTTCTCGCCGGGCCTTGCAGACCATTGAAAGCAATCAATTTTTAACCGAACAGGAGTACCGGGGCGCGAAGAAAGTGCTGACGGCTGCTGCCCTTACCTATGTGGCGGCGCTGGCCTCTGCACTGGCCACTTTGCTGCGGCTGCTGCTCCTGGCAGGACGAAGCAATGATCGTTAAATCTCCGCGCTTAGCCGCGTTTGAAGCTCTATATAAAATTCAACAGGAGAGCGCCTATTCCAATCTTTCTCTCGACCATTTACCTGTGGCCAACGGGCAGGAACGGGCTTTTGCCACTGCTTTGGTACGGGGCGTATTGGAACGGCAAATCACTTTGGACGCTTTGGTGGATAAATTCACCACCGGGCGATTGAAGCCCAAGGTGCGGGTGTTGTTGCGTATGGGCGCCTACCAGGCACTGTATATGGACAAGGTGCCTGTGCCTGCTGCAGTAAATGAAACGGTGGAACTGGCAAAGACGGTTGGCCAAGGTTATTACGGCCGTATGATCAACGCGGTACTGCGGCAGATCGCAGCGGATCCGGATTTGCCGGATACGCCCATGCTCCGCTATTCCGTGCCGCAGCCCCTGCTGGCTATGTGGCAAAAGACCTATGGAGCGGATGCTACGGCGGCGTTCCTGCCTTATATCAACGGTCGTGCGCCATTATTTTTGGTGTCCAATCCCTTGTTTGTGACGCCCGGTCAATTGCAGGAGATGTTGGCAAATGAAGGCGTGCAAGCCCGTCTACTGCCGGAGAAAGTACTGACAGTGGACGACGGCTTTGATGTGGAATGCTCAGCCGCTTTTCAAAAAGGTTATTTCCATGTGCAGGATTTGTCCTGCTACCTGGCCTGCGCTGCCTTGCAGGTGCGCCCGGGTCTGACGGTGCTGGATATATGTGCCGCACCGGGGGGTAAATCCTTTACTTTGGCGGAACAGATGAACAATACCGGCCGCTTGATCGCCTGTGACCTGCACCCCCACCGGGTGGAGTTGATCCGCAGCGGTGCCCGGCGGTTACACCTGGACTGTATAGAATCCCGCGTGCAGGACGCTACGTTGCATAGCCAGGACCTTCCGGCAGCAGACGCCATTCTTTGTGATGTGCCCTGCTCCGGTTTTGGCATTCTCCGCCGTAAGCCGGAAATCCGCTATAAAGATTTAGACAGTATTAAGGATCTGCCTGCCTTGCAGCTTTCCATTTTGCAGACGGCAGCTACTTACTTAAAACCCGGCGGGCGACTGGTGTATTCCACCTGCACCTTTGCACCCGAGGAGGACGAGGGACAGGTGGCTGCATTCCTGCAGCGCCACCCGGAGTTCACGCTGGCCGATGTGCTGGGCAATGTGGACTACACCTTCGGCAGTGAGGGTGAGGCCAACCGCACCGGTGGTCTGCCGCTGGATGTGAGCAAGGTGCGCCGTATCTGGCCCTGTCAGGGCGGGGAGGGCCACTTCATGGCCCGGCTCGTCAAAGCCGGTACGCCCCGGGCTCTGCCGGCTCCCGGCGAGTACACCCCCGAAGAGCAGCTCTGGCTGGCCGCTGCCGCCGAGGCCGGCAAGAGATCCAAAGGCGGCAAGCCCCAGAAAGCCGCAAAGCCTGCGGATGCCCGCAGCGCCCGGCGGGAGAACAGCCGGGCTTGCCGGGAGGCCGTGCAGGGCCGCAGTTCCCGCAGCCGGGACGCTGGGGCAGGGGATGCATCGCCCGCCCAGAGCCTCGCTGCATGGCGGGAATTTGCGGAGGAATATTTCCCGGAGCTGGCAAAGCGCCCTGCCGTGGTTCATGGCGGCGGCGTCCTGCTGCCGGCGGCTTTCCCGCAGACGAATCTTCACGTCCTGCGTGCAGGCGTCTTCATGGGCAGTGTGCAAAAGGGGCGCTTTGTGCCGGAACATCATCTGTTCACGGCTTTCGGCGCGCTCTGCCGGAACTGTGAGGAACTGACCCTCGCCGACTCCCGAACCGTGGAATATCTCTCCGGCCGGGAGATAGAAGCTCACACCGCTGCCGACGGCTGGTGCTGTGTGACGGTGGACGGCTGGCCGCTGGGAGGCGGCAAAGTGTCCGGCGGCAGGGTCAAAAACCATTATCCCAAGGCACTTCGTCTGCTGTAAAACGTAGTTTTTGGCAGAATAAACCGGAAAACCATCGGTACAAGGCTTGAACGCCGGTGGCTGTTGTGATAAAATAATAGAGTTAGATTTTGTGTGCTGCCACAATGCGGGCGACCACAGCCCGTCTGCCCGCAG
>ERZ773106.1619-NODE-1619-length-15343-cov-3.497711_pt1 | contig 15343 bp, 5 predicted proteins | sample MGYA00580572_ERZ773106 | MGnify/ENA primary metagenome ERZ773106 (study PRJEB29015, sample SAMEA2737868) | human gut metagenome | biome: human gut; feature: human-associated habitat; material: faeces | place: China | collected 2012 ... | reverse complement strand
GGAGGATCAGGGCGCGTTTATCGTTATTGCTGCATTCGACAACTGCTGACAGAAATTCCACCGGTTTTGGAGGAAAAAATGTGGAAAATCCTGTGGAACTTGTGAAAGTTTCCCGCCGCTACGCCAAAAAATCGATGGTGTAAAGGGGCACGCCTTTGCGTGTGAAAATCTCGCGTAAAGCACATGACCTTTACAAGTCGAAACTTGCAAAATAATGGACATTGTCTTTTAACTAAGCGATAAAATATGAACAAATTGTTAATTTCGTGTAAATTAAATTTGTCCGTTCGCACAAAAAACGGCCGCTCAAATTGTGCAACATTCCGAAAATCAGAAAAATCACGGCTCTTTATTGATTTTTGGTGACCATCGTGTTTTAATAAGAATGCGATAAATGTGTTTCTATGCGCATTTTCATAATGTATGGCGTCCGGCTGCAATGCCTTCATCCTGAATATCGGATTGCCCGATGGTCAGAGGATGGGACGGCGCGTACACGCAACCATTTATTCGTAAGAATTACAAATTACTATGGAGGTAAAAATTAGTGAAAGCTAAAAAGTTTTCCCGCAAGTTGCTTGCGCTCTTTTTGGCGGTCTTGATGGCGATGAGCTGTTTCTCCGGTGCTATGGTCGCTTCTGCGGCTAATGCTTCGGCAAACACGAAGTACCATGACCAGGACTTGGACTTCAACTCACTGGGTTGGCCCATCCTCAATGATGAGCAGGCCTGCACAGCCCTTTTGGACTTTGTGGATCTGACCCTTGCCCAGGCAAACATCGCACCGATGAATATCGACCTGAGCGTTCTTGGTAGCATCACCATCAAACTGGGCAGCGTGGATGAGGTGCTTAAAACTGTTCAAGATCTGGATTCTTTCCTGAACAGCAAGTCCGCACTGCTTCTGCTGGCCGGCGATGCCCGCTATGTAGATTTGAGCGCAGTTGACGGAATGTCCCGCAGCAAAACTTCCTCTACCGATATTGTACGCGGTATTGTGAAGCTGGTTCGGAACATTTCTTCCGACGCGGGTCCTGAAGGCGCCAACGGCAATATCGTAAAGAAGTTGCTGCGCGGCGATCTTGGCCTTGGTATCGTAAGCAGCTTCTTGGATGTTTACAAGACCATCGGCGACCTGATCGGTATGCCCAGCGGCTATCAGAAAAATATGGTATATAATATTGTTCAGCAGCTGGTTCTGGAGAATACCGGTTGGTTTACTGCAGAGGAGAAGGCTCAGATCCGGAACAATCCCAGTCTGGAGACCAGCAAGCTGGATTCCGTCCTGCTTGATAAGCTCTCCACCCAGTTGCTCAGCAACATTACCGCACAGATTACATACGCCGACGGTACCAATTCTCGAGACAGATACGCACAGTATATGGAGAATGGTTCCGCACCGTATATTGACACGACCAACCTGCATTATGTAACGCAGGAGGATCATGACAAGAACGGCGAGGCCATCGGTAATGTATATCTGTTCCGCTACAAGGATCAGAAGCTGGTGCTGAAGCCCACAGATACGCTGTTTGACTTTGGCTTCCAAGCCTTTGAGATGGTGTGGAACACCGCCTTGAAGGATACGCTGGGCCAGTTGAATTCCGGTGTGGGCGGTTACGACTACAATTACTATATGTGGTACACCGGTGCCACGACCCACAACACGGCTTGGGACTACAGCAATGTTGCCAACAACTACGGCGCTGCCGATGTGCAGGCTTGGGCCGCTTATGAGTGCCAAAAGGCTGCAAAGAACTTGAAGCCCGGCCAGACCCTTGGCGAAGAGTACAAGGATGCGGCTTCCTATCTGGCTTACATCAAGGCAGATCTGGAGAAGTACAACAGCCGTGACCTGGTGAAGGATCCTACCTACACCTGGAGAGATATTGACTCCACCACCCTGTTCAACAAACTGCGTTACAGCCCCATGTCTGTTTACTACTTTAAGCAGGCCACCGGTCCCCTGAACTGCAGCTTTGCTGAGACCGGTATGAAGAACATTGAGGCATTCATGGCAAATGATTACAGCAGCTACAGTTCCATGCTGGCAGCGCTGAATGATTTCCTGGTTGCCGCAGTAAAGGACTTCCTGCCGAGTTATGATGCCAGCGTTCTGACGAAGGTGAATTCCGATGATCCCGGCAATGTAGCGCAGACCCTGGTTGGCAATATGCTGAAGGTGCTGCAGTACATCTGTGATCAAACGGATGCGAACATTCTCGGCGCCTTCTATAATAAGAACGGCGAGGGCACTGCTCTGACCGAGGCCAATTTGGAGAGCGCGATGATTCCGTTTGCAATTTCTGCACTGCGGAATATCCCCGACTTCAAGAAGGGCATCCACAATGAGGACCTGGACGCTTGCGACGATGCAGAGGGCGTAGCTGCTCTGGCGTTGCAGCTGTATCTGGGTTATGTGCTGCCGGATCACGACTACTCTTCTCTGGTGCAGAAGGGCGCAGACGGTAAGTACGATGTAACCATCGACAATCTGCTGCTGATGGCTCGTGATGCTGTGGGTTATGTAATGAGCCCCTACATTATCATGCACGACAAGGACGGCAACCTGTGGAATCCGGAGACCGCTACTCTGAATGACGGCGTTTCTCTGTTTGATCTGCTGAATTCCGTTGTTGTTTACTATGCCGGCACTGACACCTTTAAGGACGGCGAGCATGGCAAGGGCCTTGCCAATCTTCTGGGCGTTTGCGACACCAACGGCAATTGCCTGGTGAAGCTGTCCAACTCCCTGTGGGAGAACATCAATGTGATCGCCAACAAGCTGTTGCCTGTTGCAGGCGTGCTGCAGTATGGCGATTCTGCAAAGAAAGGCGCTTTGAATTCCGAAGAGCTGATCTACACCGATGTGATCCAGGGTATGCTGAATATTGGTGTGGCAGATGCGAACGGCCAGTATGGCGCAACCGGGTTTGTAACCCGTCTGCTGACCATGGTTTCCGCACCGCCCATTAAGAGCGAAGGCATTATCCGCACCGTTTACAATGTATTGGCTGATCTGGTGAACATTGTATTCGGCGGCCGCTACGGCACAGCCCGTAATGTGGTTCCCGCTGCTGCGACCAACAATCATCCCTTCGACGATCTGCTGCAGAAGGATACCTTTGCCGGTACTTCCAGCAACAGCAGTTACGGCGTACTGGGTACCCTGGTATACAATGTGTATGAAGCCTCCGGCGGTGTAGGCGGCGACAGCGGCAAGACCGATACGATCCTGCCCGGCGCTATGTACACCGTACAGGCTGTGAACAATTTGATCGGCGGCCTGATCACCACCTTGGCGGATCATAACATGAAGCTGGCTTCCGCTCGTGTGGCAGACAGCAACTTGACCCTCAGCTATGGCGGTAACACCACCACAACAACGCTGACGGTTACCAATAACTGCTACGGTTTGAACCGTGCGGTGAAGAACGCCGATGGTAACTTCGTTGCTCGTGGCCGTTACAACATTGAGATCACGAATGTGGTTTCCGATAACAGTGCTTGCACCGTAGACTTCTCCAGCAAGACAGTTGTTCCTGAGAAGTCCGCTTCCTTCACTGTTACCAACGGCGGTTTTGATGAAGATACTGTAGTAACCTACACCGTTACTTACAACATTATCGACACCAACACCAACCAGGCCCTCTACACCGGCCTGACCTGCAAGACTTATCAGTTTGTGACTCCGCTGAAGAACTGGTCCGATTCTGTGTATCCGGGCGGTTCTCAGGACGGCAGATTCTCCAATGGTTCTTCCGGTAAGACCGCCGATGGTCAGGCTACCGTGAACAACACCGGTTACTTTGGTAACGCTTACCTGAACCAGAAGCCGTTCCGTGTAAGCTATCCTACCGATATTGTTCTGGCAAGCTCTAACCTGGATGCAGTGAAGAACTACAAGATTCGTCTTGGCTATGACCGTACCCTTGCCGGTTCTCCCGACAAGACTTTGGACGGCGTTTTTGCTTACAGCACCGGTTCTGTTAAGGATTCCTTTAGCAACAAGACCGTAACTGTGAACAATTCCAACATGATGGCTGCGTTTGATAAGTTCACCGGTGATGTGCTGAACTACGAAAAGGTAGACTACACCACCGATGGCGGTCAGACTTGGGTCAAGGGTGTTGCCGCAAGCCAGGTTCCCTCCAACGGCGTATCTCGTGTGAACCACGCTTACACGCTGAGCGAGCTGAACGGCGGCAAAGCGTTGGCTGCAGCTGTTAAGGATAGCAATGGTTATTACACCGCTGTTTATCTGAAGAGCGGCTCCGGCGACTTCGCTTACAGCAACTTGCTGGGCAAGGTTTCCGGCGCAACCGGCATTGACGGTCTGTACATCCAGACCGGTTCTGTGACTCTGTCTAAGGACAGCTCCTCTTCCCTGGATCTGTTCAAGTATGATGGTTCTACGGATATTTCTCAGGTATCCAAGAAAGAAGTGAAGTTGAGCTTCTTCTGCGACAAGAACCCGGCAACCGGTAGCTTGAAAGTAACCGTTGCTGACGATGGTAACCGTAGCCAGTTCAATAGTGCATACGATTCTTTGAATAGCTACATTAAGAACTACAGACCTTCTGACTTTAAGGATTACGATGCGGCCAGCGGCTCTTCCGCAACCTATGATGCAGCAACCGCTGCTTTGGCTGCCGGCTTTGAGGCCCGCCAGTCTCCGCTGAATCTGTCCACTGCCGGCACGCTGTCCAGTGCGTTCACGAAGACGCCTGTTACCTCTGAGGTGAAGACCGTGATCGGCGAGCCTGCAACCAAGCCCGTAACTTCCTTGGATCAGCTGCCTGCAGCTCTGGCTGCTTATGCAACGACTGACGGCAATTATTACTATGCTGACAGCGCTAAGAGCCAGCCTTATTACACCACAGAGGCTCTGACCGATGCTGATGTAACGGTTCAGACTTCCACCAATGTTGGTGGTCAGGCTTACACCGTGGGTATGGATAAGACCGGCCAGGTTGTTGTGAAGAGCGATTCTTCCTGGTACTTCCTGAACACCCCGGCTTATGCCACCGCATGGGATACCACCACTTATAAGGATGCTCCCTATGCTATCGACGGTGCTGAAAAGGAAGGCACCTTCAATCAGGCGAAGTTCGTTTACTACAATGCCAATGGCGTTGCCGTGAGCAAGGACTTCACTGTGAAGCACATGGTTACCGAGAAGTCCATTGTCAACAATGGTGCGGAAACCCGTGCACTTGCCATGCAGGCAAGAGACAAGATGCGCTATGCTGTGGATCAGTGTGCGCAGATGCTGAGCGTTACCGTTGCCGGTCAGATCTTCACGGATGTTTCTTCCGTTCGTGACGGTATGACGGACGCCAACTTCGATCTGCCCGAGTACCAGAAGATGGTATCCGTGGCGAAGGATGCTGAAAAGATGTACGCTGCAGATATTTACCTGAAGAGTGACGAGTCCAAGACGGTGCTTGCCACCTGCGGTTGGAACCAGATCGACCAGACCATTGCTGACCTGGCGAACACCAACGGTAATGACGCTGCGGATTATACCTATGCATTCTCCACCAGCACTTCTTCTTTGCTGATTGAAGAGGCTGTTCGTATGTTTAACCTGTACATGGGCACTGTGACCGAGCGCGGCTATATCGGCGACAAGGTGGAGGCTGAGGTTTCTCACGCCAGCGGCAGCGCTTACAGCGCAATGACCACCACCTGGACAGATTCCGGTAAGGTCGATGCAGATGGCAACGCCATCAAGAATGCTGCAATCGCCACCACCGCGACTTCCGCGAAGTACGGTGCTGTTGAGGGCGGCAAGCTGGTTAACAAGGGCGAGAAGGTTTACACCGACGAGTCCTGGACCAACTATGTGAACGCACTGGCTGCTGCTGTAGATGTTGCGACCACCGGTAATGGCGACTACGCCCATAAGGACGCTGCCACCTATGTTCCGGCTGATAAGGACAACTACACCGCCAACCTGTCTGCTTGCTTCACCGCTTACAAGAACCTGATTGATGCAGAGAACTCTCTTGAAGAGGGCACAACTGCTCCTTCTGAGGGCTACGCTGTAACCGGTAAGGTACTTGCTCTGGCGAACACCAAGGGCGAGCTGGCAAGCGAAAAGTTCACCGTTATCGGTTGTGATGTTGTGATCAACGGCGAGACCGTGGCTACCACCGGTCAGGATGGTACTTTCACCATTCCGGCTCTGGCAAACGGTACTTACACCGCAACCCTGAACTATAAATATGGCTATGACCGTAATATCACCATCACGGTGAAGGACGGTAATGTGGATCTGGGCAACCTGGGTATGCTTGTTTGCAACTTCAATAAGGATGGCTATGTCAATGCTTCTGACTATGCTACCTATTTGGCTGCTTCTAACACCAAGCTGGGTGCTGCGAAGTACAACGCTTCTTGCGACTTCAACCACGATGGCTATATCAATGCTACAGACTACGCTGTTTACTATGCATTCTCCAATGCAAGACTGAGCAACGCAATCTACGGCTAAATCCTAACTTAAAGTACCCTGGCGGTGCTTCGGCACCGCTTGGGTCACACTGATTTTGATTATGAAATTGAACAAACTGAAGAGAACACTTGCTGCTTTCTTATCGTTTGTATTGATTTTGACCTTAACCTCTATAACCCCGCTGGCTGCCCAGGGTACCTTGGGCACCGAGCAGCCCCACCTCTCCTGTACCTTTACGGACAGCGAGGGCCGGGCGGTAGACGGCAATGCACTGTCTGCCGGGGATTACACCGTATCCTTTACGCTTTCCGGTATGCAGTCCTTTGCCGTGATGCAGTACACCATGTCTTATGACGCGGCTGTGCTGACGGTCAACGGACACAGTGATCTGCTGTCGGACAGTTTGCCGGATCAGCTGCGGGGCCTTGGCGCCGCCGGTGTGCTGGTGCAGAATGGGACCATCAACTTTGGTTTTATCACCAGGGTGGACCAGACCGCCACCACCACCGCCATTGATGCGGCGGGTCAGCTCCTTTTGAAGTTGCAGGTCACCGTTACTACGGATGCGCCTGTGGACTTTGCAAAGATTGTGACCTTGGATACGGACCCGAACCAAACCTTTATTGAGGCAGATTATGCGGATTATGCCGATTATGGCACGGCTGACCAGGACTGTTATGCACTGGTCACCGCCTTTGACGGCTATACCGCAACGCTGTATCCCATGACAGCGGATCTGTCACCGGCCACCGGCCATGCCGTTACCGGCAGGGTGCTGGCGCTGGCCAATACCAATGGGGATTTGGCGGGAGATACTTTTACAGTTCGCGACTGCGATGTAGTGATCGCAGATGAAGTGGTGGCAACCACCAATAATGACGGTTGCTTTACCATTCCCTCACTCCCGGCAGGGGAGTACACCGCTACATTGCGCTATGCCTATGGTTATGATCGCACGGTTACCTTTACGGTAGCAGACAGCGATTTGGATTTAGGCGATTTAGGTATGGTTGTCTGCAACTTTAGCAAGGATGACTATATCAACGCCGCAGACTACGCAATTTACTATTCGTCCGCTAACGCGAAGCAAGGCGCAGCGAATTACAATAAGGATTGCGACTTTAACCATGATGGCTATGTGAATGCTACGGATTATGCAATCTATTATGCGTTTAGTAACTGTAATTTATCTAAGCTAAGTTATTGATAACGATTTAGGGAGGAAAAGAACGTATGCGTAAAAGCGCAAAGAAGCTTCTTTCCGGTGTAATGGCTGGTCTGATGGTAGTCTCCATGGCTCCCATCTCTGCACTGGCTGCTAACTCTTATGAGCCCGGCGATGTTGTTGCAAAAGAAGATTATGTAACAGCGGCTGATATTGCTCCTGAGGTAGATATCGTATGGACGGCTTACACCGGTCTGAACAAATCTTTTATCACGAATGGTGACGCAGAGTGGGAAAACTCTGCAAATAACGACACCTATGCAGATCTTTCTAAGGTTGACCTGACCGGTAAGACTGCTAACAAAACCGATTTCCCGGCTGCTGCAATCCGTAGCGGTAAATATTATGTAGCTGCTTCCTTCATCCTGAAGAACTACGGCGGCCAGTTTGGTGACTGCACCCTGTCCTTCGGTTGGGATGATGCTTTGACCATGGGTAAGAGAACCGCTAAGGGCTTCACCGCCGGCGACAGCGGTATGATGGTTCCCTCTTTTTCCAATGTATCTGATGCGGACGGCAACGCTTATCTGATCGATGCTGCATCAAAGTTCAATGACACTTATTATGCTCTGTCTATCGCTACTCCGCATCTGCCGGAGACCGGTTCCGTTGTGTATGTTGGCGACGACTACACTTTTGAGACCGATGGCCCCTTGGGCGGCGATGATGGGCTGGGCGTTAAGCTGCAGGGCTTGTATTTGGGTACCGTTGGTTTCCAGGTTGCTGAAGGCACTGTGATTTCCGACGACCTGCTGAAGTTTGGCGTGAATGATTGGCCGGCCAACGACCCCGGTCTGTGCAACCTGCACATGGGTTCCGTTGACCCCGATCGTATGTACACTGTAACCGGTATGACCGAGTATGAGGGCACCACTCCGGCTATGGGTACTCTGAAGATCGGTGGCACCAGCACGCCTGAGACCAAGTCTTACACCGTTAATTATGTGACCGAGGACGGCGCTTCTCTGGGCACGGAGACTGTGGAAGAGGGCAAGAGCCCCGCTTCTGTACCGACTCTGCCCACGAAGGCTCCCGATGCTGCCGGCCACTACAGCTATGCTTGGGATACCGATCCCACCACGGCGACCATCTCCAAAGACACCACCTTCACTGCTAAGCTGACCACCACGCCGCATAATCCGCAGACTCTGGAAAGCAACATTGTGGATGCCACCTGCGAGAAGGACGGTTCTAAGACCGTGACCACCAGCTGCTCTGTTTGCGGCTATGTGATCAGCGAGAATAACGTGGTTATCCCCGCTACCGGCCACGCTTGGGGCCAGTGGAAGCATGACGCTGCAACTGCTGAGGCTGATGCCACCCATACCCGCGTTTGCGGCAAGGACGCTTCTCACACGGAGACCAAGGCCTGTGACTTTACTTCTCAGGTAACGCAGAACCAGACTTCTGATCTGCCTGAGATCACCACTTACACCTGTAAGGACTGCGGCTACTCCTACACCAAGGAGACCAAGCCCGCTCTGGGTCATACCCACAACTACGGTGCCCCCGTTGCTGATTACACCAGCGGTGAGGCCTTCGTTGAGGGTAAGGATTACACCCACACTGCAACCTGCACCGGCGAGGGTACCTGCAGCCAGCCTACGAAGACTGACAAGTGCACCTTCAACAATGGTGTGGAGACCAAGGCTGCTACCTGCACCGAGCCCGGCGTGAAGACCTTCACCTGCACCGAGTGCGGCGGCACCTACACTGTAGCGATCCCGGCTACCGACCACGCTTGGGGCCAGTGGAAGCATGACGCCGCAACTGCTGAGGCTGATGCCACCCATACCCGCGTTTGCGCCAATGACGCTTCTCACAAGGAGACCAAGGCCTGCGACTTCACCGCTAAGGTGACCCAGGAGGCCACTCTGGATCAGGCCGAGATCACCACTTACACCTGTAAGGACTGTGGCTACTCCTACACCAAGGAGACTGCTCCGGCTCTGGCTGGTGTGACCGTAACTGTAAATGCTGTGGAGAACGGCTCTGTAACCCTGGCTGGTCAGGATGTGACCGCCGGCGGTTCCAAGAAGTTCGCTGAGAACGGCACTTACACCCTGGTTGCGACTCCCAATGCGGACTGCACCTTCGTAGGCTGGCAGACCGGTAACAAGATCGTTTCCACCGATGCTACCTACACCACCGTGGCTATCGCTGACATCACCTACACGCCTGTGTTCGCTGAGTCCACTAAGCCCGTTCAGTTCACCTTTGTTGATATGTTCAACAACGTGATCTCTTCTCAGTCTGTTGCTTCCGGCGCAGATGTGAAGATCCCGCAGCAGGCGCCCATCTACACCGGCTACACCTTCACCGGTTGGTCCGCAGATGAGGCTACCATTAAGGCCGCTACCTCCTCCATGACTGTTTATGCACAGTATGAGAAGGACGCTGCCGCTACCTACACTGTAACCACTGACGCTGACGCTACCGTTGCTTACGGCAGCAACTCCGCGCAGGGTACTCTGGCTGACGTTCCTTACGGCACCCAGGTAACCGTGTCTAAGGACGGCGCTACCGCTTGGGCTATCGACGGCAAGATCGTTGCTTACGGCGACAGCTACACCTTCTATGTTGCTTCTGATGTAACTGTGAAGGCGGCTTCCGCTACCACCCAGGCTCCCGTTGTGGCTGCTGTTTCTGCCAACCAGGTTGCCGGTTCTTACAAGGTTGAGTTCGTTGCTACCCGCGCTATGGTGGATGGCTGCACTTACCTGAAGTCCGGTTTTGTGTATGGTAAGAACCTGTCCGATGTTGACCTGACTCTGGCCAACGTTGGCAAGAAGGGTTCCGCTGATAACTCCGGCGTTGTGAAGGCTGCTTATGCCAACAGCACCGAGGGCAGCACCCAGTTCATCCTGAGCTATGGTCTCTCCGCTCAGAACGGCACTGCCTCCGCTAAGGCATTCTTGACCTACAAGGATCAGAATGGCAAAGTGCAGACCGTGTACTCTGATGTGATGAGCCACACTTACGCTTAATCGCGTAAACACCTATTTATCGCTCCTGCCGGCGGGCAACTGCCGGCAGCGATATAAGGCAATTTAGGAATAGGAGGAATGTCTTCATGAAAGAAGCTTATTCTAAGCCTGTTGTCGACGTCAAGGAATTTCAGCAGATCGATGTGATGACCGCAAGCGGTCCTGAAATTATTGGTGGCGAAGACGACTAATTGCAATTAGTAAAATAATTGCTCGAGCGAAAAGATCCCTCGGCTCGATTTTTTTTGCTTTATCGGTGCGGCCGGTTGGGTGCACCGGGTCGGTATTGTACGGATCGGCGGGATGACCGTCGGCTTTTTTTGTTTTTCTATGGCAATGGAGCGGCACTTATGGTACAATGAAAGCAGACGAAACGAATTGGAGGCGGCGGTATGAAAAAAATGACAAAGCGCTTGGCGTGCCTGGTGCTGGTGTTGGTAATGGCCTGCTGTGCCCTGCCGGGGGTCACTTACGGTGCCACCACCTCGGTAAATCTGAACCAGAACTACCTGTTCCGTACCCGGACGAATGCCTTTTCCTTTGGCGCTGGTGAGACGGCAAACCTGACCTTTACGCCCCAGTACACGGCGGAATACACCTTAAAGCTGTACGGCCATGTGACAGGCGGGCGGAATATCCGTGCCAGCCTGACGGATCCGGACGGCACGGTCACGGACTTTGAATACCCTAACCGTACCGGCTCTATCGTTAAGGATTATAGCCATCCGTACCTGACCGCTACCTTGGAGCAGGGCAAAACCTATACCTACTCGGTTTGGGGCTGGACGGCAAACAGTACCGGCGCAACGGTAGACGTGGACTTTACCAGCGGCGAAAGCGGCACCCTTTCCAAGGAGGTAGGGCTGCGGCTGTATCTGGACCAAACGGAATTTACTGCCTACAGCCAACAGGCGGTGCTGAATGCAATGAAGCTGCTGATTGTGGATCGCACCGGCGCCCACTTGGAATGGAAGTATAAGGATGCGATGGGTAGCCTGTTGGTAGGCGGCGCCGATGTGATCGTGGATCTGTCCGCTTGCGGTGCCTGCGGCAAGAACACGGTGCAGGTGCACTATATGGGCTACACCGCCACGGCGGATTTTAATTTGGCCCACGACTATTCTGTGCTGCTGGAACGAGTGGCGGCTACGCCCACTGCCCGCGGTTATGACCTGCTGGGGTGCAGCCGGTGCAGCGCTACCACCCGGGCGAATTTTGTAGATTACGACGGCTTTTGCATTGCTACCCCCGGCGCGGATATGGGCGCGCTGCTGTTTAACGATACGGACGTGACCGCCGGCGGCCGGATTTATGTGGATCGGGGCAAGGACTGCACGCTGCTGGCTCTGCCCAATAGCGGCTGCCGTTTTGCCGGTTGGCAGCAGGGGAATAAGATTCTGTCCGGCGATGCCAGTTATACCTTTACCCCGGTGGCCAGCGCCACCTACACGCCGCTGTTTTTGGACGACAGCGACCGGCTGACTTTTTTGTTTATTGACCCGTTTTCCAATGTGCTGTCTTATCAACAGGTGGACAGTGCCGCGGATGTAAAAATCCCCACGCCGCCTACCTACACCGGCTATACTTTTGTTGGCTGGTCCTATACGCCGACGCAGATCCACAGCTCCACCGGCTCCCTGACCGTGCAGGCACTGTACCGCGCCGGTGGAGCCAAGCAGCTGACCATCACCGCCCCCGGCTGCACCTTGCAGTGCGGCAGCCAAACTGCCCGGGACAGTCTGACTGTTGCCTATGGGGCGCGGGTCACTGTGTCTGCGGCAGACGCCAAGGGCTTTTCAGCCGATGGGCGTGTGCTGGGTTATGGCAGCCGGTACAGCTTCTATGCGGTTGCCGATTTGGCGCTGGAGAAGCGCACCGATGATCTGACGCCGGTACCCTCTGTGTCGCTGCTTTCCGCCCAGTTGCAGTCGGATACCGGGCGGGTGATGTTTGCCGCCACCCGGTCCATGGCCGGGGAGGGGAACCGACTGGTGACCTCCGGCTTCCTATACGGCAAGAATTTGGCAGACGATGACCTGGTGTTGGAGATGGCCGGTAAGCCGGGCTCCGGTACGGACGCCGGCACGGTGCGCTGCGCTCAAAACCGCTCTACGGAGCCGGAAGGCCAGTTTGTGCTGTACTACGGCATTTCCGCCCATGTGGGCACTGCCGCCGCACGGGCGTACCTGACTTATGCAGACGAAGACGGCGCCCTGCACACGGTGTATTCCGCCGTGCTGCGCTATACCTATTGACAAACTTTCCTGTTTACAATACGCCCGGCCTGTGCTACAATAAGGGCAGCAAAGGAGTGCGATTATGAAAAAAACTATACGCCTGGGCAGTTTTCTACTGGCGTTTCTACTGCTGGTGTGCACCCTGCCGGTGACGGCATGGGCGGCGTCAACGTCATATGATTTAAGCCATGCCTTGTTTCGTTCTGCTGAGACCCAAAAACATGTAGTTTCCTATGCAAAAGGCGAAAAGGCCACGCTGACCTTTACTCCCCAGTACACGGCGGAGTATACTCTGAGCTTTTTTGTACACAATCCGAAGGGCGAAAGCGGACGCAATGCGCACGCAAGTTTGACTTTCCCGGGCGGAAAGGTGCAGGAAGGGGAGTATCCATACCGTCCCAACTCCAAGGATTATAGCAGACCTTATATAACCGCCACCTTGGAAAAGGGAAAAACCTATACCTACCATGTTTGGGGATGGTTGCCTACCAGTGAGGCTTCCGATGTAGATATTACATTTATCAGTGGTGCAAGCGGCGCGCTGACGGAGGAACTGGGGCTGCGTGCTTATTTGCAGGGCAAGACGGTGTTTAACGGCTACGATCCCCAGGCGGTGCTCGATGAATTGAAACTGCTGGTGGGATTTAAGAACGCCACCCAGCCCTTGGAATGGTATTATAAAAATGCCGGCGGTGTGCTGAGCATTAACGGCGTCGATGTGATCGTGGATATGTCCGGCTGTGGCGCCGAGGGTATGAATACCATGGCGGTGTACTACCAAGGCTATCGAGCCGAGGCGAAATTTGAAATCCGCAGTCACGAGCATAATTACGAGGCGGGGGATTCGGTACTGCCCACCTGCACCACCGCGGGCTACACGCCCTACTTCTGCACCATTTGCGCAGATGAGGTGCACCGGGATATTGTCCCGGCGCTGGGTCATAATTATAAAGAAAAAAGTCGTGCCTTGACCAAGGCCACGACTTCTAAGGACGGCAAGCGGACAGCAACTTATACTTGTACCCGTACCGGCTGCAAGGCCACATACACCAAAACCTTGCAGACATACTATAAGGTCAATACGATCAAGCTGAATAAGACCGCCTATACTTATAACGGCAAGGTGCAAAAACCGTCTGTGACTGTAAAGGACAGCAAGGGCAAGACCTTAAAGAAAGGCACGGATTATACCGTCAGCTATTCTTCCGGTTGTAAGAATGTAGGCCGGTATACGGTGAAAGTGACCCTCAAGGGCAATTACAGCGGCAGTAAGTCCATGACCTATAATATTAATCCCAAGGGCACCAGCGTGTCTAAGGTGAAAGCTGCCAAGAAAGGCTTTAAGGTCACCTGGAAAAAGCAGGCTACCCAAACCACCGGCTACCAGGTGCAGTATAGCACCAGCAGCAAGTTTAAGAGCGCCAAGACGGTGACGATCAGCAAGAATAAGACGACTTCTAAGAGTGTCGGTAAGCTGTCTGCCAAAAAGAAGTATTACGTGCGGGTACGCACCTATAAGACCGTAAAAATCGGTGGCAAGAGCGTAAAGCTCTATTCCGGGTGGAGTAAGGCCAAAAGCGTGACCACCAAGAAATAAAATGTATTTAGATGTTTGATCGACCGTAGGGGCGGCAATCTGCCGCCCGCAGTGCGGTGAGGGTACCGCACCCTACAAAGAATAGAGATAACCGTAGGGCGGGGGCTTACTCCCGCCGAACAATCCCTCCGTCAACGCCTTGCGGCGTTGCCACCACCTAACCGGTGCCCGTCCCCTCTGTCGCTGCGCGACATCTCCCCGCACAGCGGGGAGTCACCCTTTACACAAGGGAGGCTGATTATACACAATGCGGCTCCCCTTGTTTTTATCAAGGTGAGCAGTCGCATTTATGCGACTGAGGGGATAAAAGCGGGCAGATACGATCCGCTCCTACCGGTTCAATCGCATTTTCATAAAATAAACAAGCCCCCGCATTCGTTACGAATGCGGGGGCTTTGTCGTTCTGTCTGCTAAGCTGCACTAAATCTCGATGAATTCGTTAAACACGGCGGTCATTTTTTTGCTGACCTCCAGGTCGGTGTGCAGGCTGCCAAAGTACCAGTGCATATACTCCACCTGCTTCATCAGCTCTTGCAAGTAGGTGTTCAGCGGGGTAATGTGCACGCCTTTGTTGGTGTGCAGCTTTAAGAAGTCCTTGGCAATGGCCGGAGCCTCGTAGGTGAGCACATAGTTGACGGCGTACTTATACTCTCGCAGGTTGTCTTGGCCGTTTTTCAGGTCCTCGGCGGTGGGCAGCTCCGCTTTCCACCAGCTGACCCCGTCCTCTCGCATATCCTTGTCCTCGCTTTCGCCGCCGCCCATCACAAAGAAGGTCTTGTTCTCAAACATAAACATCTCGCCCCGCATTAGGTGGTAAATGTTGTCGGCGATCTTGTG
>ERZ773106.1594-NODE-1594-length-15573-cov-5.649568_pt1 | contig 15573 bp, 9 predicted proteins | sample MGYA00580572_ERZ773106 | MGnify/ENA primary metagenome ERZ773106 (study PRJEB29015, sample SAMEA2737868) | human gut metagenome | biome: human gut; feature: human-associated habitat; material: faeces | place: China | collected 2012 ... | reverse complement strand
CGCGGCGCTGCCGGGCGGCGTGCTCGCCATCGCGACGGGCGTGCTTGCGATCTTCTTCACCTCCGCGTCGTACCCCGAGCTCTGCGCGGCACTCGAACACGCCGTGCCGGAAGAAGCGATGGCAAAGCTGCGGCTCTTTCGCGGCGGCGTAATGCGCTCGCTTGCGCGGTGGCTGCGCGCGCAGGCAACGCTGTCGCTCATCACGTTTTCAGAGCTTCTTATCGGCTTTCTCCTCATGCGCCAGAGCTATTCCCTGCTGCTCGCCTTTCTCATCACACTGCTCGACGCGCTGCCGGTCTTCGGCACGGGCACGGCGCTCGTACCGTGGGCGGTCTTCACGCTGTTGTTCGGCTTCCCGCCCAAGGCCATCGTGCTCCTCGCGCTCTACCTCTGCACGCTCATCACGCGCAACACGCTCGAGCCCAAGCTTCTCTCCGCGCAGGCGGGGCTGCCGCCGGTCGCGTCGCTTTTTGCGATGTACCTCGGCTACTGCACGTTCGGCGTGGCAGGGATGGTGCTCTTTCCCTTCCTCCTGCTGCTGTTCGCGCAGATTCGAAACGCAAAAGCGGAAGCTGCCGCATAAAAAAGAGAACGGTGAAAACCGTTCTCTTTTTTATTGCTTTTTACCGGCCTGTGCCGCCGTTGTTGAGCAGCCAGTTGAGGAACTGGCCGTTGTCTCCGACATCGCCGGATGCGCTGTCTCCCGCCGTGCCGGTGTTGTCAGACGGCGTCTGTGTGCCGCTGTCGCCGCCAGTGGTGGCATCGCCGCCCGGCGTCGTGCCGCTGCCGTCATCCGGTGCATCCGGGTCCGGCGTGGGCTCCAGCGGCGTTGTGTGCGTCGTGCACATGCCGCTGTACATCAGATCGCTGTATAGCTGCACTGTGCCGCTGTTCGTGCGCACCGGTTCGCCTGCAGGGATCGACGAAATGAGCCCTTCTTCGAGCTGTGCCTGATACGTTGCCTGAAGCGCGGCGCTCAGCGGCGTCGTGAGAAGCTCGCGCTTGTAGCCCCAACCGCTGCTGACGTTCGGCTGGCTCAGATCGAGCACATAGGCCGTCGTAACATTCGGGCAGTAGTCGGAGGCGAGCATGCCGGAATCGGCGCAGACGGTTACGCTGATGTGTCCGTCGCAGCTCAGCGAGGGCGCATAGCTCTTTGCGACCTTGACAGTCTGCGAGGGACAGCCGGCCGAGGCCAGAAGTCCCGTCTGCGTGCAGACGGTCACGCTGACCATGTCGGCGCTGCTGACTTCAAAGTCCTTGTTCGGAAGGCCCGCGTGGACCTTGCTCATAAACGTCTTCCACAGCGTGGCCGCGGGGTTGCCGCTCGCCACGATGCGCGTCGGCGTGTCGTAGCCGACCCAGACCGCTGCCGTGTAATACGGCGTGTAACCGACAAAGTAACGGTCGTTGTTGCTGTTGGTCGAACCGGTCTTACCGGCGATGGTCATACCGGAGAAGTTCGCGCCCGTACCCGTACCGCTGCGCACGACGTTTTTCAGGAGTTCGTTCATCGCATAGGCGGTGCTCTCATTCATCGCGACGTGGGACTCGGTCTTATTTTCAAGGATGACGTTGCCGTTGTGGTCAAGCACCTCGGTATACGTTCTCGGCGTGGTGTAAACGCCGCCGCGGGCAAATGTTGCGTAGGCCGCGGCCATCTCGCGCGTCGTCACGCCCTTGGAAAGGCCGCCGAGCGCGAGCGCACCCGCCGCGGTCATGTCATCGTTCGTCAGCGTCGTGAAGCTTAAGTTTTCGGTCATAAAGGCATACGACGAGGGCAGTGTCAGCTTGATGGCCGTGCGCACCGCCGTGGGGTTGGACGAATTGCGGATGGCGTCTTGCAGCGTCATAATGCTGCGGTAGCCCGAGTAGGCGTTCACCGGCCAGATGCTTCCGCCGAGCATTTCAACGGGATAGTCGTCGATGACGCTCGCGGGCGTGATGACGCCGGCATCCAGCGCGGGCGCGTAAACGCTCAAAGGCTTGATGGCAGAACCGCACTGACGCACAACGGTCGAATAGTCGAGCAGGAACCGGCCCTCGCGCTCGCCCACGCGGCCCGCAACGGCGACGATGTCGCCCGTCGTGTTGTCGATGATCGTCGCGCCGGACTGGAGCAGCTCGCCCTTGGACGAGGTGTAGTTCAGGTTATTGCGGTCGGCGTAAACGCTCTCCACGATGGACTGGATCTCGGGATCGACCGTGCAGTAGATCGAGTAGCCGCCGGTGTAGAGCAGATCCTTTGCGACCGACTCATCATATCCGAGCTGTTCGTGCATATCGGCGACGATGTCGTTGAACATGCGCTCAACAAAGTAGGAGTCATACTCCGTGCTCGAGGCGGTATCCACCCTGCTTGCAACCCCCGCAGAAGGAACAAAACCCGGGTCCCAGGAGAAGACGAGCGGCTCGACCTTTGCCTGCTCATACTCTTCGTCGCTGATCTTGCCAAGCTCGTGCATCTTATAAAGAACGGTGAGCTGGCGCTCCTTGTTCTGCTCGCGGTACCAGTCGCCGCGCGACGGATCGTATTTATAGGGGAACTGCGTGATGCCGACGATGGACGCAGCCTCCGCGATGCTCAGCTCACCAACGGTCTTGCCGAAGTAGCCCTCCGCCGCGGCCTCAATGCCGTTGCAGCCGTTGCCGAAGTAGACGAGGTTCAGGTACGTCTCGAGGATCTCATCCTTCGAGTAGTTTTTCTCGAGCCGCAGCGCGCGGAAGATCTCTGTCACCTTGCGCTTGATGGTCACCTCGTTGTCGCCGGTCATGTTCTTCACGACCTGCTGGGTGATCGTCGAGCCGCCGCGCGTCGAGGTACCGGTGAGCTTGCCGAGAATGGCTCTCGCCGTGCTCTTCCAGTCCACGCCGTGGTGGCTTTCAAAGCGCTCGTCCTCAATGGAGATGAGCGCGTTCCGCACATGCTTGGGGATGTCGTCGATACTCACGAGCGTGCGGTTCTCTACGCCGTGGAGCTTCGTGAGCTCCACCCACTCCCCGCTTGTTTTATCCTGATAGTAGACTGTCGAGCTCTGCTTGAGCGTGTAGGCCGAGATGTCCACATTCAGATCGAGCGACGTGTGCACGTAGACCATGAAGATGGCGAAAAACATCAGGCAGGTCGTGAGTCCGATGGCGAGAATGGTGCCGATGACCGTTTTCGCCGTGCCGGACTTTTTCTTCTTGTGTGCCTGATGCGTGGGGTGCTGGGTGTGCTGTCTTCGGGGCGTCTGGTTTTCTGCGCGGTTTTCTTCCATAAAGCGCCTCCTCCTTTGCGATAGAAATATGCGCGCGAGCGCATAGCTGATTTTCAATAGTGATACAGAATATAGTATAGCACGGCTGTCAAGTGGTACGTATCTTGTCTTGCATTTTGCCGCAAGGTGCGGTATAATGCGAGCACAAACTTTCAGGAGGTGTTCCCCCATGAACGATGAGTTCGGCCCCAATTTCGTCACGCTGACCGATGATGAGGGCAACGATATAGAGCTGGAATACGTCGACGCACTCGAGCATAACGGCACGACGTATATGGCCTTCTTCCCCGTGGTCGAAGAGGACAGCGAGGACGAGGAAAACGAAGAGGAATACGGTCTCGTGATCCTCAAAAGCCAGATGGAAAACGGCGAGGAGTTCCTTGTCACCATTGACGACGAAGAGGAGATCGACAAGGTCTACGACCTCTTCATGGAGCAGATCCTTTCCGACGAAGAGTAAAACTTCGATTGCGACGGATTTTTTCCGAAAACTGAGATAAACTGAACATGCCCTGCGGGGTGCGTGATAAGTTCTTTTTAAACCCACATTTCGTCATAAGGGACGCCGGTACGCTCCGGTGGTTTGCAGGCCTCCCGGCTGCCGTCTGCGGCTGGACGTTGGAAGCAATAAAGCCGGACAGAGGCGACCCACCTGTCCAGAATGGTGCAGGTTTTGACGGGGCTTACACGGCCGCTGCGGGGCATCTTTTTATCTTTCCACGGATTGCACAAAATTACGTTTTTATTTTCTACGTCAGTTTAGACGAAAAAAACGTGCATTTTGTTCGCGATTCCTGTAAAATATTTTTACAAACTAAATTACCGTTTGGTAGCTGCAACGTAGTGCTTCGCGCACGGGCTGTACGGTCTCCCCTTTCTGGGAGATGATAAGGTCTGTGTGAGGAGCGCTTTTTTCTTTCCCCTTGCGGTGCCGCTTTCGCGGCGGGGAAAAGGCAAAAGAAAAAGGAGGAGCAAACTTATGAAACTTGTCACCAACGGTCGTCTCATCACCCGCAACGCAGATGCACAGGGCTATTATGAGCACGGCGCCGTCGCCTTTGAGGGGACGAAGATCGTCGAAGTAGGCGAAGAGGCGGCGCTGCGCGCAAAATATCCCGGTGCCGAGATCATCGACGCCAAGGGCGGCGTCATCATGCCCGCGTTCATCAACGCGCACACGCATATCTACTCTGCCCTCGCCCGCGGCCTTTCCATCGTCGGCAACAACCCGACGAACTTCTACGAAGTCCTCGACGGCACATGGTGGGCCATCGACCGCCACCTGATGATGGACGGCACGCGCGCCTCCGCCACCGCGCTTTACATCGACTCCATCAAGCAGGGCGTGACGACGATCTTCGACCATCACGCCTCCTACGGTGAGATTCCCGGCTCGCTGCACACCATCGCCGAAGAGAGCAAGCGCCTGGGCCTTCGCTCCTGCCTGTGCTATGAGGTCTCAGACCGCGACGGCGAGGAGAAGTGCTTACAGGCCATTCAGGAGAACGCCGATTTTATCACCGAATGCGAAAAGAATAAGGACCCGATGCTCGCGGCAATGTTCGGCGGCCACGCGCTGTTCACGATCTCCGATAAGACCTTCGACCGCATGGTCGCGGCCAACAACGGCCGCACGGGCTATCACATCCACGTGTCCGAGGGCATGAACGATGTGTACGACTCCCTCCAGAACTACGGCCGCCGCCCCGTCCAGCGCTTGCAGGATCACGGCATTCTCGGTCCCAAGACCATCCTCGGCCACTGCATCCACGTCAACACCGCCGAAATGGAGATCATCAAGGAGACCGGCACGATGGTCGTGAACAATCCGGAATCCAACATGGGCAACGCCATCGGCATCTGCCCCGTCCTCCAACTCCACAAGCGCGGCATTCTTCTCGGCATGGGCACAGACGCCTACACGAACGATATGCTCGAGTCCCTCAAGGTCGCCCTCTGCTCCCAGCGCAGCCAGAACTGCCTGCCGAACGTCGGCTGGTGCGAGGTCACGGACATGCTCTTCAAGAATAACGCGAAGATCGGTGAAAAATACTTCCCCGACACGCTCGGCGTGCTGAAGCCCGGCGCGGCAGCGGACATCATCGTCATGGACTATAAGCCGTTCACCCCGTTCTCCGACGAGAATATCGACGGCCACATGATCTTCGGCATGACGGGCCGCCAGTGCCAAACCACCATCGCCGCCGGCAAGACCCTCATGCTCGACCGCGAGCTCGTCGGCATCGACGAAGAAGCCGAAAATGCGCACATCCTTGAGGCGGCAAAGAAGCTTTGGGGCGAGCTGAATCACAGAACCTATTAAGCAAGCGGGAGGAAAAAACAATGTCTGAAAAAATGTATCCCATTCCGTTCGACTCTCTGATGAACTGGGTGACGAGCGAATACGCGCAGTGCGGCGATGTGTTCGGCGTTCATAAGCACTATCACGCAAGCGGCAAGAGCCTGCCGATCTTCGGCGAGCGCATCGAAACACCGTTTGGCCCCGCCGCCGGCCCCAACAGCCAGCTTGCGCAGAATATCATCGCGGCCTATGCCGCCGGCGCGCGCTTTTTCGAGGTCAAGACCGTGCAGAAAATGGACGGCGCGGAGCTTGCCGCCTGTGTTCCCCGCCCCTGTATCCTCGCCGCTGACGAGGGCTACAACCAGGAGTGGTCGACCGAGCTGACCGTGCAGCAGGCGCAGGACGAGTACATCAAGGCCTGGTGCGCGCTCAAGATCATGAGCAAGGTCTACGGCTTCGGCGATCCCGACGGGTTCGTGTTCAATATGTCCGTCGGCTACGACCTGGACGGCATCAAGGGCCGCAAGGTCAACGCCTATATCAACAACATGATGGACGCGGGCAAGACCGCGCAGTTCAAGGAATGTAAAAAAGTCCTGACCGAGCTCTTCCCCGAGGAAAAGGACTTCATCGCCTCGATCTCCCCAAATGTTTCCCGCTCCGTTACGCTCTCCACGCTCCACGGCTGCCCGCCGCAGGAGATCGAGCGCATCGCAAGCTATCTTCTCAAGGAAAAGCATCTGCACACCTTCGTCAAGTGCAACCCGACCATTCTCGGCTACAAGACCGCGCGCAGCATCCTCGATTCCATGGGCTATGACTACATCGTCTTCGATGAGCACCACTTCAACGAGGACCTCCAGTGGGAGGACGCCGTCCCGATGTTCGAGCGGCTGCAAAAGCTTGCGGACAAGCAGGACCTCGAATTCGGCCTCAAGCTCTCCAACACCTTCCCCGTCGACACGACGCGCGGCGAGCTTCCCAACGAGGAAATGTACATGTCCGGCCGCAGCCTCTTCCCACTGACGATTGAGATGTGCAATCGCATCTCCCACCAGTTTGGCGGCAAGATGCGCATTTCGTTCGCAGGCGGCGCGGACTACTTCAACTGTGACAAGCTCTTTGCCGCCGGCATCTGGCCCATCACCGTCGCCACCACCATCTTGAAGCCCGGCGGCTACAACCGCCTGCACCAGATGGTCGAAAAGGTCGAGGATATGCCCTACCGCGCATTTTCCGGCAACGACCCCGCCGCGATCTCCGACCTTGCCGCCTCCGCGCTGCACGACTTCCACCACCTCAAGGCAATCAAGCCGCTCCCCTCGCGCAAAAAAGATGAACAGGTGCCGCTGCTCGACTGCTTTACCGCGCCCTGCAAGGGCGGCTGCCCCATCGAGCAGGACATTCCCGAATACCTTGAGCTCTGCCGCAAGGGGCTCTACGGCCCAGCACTGAAGCTCATCACCGAGAAGAACGCCCTGCCGTTTATCACCGGCACCATCTGCGCGCACCGCTGCCAGGGCAAGTGCTCGCGCAACTTCTATGAGGAATCCGTCCACATCCGCGAGACGAAGCTTCTTGCCGCGGAAAAGGGCTACAACACCTTGATGGCCTCCCTCCGTATGCCTGAGCCGGTCGAGGATAAAAAGGTTGCCATCGTCGGCGGCGGCCCGACCGGTATCGCCGCGGCGTACTTCCTTGGCCGCGAGGGTGTTCCCACCACGATCTTCGAGCGCGAGCGCAAGCTCGGCGGCGTGCCGCGCTACGTCATCCCCGCCTTCCGCATCAGCGACGAGGCCATCGACAAGGACGTCGCGCTCATGGAGCGCTACGGCGTCGAGGTCAAGCTCGGCAAGCCTGCTCCGTCCGTCGAACAGCTCAAGAAGATGGGCTACACGCACATCCTGATGGCCACCGGCGCGTGGAAGCCCGGCAAGCTCGACATTGAAGGCAACGTGCAGGGCGTCATCGAGTGGATGAAGCGCATGAAAAAGCAGGTCAAGCCCTGCCTGAGCGGCAACATCGTCGTTGTCGGTGCGGGCAACACCGCGATGGACGCCGCGCGCGTTGCCAAGAGAATGGGCGCGCACGCGACCATTCTCTACCGCCGCACGAAGAAGTTCATGCCTGCCGACGAACACGAGTTACAGCTCGCCATCGACGAGGGCGTCGAATTCGTCGAGCTGGCCGCGCCCGTCAAACAGAGCCGCGGCAAACTCCTGTGCGATAAGATGATCCTCGGCGAGCCGGACGAGAGCGGCCGCCGCAGCCCCGTCAAATCCGGCGAGCAGTTCACCATTCCCTGCGACATGGTCATCTCCGCCGTGGGCGAGCAGGTCGACGCTGAGCTGATGGCCGCAAACGGCATTGAGATGGAGCGCAAGGGTCCCGCGTTCGAGACGAACGTCCCCGGCGTGTACTGCGCGGGCGACGCGCACCGCGGCCCTGCCACCGTGGTCGAAGGCATTGCCGACGCCGCGCGCTTTGCCGAGATCGTCGTCGGTCACCCGCACATCTACGACATCCCTGCCGAGGCCGATGTGACCGAGTTCGACGCGCAGGCCAAGAAGGGTATCCTCTCGATGGCCAGTAAGTGTGTCTGCGACGGCGAGCGCTGCTTACAGTGCTCCACCGTGTGTGAAAACTGCGTCGATTCCTGCCCGAACCGCGCGAATGTCGTCATCAAGATGGCCGACGGCTCGCACGAGATCGTCCATGTCGACAAGATGTGCAACGAATGCGGCAACTGCACGCAGTTCTGCCCCTACGCAAGCGAACCTTGCCACGATAAGTTCACCCTTTTTGATACGCGTGAGGACATGGACGAGAGCGAAAACTACGGCGTGCTCTTCGAGGACGACGATATGGTCCGCCTGCGCTACGAGGACGGCGTGAAGGAATACGACTTGGTCTCCTGCGACAACGATCTCCCCGTCGAGCTGGAGGCGCTCATCCTCACCGTGCGCGATAAGTACAGCTATCTCTACCTGTAAGCAAAGCGAAAAACGAGGGAGCCGGGGCGATGCCCCGGCTCCCTCTTCCCTGTTGGAAGCAAAAAAGAGCGCTGCTTAAAGCAGCGCTCTTTTCGTTGTATTGTGCTTCGCCTTACTTCTCGATCAGGTTCAGCTGATAGATGATCTTGGCGATCTGCGCGCGGGTCAGGGTAGCGCTGGGCTCGAAGGTGGTCTCGGTCATACCGTTGATGACCTTCGCATCGACGAGCGCCATGACGTAACCGTCGGTGCAGTCAGTGAACTTGCTCTCGGTCTTGGACTCGGCAAGCTTGTTGAGCTTGGCAGCGACCTGGCAGAACTCGAGACGGGAGATGGCCTTCGCACCGTCGAGATCGGCGGCAACAAGACCCAGCTCCGCAGCCTTGGCGATGGTATTCTTGCTCCAGTCGGCGCCGGTGGCGTCCGCAGCCTTGAGATCGCCGTGGCTGACAAGCAGGAGCTTGAGCGCGGCAGCCCAGGTCAGGGTGTCGTTGGGCGCATAGGTGGTGGCGGAGGTGCCGTTGATGATGCCGTCATTGTAGAGGTCGATGACATACTTGCCGAACCAGGAGGAAACCTTGACATCCTTGAACGGGTTCAGCAGGATGCGGCCCTGAGGCGCGGCATACTGCTCGCCGATGACGCCCTTGAGTTCCTTGGTCACATACTCCATCACAGCCTCGTCCAGAGGAATACCGGTGTCGAACTGGGCGGAAGCGGCCTTAAAGGCATAGTAGGTGTCGCCGCCGGCGGCGCAGAAGTTGTTCGTCACAACGGCGTAGACCTCATTGGCCTTGAATTCCTTGCCGTTGACGCTGTTGATGACCACGCGGTTGATGGTCTTGGGGCCGTAGTAGGTGGATTCGGGATAGGTGGCGTCGTTCTTGTCATACGCCTTGCCGGTGTGGATGGTGAAGTTGATGCCGGAGACCTGTGGGAAACCGCCGACCGCCGTCGGGGTGCTGAAGGTAGACGCCTCGAGCGCTTCGAGCAGCTGCTCACCCGTGACATAGACGACCGCGACCGTGTTGCCGAACGGCAGAACGGTGTTGATGTCCTTCTTGGTCACATCGCCCTTGGCGATCGCCGCACGGATGCCGCCGCCGTTGGTGATGGCGACCACATGGTCTTCATTCACGGTCAGGCCGTCCTTGTTCTGCAAGACCTTCCAGCGCATCGCGTCGGTGATGAGGTCGCCGTTGTTGGTCTCCACGTCGCGGTTGCCGTTGGGGGCCTTCGCGCCGTTGAGTTCGACCTTGCTGGTGGCGAACTTGGTGCCGTATTCATTGTTGACGCGGTCAACAATGACCTTTGCCGCCGCGGCAACGGTCGCGTCCTTGGCGGTGTCTTCCTTGATCTCGTAAAGGGAGTTGCTCTCGATCTTCTTGCTGGCGTCATCGATGACGATCACGCCGATGTTCTTGAACGCGGTGCCGGTGGACTGGATGGGCTCGCCCTTCTCGCCCTTGGTCATCACGGTGTGGGAGTGACCGTCGACGACGAAGTCGATGCCCTTGACTGCGGCATAAAGATCGGTGGAGCGGTAAGGAGCGGACTCAGCGTCCACGCCCAGATGCGCAAGGCAGATGACAACGTCTGCATCCTTGAGCGCCGCGACCTGATCGGCGGCCGCCTTGGTGAAGGCGTCACCGGTCGCAAAGGTCAGGCCCTTGATGAGCGCGGGGTTGGCCTTGGTCTGGGTCTCGGGGGTCTCCATGCCGAAGAAGCCGACCTTCACACCGGACTTGGTGGTGTAGGTGTAGTTCGCATCGAAGATGGGGGTGCCGTCCTCATTGAAGACGTCCGCGCAGACGACCTTGAACTTGGCCTTGCTCATGTTTTCCTTGAGCTGGGCATAGCCGTAGTCGAACTCGTGGTTGCCGAGGGTGACGACGTCGTAGCCCGCGGCATTCATCATCGTGACCGCATCAGCGCCCTTGGTGGAGCTGACATAGGTCGTGCCCTGGCTGAAGTCGCCGGCGTCGACGAGGATGACCTCGGCGCCCTTGGCCTCATAGTCGGCCTTGAGCTGTGCGATGTAGGCATAGCCCTCGACCGCACCGTGCACGTCATTCGTATGCAGAATGACAGTCTTGCCCGCCATCTCGGCTTTCGCATCAGCGGCGGTGTCCGCCGCAAAGCTGGTCACAGTCAGGCTGAGAACCATCGCCATTGCGAGCAGGACGGATAGGAACTTGCGCATAGTGTTTTCCTCCTCAATTTTTTCACTCCGCTTTTTCTCTGTCCGCTCTTCGTGACACGCAGCTTCTTTTCACATCTCTCAGTTGGTCTGCGCGCTAAAAGTTCGCTTTTTGTACAAATAAAAGCGGAATGTGGTATGATTTTATTGTATCGTATGTCTGCTACTTTCTCAATACGGCATTGTTCCGAATTTGCGGCAAAAATCTTGGCGCTTCTCACATTTTTTCCAAACTCTATGGAAATCAGGTAAAAAGTATGCTATGCTTTTGCTAATTTGGAACGGTATTTTTTCAAAGGAGGGTTCTTCCATGAAAACACTGCTTCGAGGCGGCTATGTCGTCAGCGGCCGCGGCTGCCGCCGCGCCGACGTGCTCATCGACGGGGAAAAGGTCGAAATGCTTGGCCACATTCCGCCCGAGCTCGCCGCGCAGAGCGAGGTCGTCGACGTGACGGGCTGCATGCTCTTCCCCGGCTTTATCGACGCGCACACGCACTTCGATCTCGATGTGTGCAGCACCACGACGGCCGACGACTTTGAAAGCGGCAGCAAAAGCGCCATCCGCGGCGGCACGACGACGGTCATCGACTTTGCCTGCCCCAATAAAGGGGAATCCCTTGCCTATGGGCTTAATCTCTGGCATAAAAAGGCCGACGGCAAGTGCTACTGCGACTACGGCTTCCATATGACCATCGACGACTGGAACGAGAGCATCGAGTCTGAGCTCGACGCGATGTTCGACGCCGGTATCACGTCTTTCAAGATGTACCTCACCTACCCCGCCATGATGATCGGCGACGGCGCGGTCTACCGCGCGCTGAAAGCGCTCAAGACCCGCGGCGGCATCGCGGGCGTCCACTGTGAGAACGCGGGCGTCATCGACGCGCGCATCGCCGAACTCAAGGCGAGCGGTTTGGGCGCGGACGTCGTGTCGCACCCGATCTCCCGCCCCGACTATTTAGAGGCCGAGGCTGTTTCGCGTCTGCTGCGCATCGCGCAGGCGGCCGACGCGCCCGTCATCATCGTCCACACGACGAACCGTGCTTCTCTTGACGAGATCGCCGCGGCGCGCCGCCGCGGACAGACCGTGTATGTCGAGACCTGCCCGCAGTATTTGGCGCTCGACGACGGCGTTTACTACGATCCCGACTTTTCCTCCGCCGCGCGCTACGTCTGCGCGCCGCCCATCCGCTCGCAGGAGGACAGTGAAGCGCTCTGGAAGGCGCTGCGCCGCGGCGAGGTGCAGACCATCTCGACCGACCACTGCTCGTTCACGCTCGAGCAGAAGGACATGGGCCGCGACGACTTTACGAAGATCCCCGGCGGTCTTCCCGGCGTCGAAACGCGTGGCGAGGTCGTCTACACTGTGGCCATCAATGAAAACAAGCTCTCGCTCGGCGGCGTCTGCCGCGCGCTGAGCGAAAATCCCGCCAAGCTCTACGGTCTCTACCCCCGCAAGGGCGTCATCGCTGCGGGCAGCGACGCCGACATCGTCGTCTACGATCCCGGCGCGAGCCACGTGCTCCACGGCGCGGACATGCTCTCCAAGGCGGGCTACACGCCGTTCGAGGGCTTCCGCACGAATGGCGGCGTGTCGAAGGTCTACCTGCGCGGTCAGCTGCAGGTGGACAGCGGCAAGGTCGTCGGCGGCAAGATGGGCGAATACTTGAAGCGCGGCAAATGCGCACTGTGAGGTAAGATATGGATCTGAGGGAAATTTTATTTGCGCAGTTCCCTGCGTTTTTTCTGCTGAGTCTGCTGTTTTTGATCGCGCACCTGCGCGTGCGCAAGCACAGCGCCGTCAAGTCGGTGCTGTGGGTGCTGCTGTTCGGCGCGGCGCTGGCCGTGTCGATCCTGTTCTGCTTCCTCGGCATGCAGGCGAAGTACTGGACGGTCAAGACGCTCTTCGAACTCAAGTTCTGGAGCTGGCTCGGCCTTGCGATCGTGGTGTTCGTGTTCGTGCTGCGGCTGGTGTTCAAGCTGCAAAATAAGCACGCTCAGCACATGGTCGAAAAGGAGCGCGCCAAGGCGGAAAAGACCCGCGAAGAGGCCGTAAAGCAGGCGCGCGAAGAAGGCCGCGCCGAGGCCATGGCCGCCCAGCAGGCGCAGGAGGCCGAAGCTGCCGCGGCAGAGCCCGCAGCGGATGAGTCTGCCTCCCCCGCTGCCGAGGAGACCGCACCAGCAGAGAACGAAGATCCTGAAAAGGCGGTCGAACGTTAAGTATGGAACAGATACAACCGCAGCGCATCGCGTATTTTGACGTACTGCGCATTCTGGCGACTTTCGCCGTCATCGTGCTGCATCTGTCCGCGCAGCACTGGGCCGATACGGACGTCTATTCAAGAGCCTGGCAAGCCTTCAACCTTTACGACAGTGCCGTCCGCTGGGCTGTTCCGGTTTTTGTGATGATCAGCGGCGCGCTGTTTCTCTCCGGCTCGCAGAGCATCGGGCACATTCTGAAAAAGAACGTGTCGCGCCTTGTCACAGCGTTCATCTTCTGGTCGGCGCTCTACGCCGTCTTCATGGTGAACTTCGAGGGATGCCCGACGAACCTTATTTTGCAACAGTTTCTCAACGGTCACTATCACATGTGGTTCCTCTTTATGATCGTGGGACTGTATCTGATCGTACCGTTTCTGCGCCCCATCGTGCGGGATGAAAAGCTCCTGCGCTATTTTCTACTGCTCACGCTCATCTTTACGTTTCTGCTGCCGCAGATCGCGTCGGCCGTGTCGCTTCTCTCGTGGCAGTACTGCGCTGAATTCAAGGCGCTCACGGGCAAATTCTATTATCATTTCACGCTCGGCTTCGTCCCCTACTTTGTGCTCGGTTACTATTTGGTCCGCAAGGAGTTTTCCTTGACCGCAAAGCGTGTGCTTTACGCGCTCGGTGTGCTCGGCTTCGTCCTCACGGTCGTGCTGACGTCGTTCGCCTCGCGTTTACAGGGCGCGGCAACAGAGCTGTTCTACGGCTACGATTCGCTCAATGTACTGTTTGTCTGCGTGGGGCTGTTCGTCTTTGCCAAAGAGCATCTGAACTTCCCGAACTTAAGCGAAAAGTGTCACAGGTGCATTCGCGCGCTGTCGCGCTGGAGCTTCGGCGCGTACCTCGTACACCCACTGTTCATCGAATCGTTCGACATTTTTCTGCACTTCAACACGCTGTCACTCAACGTGTTTTTCTCCGTTCCCCTGCTGACATTGATCATCGGCGCGCTGTCGTTCCTCGTCTCAGCGCTGCTTCACCAGATCCCATTTGTCAAAAAGTATTTTGTATGAAAAGAGCCCCGCGGATCATGCGATTCACGGGGCTCTTCTTTTTCTGTTACGCTTCGGTCTTGATGCCGCGCTTGTCGAATTCCTCGACCAGCAGGTCAAGGTCGTTCGGCAGGCTCATCGGCTCGCCGCAGAACTTGATGGCGTTGGCCACGTCCTTGAGGCCATTGCCCGTCACGACGGAGACGACCGTGTCGTTCTCACCGAGCACGCCCTGCTCGCAGAGCTTTTTCACGCCCGCCGTGCCGGTGACGCCCGCGGGCTCGCCGAAGACGCCGCAGGTCGTGCCGAGCAGCTTTTGCGCCGCCATGATCTCCTCGTCCGTCACGTTCACGACGATGCCGTTCGACTCGCGGATCGCCATGAGCGCCTTGTCCGCGTTGCGCGGCACGCCGACGGCGATGGAGTCGGCCAGCGTGTTCTCCTCCATCGGCTCCCAGGGCTTGTTCTCCGCGATGGCGCGGTTGATGGGGTGGCAGCCCTCGGCCTGCGCGGAAATGAGGCGCGGGAGCTTGTCGATAAAGCCGATGGCGTACAGGTCCTTGAGGCCCTTCCACACGCCTGCGATGGTGCAGCCGTCGCCGACGGAGATGGCGAGATAATCCGGCATCTTCCAGTCGAGCTGCTCGGCGATCTCGATCGAAACGGTCTTCTTGCCCTCGGAGAGGTACGGGTTGATGGCCGCGTTGCGGTTGTACCAGCCCCACTTGTCGATGGCCTTTTTCGATAGCTCGAACGTCTCTTCATAGTTGCCTTTGACGGAGATCACGTTTGCGCCGAAGGTCATCAGCTGCGCGACCTTACCCTTGGGCGCGCGCTCGGGAACGAAGATGAAGGTCTTGAGGCCCGCGGCCGCGGCGTTGCCCGCAAGAGAGCTCGCGGCGTTGCCCGTGGACGAGCAGGCGATGATCTTCGCGCCCGCCTCCCCCGCCTTGGCGACCGCCATGGCGGACGCGCGGTCCTTGAGCGACGCCGTCGGGTTCTGTCCGTCGTCCTTGACCCAGAGCTTTTTGAGGCCGAGCTGCTTTGCAAGGCGCGGCTCTTCGTAGAGCGGGCTCCAGCCTACGCGCAGCGGCGTGTCGGGCGTTGTTTCCTCCACCGGCAGCAGCTCGCGGTAGCGCCACATTGTGTTCGGGCGGGACTTGAGCGTTTCCTTCGTCAGGTTCTTTTTGATGTAGTCGTAGTCATAGATGATGTCGAGAATGCCGCCGCACGAGCAGTTCGTGAGGTTCGGCGTGGCCTCGTATTCTTTCCCGCACTTGACGCAGCGGGCGCATTTGACGTTTTTTAACATAATAACTCCTTATTGTCCGCGCGCTGCGCGGTGGTTTTTTGCAGCGTGAAAGCGCTACTGCTTTTTGTCCCCCTATTCGCAGGGGGGCGCGAGACAAAGGGGGTATTCTCTTTCCAAAGAGAATACCCCCTTTGGAACCCCCAGAGAAAGGCAAGGGGCCTTGCCCCTTGACCCCGCACATTGGCGGTTTTTATCTTGAAGAGCTGCACGCGCTGCGCAATCAGGTGCGGTGTACATGGCTTCGCCATG
>ERZ773106.1592-NODE-1592-length-15633-cov-4.803762_pt1 | contig 15633 bp, 25 predicted proteins | sample MGYA00580572_ERZ773106 | MGnify/ENA primary metagenome ERZ773106 (study PRJEB29015, sample SAMEA2737868) | human gut metagenome | biome: human gut; feature: human-associated habitat; material: faeces | place: China | collected 2012 ... | reverse complement strand
TCCGCCCAGCGCATGGGGGCGGGAGCGCTGGGCTCTGCGCCCGGCGCGGCGTTTTCCTCATAGCGCTCCAAAAGCCCCGCACCTGCCCAGAACGCCAGCGCGCTCTCAGCGCTGATGCGGCTGCGCAGCTTGAGGTCGGCGCAGAGCTTGTCCGGGTCGGTCACGCCGGTGGCCAGCACATACAGCGCCACCCGCACATTGTATTCTTCGGCAATGCCCAGCTTGGAGAACACCAGCTGCGGCACGGCGATGGTATCGCCCTTCAGTTCCTTCAAACGGTAGATCATGGTTTCCTCGTTCAGTTTATTCGTTGGCAGTATCCGGCTCGGCAGGCGGCTCCCAGGGGTCGCAGTCCATCATGTCCGGGCAGTTGTTCCAGCGCTCCGGCTCGGCATCGTAGGCGTCTTTCAGATACTGCGCAGCGGCGGCACGCCCTTCGTCCGTAAGCGGAAATACCTCCCGGCGGCGCAGGGCGGGATCGGTCTTGTCAATCGTCCAAGGCGCGGGCCAGTAGTCCACTGTGAGGATCTTTTCCTCTTTGGTGGCATCCGCGCCGCTGTCCGGGTCCGGCACGGTGCGCTTGCCCGGGGTAAGCCGGTAGCGCAGCCCGGCTTCGTTGCCGCTGTAATCATTCTTGCACAAAAAGTAGTGCAGCAGGGGAACAAAGATCATGGTGCAGCTCGTCCTTTCCGGCAAAAGGCACGGCCTTTTGCGCAATCAATTCTATTATAAAGCCGCCGGGCTAAAATGCAATAACTTTTTGTGAAACGCCTTGCAAAAGCTTGCTCCGCTTACAGGAAATCCGGCCTTGACAGTGCCGCAGAAATATGGTAAAATATTGCCTGTTGCAGCAGATGTGCAATGTGCTACTGTGGCTCAGCTGGTAGAGCAGCTCACTCGTAATGAGCAGGTCGCCTGTTCGAATCAGGTCAGTAGCTCCAAAGAGAACCCCCCGAAAGTTGGCTTGTGAAGCCGGTTTTCGGGGGTTTTTGTTTGCGCGGCAGGGGATGGGAAAGTGGGCGCTTGTGCCTTAATTACCCCTGTTTATCTGGAAATTGCTTTAATTAGTGGCGCAAGAAGTGGCGCAAAGTGGCGCAAAAAATAAGACTGATTCAGCCGGTTTCTTGACTGAGATATCCGTCCAGAAGGTTAATCTTCTTTTTCTTGAATTTTTTGTCCAAAGAGGTATAGATGCCCAGCGTGACGTTGATGTCCTTGTGGCCCATCTGATCGCGGGCGGTGAGAACGTCTACGCCCGAAAAGTACATCAGGGTGCAGAAGGTGTGGCGCAGCTGGTGCGGGGTGAAGGTGTCGATGACCATGGGCAGACCACCGGGGCGGTTTTTACTCTGCTTGCCATCGTAACCGTACTTGACGTTAAGATCCTGCATATAGCTTTGCCACAGGCGTTTCCAGCCCTGCTCGGTCATGCGCTCGCCCTTGCGGTTGTGCAGCACATACAGGCAACCGTCCTGCTGGGTCTTTAGATAATCTACAAGAAGCTGGGGGATACTGACAACGCGTGTGCCGGAGGCGGTTTTGGGGCATTTGGTCTTTTTGCTGGGAAAATCGTATCCTTTGGTGACGGTGATCGTGGCCTCCTGCAGATCAACGTCTGCCCACGTCAGCGCGGTGGCCTCGCTGCGGCGCAGGCCGGAGTAGAGCAGCAGCATGGCTGCACGCTGGGCGGCGTGCGGCGTTTCGCGGATCCAGCGCTGCTGCTCGTCGGTGATGGGTGTGCGGACCTCCGGCGGCGCACCGGCCGGACAGGTGGTTTTTGTGATGGGGTTGTACAAGACCACCTCGGGGATGGCAAGATCGTAGGCGGCCTTGGCGCTGCTGCGCAGATTGGACAGGGTGAAGTGAGAAAGCGGTGGGTGACCATCATGCCAGGAAGCAAGCTCGTTCAGCCGGCGCTGAAAGTCTGCCGGTTTTAAGTCTCCTGCCGGAACGTCTATCAGGTCGCCCCAGCTTTTCAGGTTGTCCTCGTAGCGGTCAAGGCTTTTTTTGCTGATGCCTTTGGCGGTTTTTACCGCGATCAGGTTGCGGTACAGGGTGGCAAGGGTGGCTTTCTGCTGGGCGGGATCCATGCCGCTGCTGATGGCTGCACGGTAAGCATCGGCGGCACGCTTGGCATCGCGGGCGGTGGCAGCATAAAAGTTTTTATACTTTGGCTTGCCATGCTCGTCCTTGCCGATACAGATGCGATAGCGATAGCGGCCATCCATGCCCTTTTTATTGGTACGCATGAGATCACACTCCTTTCAGTTGCGTGGCTGCCGGGAGTGTGGTATACTATCCACGGCAGGCGCATTATCGGTTTTAATGTGTTGCATTCCGTCCGGGGGCTGTTCGTACCAGCACCCGGACATTTTATTTTGCGTAATGCGTTTTGGGCGCTTGACCCGCACAGCTGCCGGTGTTACCATAAAAGGGCAGAGATACGCGGGTTGATAGGCATAACAATTACCTCCTACTTTTTGGATCCCCTGTTTGAGGCATGACCCCCTTGGCTTTACGGCTGAGGGGGTTTTGCTTTGTCAAAAATTGCAGTTATGATTCAGCGTCCAGAATCAATCAAGGAATCAATGACCTGCTCCCGGCGGATAGAATCCGCAGCACTGAACAAAGCGTCAAGCGCCTTCTCTACAATATGAGCATCAATCACTTCACCATTTTTTGCAACAATAACTTGATCGGCGTTTGTGATTTTGCTCAGATTGGTTTCTCTCGTACCCTTACCAGCGGAATAGAGGTCATACAACTCAAGCAAGTTTGCCTTCTCGGTGTCAGAGAGAATAAAATCAATGGTTTGGAAAGAACCGTTGATCCGCACGCGGATTTCATCATCGCGGTGCTTAGCAAAATCTTTCATGAAGAGGGTCGTTTCTTTTTTCATGTAAAAGCAAATGGTCTCAGAGAAGAATCCATCATCGTAGGAACGGGATGTATAGCAGTTGGAAAATGTATAGCGGTTATCACCGATCTTAAAAGTGATGCTATCCATTCCGGTTAAACTTTTTCCAAGGTAATCAAAATTAAGAATAAAAAAATCATAGCGATCATTAAGGAATATTCTAGGCCGGACGGTAATGAGCGCATCAGAAGAAATAAACGTAGACATAGAGCCGTCATACTGCGAGGCGAGGTATACGCCTGTTTCACCCTCCATATCGTCTGTTATGATCTGAAGGTTATCGTGGTCATCAAAAACACTTTTGTTAAAGCCTTTTGTTGCGAATGCGGGAACGCACATAGAGAATACAGCTGCCGCAACGAGAACCAGAGAGACAAGGTTCTTTTTCATACAGATTTCCTCCTACACTATGCCGCCCAGTGGGCGGTTTTATTTTTTACGCATCATTGATATGATAGCAATTCAGGTCAGTGAAGCTTCAGAAAATCATTGACGATGGACTTGAGAGCGGGGTCGGTGTAGCGGCAGCGGATAGAACTGCACCAGTCCTCATAAGAGGAATCGGAAAAATAATCGTACTGCAAGCCATAGGCAGCAAGCTGGATGGCAAAACGCAGACGATCCTCGGAGGGCGTGTGCTCAAGATCATCGGCAGCGAAGAACCACGCGGCAGACCATGCGCACTGTGCGGGATCGGAAGAATTGGAAACCAAGAAATTATAGTTAAAGCTTCTTGCATGATACCGGTACCGGTAAAGAACACGCGCGCGAATGGATTCCCAGAGATAGGAGCTGCCGGATTCGTAAGAGACCGGCATGGGGTAAAGGACAACGCGGCCAACGTGAACAGCGTTTTCCATATCCAGCAGGGCGTCTCTGATCTGATCGATAAAAATATCTTTCTGCCGCTTATTGAGAAAATAAAAGAAATCCAGAATGAAAAAGAAAATAAGAAAATAATCCAAATCACGAGAAGGTGCCAAGAGCCCGAATGCGAGCTGGCAAAGTGCAAGCAGAGAAAAAGATAACTGAGAGAAGATGCGTTGCTTTTGAAGCTGCTTTGCGTGAGCAAGACGCTTGTCGAATTTATCCATGGGAACAGTCTCCTTATTTATGCATCTCTTTTATCCATGCCAGACGCACTATCTTTTTTATAGCGCCCGGTGAGCACCAGATCGTCCACATAGTCCAGAGCCTTCTGCTGGCCTTCCTCGTTGAGCAGTTCAAAAGAGGAAAGCAGGGCGGACTGCTGCGGGGTGAGGGCGACTTTACCGTTTACGGTATTATCGGACAGATCGTCCAGCGTATACCCCATGCAATGCACAACGGCGGAAACGGTAGATAGCTGGGGATCTTTTGTCTGACCGGCGAACAACTTGTTCAGGGTCCCCTTTGGAACACCGGACGCCGCCGAAATCTGTTCAATGGTCATACCACTGATCTTTTTTAGGTGATTGAGTTTTTCGAGCCACACGGTAAGATTCTCCTTTCTCTTTTTTTCTCTATTATAAGGAAGCGCGGGCGACAAGTCAATAATATATTACCGAATAATATAAAATTCTTCCAAAACAGGGTTGACTTTTACCTTTTGCGGATGTAGAATCAAATCACGAATTACCGTAAACGGTAAAACGAAAAAGGACGGAGGATGTTGAATGGACAATCTGAAAGCAGAGATGCAACGCAACGGCCTGACGGTCAAGGACATTATGGAAACCATTGGCTGCTCAGAGAAGACTGCAAGAAACAAAATCAACGGTGAAACGGACTTTACCTACCCGGAAGCGGAAAAAGTACGCAACAGCCTGTTTCCCGGGATGCGGATGGAGTACTTGTTCCATCCTGCCCGGGATGGCAAGAGCGCGTAAGCAGAAGGCGGTGAATGGATGGACGGCAACAAAAAAGCCCGCATGAAGCGGGCACAGAAGATGGCGCTGCGCAATGGCAGACAGGACAGGGTGTTTAACGGAACGTATCAAGATTGCCCGCAGCCAGAAGAACAGAAAACTGGTTGTTGTAATCTTCAAGCAGCTTGTAGTCTTGCTTTGAAGGATTGGCGGTCAGGCATTGATACGCACAGGCCTGCTGCAACGCGAGAAGATCCAACGCTGAAAGGCGCAGGGTCTTGAGCTTGAGCGCAACAGGAAGCGCACGGGCAGCGTTTTTCATATCAGAGATCAGCGTGGGATCGTCCACGGGACCAAACCACGAATCTGGTGCCTGTTCGAGCGATTGCAGCGCACGGACGAGCAGCGGAATATCCTGTGAACGGATATGGAATTGCGGAGCCATAAGAAAAAACCTCCTTTCTTTGTGCCGATTGTAGCACAGGAAAGGCGTGGAATGCAACAGGGGGTACAAACCATGATGGACAAGAGTTTGTTGATGAACCTGAACGGGCCGTGGAGCAATGCGGCTTGCATGGGTTACTGCCTGATCGCCATGAGGCGGGCAGGGGTGAATGTGAAAACGCAGGAAAAGGTGCTGCGGGAACTGGAGCTGAGCTTTGACGGCGTGAGCATTGAGGACGCGGAAAAAGCGGGCCTAGCGCAGGAGGGCACAGGCGTATGATGAAGAACGAGTGCGATGAGGTGCAGAGGACGGCCCCGGCGAGCAAGCTGGTGAGCCCGAAAGCAGCGGAGCCCATGCAGACGGCCAGCAGGTGGCTGCTGGAGGGCGGGATCGCAATCTGCTGCGACATGCTGGACAAGCTGGACCGGCTGCAGGACACCATGGACCAGCGGCCGGACGACGACGCGGAGTACTTAGCGCTGGAAGCAAAGCACGCCGGGCAGCGGCTTTTGAAGGTGATGCAGGTGATCGCGGAGACGGAGGAACTGGACAACCGGTTCCAGACCTTCAACCCGGACTAAGGAGGCAAAGAAGATGAGAAAGGCGCGGATCTGGGACACACGGCAGTTGCCGGCGTATCTTAGCCCGGCGGAGTATGCAGCCCTGATGGGCTTGAACCTGAAAACGGTGCAGCGGATGTGCCGGACGGGAGAGTTGCCTGCCCACAAAGTGGGACCGAGGCTGTGGCGTATTGACAAAAATGCAGCGCTGGAAAGGATGAACGCATGAACTGGTACACCATCTGGCTGCGCAAGACTGGGGAGCTGGTGGCCAGCGGCACGGGCACGGAGTGCGCAAGGCGGCTGGGCTACGCGAGCCGGAACAGCTTTTACAGCGTACTGAGCCACCACCGGAAAGGCGCTGGCGGGCAGAAGCCGCTGCGGAAATACGATTTTCTGGTGGAGGAGCTGACGGCGGAAGAGCTTGCGCAGCTGGACCGGCACAACAAAAAAGAGAGCCCGGCGGTGTGACAGCACCGACGAGCCCTGCAAGGTGATAGATATGACGACCTATCACCAGAAGTTTAACACAGGACGGAGGTTTTTGCAATGAGGATCAAATCAGGGGTATGGCACTGGCTGGCGGCAGGGTGCGGTTTGACCGGGCTGCTGGTAGGCATGGGCATCGAGGGCGGTGCGCAGCTGGGCGGCGTGATCACGGACGGAGAGGTTTGCACGGCGCTTGGCTTGCTGGCGGCAGCGGTGGTATTTATGCGGCTGGGTTTTGCTGCGCAGGACCGGGAGCAGCGGCGGGTGAAGAAGATCCACCAGCAGCCGGGGAACACCGTGCAGCGCAGCAGGAGGGCAGGCTGATGAGCAAGTACCGGGTGCATGTGGAGTGCGCAAAGACCCTGCCGGAGACAAGCAGCCAGTCCGTCCAGTGCCTGAGCTATGTGGTGGGCGCGCCCACCGAGGGCATTGCCCGGGCAAAGGCCGTGGAGATGGCAAAGCAGCATTATGTGGAGTACGACAGCTTTACGCCGTACCATACGGAAAAGCTGAAATGAGAAAGGAATGCAGACATGGAAAGCAACATTGAGATCGTGATCAAGAGCGACGGCAAAAAAGTGATGATGCAGTGCCACGGCAAGAACACCAGCAAGGAAAAGGCGCTGGATGCCATGCAGAAGGAGTACCTTGCGTTGGTGGTAAGCCTGCTGAAGAAGGAACTGACCGACAAAGAAAAGATAGAGTGTGCGGCTGACTTTGGAGAGATGATGGCAGAGGAACTGCTGGACGTGATGGAGGGCAAGAGCTGCAAGGTGCACACGCAGACTTTTAAAGGCAAGGATGCAGCGTTTATGGCAGAGCTGATGAAGCGGCAGGGGGAGGTGCAGGGCTTATGACCTACGAGGAATACCGGGCGCAGCTGGACAAGGCGCTGGAAGAGGTGGACTGGATGCACCCGCGTGACCGCAACGGTCCGGCGTACCGGGTGATCGCGCGGGCAGCGGCGGACAGGAGCCTGACGACGGACGAGTGGGGAAAGCTGCACGAGGAATTTTACAGGAGGACGGCTGCCAGATGAAGAAGAAAATGAGCCTTGAGAACCGGATCACGCTGGCGCGGAACAATGCCATCGACTTTACCCACGCCTGCGTGACCATTGCGCTGCATGAGGTGTTTGGTCTTGGAAGGAAACGGCTGGAGAAGGTGGACAAGTGCCGGAACGAGGTGAACGGCGAGGTGCTGCGGATCATGGCAGAGTGCGGTCGGCCGCACGAGGCAAGGCGGAACGCGGAGGCGTGGCTGCGCAGCCGGATGCCGAAGGGTACGCCGTGGGAGCTGCTGATCCCGAACGCAAAGGGCGTAGCCAAGACGCACGCGGAGCTGAAGATCAAGGGCGCGGTGGACGAGGCTGCCACGGTGGAGTGGCGGGTGTATGCCGTGGCGTGCGCCGAGGTGCTGGGCTTTAGTACGGAGCGGCTGATCCAGCTGTATGATGCCACGATGGACAACTACCGGCAGCTGAACCAGTGGGTGCTGGAAGAGGGCGTGGACGTGGCGCTGGAATGGTTCCGGCGGGCGGCGGCGCAGGGCTACGGCGCCAAGGTGGAGGTGTTGGATGTGCCGGAGGAGCGGGAGCTGGAAGCTTACCGCCAACACACGGCGGAGACGGTGTGGGAAATGCAGAAAACACAGATCCGGGCGCAGGTGAGCCGGATGCGGGTGCCTTGCACCCTGCCGCTGGCAAAGGACGAGATGGACAGGCGCATCCGGGCTGTGATGGAGCAGCAGGTGCCCACGAGCTGGGAAAGGAGAAGGGGAAAATGACCTTACAGGAGGCAATGAACTACCGGGGCGAGAACCCGGCGACGCTGAGCGACAAGCTGGCGGTGCAGGAGGGCTATGTCCGGCGGTGGTGCAAGCCCGGCGGGCTGCTGAAGCTGAGCGCTGCGCGGCTGCAGCAGCTGGCGCAGGCGCTGGACGGCGGGATCCTGATCGCGGAGGACGGTGCAGAGGTGGAACTGTACGGGAACGGAGGCAGAGCATGAGCAAGGACAAGGGCAAAATTACCCGCAAGCGGTTTGTGAAGCTGATGGTCGGAGACAACAAGGTGCAGACGCGGGAGATGCGGGACATGGTTTTCAGAGTTCTGGTGAACCCGGTGAAACGCAAGCAGGAGCAGCGCAACCGGGAAAAGCACCAGTGCGGTGCGGGGAGGAAGGGCTGATGGAGTACATTTACAGCCTGTACGACCCGCAGACGAACAAGCTGTTGTACAGAGGCACCCCGGAGCAGCTGGTGGAGCGGGGACTGTACAAGCGCAAGGGCGCGGTGAGCTCTGCCTACCGGGTGCAGGTGGAGGGGGCAAGGCCGAAGAAGTGGCGGATCGAGCGGGAGCGGAAATACCCGGAGGAGCGAGCGGCGCGGCCGGTAAAGCAGCCGGTGAAGAAGCCGCAGCCGAAAGCAAAGCCGGAAGGAAAGGACGAGACCCCCTTGCAGCGGGACGTGCACCGGATGTGCCTATACAACGAGGCCGCACTGAAAGCGGGGAAGAAAGAGCTGCAATACGGCTACTGGGCGGCAGCGGGCAAGCCGGAGGCCCCGGTATGGTGAAGCGGTGCTGCACAAAGGACTGCCCGGAGCGGCGGCCCGCCTGCTCCGACTACTGCGAAAAGTACAAGGCGTGGAAGAAGGAGCTGGCAAAGGAAAGGCTGCACACCAGAAACGAGACCTACGCGGGAAGCATTCACAAGAACGATTTTGACGAGGAGTTCTGGATCGGGAAACGGAGAAGATAACAGATTCACAGGAAAGAAGGAGAGCACAAGGGGCGGAAGAACCCGAAATCAGCCCCCGGCGGCGCGGTGAGCGCGTGGCCGGGGGCTTTAGCGACCACAAAAGCATCAGGTAGGAACGGGTGCTGCTGAGAGAAGGCTCGGCGGCAGGCGTTTTGTCTGATACCTTTTTATAAAAAGCGTCCGGGTGGGCGCTTTGGGGAGCTAGTATACCCGTTATTTCTGTGACTGTGTGGGTCACAAAAGAGAGAATTACAGGAGCAGCCTATGCGGAAAAGCTACATCCGGGAAAAGAAGATCCGGTGCGGGGACGAGTACATGGCCGTTGGCGTGTATGCCGTGACGGATCAGGAACACCGCAAGCGGGGAAAGAAGCACAAGGAGAGCGACAAGGGGCAGAAGAGCCGGAACAAAGCCGCCAGTATGCGCAAGAAGCAGCGGAAGGTGCTGGCGAATTTTGATAAGCGCGGGTTTTTCCTGACCGGTACATACGAGGACTGCTACCTGCCGGATGACGAGGCTGCCTGCTGGAAGGACGTGGAGAACTACGCGCGGCGGGTGAAGTACGCTACCTGCAAGCGGTTCGGGGTGGAGAAGGAGAAGATCCGGCTGATGCTATGGGCGGTGCGCAAGGGCGAGGCCGGGCGGCTGCACATGCACGGCTTTGCCCAATGCGTGGGGATGGGCGAGGCAGACAGGCGGGAATGGCGGGAGATGCTGGAGGACCTATGGCGGCGGCGCATCCCCGGGACGCGGGAGTTTGAGCCGCTGGGCACCATGAACGTGGACCGGATGGACATGAAGAAGCTGCTGGGGCTTTCCGGCGAGGGCAAAAACGGCACGCTGGGGTACATCTACGGCCACAGCTGGCGACGGTGCTTAGAGACGCGCAACCTGATCCTGCCCGAGGAGCAGAGACCCAACGACAGCCGGTGGAGCCGCAAGCAGCTGCACAAGGGCTGCACCGACTGTGCGGACTGCGCCTACTGGTGGGAGCAGCGGTACCCGGGCTGGGAGTGCGTGAAGGTGATGATCTACGACCCGGGACAGCTGCACGAGAGCGAGGACGCAAGGCCGGGTGGATGGGAAGCCACAGAGCCGCAGGCGTATCTGATCCTGCGGCGGAGAGGGTTTGCGAAAGCTCGCACATGACAGATAAAATTAAATTTTTGCGCGCTTTTTAACGCGGGCGCGCGGAAAGAGAGAAAACTCGACCGGAAATTGTAAAGCTGGCGCTGATCGGCGGGAAAGGCAGGGCGGACAGTGACGAAAAAGCAGCGGAAGGCGGTGCGCAGGGCGCTGCGAGAGCCGGGAAGCCGGGCGGCGGGATGGAACGGCGTACTGGAAAAGGCGCGGGCGTACTATGCCCACACAGACCCGGTGTGCTGGGAGCTGCTGCGGCTGCGGTACATGGAGGGGATGCGGGAGGACGCGGTGATCAAGGCGCTGTACATCGGGCGCACCACCTACTACACCAAGGAGCTGGAGGTGCTGAGCACGGTGGGGATCTATGCAGCGCAGGCGGGGCTGCTGCGGGAGGAGTGAACTCCCGGCGGGAAAAGGAAAGACTGGGCACGGCAGTGCGCGGTCTTTTTGTGCTACGAAAATGTCTGCAACGGCGACGACCGCTGCCAGCGGCAGAAACAGGGAGAAACTGTTGGGGCAGCGGCCAGCAGGCTGCGCGTGCCGCCCAAGGCACAAAGCAGACGCTGGGAGCCGCAACCCGGGTTCCGCTAAAATGTCCGCAGGTTTTTTATGCGGCGGGATGCGGTAGACTGAAAGCATAGGGCAAAGGAGGACAGAACCGGCATGGCGGGGCGGAAGTATTGCAAGAACACGGTGCCCGGCAGGCAGGGCCGGGGGAAAAAGTACCCGGCGGCGGTGCGGGCAGAGGTGGTGATGGCCATGATCGGCTCGAACTCCATCTGTGCGGTGGCGCGCAAGTACGGCGTGCCGGAGAGCACGATACGCAGCTGGATGGCAGAAGAAGCCGGGAAGCCGGACAGCGTGTTTGCCAGAGCCAGAGCGGAGGCGGCGAGGGAGATCGCGGCGCGGGCGGCGCTGGGGGCAAGGACGCAGATCGGATACTTACAGCAGCGGGTGGCCGAGAACCAGCGGGCTGCCGAGGTGCGGGCAAAGCTGCACCAGAGACTGGACGAGGATGTGCGGGCACGGGACTTTGCGCTGGGCAGCCGCTTGAAAAGCGAGGACGAGGCGCTGGCGGACGCGACCGAGGTGGGGCTTGTGGTATATGCAAGCCCGGGCAGCTACGACCGGCAGCTGGACGAGGATGCGCGCAAGGCGCTGGTACAGCAGCTGGAGCGGTACGACAGCATGACCATGAGCGATAAGGATGCAGCCAACGTGGCGGCGGTGCTGCTGACGGCAGCGGCAAACGCGGCGGCGCTGGTGCCGGACACGGACCGGGACAGCGGCCAGAGCGTGCCGACCGTGCTGATGGAGCCGCAGAGCGAGGACGAAAGACCGGAGGTGGTATTGGATGGCAGCGGGACGGTATAAGGGCAGGAGCATCGTGTGGAAGCCGCAGCCGAAACAGGCTGCCTTTATGCGGCGGTGCGAGGACGAGGCGTTATACGGCGGAGCGGCAGGCGGCGGCAAGAGCGACGCACTGGTGATCGAGGCGCTGCGGCAGGTGGACGTGCCGCACTACCGCGGACTGATCGTGCGAAAGACCTACCCGCAGCTTTCGGAGCTGATCGACAAGACGATGCAGTATTACAGGCCGGCCTTCCCGAAGGCACGGTACAACGCTTCCAGCCATGTGTGGACCTTCCCCAGCGGGGCGAAGATCTATTTTGGATCCATGTTCCGCACGCAGGACAAGTACAACTATCAGGGCAAGGCCTTTGACTTTATCGGGGTGGACGAGCTGACACACTTTACATGGGAGGAATACAGCTACCTGATGAGCCGCAACCGACCCACAGGGCCGGGCACGGTGGTGTACATGCGGGCAACGGCAAACCCCGGCGGCATCGGGCACGGCTGGGTGAAGGCACGGTTCATCACGCCTGCCCCGCCCGGCACCCGGATGGTGCAGCTGGTGGACGTGAAAAAGCCGGACGGGAGCGTTGCAAAGCTGCGGCGCACGCGGGTGTTTATTCCGTCTACCGTGTTCGACAACAAAAAGCTACTGGAGAACGACCCGGGATATCTGGGCACGCTGGCAAGCTTGCCGGAGGCGGAAAAGCAGGCGCTGCTGTACGGGGATTGGGACAGCTTTAACGGGCAGGTATTTACCGAGTGGCGCAACGACCCGGCGCACTACGAGGATCAGCGGTGGACCCATGTGATCAAACCCTTCCGCATTCCGGCGCACTGGCACATCTGGCGCGGGTACGACTTTGGCTATTCAAAGCCTTTCTCGGTGGGGTGGTATGCAGCGGACGAGGAAGGGCGGCTTTACCGCATCAAGGAATTATACGGCTGCACCGGCACGCCCAACGAGGGGCTACGCATCGACCCGGTGCAGCAGGCAAGGCGCATCCGGGAGGCAGAGCAGAACGACCCGATGCTGAAGGGCAGGGTGATCCAGGGAGTGGCAGACCCGGCCATCTTCAACGAGAGCCAGGGCGAGAGCATTGCCCAGATGCAGGAGAAGTACCCGTACTTTGTGACGTGGCGGCCGGGCGACCACACCCGCATTGCGGGCAAGATGCAGCTGCACTACCGGCTGGCATTTGACGCGGAGGGGCGGCCGATGTTTCAGGTGTTTGACACCTGCCGGCATTTTATCCGCACCATCCCGAACCTTGTGTACGACGAGAGCAACGTGGAGGACATTGACACCACGCAGGAGGACCACATCTACGACGAGTGCCGGTATGTGCTGATGGAAAACCCCATCAGTCCCCGGCAGGTACGCAAAGAGGCGGTGCTGCGGGACGACCCGCTGGACATGGACGCACGCCGCAGCCCCATCCGGGTGATGCGGGTATAAGCAGAAGGAGAAACGATGACAGGAAGATACGAGGGACAGCAGCCGAACACCGAACAGGACGGGGAGAAGCTGCTGCGGATCATGGCGATGGCCGCGCAGGCGGCCGGGGCGCAGCAGGTACCGGCGGACACAAGACCCGCAGAAGCGAACCCCGGCGGTATGAGCGAGGGGGACCGGATGGTGAGCACCGCGAGACCCGGCACCGGGCGGGATGATGCCATGCAGAGCCTTATGCAGGGCGATGCGGGCGAGAGCGCACCGGTGAGTGCGGCAGCGGAGACGGTGATCGGGCCGGAGGAAGTAGCCAAGGCGGGAGAAATCCTGCAGCGGTACAAGACCGGCAAGGCGGCGCTGGACAAGCGGATCATTGAAAACGAGCTGTGGTTCCGGCTGGGGCACTGGAAGAACTACCAGAACAAGATGATGGAGGGAAAGCCGCAGCCTTCCAGCGGGTGGCTGTTCAACAGCATTGCCAACAAGCACGCGGATGCCATGGACAACTACCCGGAGCCGAACGTGCTGCCGCGAGCGGCGGACGATGAGGAGACGGCGAGGACCCTTTCCAAGGTGATCACGGCGGTGCTGGAGCAGTGCAACTACGAGCAGGTGTACAGCGACACATGGTGGCGCAAGCTCAAGACCGGCACCGGCGTGAAGGGCATCTTTTGGGACCCGGTGCTGCGGGGCGGGCTGGGAGACATCAGCATCCAGAGTGTCAACCTGCTGATGCTGTACTGGGCGCCGGGGGTGGAGGACATTCAGCAGTCGCCGCACCTGTTCAGCCTGAGCCTTGAGGACAACGAGCAGCTGATCGGGCGCTTCCCGCAGATGGAGGGGCACACCGGCAAGGGGCTGGACGTGGGGCAGTACATCCACGACGACAGCATTGACACCACCGACAAGAGCGTGGTGGTGGACTGGTACTACAAGAAGGCGCAGCCCGGCGGACAGACGGTGCTGCACTACTGCAAGTACTGCAACGGCGTGGTGCTGTATGCCAGCGAGAACGACCCGGAGCTGGCGCAGCGGGGCTTTTACGACCATGGGAAGTACCCCTTTGTGTTTGACCCGCTGTTCATGGAAGAGGATTCCCCGGCGGGGTTTGGGTACATCGATGTGATGAAGGACACCCAGACCGCCATTGACGAGATGAACCACGCCATGGACGAGAACGTGAAGCTGGCGGCAAAGCAGCGCTTTGTGCTGAGCGACACGGCGGGGGTGAACGAGAAAGAGCTGGCGGACTTTAGCAAGGACATTGTGCACGTTGTAGGGCGGCTGAACAGCGACAGCTTTATGCCGTTACAGACGAACGTGCTGAGCGGCAACTGCATGAACTACCGGGATGCCCGGGTGAACGAGCTGAAGGAAGTGAGCGGCAACCGGGACGTGAGCCAGGGCGGCACCACCAGCGGCCTGACCGCTGCCAGTGCCATTGCGGCGCTGCAGGAGGCGGGCAGCAAGCTGAGCCGGGACATGCTGAAGAGCGCGTACCGGGCGTTTGCGAAGGAGTGCTACCTGATCATTGAGCTGATGCGGCAGTTCTACGACGAGCAGCGGGTATACCGCATTACCGGCGAGAGCGGCGGGGTGGAGTATGCCACCTTCAGCGCGCAGCAGCTGCGCGGGGTGCCCGGCGGCGTTGTGGGCGGGGTGCAGCTGGGCGACCACGAGCCGGTGTTCGACATTACGGTGAGCGCGGCGAAGAAAAGCACCTTCAGCCGGCTTTCCCAGAACGAGACGGCGAAGGAGTGTTACCAGCTGGGATTTTTTGCACCGGCGAACGCGGATGCGGCGCTGGCTGCGCTGGACATGATGGACTTTGAAGGCATTGAGAAGGTGCGGGAGCGAGTGAGCCAGAACGGCACGCTGTACCAGCAATTGCAGCAGATGGCAGCACAGCTGCAGAAGATGGCCGCCATCATCGACAGCCAGAACGGAACGAACGTTGCCGCAGCGGCAAGTGCAGCCGGACAGGCGGCGGGTGCTGCGGGCGGCGGGAGCGGTGGCAGCACAGGTGCAAAGACCAGCACCAACAGTCTGGGCGGAGCTGTGGGAGGCAGCGACAACAGCCTTTCCACGCAGGCAGCCCGGCGGGCGATGGACGTGAACAACCCAAACAAGTAAAGGAGAAAGAACATGATCGAAGCAAGTGTGATGCGCACGGTATGGAACGATGGCAAGACCGGCTACGAGGTGAAGGCAAAGGGCCATGCGGGCGCGGGAAAGTACGGGCAGGACATTGTGTGCGCAGCGGTGAGCTGCCTGATGCAGACCCTTGCCAACGAGGTGGAGGAGGCGGCGCGGGCAGGCCTTGTGGCGCTGGGCGCTGTGGCACACGGCGAGGGCTGGATGCGCGTGGAGGTGACCCCGACCCATGAGAGCTGCGACATGGTGGAAGCATGGGTGGAGCTGGTACAGGACGGACTGGACGCGCTGGCCGAGAGTTACCCGGAGAACGTGGAGCTGATGGTGAACATGGTGTTTGCGGACGGCAAGGCACCGGACCCGGCGCAGCTGCCGGACATGGTGGACGGGAAGATGAACCTGCAGCTGTTTGCAGCAACGGAGGCGACCGCTGCCGGCGGCAGAAACAGGGAGCCGAGGTTGGGGCCGTGGCCAGCAGGATGCAAGGCCCACTCAAGGGCCGTAGCATACGCT